>WNGR01000570.1_pt1 | contig 63484 bp, 72 predicted proteins | sample 5407581 | NCBI WGS metagenome assembly WNGR01 (sample SAMN13153383, study PRJNA577476) | soil metagenome | isolation source: 80 cm soil or saprolite under Garry oak tree replicate 2 | place: USA:California | collected 2016-06-15
GAAGTCGCGTTGCTCTTGGCGCTGTTCGGGACGCATACCCAGCCTGTCAGCCCACCGAAGCCGAAATCACAGCGCAACTGAGAGGCACCCATGCCGGGCTTGGCCGATTGCGTGAGCCTTTTGCGTTTGCTGATCGCCAAGGGAGATCCGAAAGCCATTCCCTCGGCCAAAGGCGCCATCGACGAGTATCTGGAAATGGCGCCGGTCAGCGCACGCAGAGGCGGCCTGCGCGTCCTCCAGCAGGACGCATGGGACCTGCATGATACCGGGGTCGGCGTGCAGCGCTCGTTCGCCGAGACGGTGGACGCTTACATCGCGCGGAAGCTTGCGGAGCAGTGAAGCCGGGCGGCGACGTTCGAACGCGGCGCGCAAATTCGGAACGTCCGAAACATTCATTGACTCGTCGGGCAAAACACCGGCATGATGGCATCATCGAGAGAAGTTCGTAACACCCGCGCGGTGTGCTACGCCTCGCCAAGGAACAGCAGCGCCAAAGGCGCCAGTGGGCCGATCGCTGTGGCGGCCCAAAGCCCGGCCCAAAGCCGCGTCTTCGATGACCTGTTGCGCTTGCGCGCCATGGCGCCCGCGAGCGGTATCGATCCAATCGAAACGACGACGAAAAGCCAGTACGCCATTGGCTCTTATCTCCGATGCCGAGCGAGATCGTAGCACGGGGACGGCTCATGTTGCCGCTCTCCGCAAAATGTGAAGCGCCGCGATTGGATGCGTATCTGCAAGCTGCGCCGGTCAGCGCACGCGAGCAAGACGCATGGGACCTGCATGGTGCTGCAATCGGGGTGCAGCGCTCGTTCGCGGAAACGGTGGACGCTTATATCGAGCGGAAGCTGGCAGAGGAGCGAGCTGGTTCAGGTTCTGCTGCGATTGGCTCCCCGCGGAAAATGCGTTGACGATGTTCTTGTTATGTTCTATATAGTGAATGCTCAACCTGTGAGCGAGCCGTGATGGGACGTCATTCACGTCTCGAAAACTTCCGAGGCGGAGATGAGTAAAACGTTTCTTGCGTTTGTTTTGCTGGAAAATCCCGCAAATCCGGACATGGTCGCGCTTGCCGAGGCGCTTCGCAGCCGGCACCCGCAGCTGGCGACGGAGGTGGGTAATGGCGACGCGGCGGGTGTCCGCCAGAGTTCAAGTGCGTCGGTCGTCCGCTGTGGCGAGCAACTCATTACGGTGATGTCGATGCCGACACCCATTCCGCAGGATCCCGGCCTATGGTCGCGTTCCGCTACTGCGTGGCCGGAGGCGAAGGCGGTCGCAGCGCGGCACCGAGGTCATTTGATGGTCTCGGTACTTGGTCAAAACCACGGCGCGTTGATTGCAACCATGCCGCAATGCTGTGCCGTGGTCTGGGATGGCAAGGTCGCACGACCGGCCGATCTCTGGCTGCATCTGTCCATCCGATCCTATGCGCCGTTCCCCGACTATCCTTTCGCGCTCTGGGTCGATGTTCTACCGTTCCGCTCTGAGCCGGGCATCGGTGCCGTGACGATGGGACTGTCTGCTTTTGTCGGCCGTGAGATTGAGTTCGAGACCTCCAGGCTGACGCTTGCGACGCTGATCGAAAAGGTGGCTAGCCTAGCTGTCTATCTAATCGAGCACGGACGTGTGCTCAGAGACGGCGACACGTTTGGAGGCGATGCGCAGGAGCGCATCGCTGTTCGTTATAAAAATTCTCTCCAGTTTAATGGCATGCCTGTGTTTCTCTGTACTGACCGTCCCGTCGTAGTCGAGCACAGCTGACTGGCATTGCTCAGCGCGATAGCGCTCGAGGAAGATGAGAACGGCTGGACACGCCGAGAGAGCGACAATTCATGGCTACATCCTCTGTTGAGAAGCGCTTGCGGAAGCCAAAGGCGAAAAAATTCTACCGCGTAGGGTTCGATTTCAGATTTCACACTGCGCCAGGGCTACGGATGGAAAATATTGGAGGCCGCACTCTGATGTCGCCGCCGGGCGAGCGAAGCTTTCCGCCGCTCTCAGAGCCACCGCGACTACTGATCGACCGGTCTCTCGGCCGGGCACCCGCCGATTGGGAGCTTTTTCACGACTTCTGGCTCGTGTCCCATCGAATGAAAGGCGTTCTCGAAGCCGTAGATCGAGAAGGCGTGGCGTTCCTCAAGTGTGAATCCCGGTCTCTGGGTCGGAATGCCGCCCCGGATTACTGGCTTTGCGATGTCATTCGCGTCCTCGATGCCATCGACGAGGAAAAGTCGCGGGGCGAAATCTTGGACGATGGGACCGAAAACAGGCACTATAACGGTATGGGAAGGCTCAGCCTTGTCTTCAAAGAAGAGGTTGTTGGTTCAGCCCATATCTTTAGGCCGCGATTCTGGGGAAACATCATCTGTGATCAAGTCATGAAAGACGCCTGTAAGGCCGCCGGCATGAGGGGAATACGCTTCCGAGATGCCGCTGGTGAGTGATCGCACTTTGGTGCGCAATCTCGTCAAATTAAGAGATGCAAAGCCAGCCTTGGTCATTTGTTGACCTGTACGCAAATAGCTCTCTCTCGAGAGAAACCTTTTCCACGAAGTCGCATAACGAGGCGCGTGCCCCAATCTTGATTGTGGCGGCGCGGAATGTTGCCGTCGTGACGTCGGCCTAAGACGCCGACGTTGAAAGCGCTTGCTCGCCGAGCGGCGACGCCGGCTGGCGCGGCTGCATCGACATGCCGCGCGCAGATCTAGAAGCCAGCTGCCATCGCTGGCCGTCCCACCAAGCATTTCCAATCAAAATTGCCGGCTGAGCTCACGATCAGCTCGGATGCCGGCGTGCGCCAGAAAGTAACGGTCGCATGTTTCCGATTCATCATGTCTTGCCTCAGTATCTTGCGAGTCACCCGGTCATTAATTTTCTGGCCGATCGGTTCGACATTGACGGAATTAGAAATCGTATGGCGTTGCCTGCTACGCAGGGGCTTGCCGACGATTTCAAGTCGAGCCCGCACACGGGAGGACATCTTGGATCGTACTACGATGGGTTCTCCAAATATCTTGACGAGGTCGATCGCTCTGACAGCTTCAAGGCAAGTGTGGCCGGCCGTCAATGGCAACTCGAGGAGGTTGTTTCCGATCTGAACAAGCTCCTGGCTGCTGCCAAGTACGCACAAGCGAATGGCCATCTGTTTGCCACCACTCCGACGGGAATGACACGCGAGCAGGCAAACGGGGCGAACAAGGAATGGTTTTCGAATTGGAGAAGGTATGCCGAAGACAATGAAGAGCAGATTCAGCAGATGCAGGAAACGATCGACCAGCTGAACGCTTCTGGAAAATTGGACAGCGCTCTCCACTGGCCCATTCTTTCCCCGACTAGCGCGCTCGGCCTTGCAGACCGGATCGATATCTTGAGGCGATACCCTGACGGCTCTCCGATCTCCCGACAATTTACTGTCGTCGGACCAGTTCCTGCGCTTCCAGGTTTGGTGCCATCCTTTGTCGACACCCGGCTGCCCGGCTTCATTCCCATTTCGCCTGGCGATCTAAAGCAGCCGGAGGGATTTACACCAAGCAATCCCCTTCTGACTTATGGGCTGCGCGGATTTCCGGCTCTGGATCCGGATTGGCAACGGCGTTGGCAAACTCCTCCCAGTACTGCCGCGCCACCGGACCCGCAAGTCCTGCAATTCCATTCAGAAACGGGCCAACCGCTAAGATTTCTTTCCGATTTGTCGCCTGTGACCGGCCCGGCCCCACCGGTTGACCGAGAGGCTGCTCTTTGGGCGGGAATGGCGGTCCTTGGAGCAGGAGCCTTGCTCATACCTGGGGTGGACGTTGTAGCTCTTGGCGCTGCGCTTCTTGCCGCCGCTGCTGCGACTACCGCAACCCGCCCTGCCTTTGGCGCCAATTTCTCAAGTGGCGCCGGATTTTCTGATGGAAGTGTCTTCTCCAAGAGCGCCGCTCCCTACAGCCCATTCACCCCGGATTCACTTGCGCGCGGCTCGAATACCGGCAGCGGCTCTTCGTCTGGATTTGCATCCGCGCCATTGATCGAGAGTAAGCCGCTTGATCAAGAACCTAATCGTTCCGGCATCGTTGGCGATCGTTTTGGGACCTGGACTGAGACGCCGGCCGGAACCATGCCTGCCCAGCCACCGAGCGTGCCTGATGCGGCGGTCCCTTCTGCTGCGGGAGCCGTTGCGCCCGAAGAAGTTCGACGTCTTACCCGTGTGAACGCCTCGAATGCTGGCAGCGTGTTTGAAGCGGGGAGTTCGCCAGTCCCATATCTGCCTTCTCCTGAATTTAACGACCGATTTGGCAACTGGAGCATGCCGACCGAAGGGCTGCCACAGCAGGCGAGCAGGCCGGTCGGCGCATTCAATGACGAGCCGAGTTATGTCATCCCACCGCCGATTTGGGGATCGGAGGATCCGGGCAATCCGCAAAACGATGCTGAGGAATGGTTCTCTCGCTGGATCCGGCCGCTGCTTCGACAGGAGTGAGGGCGCGCCCGCAATTTTTGCGTGGTGCTCAATGTCGATGTTTGACTCGTCGGGCAAAACACTGGCAGAGTGGCATCATCGAAACGAGTTTGGTTCAGCCCGCGCGGGATAGTCCGCGGCGGGCTTTTTCATTTCGAACTCAGATCGTGCACACAAGGTTTGACTCGTCGGGCAAAACACCGGCAGAATGACATCATCGAGACGAGTTTGGTTCACCCGCGCGAAGCAATTCGCTGCGGGTTCTTTCGTTTCGATTCCGAGATCGGGCGGCGACCACGCATTACGGCCACGCACTCGCAGACAATTTTCATGGAGCACCGATCGGCGCGCCGCTGTCTGAACCACTTTGATGGCCGAACACGCGAGAACGTGTAGGCCCGCGGCGCGAGCCCCTCGATCCGCGCCGCTACGGCCTCCGGATACGGGGGCAGGCAGGGTTCGCTTAGCTTTCGTTGGCGCTCCCTCCGTTGCGTGCAAAATGCGCCCGCACGCCGTGAACAGAAAAAGTCGGGGCGCAATTACTGCGTGTAGCGTGCTAGGCTTCGGCGAAACAGGAGAGGGACGATGTCGCGCAAGAAAAGAGACAGATCAGGTCGCGGCTCTCTGAGAAAGCTTCTCAGGACGATACTCTGCACGGGGTTGCTCGCAAATGTGATGTCCTCCGTTGCAGTCGCACAGGTCCCCGGCTACGGCCAGCAGCCTGATAGGTGGGCTTCCTATGAGAGTGGCCGATACTTCGACTCTCTCAAGAGGATCGTAGACACCTATCAACTCTCCGGCTGGAAAATCGCCTATCTCCACTTCGACGCAAACGATCCTTCGGTCGGATATGTCGATCTATTCCGGGCTTCACGCGGTCCGGAATGCAGCGGCAACGACGATTGCTACTTTGTCCTGTTCTCCTCGAAGATGCCGGAACCACTCATTACGGCGTGCCAATACAGGTGGGGACAAACCGCCCACTTCTACAATCCCGATCGCTCGCACTTCTGGGGATTCGAATTCGAATGCAAGGAAACGTTGTTGCAAGTGAAGGTTACTCCAACACATTTCTTTCCGATATCGATCCTCAAAACGCACTAGTCCGGAACGAAGATGACAGATTTGACCTACAAGGAATTGGCGCGCCCCGTTCCTTCGAGCCCCCTTCCCAGGACCCGATAAGTTCACGTCGACTTGCGGGAGAGGAGCAAGAGGGGCTCCAGGAGGAGGCCGATGGCGGGAAAGCCTCGCCATCGATCATATTCAATGGTCAGCCGGAGGACGCGCCGTTTCGATACCTAAGTCGACGCTTCGTTGGAAGATCGGGCGTCCCTACAAATGTGAATCCTCGACCGGACGTTCTGAACCAAGCGGTGCCGCGTTCGGCTGGATCGCAAGGTCTCATCAATGGCCAACCAATGCCGAACTATGCTGTTCCACCGCCAATTTTTGGTCTGCCGGATCAATCCGCGGTGGCCAAGGATGATGCGAATGAGTGGTTCGATCGCTGGATTCGACCCTTCGTCCGTCAGTGATCGCATCACTGAGCGATTGAAGGTTTGACACGTCGGGCAAAACATTGGCAGAATGGCATCATCGAAAGAAGTTTGGTCGAGCCCGCGCGGAGCAATCCGCAGCGGGCTTTTTATTTGCGGAGATGCAATTGCTTTTTTAGAAGAGGCTTCGAAATGAACAAGTTGTAGAGGCGCACTCATCTATCGCTTCCCGTCGCTCATCGGGTCGTCAGCGAAGGTTTCAGGACTCCAACGCTGGAGGACGTTCGGTCGTTGGCAAGAAGCAGGACCGAAAGCGCAATTAACGTGCTTGCCGCAATCATGCTGAGAGAGACCACAAATGCGTTTGCACGCGTGACCGCCGCAAACGCCATCCCCGATCGGAGTTGGGGTAAGCCGGTGCAGCCATTGGCCACTGACGAAGGTCCGCTGGAATTGCTGCATCGGATCGAGCGCGTCATCGTGCATCCGGAGCATTCGTCGACAATCGCCGAGCAGATTGATGACGCGGAGCCGCCGGAAGCCTCGCAACTCATCTCTCCGTCGGAGAAGAAATTGCAATGACCGTGAGAATGCCAGCAAGCACCACTCCGTCTGCAACCACTGTTTCATCGGTGACCGTTTCGGACGATGTTTGACTCGTCGGGCAAAACACTGGCAGAGTGGCATCATCGAAACGAGTTTGGTTCAGCCCGCGCGGGATAATCCCTGGCGGGCTTTTCCATTTCGAACTCAGATCGCGCACACAAGGTTTGACTCGTCGGGCAAAACACCGGCAGAATGACATCATCGAGACGAGTTTGGTTCACCCGCGCGGGACGCAATTCCGCCGCGGGTTTTTTCGTCTCGATTCCAGAATCGGACGGCGGCCACGCATTATGGCCACGCACTCACAGATAGCCTTCATGGAGCGCCGAATGGCGCGCCGCCGTCCGACCCACTTTATTGGCCGAGCACGCGCGAACGTGCCGGCCCGCGGCGCGAGTCCCTCGCTCCGCGCCGCCGCGGTCCCCGGATGCACGGGGATAGGGTTCGCGCCCGAAACGATCGCGCATCGTCTCGCGATCTGCCGCACTCTTGTTTTTATGGAGAAACGATGACGGCGTACCTGATATCGCTCGCGACTGCGGGTCTGATCGCGATTGCCTTGTGGGAGACATTTGCTTGAGCGACGATCTCGAATGCGAACATGGGAGCGTTCCGGTCCGCCGGACAACTGCCAGGAAAGCGTCAAAAGCGCGAACGCTGACCGAAATTCGCTCGCTGGCGCGCAGTCATACCAGGACAGCCATCAGCGTTCTCGTCGGCGTCATGCGCTCCGACGATGCGACGCCGGCTGCCCGCGTCTCTGCGGCGAACGCCATCCTCGACCGCGGCTGGGGCAAGGCGGCGCAGCCGATCGAGAACGGCGAGGACGGCGCGCTGCAACTAATCCACCGGATCGAACGCATCATCGTGCATCCGGAACATTTTGACGGCGAGGACGCTGGCGCCATCGCTTGAGAAGAGGCGCCCGCGATGTCCATCCTGAAAATTCCGACAGCCAAGATCTTCGAGCCGCTGCTGCAACCCGCGCGCTACAAGGGCGTTTACGGTGGGCGCGGCTCGGGAAAATCGCATTTCTTCGGCGAGCTTCTTGTCGAGACCTGCCAGGCCGAGCGCGGCACGCTCGCGGTGTGCATCCGCGAGGCGCAGCGGACGCTGGCGCAATCTTCCAAGCGTCTGATCGAGGGCAAGATCGCGAGCCTCGGTCTCGGCCACGGCTTCAAGCTGTTCAGCGACAAGATCGAGACGCCCGGTGACGGGCTGATCATCTTCCGCGGACTTCAGGATCACACGGCCGATTCCATAAAGTCACTTGAAGGATTCCGCATTGCCTGGATCGACGAGGCGCAATCGTTGAGCGCGCGCAGCCTCGCGCTGCTGCGGCCGACGATCCGCGCCAAGGATTCCGAGTTGTGGGCGAGTTGGAATCCGCGGCGCAAGAGCGATGCGATCGACGATTTCCTGCGCGGGCGCCGGCCGGATGGCGCCGCGGTCGTGAAGGCGAACTGGCGCGACAATCCCTGGTTTCCGGATGTGCTCGAGGAGGAGCGATTGCTCGACCAAAAGCTCTATCCCGAGCGCTACGACCACATCTGGGAAGGCGAGTATGCGCGTGCTTTCGAGGGCGCCTATTTCGCTTCACTCTTGTCGGAGGCGCGTACGCAGGGGCGGATCGGAAAAGTCTCCGCGGATCCGCTGCTGCCACTGCGCGCCTTCATCGACATCGGCGGCGCGGGAGCCGCGGCGGACGCCTTCACGATCTGGATCGCGCAGTGGGTCGGCAGCGAGATTCGTGTTCTGGATTATTACGAAAGCGTCGGCCAGGTGTTGGCATTTCACGTCAACTGGCTGCGCGCGCGCGGCTACGGCAACGCCATCCTGTATCTGCCGCATGACGGCATCGCTGCCAACAACATCACCGGCAAGCGGTATGACGATCATCTGCGCGAGGCCGGATTTACGGTCGAACCTCCGGTGAAGAACCAGGGGCCGGGTGCGGCGATGATGCGGATCGAGGCACTGCGGCGGCTTGGCCCGCAGCTCTGGTTCAATGAAGAGGCGACCGAGCCCGGCCGCGAGGCGCTCGGCTTCTATCATGAACGCAAGGACGAGACGCGCAACATCGGGCTCGGCCCCGAGCACGACTGGTCGAGCCATGCTGCCGACGCGCTGGGATTGATGGCGGTCTGCTACGAACAGCCGGGCAGGGCGGCCGCGTTCAACCGGCCGATCCGGTATGCCGAGCAGGGCTGGGTGTGAGCGAAGCAGGTTGCCTCGATGAAACCTGCGGTTGACGGTGTTCCTGCTATGTTCTATGACGTGCAGTCTCTACCGCTGCGTGAGCTCTACGATGTTGGTGTTCGGAATACTGGTCGACTTGATCGGATACGCGGTGGCGCGAGCCACTTTGCCGTACCTTTCATTCGGCTGGATCTATGTCGAGCCCTTCAGTGCATCTCCGCAGCCGTTGCGGTGGCCTTGCTGTCGTCGCGACGCGAATGGGCGGATCGAACTGCGACAAAGGCCTGCCGGGTGGATCGGGTTTGGGATTTGCGTCATCGTGCTGCTCGCGACGGCGCTGGCCGTTCACATCGCTTTCCAGCGCGCGTAAAGCCGGATGTCGCCGATGAATGATGCCAGAATGACAGTGGAAGGGAACGGGTCGTGAAGTTCAACCGAGGCGGCTTGATCTGCGTTGGCATCTGGGCGTGCTATGTTCTGCTCACCCTCGCGGCGGCCTATCTCGTCGACGACGGCAAGAATCGCTGGTTTTTCGTGATGCTCAGCTCACTTCCTGGCGGGTTCTTCGTCGGAAACCTGCCGGACTCCATGATCGAATGGCTCTTCCTCAACTATTCCATCGCCGCTGAAATCGGCATGTATCTTTTGAGTTTTGCGATTGCCTATTTATCCGGATGGGCCATCGAAAAGATCATTCTCGGCATCTCGCCCTGGCTGAATCGTCTCGATGATCGATGGTTCGATCGCGTTCACAGGGACGATCGATAGGTCGTATTTGCATGGTCGACCGGGAGCGCAGTTGCCTCGCCGGCGTGCCCTCTCGGCGAATGCGTCGCCCCCAACAATCTCACCGCGCCAGAGCCCTGCGGGGAGAGGCGCCAAGTTCAGGAGTAGTCAGTGCCGGGTCGACACTCGCTCACAATTCAACTCAATCCGTACGGGATCGGACACGCGGCCGTGACCCTGACCGACCCGTCGGGGCAGACTTACGCGGGCTTCGGTCCGAAGGTGCACAACACACCGATCGGCCCCGGCCAATTTGACGTCCACGCTGTGCCAACAGGAACGACGTCGCTGCCGTCCGACTATTCCAACGTGTTCGGCGACGACCATCGGACCTTCACGGTGCCGATCACCGAGGAACAGGCGGGGGCTGCGCATGCCGAGATCGATCGCATCGCACGCGAGGGCCGCTGGTACAACGCCGTGAAGCCAGATCCTCGCGTTTGCACGACGATCGTCGATCGCATCATGCGCGCAGCCGGTGTGAACGCTGGACTCTATATGCTCCCGCGGATTGATGACGAATATCTCTCCGATATCGCAGAAACCCTGGCGCGGGATCCGAAGGCGAAGGTCACGAGCCAACACCGGCAACCCATCCCTGACACGCTGCGCGGCATCCAGCCAGACTATGCCTTCATCGGCGGAGGATACGATACGCCCTCGGAACGCGTGCGCCGCCCGCCGTCAGGTGAAGGCTCTGATGAGGCTGCGCCGCCGGATCGGGGCTCGCCATTTGCCGGGCGGTTCGGAAATTGGACCGCGTCTCCGGGCGGCAGCACTCCCGCTCCCGACGCGCTCAAGGAGACGACCGACGACGCGCCAGGCGCCGTCCGTCGCAGCGACATTCGCCGATTGACCCGGCAGACCGTTCCGAACGTGACGGACGCGTTCGCGTCAGGCGATTCACCGGTGCCGTATTTGCCGCTCTCCGAATTCAACGGCCGATCTGGCCAGTGGAGCGTGCGCTCCAATGATCGGGGAGCTCAGGTAAGCAGACCCATCGGCGTGTTCGCGGGTGAGCCGAGCCATTCCATCCCGCCGCCGATCTGGGGAACTGAAGATCAAGCCAATGCGGGGCGCCACGACGACCAGGCGTGGTTCGCCCGCTGGATCGAGCCATTCATGTTGCCGCGCTGAGGCGCCTGGCGCCCAAATATCGCTGCGAACGAGTCCTGACCGGGAAGGTTCTTTATGCCGAAAATGCCGATCTCCGAAGTGAAGGCGATGCTCGCCTCCGAGAAGGCCAACGCACTCGCTGCTATGTCGGCAGCACGGCTTGCCGAGGAGCGGGCCGACGCAATGGACTATTATCTCGGCGACATGCGCAAGGACATGCCGGCGCAGGACGGCCGCTCGCGCGCGGTGTCGACCGACGTCGCCGACACCATCGAAGGCCTGATGCCGTCGCTGATGGACATCTTTGCCGGCTCTGACGAAGTCGTGCGCTTCGAGCCAGTCGGCCCGGAGGACATAGCTGCCGCACAGCAGGAGACCGACTACGTCAATCACGTCTTCATGCAACAGAACCCGGGCTTCATGATCCTCTATTCCTTCATCAAGGACGCGCTGCTGTCGAAGGTCGGCATCGTCAAGGTCTGGTGGGAGGAACGGGAGGAGGAGAGCCGCGAGACCTATTACGATCTCACCGACGATCAGTTCGCGCTGCTCGCTCAGGACGTGGCAGAGTCGAACGGCGCGATGAAGATCGTTGCGCATACGGTGAACGACGTGAGCGTCGCACAGGAGAAGACGGAGGCGTTCGGACGCGCCGGCGTGGCTCGATAGCGGAATACGTGGTCATATGCCCGTGCGTCGTCCGCTTATCGCCGACCTTGCCGGCAAGCAGCGGGGCTCATGCGTTCGTCTCGTCAGACGTCATCCACCAAGAGGAAATCATGGGGGCTCTTTTCGGAGTTTTGACACTGATCGCCATGATCTGGTCAATTGGTGTGTACTTCCGCGTCTACAATGCAGTGCGCGAATTTCTCCCACCTCAGTTTCAGGATGACGAAAGTTCGCGCTATGCATTTTCGGTTTGGGCGCTGCGCCATCCAGTGCCGCTGTCCGTACAGGCAGAGTATGTCAGATACGTCAAAGGATCTTGCGTTGCGATTCTCTGCGGTGCGCTGACCCTGCTTTCATTCCACCAGATGATCCTTGGTTGCCTGGTTCTCGCGGCCTTTTTCTATGGTGTGTTTTCGGCAATCAAGTCTTCAAAGACCTACGAGCAGAATTGCAAGCGGGCGCTGGCGAAGGAGGATGAGCAGAACGAATGAGCGACAAGGGGACTTACGGCGGCTTCACTTACGGATTTCCGTTCCTGGGAGGATTGGGTGGCGGGTTTTATATAGACAATTCCGGGAGGCTCTATCCGCAAATCTATTACGGCACCCCCGGCTTCGGTGCACGGTAGGATACACCAACGATTTGGGTGCCCTGCTGACAGGTCCATCGGCAGCGGGAAGCGTCGGCAGGGGTTGGGTCAAGGGCAACGTAGCAACGGTGGGTACCGAGAGCGGCGTCGGGTTCGGCACGCCTGGCGCAGGCGTGACCTGGGGATTTGGCCCTTTCGAGTCGTCAAAGGACTACTCGCAGCCATGGACCAAGAATCTGATCGAAGATTCCGTTGACGGGGCGGGTCTGCCGAGCCGCCGTAACGTGTGGGAATATGGCTACCCTGAGCCAAGGGACGAGAAGAATGCGGAGACGGGCGCCGTCCCTCAAGAAAATGTTCGGCGTCTCACGCGTATGAACGCTTCGAATGCGGGCAATGTCGTCGCATCGGGAAGTTTGCCCGTGCTGGATCAGTCTCCTTCAGAGTTCGACGACCGATTTGGCAATTGGAGCATGCCGCCCGTCGATCGACAATCGTCGCGGGCAAGCCGGCCAGTTGGCGCGTTCGCGGGTGAGCCGAGCTATTCCATTTCGCAGTCGGTCCGCAGATTTGAGGATCGCGGCGACACCAAAGGCGGGCCGAGTGGCACAGCCGGCCTACTCGGTTTGATCCAGGACTATATGCGCAACAATGCTTACTAGCTTGAGGGAAAAACGGATATTCGGGCCGTTTGGCGCGAGATGATCAACTCCAACTGCCAGACGAACTCCAGCCCTGAGGAATGCACGACGATTGCTCTTAGAAAGGAGCGAGATTCCCACGCGGACGAGCTGATCAGACTAAGTGTGCTGACGTTCGGTTGGGGAAATTGCTCGAATCGCTACCTAAAGACAAATGATTGGGCAGAGAAAGCCGAATCGATGCGAAAGGCACTCGAGATGAATTTTCGCCGGCGCCTCAAGATGAAGGCATTTCCCTGCGCCGACTAACCGATCTCGACCTTTTCGGCCGCAAGCGACCCGCCTGCCCAACCGCGTCATGCGCTTTTGCGCGACATTCAAGGTCGCGACGAGCCAGGAGGCCACCTATGCAATTGCCATTTTCCGTTCACGCGAGCAACTTCAGCGGGCCAGGTGACGAGCTCGGGATCCGAGCCGACGCGCCAAGTCACCTTTACCGATAGACGATCGTCACTTTCCCAGCGGGCGTACTCCCAAAGCTCATAGCCCTCAGATCGGTAATGAAAGGCAGGCTCGGTGGAATCGCCGTTCGCCGGCACGATGTCGATTCCGTTGTTTCCATCGGAAGGGCCTTCGGTCCAGAAGACTGATGCGAGCCACTTCTTGCCGGGCGAGTAGCGCGGGGGAGCGACGATGTTTTCCTCCTTTCCATCCTGCTGCCGGACTAGAATCCATTCGTCGCTTTCGTAGTACAGGACGTGGACAAGAAGTAACCGGTGCTCGGGGAAATAGTCATAGAGCAGGTAGGTCTTGCAGCTTTCGTAGGGCCCTTTTTCGCATGCCTTCTTGCTCTGATTGTCTTTGTAGAGTTTCACGGCGCCATTGCCTAACGTCAGGCGAAGTTCGCCGCCCCGACGTGTCGCCAGTGCTCCGGTCTTTGGAATGCAGGCTTTTTCGAATGCGCGCGAGTAGGGGTCACTCTCGTAACCTCCGCTTTTCGTCTTTTCATCGAGAACGATCGCGGGATGCTGACAAGCACCGTCGCGGGGATACGGCTTAACACAACTGAAGTCTGCTGGGCACGGAGCGTCTGACGAGGTTTCCGCGAATGCGTTGCATGCGCCTATTGATGCGAAAAGCGCACAAAGGATAATTGCGCGCATCGTCATCTCTCGAACCGACTTGAGAGCGGCTGAAGCGAATCTCAATTTGCTGTCTCCGTGGATGTTAAATTTTGATGCGAACCGCGGCGGATGCCGAGAACAGCATGTGTCCGTATAGCAGCCGACAGATGAGCATAATCCGCTGGTTGAGATGGCCTAAAGTACTACCTGACCGCTCAGGACATCAAGTCCCCGCTTCCGCGCGACGTCCGCAAAACGATCGCTACCGGACTTGCACGCAAGATCGATGCCGCTTGCTGTTCCAGTGGGCGCGCTGGTGCGGGCGAGGCCGGGAAAGGTTCACCTCTTCGAACGTGCGCGCAGTGTCAACAATTGAGGGAAACAAGAGATGCCCGAGTACAAATATCCCGGCTATGGTCCGACCAAGGAAAATTGGCTGACGCCCCGCGCGAAGACCAAAGGTGGTTATCACGGCGGAAGTGACAATCCAGCCGAGCCGGGAACGCCGGTCTACGCCCAGTACAACGGAGAAATATTCAGAACCGGCAAAATCGATGGCTACGGCATGGCCGTTGTTGTCAAATCAAAAGCCCCGGACGGTACGGTATTCTATCAGCTGTATGGCCATCTCGGACCGGATCCGCTGCCGGCACCGGGTACACCAGTCGTTGCGGATCAGCCTATACCGGGCGCGGTCATCGGCACCAAGAAATATGTTCAGGATCAGGGAGGTCTCACGTCTGGTCCGCATTTGCATCGTGAGATCATTTCCGGCAGGGCGCCTTTGCATAGTGATCCGAAGGAGGGGTTCGGAATATATTCCAGCGACATCACACACAAGGCTGATCCGGACGCGTTTGATATCAATCGTCCAGTCTTTCCGTACCAGAACGGGCAGCCGAAGCCGGCGCTTCCATCTGGCACGACAACTGCGCCGCCTCGATCTCCGCAGGTTCGACCATGTCTCCCGGGCGTTACACCGCCGACAGATAATCCTCGGCCTGGAACTGCGTCCCAGTCATCGTCCGGCATCGCCATTCCAGGCGCGGAAGGTCCTACGTCGCTTGGGGGGCCGAACGGTCCGGCACTGTTGCGGGCTCCTGCGTTTTCGCACTCGCAATCACCTGGGAATTCGGCACCAGTTGCTGACCCGACGCTGCCACCGCTGCACTTCGCGCCCGAGGTACCACGGAATTTTGGCCCGTTCGCGATGCCGGGGTCATTCGGCGGACCAGGTGTCGCATCGGCTGCATCGGGGACAGCGTCGGTTCTTGGGTCTGGCTCTCCCATCCCCGGGAATACGCAGTCCGGTTCGAACGCACCATCGTTGGCTCCGGCGCTCTTTCCGCTCGAGGCGCTGCTGACAACCGATCGCAATCGCGCATTGGATCAATGGGCCTCGCTGCGGAGAGACGCGTCACCGCGCACGCCGGATGTTGCCGCCGGCCCGCGGGCCCCGGTGGATTCGTCCAATCCAGATCAAGCGTCCGCCGGCGGACTACTCGGCTTGATCCAGGATTATATCCGCAACAATGGCTATTAGGCCGCCGCGGTCTTTCTGCTGTCTGGCCCAACGCGGCACAATCTCAGAGATCAATCAAACATGCCTGTTCCCTTGCTTGCCCAGGCGCCGCCGGCGCCGATGGGGCCCCTCGTCACGCACGATGTCACCATCGTCACCACGCGCAAGCTCGCGCAGGCACGGGTGATGGGGGTGCCGCCGGAAGAATTCGGCATCGAGCGCGGTGCGCGCAGCATTCGCGACTGCAATTATTGCTTCCATGAGGTTGTCACCAAGACCGAAGCGGAGCTGATCGCGGAAGGTTTTGACGCCGGCCAGATCAGGGCGTTGCGGCCGCATACCGGGACGACCGAGATCGAGACGCTGGCACGCGATACCGTGGAGGAGCATCTGTCTGCGACCGCCGGCGGCGCGAGCGCCAATTCGGCGGCGCGGCTCGTCCGCATCACCGAGCACTATGTGCGGATGGATTATGAGGGCTCGGATCGCCCCTGCCTCTATCAGGTCATTACCGGCGGCGATCAGGCCGAGATCCTGCGCAAGGATGGCAAGGACTGCATCACGCCATTCGACGAGATTCCGTTTGCCGCCACCACGCCGGTGCCAGTGACCCATCGCTTCTTCGGTCGCTCGATCGCGGATCTCGTGATGCCGTTGCAACGGGAAAAAACTGCGCTGAAGCGCGGCGCGCTCGACAATCTCTATCTGCACAACAACCCCCGCGTCGAAGTGGCCGAACAGAATGCCGGGCCGAATACGCTGGACGACCTTCTGGTGTCGCGGCCGGGCGGCGTCGTCCGCACCAAGACGGCCGGCGGGCTGAATTGGCAGGTGGTGCCTGACATCACCACGTCGATCTACCCGATGCTGCAATATATCGACGCCGAGCTCGAGATCCGCACCGGTCTTGGCAAGCAGACGCAGGGCATCGACGCCAACGCGTTGCAGAACCAGTCAGCCACTGCGGTCGCGCAAGTGTTCTCGGCGTCGCAGATGCGGATCAAGCTGATCGCGCGCATCATGGCCGAAGGTGTGCGCGACATCTTTGCCCTGCTGCACGGCACGATCCACAAGCATGGTCAGCGCCAGGAAACCGTGCGGTTGCGCAACGCCTGGGTCGACGTCAATCCGCGCAACTGGAAGACGCGTGACGACATGACCATCAATGTCGGCCTCGGCTCCGGCGGCAAGGCCCAGCAGTTCGCCCAGACCATGGCCATCGCCAATGTCCAGAAGGAGCTGCTTGCCGGCGGCAAGATCAATCTCGTTGGCGACCGCCAGCTCTACAATACGGCTGCCGAGCTGACCCGGATCATGGGGCACAGGAATCCCGACCAGTTCTTCAACGATCCCATGGCCGTCAATCCGCAGACCGGACAGCTCCTGCATCCGCCACCGGCGCCGCCGCAGCCGCCGCCCGATCCAAAACTTCTGGCGCTCCAGGCGCGGCTCCAGGCCGACCAGCTCGCCGCCGCACACAAGGCGCAGATCGAGCGCGAGAAGGCACAGGCCGATGCTGTTCACCAGCAGGTGAAGATGCAGGCCGAGATCGAGCTCGCCAAAATCAAGGCGGGACTGGATGCGAAGTTCGCACTGCTCGACGCTCATCTGAAATCGCTTGGCCAGGAACAGAAGCTTCAGCACGCGCAGGAGCAGCACCGGATGGATGTTACTGAGGCTGCGCTCGACCTTGCCGCATCCGCGGCGCATCACGGGATGAAGACACGGCCGAATGACGGGGAGGGGAGCAATGTCTGACGAGGGTGTGCTGGAGCGGGCGGCGGCGCGGGCGGTGCGCGCCGAGGCGTTGCTTGATGATGAGCTCCTGGACGAGGCGTTCGACGCGCTCGAGAAGAGCTACATCGCGGCCTGGCGAGCGACCACGGTCGACGATGCCGCAGGCCGCGAAAAGCTCTTCCTGGCCACCAACATCGTCGGCAAGGTCCGAGATCACCTCGCAGGCGTGGTTGCCAACGGCAAGCTGGCGCGTGCCGAGCTGAAGGAGCTAGCGGAGACGGCGGAGCGGCGGAAGCGGTTCGGGATCATTTAGTCGCCGCAACTACAGGGAGAGTTGTAGACATTGTTCCTATTTTGTTCTATGTCACAAAACCAACGGCGGACGTGACAGATCGTCGTACACATCGTCTTGCCTCGCGAACGAGTTGATTTCATGTGGATTTGGCCGACTGATCTTGATCCGCGTTCTTCCCTTGTTTGGGCAGTGCTTACATCGCTAGTCACGGCGACCGCGTGCTGCGCTGAGGCCGCACTACCAGCTCCGCCGCCCAAGCCTCCATCCGTTCCGACCTTCGAGAAGCTGCCACATACGCCGCTGCCAAAAGGCGAGTTCATCGCGTGGTGCGGCGACCATGATCGTTATCTGTTCGCTACGGACCACTATTACATCGACGCATATGACGGAGACACCAAGATCTCCGCTCCGTCTGCCACGGCTTCCAGATCCGCCCAATGCGGAGCGGATGGTCGTCATATTTTCTTTACCGAGGATGACGCTGGGCGCGTGAGAAAAGTCGAGCTTGAAAGCGGCAAAAGTCAGATATTGGCGACTTTTCAGAAGCAGTCACAACCCGGTATCGAGCTCTCATTTTCGCCCGACCTGAAGAGTGTGGCCTCGACCTTGCCCCTGCAGCTGACAATGGAAGCTGGAGAGTTGCGAACGATCAATGTGACCGAAGCGACCGGTCACTATGCCTCCAAGATCGATTGGGCTGCTGACAGCTCGAAGTTCTTCGCGGCCTACTCCGACACGATCGATATCCTTGACGCTCAGGGCAAGAAGATCGGGGGCGGCGCGCTTCTGAAGGGTTCATATGTTCGCGCAGGCTGGTTTGACGCTGAACAGAAGTCACTGTTTCTGTTCCTCGTGACGGAGATCGATGAGTCCGGCGGTCCTCTCGTCAGGTGCCGCATCGCGAATTGGCGATGTGCGCGTGTGAAGGAGCGCATCGAGCAGGCCTCGGGCGGTGGCAAAGGACTGATGGGCACAGTTGGTCCGCTCGATCGACCGAAGCCGCCCGACGATGATTCGACCGTGCTCTACTCGCGCTACGCGGCAGAACTTCGCGACGCCTCATTTCGTTTGCTGTTTCGACAGGAGTTTACCCGGGCGGCCGGTCAAACCGACGTGCAGCTCCACGTGTCTCCATCGGCCGCCAGGGCGGTACTGTCCTGGTCACGGAGTGAGCGCGCGAAATGTCCCGATCCGGCCAACGACAAGTGTCAGCCCGGATGGATACTCGATCTTACAAAGGTTGCTAAATGAGTGATCCTTACAATCCCGGACCTGCATTTCGGTTGGGCTCCGACTATGGCATGCGAAGAAATCCGTTTACTGGCAAGGAGAAATTTCACTCGGGCCAGGATTTCAAAGCTCCGCCCGGCACTCCGATTCCAGCGGCTACGCCCGGCGAGGTCGTCTATTCTGGATACAACGACGATTTCGGCCATACCGTGATTGTCCGGAATGCGGCTGGATACAGCCTTTACGCACACATGCAAGACGGTAGCCCGATGCCCAAGCTTGGTCAGCGCGTCTGGCCTGGAGACATCATTGGCAATGTCGGGAATACCGGTGCTCGATCCACCGGACCTCACCTGCACTATTCGGTCATCAAGAATGAGAAGGCAACGCGGGCTTTGGGAAGAGACCATCCAAATGGAGGAAGTCTCGGCCTAACCCTGACAGGTGATGTGGACGGCAAGTGGGGCAACACCATCGACCCTGCAAAATATGACACCAGTGTCCCTTATCTCGTTCAGGCGGCGGCCACCGGTGCCAGCGGTTCGGTCGCGCCTTCGGCTCCGCTGAGCGGATTGGGGTTTCCAAATCGCGATGGCGTCGTTGCCGCTCGCTTTGGCGACTGGAGGTCCTTGTCGGGTAACTCGACGACCGATCCAACGGCAATGACACCGCGGCCCGGAGGGCTGCCGGGAATGATCGCTGACAGTTTGCGCCAGAGCCCGGACACGGCAGGCAATTCGCGTGTGCTCGGGAGCTTCCCCATCGCGCCGCCGGTGCCTTTTGTCGTGGGGAATGATCCGTTGTCGGAGGGGCGGCCTGCCAGCTTCGAGGATCGCTTCGGCGATTGGTCTGAAATTCGTCGATTGTCGTCGCGCCGTGAGCCTATGCGATAGTCCCGCGACAGGATCCATAGGACGCATTGCTTCGATCGCGAGAGCTTGCGAATGTTCCAGGTCAGAAATGCGCTCTTACGTTCGCTCGAGGCACTGCTTCCGTTCTGTGCTTTCACTTTCCTGCTTTTCGGTCAGTCCGGCGCCCAAGAGAGCTCGTTCGAAAAGGAAGTCTCCTATCGCGCGGCTGACTATTGCCGCAGTGTTGCCGTGCGGCCTGTCGCGCTGAGCGACGACCAGTCGATCCTGTGCTTTGACGGACGGATCGAGAAGGACACGGATGTTTCGGCAGTCGCGAACCTCAGAGAGGGCGGCCTTTTCGTCGTTCGAAGTTCCGGAGGCGACATTGCGTCCGCGATCGCTCTTTCCAACCTTCTTCGCGGGCGGCGCGCAACAGTCGTCGTGTACGACCATTGCCTGTCGAGCTGCGCCAACTACCTCCTGATCGCATCCGGTCAGGCCTATGTGCCCAAGGGGGCTCTAGTCGCCTGGGACTACGAAAGTATCGACCCCGCATACCCGTCCTGCTCCAAGTTTGCGATGGGAAAAATGCGCGATGGCGTGGTTCGGCTACAGAGAGGGTCCTGCTGGCCGATGCCGGCTACCGAAGCTCAGTGGCGGACGGTTTTGTCGGCGCAAACCAGCTTTTTCAGTGAGCGGATGGTCGATCCGCACTTCGAACCGCCGCCAGACAACCGCTATCTGAGAAAGGTCGCGAGGTCGCTCTATCCCGATAATTTCGCGTATCACCATATCGCCTGGACTCTGCACCCCAGATACTTCGCAACATTATTCAAGACCAGGATCGTCTACGAGGCTTATCCGGATGGGCAGGCCGAGATCGACGAGATGGTGGCTCGGCTGCACTTGAAGCTGAGAGTCATCTACGATCCCTAAGTGCGACCGGCTCGCTCCGGGGACAACCCGCGTGACACGTCTCAAATCAAGATCGCTCGTCCATCAAAGACCTAATGTGATTCAATATGACCAAAATTCCCGACGACAACGATGCTCCGAATCCTATCCTGGAATATCCGGGTGACAGCTTGCCTTCCTTCTTTTCGACGATTCTTGGGGAACTCCCCAATTTTGCCTTTCCTGATTGGGGGCCACCGCCGCCGTTGCCGCAAGGACAGTCGCGACCGTCGCCACCGCCTGATCCAGGTCCGCCCGGGATCGAGGTCGATCCGCCCGCTCGCCACCTGAATGGCTGTTCGGTCCGCCGCGTATCATTCGGTCCCCGGCACCTGACGCGCCCCTTGCGGGACTGCCTGGCATGATCGAGGCTTATCTGCGGAGCAAGAGCGATGAGACGATCGGGAGCTGCCGGCCGTAAGATCTGCTGTCGCCGAGACGGCACCTCAACCGGGCGGCCTGCCGGGGATGATCGCCGATTATCTGCGGCTCAGTCAGCCGAAGGCATCGAGATCGAGGGCATTGCTTGCTCCGTCGGATGCCGTCGGGGACGAGCGTGGATCGCTTGATCGATCCACGGACCGCGCATCACTCAGGCGTCTCTCGTCGTTCACGACGCGCTGAGGATCATGACGTGCTCTTGCCGTGGCGCTCGTGGAAATCGGTGGATGGCGTATGAATTCTGATCAGGTGCATCCGGCTCAAGAAACCTCTGGCGGAGAGATGTTCCGGCGGCCGCCATGGCTGACCTATGCATTCGCTGCCGTGACTTTAGCGAGCGTGGCAGGTTACGACTTTCTGATGTACCTCCGGCCCGAGGTGGCAGACCGGCTTCTATGGCTCAGCCTGGCGTGTGTCGTCATCGCCGTCATATGGCTCGTCGTTTGCGCGTTTCTTCGAAAGCCGCGAGGCGCACCGGTTCTCCTCGCCACTTTGCTGATTTTTTATGCCCCGCACCTTGTCGCGAGTGAGGACGTCCCTTGGCTCATATCCCTCGGATTCCGTCTCCATGCTTCGCCGATCGAACAGTACCTGAAGAAAGAGTGTCGATTGACCGAGTTCACTGAACAGGGGACAACGAAGGTCATCGGCGTGTGTGAGAGCCGTGAAGTCGGATCTGTGTTCAACGTGGCATTCGAACTGGTCATTTACGATCCGACGGGCGCGCTTCTCAAGCCGGAACGGAGGGACGCCGCACAATTCAAGATGACCAAGATACCTGACTACAGCAATCCGTTGAAATCCGATGCTCGTTCGTAATCTCAGACGACTCGGCATCATCAGCGCGATGCTGGCTGTTGCGAGCTTTCCTGCATCATCTCGCGAAGGCGAAACAAGCATACTCGGCATCCATCTCGCCATGTCACCCGAACTGTCGTTCCGCGAGCAACATATCAATCAGACCATTCTGAATTCGCTCTTGCTCGAGGCGAGCCGGGTTCCTGATGTGGCGCAATGCGGATTGTCTCATCCCTACCAAGTCGATTACGTCTTTGGTGACTTCGCCGTGACCGTGCGTCACATCAACCCGGCCATGCATGTGAAGTGTCTCCGCGGAGTGGTCCGCTATCTCTTGCGCGACGACATCGCCGAGGCAGATTTTATTGCCGCTCGCGCTTTCGAGACCCGCATGGCCCGCGAATGGGTCGAACTCGACCCGAAGTATCCTGAACGGGAAGATCACGCCGCGGAACGAATGGCGTTTCTCGCAATCTATCGGAAGTACTCACCGCTCTATCAGTTGCATTCGGTTGATGCGGACGCAATTGCGGCTGTCACTTTCGATGAATTCTCGTCCTGGCTCGGGCGTAACCGCAAGGAAGGAAGATTCACGTTCAATGGCCCTAAGCGGTTGCTGGAAGCGCTTGAATTGCCGGTGCCGGATCCGATGATCCTACAGCCAGTCACCTCGCTGATATCGTCGCGGACACCTGCTGGTATCCTGTTCTTCGATGGCGAGCGCGTTGGAGTTCCTGCGCTGATTGCGCTGTTTTTGGGGCATGACGAGACGCTTGCCATCGACGAGAAAGCGCGTCGGCGCTTTGCTTGCAATCAACAGGATCCGTCGGATCTCGGCGATGGCTACGGCGCCATAGCGCGCGCGTCGTGTGGTACTTATGATTACTTTGGCGATGTGTGGTTCACACTAGCGCTGAGGAAGGCCGAAAGCGCGAGTTATCCCGACTTTTGTCGGCAAGTGCTCCAGCTGAGCCATGATGCCGATATTGCGACCGTCATGCGCTTTAGTCCGGACGGCTCGAAGGGCCTGTACGATCTGTTGCCTCCAGCTTGCCAAACGTCGGAATAGCCGTCTACCGCGAGTGAAGCTCGCCGAATGAAAGGAAGTTGTCATGCCAGTCGAGCCGTTCGATGTCACTGACGAAAACGGTGTGCGAGTGACGGGGACCGCCGAAGCATTCCGCGACCCTAAAGGACCATTTTATGATCCGAACAGTAAATTCTACCAGAACCCGCGCTATTCCGACCACGACATCAGCTATTTGAATACCAGGGATGTTTGTCGCATCAATCCGGAAGTGCTCAGCCACGCCGTGCAAGAGGCGTTCCGAGCCGCACTGATCAAGTTTGGCATGCCTGATCCGAAAGAACCAGCGGTCAAGAGCGATGTCGACGGGTGGATCGCCGAGACCTTGCGGCAATGCGCGCTCCATCCCAACAAATATGTTTCAAATCAACCGCCTTCATCTACGGACTCGGAAGTCGAAAAGCCCGTAGGTGACCTGTCCCGGAGCCCGCCCAATTCGGGTGCACAGCCGCTGAATTTCGCCTCGGCGCGCCCGCAGGTGGCCTTTCCTCTCGAAGCGCTGTTGTCCCCTGATCGCGCGCGAGCTTTGAATGACTGGGTCTCGGCTGCGGGTCGGCCCGTTGCCGACGCTGCGCCGCAAAAGCCCATGGGTTGATCGATCCGGAAACGAGCTGCCTGCTGCCAATCTCGCTCAACCCACGTCGCCCATCCGGCGTTTGACGCGTGTTCGGCCGGGTTGATATCGGACTGCGTCCCTAAGTAAGCCAAAGATCACAACCACGCCGACCCTGGGCACGAGCGCAGGCGCCCGGCAGAGACATCTCGCGAACCTGCGAACCGGAAGCGACATTTCCGCGCCATCGCGAGAGCGAGATCCGAGACCGCCAGATCAGCCAAGCCGACCGATCGCAGGCGATGTGCAACTTGATCACTGCGCTGCCGAGACGGTGCGGCCTTCACAAGGAAGACATAGATGTCCCTACCGACCTCCACGTTCGTCACCTACTCCGCAGTTGGCAACCGCGAAGATCTCAGCGATATGATTTATCGCATCGATCCCGTCGACACGCCGTTCATGAGCGGCGTCGACAAGGAAAAGGCGACTGCCGTCAACCACGAATGGCAGACGCAGGCTCTTGCCGCGGCCGACAACACCAACGCCCAGCTCGAGGGCGACGATCCCAACACCAACACGACCACGCCGACTGTCCGGCTCGGCAATCTCTGCCAGATCTCCTACAAGGTCGCGCGGGTGTCCGGCACGCAGCAGGCGGTCGATCACGCCGGCCGCGACAACGAGCTCGCCTATCAGGAGATGCTGAAGGGTCTCGAACTCAAGCGCGACCTCGAAACCATCCTGTGCGGCACCAACCAGGCCAAGCTCGCCGGCAACACCACGACGCCGCGCAAGAGCGCGTCCGTCCTCTCCTGGATATTCTCGAACACCTCGAAAGGCACGGCGGGCGGCGCGGCGGACCCGGCGGCTGCCGACGGCACCGGCACGCGAACGGACGGTACCCAGCTCGCCTTCACCGAGGTGCGCCTGAAGACCGTGCTGTCCTCGATCTGGAGCAATGGCGGCAAGCCCGGCACCATCATGACCGGTGCCTTCAACAAGCAGGTGTTCTCGACCTTCACCGGCCGCTCCACCGCGATCGAGGAATCCAAGTCGAAGAAGATCGTGGCGTCGGTCGATGCCTATGAATCCGATTTCGGCAAGCTCAAGGTGGTCGCCAACCGCTTCCAGCGCCCGCGCGACGTCCTGGTGCTCGAGCTCGACAAATGGGCGGTGGCCTATCTCAACGGCCGCAACATGATCTCGATCCCGCTGGCCAAGACCGGTGACTCCGATCGCCGGCAGATCCTGGCCGAATACGCGCTGGTGTCCCGCAACGAAAAGGCCTCCGGCGGCGTGTTCGACAACACCACCTCCTGAACGATCAGGATCATCCGTTTCATCCTCGGGCGGCCTTCGGGCCGCCCTTTTCATTTTGGAGAGCCAAGATGCCGCTTCCCGGCAATCGTACCCTCAATACCGCCGATCTGACAGCCTACACGCCGTCTTGCGGCGCGAGCCCTGTCGCTGCCTATGTCCGCGCTCCCTTTCGCTGTCGACTGCTGAAGGTCGCCGGCATTCTCGGCGGCGCCGTCACCACCACCGACGGAACGATCACCGTGTCGGCCAATGCGTCGACGCTCGCGACCTTCGCGGTGCCGCAGGCGGGATCCGCCGCCGGCCAGCTCTTCTCGGTCGTGCCGCCGTCGCCGACCTACCTCAACGAGGACGATGTGATCGTGCTGACTCCTTCCGGCGCCTCCGGCGGCGCGATCCCGATGCACTTCTCAATCTCCGTGAGGACCGCCTGACATGCCATTTTTCTCCAAGCAAAACTCTTCGCGCATCGGCCCGACCCAGACGATCGCCTATGACGGCAGTGTCGGCGTCACCAACGCCTTTGCGTCGGAAACCTACCAGATCCGCCTCGTCGCCAATTCCGGCTGCTGCTATCGCGTCGGCGACGGCGCCCAGACCGCGACCATTTCCGATCCATATCTGCCGCCCAACGTCGTCGAATACATCACGGTCAGTCCCGGACAGCGCATCGCTGCGCTGAAGGCCGCGACCAACGGCCTGGTCACGGCAACAGCGGGCACGCTGTGGATCACGGAGATGTCGTGATGGAGGGCGTCCTGATCCGACCTCATCTCGATAGCAACGGCCGCGAGCTCGCGATCGAGCATGTCCAGGACGTGGCGCCGATCCTGGAATGGAACAGTCAGGCGCGCCGCGAAGAGCAGCACAGTGATTGGGGGCGGCACGTCGCCCGCATTCCCAACGTCATCTACGTCCAGTGGCTCAACGAGGAGCATGCCAGGGGCAATACCTCGTTGCGGCTGTTCACGCCCGAATTCGACGAGATCGTGCAGACGAAGCTCGATGATCCCGAATGGGCCTATTTGCGAACCGACAGGCCGAAATTGCAGGGCGGCTGGTCAGCGGAGCTCACGTGATAGAGATCACCGATTTCACATCGCTGCAAATCGCAGTAACCGAATATCTCGCGCGCGATCAGGACACGACGCTGATCGCGCGGATTCCGACCTTCGTCCAGCTCGCGGAAGCCAAGTTCAACCGTCAGCTCTTCGTGCGGCAGATGGAGCTGCGGGCGACCGCGCTCGTCGATCCCGGTTCGAACGAGCCGGAGTTCATCTCACTGCCGTCGGATTTCCAGTCCATGCGCAGGGTTCGGCTGTCGAGCGTGACGGGGAAGCCGTGCCTCGAGTTCAAGTCGGGGACGCAGATGGACGAATACCGCTTCGCGACGTCCGATGTCGCCGCGCAGCCGCGCTACTTTACGGTGTTCGGCAACGAGCTGGAGCTCGCACCAAGTCCCGACGCCGCCTACACCATCGAAATGGTCTACCGGCAAAACGTGCCGGCGCTTGCGTCGAACGGCAGCAACTGGCTGCTCGCCATGGCGCCAGATCTCTATCTCTACGGCGCCCTGCTCGAAACTGCGCCGTACATCAAGGAAGACGCGCGCATCCAGACCTGGGGCCTCGGGTTCACGGCGGCGCTCACTGACCTGAACAATCTCGGGCTGACGTCGACCTTCAATGCAGGGCCGATGACGGTGCGCATTTCCGGACAAGTCATCTAGGAGGCGACAATGGCAAGCTTCAACAAGTTCTATTGCTTCGTGCAGGACGTCGCAAACGCGCTGCACGACATGAAGACCGGCACAGTGCAAGTCTACAAGGTCTATCTGACCAATACGGCGCCGGTGACCACCAATACGGTCTACAACGCGCCGGTGGATCTCGCGGCCGGCAACGGCTATACCGCAGGCGGCAACAGCGTCGGCACCATCGCGGGCGCGCAAACGACGGGCACGTTCAAGTTCGTCGGCGGGACCGATCCGTCGTGGACGGCTTCGGGCGGTTCGATCGGGCCGTTTCAATACGCGGTGCTCTACAATTCGACGTCGTCGACCAAGCCGCTGATCGGCTGGTGGGACTACGGCACCGCCATCACGCTCACCAACGGCAACACTTTCACGGTCGATCTCGATCAGACCAACGGCATTTTGACGATTACCTGACATGGCAGCCTTTCTCGACGTTTGCAGATTCACGCCGTCGGCCGGTGGTACGACCGACTGGACCTATTCATCTGCCGTCACCGGTTACCAAGGACCGGCAGCCGCCGGCGTCGTCAATGGCCGACTCTACAAGTATCGCGCAGAAAGTGCGGATCTCAGCCAGTGGGAAGTCGGAGAGGGAGCCTATAACACCTCCACCAGCGTCCTGGCACGAACGACGGTCCTGTTCAATTCGTCGGGCACCACAGCGAAGATCAATTTCTCCACGACACCTCTAGTCGCGGTCGTTGCGCTCAAGGAAGACTTGATCTCCGTCGAGGAGAGCAACAGCTTCACGACCACGCAGCAGGCGCAGGCGCGGAGCAACATCGGTGTGACCGCGGTCGGCGCGGCCAGCATCGGCCAGATTCCCGGAACGACCGGCACAACGCAGCCATCCGCCGGCAATGTCGGTGAAGTGATCGTCATCAACTCGTCCCTCACGTTCACCGGCTCCGGGGTGAGCGGGAACGTCGGCAGCACGAGCGTCGCGCCTGGTGTTTACGACGTGACCATCGTCGGCACGTTCGGCGGTCCCGGTGCGACGACGTCGTCAGACTGGAATCTGGCCTTCGGTACGACCAGCGCGTCCGTGAGTTCGAGCCAGGCCATACAGCTTCACGAGCGCATCAGCAATTCGTCACCCCTTGCCGACACGTCGATCGTGCTGGCCTCGGCCTCCGTCCGCGTCACGGTCGCGAGCACGACGACCTACTATCTCTGTGCCCAGGCCGGCTACACGGGTGCCGGCGGCTATTCGGTTGTGGCGCAGGCCTACATTCGGCGCGCAAGCTAGAGAAACAGGACATGGCATATCATCCCAAGGACATCGTGCTCGCGTTGAAGAGCCTGCATCCCAGCCTGGCGGCGAATGTCGACTTCGAAGTGTCGGATCATGGTGACGGGCCGTTCATCTCCCGCTGGGAACGAGAAGACCTGGCGCAACCGACGGCCGCGGAGATTGAAGCGGTCGATACGGACGCTCTGCTGCAACAGCAGGTGACGTTCGTCGCGCGCGACATGCTGGCGCAGCTGACGCCGGACGACTACGCCAGGATCCAGGCGGCGATCGCATCGAGCGCTGCGCTGGGCCTGTTGTGGGCAGCATTGCTTGGGCAGGGCGAAGCGCCGATCTCGGTCGGCTCCGATCGCTTCAGGCAGGGGTGGGTCGGCATGATGTCGGCGCTGGACAAGGATCGTGCTCACGCCATCGCCTGCGCTATCGGCATTCCGGTCTGATCGATGTCACTTCTTGGGTTTGACGCTGTCGGGCGGCTGACGCTCGGGCAATTGCCGACGCTTGGGCTGACCAACACGGTTCTGCTCACCGCCGCGGGCGCCTATGCGGTGACGGGACAGGGAGCGGCCTTCCGGTCGGTCTGCACCGGCAATGCCGGCGTGCTGACGGTTTCCGGTACGGCGGCTGCATTCATGGGAACTTTGATCGGCACCACAGGCGGCTACTCGACCACAGGAACTGTCACCTCATTCAAATCGTCGTTCGCTGTGGGCGCCGGCGGATACGCGATCAGCGGCCAATCGATGTCTGCGCTTATACGGCAGTCGGCGTTCGCTGGTGCTTTTCTGCTCACCGGCAACCAGGGGGCGGCACGCATTTTCATGCGGTCGGCCGGTGGTGGCTATGCCGTGAGCGGATATCCGTCCTCCTTCACGCGGGATTTCGAATCCTGGTTTCCGCGACCGTTCGATGTCGACGGCTGGCTGGCTGTGCCCACCGAGCCTGAGCCGTGGACGTCGAAGCATGGTGCGGCTTCCTCCTGGACTGCCGAGGCCACCCCATCCAACGATTGGACGCCGTCGGCGGTGCAACCCGAACCATGGACAACTGAGTAATGCCGCTTCTCTCCTATGGCGATTACCGCCCCGACGTCAGCGACTATGAGGGGCAGGCCACGCGCAACATCCTCAACGTCATTCCGCGCGGCGATGGCTACGGCCCGTTTCCATCCTTCTCGGCCTACACGTCGGCCCTGCCGGCGCCGTGCCGTGGCGCATTCTATGCGCTGAAGTCGGACGGCACGGTCGTCACCTTCACCGGCACGAGCACCAAGCTCTACAGGCTGAACAACATCGACTTCACCTGGACGGATGTGTCCAAGGGAGGATCGACTTACTCGGCGCTTTCAGCCACTGCGCAATGGCAGTTCGCCCAGACTGGCAATTTCGTCTTCGCGGCGCAGGCCAACGCAGTGCTGCAAGTATTCGATCTCTCCTCATCGACGGCCTTCGCCGATGCGCTGGGCGCGCCGCCGCAGGCCGCCTATATCAGTGTGGTCGGACGCTTCCTGGTGCTGTCCGGGTTGCTTTCGACGCCGTACCGGATCCAGTGGTCCGGGCTGAACAATTTCAACGCTTCGGACAGCTGGACCAGTGGGATCAAGTCGTCAGACTTCCAGGATTTTCCTGACGGTGGCATCGTCCGCGGCGTCGCCGGCGGTGAATCCGGCGTCATCTTCCAGGACCAGGCGATCCGGCGCATGTCCTATGTGCCGGGCTCGCCGATCATCTTCCAGATCGATCGCATCACCCAGGACAAGGGGCTCTACGCGCCTTACTCCATCATCCGCGCCGGCGAACGCATCTTCTTCTATGCGGGGCAGGGGTTTCACAAGATCGAGCCGGGCGGCGTGCCGGAGCAGATCGGACGCGAGAAGGTCGATCGCAGCTTCCTCGCCGATCTCGACAAGGGCAATCTCCAGCTCTTCATGGGTGCGGCCGACCCACGCTCGACGCGGGTCTATTGGGCCTACAAATCGGTGTCCGGCACGGTCGGCGCGTTCGACAAGTTGCTCGGCTACGATTTTTTGCTCGATCGCTTCTTTCCGATCTCGGTGACCGGAGAGTATCTGCTGGGCATCTCGCAGACCGGATTGACGCTGGAAAATCTCGATAGTATCTCGTCGTCGATCGATGCACTGACGCTGAGCCTTGATGCGTACGCGACCGCGGTACAGCCGGAGATCGCGCAGTTCTCCAACGCCCATGTACTGGGCTTCTTCCGCGGCCCGAGTCTCGAGGCGACGCTGGAAAGCCCGGAGCAGGGCACCGACGAGAACCGCATCACCATCCGTGGCTTCCGCCCGGTGACCGACGCGGCAACGTTGTTTGGCTCGGTGTCCTCGCGCGACACGCCGGCTGCGGCGGCGACGCCAGGCGCGGAAGTTTTGGTCAACGCCCGGACCGGACGCTGCGACGTCAGGCGCGACACCCGCTATTCGCGCTTCAAGGTGCGCATCCCCGCCGCGACGCCGTGGTCCTTCTGCGCCGGTATCGTTCCCGACCTCACACCCAACGGCACGCTATGACGGCTTATGTTCCGGGCATCACCGAGACCGATCTGAAGAAGATCGTGCTCGCAATCCAGCAGCTTGCAGCCGGGCGATCGAACGCGGTCGGCAGCGTGACGCTGGCGACGGGCGCTGCGAGCACGACGGTGACGACGGCGAATTGCGCGGCAGGTTCGGTGCCGATCCTGGTGCCGGCCTCAGTGAATGCGGCGGCGGAGGTCGGCAACGGAACGATGTATGTGAGCGCCGTCGCCAACGGCGCGTTCACGATCACGCATGCGAACTCCGCGACGACAGGGCGGGTGTTTTTGTATGCGGTGGTGGGGTGAGGGCTGTAGCTACCTCGCATGTAGGCCTTCAGCACTTGCTCCTTGAATTGCCGGCCGCGGCCTGACGACCCCTATCCATCCATCTATCAGCCTCCAGTGCGATGCGCACGCGGAGTGCGGGCGCTTGTTCGCAGTGACGACCGATTAAAAGAACTGAACCGGACAGCGGTTCAGGAGGCATTGTCGTAAACAACGTGGGAAATACTCGATGTCGTATGTTGACCAGTCAGAGCGCCCCCAGCGTTCGTTCTCGGAGCGATTTCAGGATGTCTGGGACCATCCTACCCCATTTAGTTTGTTTGCCCAGATCAAGGCATGGATGGATGCGCCCCAAACTATCCGAGGTTTGGTCGACGCCTCCCGCGTTGTTACTGGTCCGGCTCCCACGACAGAGGAAGAGGCCGACAGGTACAACCAGGCACGCGACTATCTGCCGCGCGCTGCATTCCAAATAGCAAGCGCAGTTACTCCCACGGCTCCGAGAGTCGTTGGTGGCATTCCCATCAGGCCAAACGGCGGCTCGTCACCTCGATTTGAGGGACGATCTCAGCCGGCGAACGATGTTTCTAGCGGCGGTTTGTCTCAGCCGTCTTCGTCTGGGTCGCGCCCTCAATCTCCCGGATACGCTTATAATCAACCGCCTGCGGTTTTGGGGGCGGGCGTTCGCGAAGGGACCGCGGGAAAGGTACCCAGCGGATTAACTTCATCCCCGGCGGAGATGCCGTGGTGGTTGCAGGCGCTTATGCCTCCTGGGACCGTGCCCGCCGGCCTAGGTGCACCACTGCCTGCTGGTGTTGTCGGGCGTCAAGCTCTCCCGCCAGGAGGACGGCTTGGTGCCAACAGGCCCTTTCGGATTTCGAATCCGCGTAGCGAGCTTCGAGTCCCTGAGACGCCATCCCCCAAGCCACCCGTTACGTCGGAAGCCAATGGCGGCGGCAGTTTGCCTCCATCGATTTTGGGGCTTGGTGGGCTGACGGATCCAAATCATCGAGAATTGCGGCGTGTTTCCCCAAGCTCCCCGGACGGAGTCCGCGCAGGACCGGATGGCGACGGCAAACCGTCGCTCGGCATCCCGTCTCCGCCTCTGGTGCCAGACCAAGAGCCGCCCGTCAGTACACTCGAAGCGGATACGAGCGGGAACGGTTCAGGTGGAATTGGTGGTAACACCGGATCGGGTGGCAACAAAGCCGAACGGGACAGGGAGTGTAACCAACAATGGCAGGATGAAAAAAATGACTATTGTCCCCAATTCGGAAAGTTCGATGCCGACTATCAGAGAAAGTGCGAGGCCCGAGCATTGCAACGGCTTCAAGCATGTTTTCGGGACCAAAGGGAGCCCCCCAAATATTCATGGGAGGAAGTTGCCCGTGAAGACTTGGATGGGCTCCAGCGCTGGCAGCGACAGGAAGAGAGAAAGCGCAACGCGAAAAGGAAGAAGGGGAGATAACTGTCGCTCCATCGGCAGGCCTCAAGCCCGTGTCTCGTCGCCAAAGTTGTGGCCCCTCTTGACTTTGTTCTTGATTTGTTCAAAAATGAACTCCCTAGTTTAGCGATTCAAGCACGGCTGAAGTTTGTACTGCGGCGAGCGCATTGCCGCCCGAACGTCGAGGTTCTCGCCATTTCTCCTGTTTCTGACCTGATGCAAGTTTGGATGGATCAATGGAGTCGGGGCGTGCGCCCCGACGACATCGTGGTCTCTATCGAAGCGCGCTTTCGGGCTGCGACCGGGCAGGACCGTTACGACTTGGCGGCGCAGCTCAATACTTTCTTGACGATTGCCTATCGGGACGAAGAGCGGTTGCAGCTACTCAATCAGATGATGAAGGAGTTTCCGGACGACGTCGAACTTCCGATGAACAAGGCAGAGGTGTATCTCCATTTGTCGGAGGACTCAGAAGCACTGAAGTGGATCGATGTCGCGATTGAACGCGCGAAGCGTCAACGTCGCTTTCAAAGGGAGATGCTCGGCTACAAGGCCCGCATTCTCTTGAAGCTCGGTCGCGGCGACGAATTATCAGACGTTCTCGAAAGCATCATGGCAATTCGGTTGGAAAAGGGTGCCATCGATATCGGGCGTGAGCGTGACTTCATTGATCGTGCACCTCCCGGAATGATCCGGAAGGACGTTCTTGACCGGTACAACGAATTTCGGCCGAAGCGCTCGACGGATACATCAGCTGACGAATTACCAAAATACGAGCCGCCCGAGGCGGCGATGGAGTGAAGAGGTGCGGCATTGGGAGCTTGTCTGGGTAGATCGGGAGATTCAATGGTCTCGCCATCAGAATTTGTGTCTCTGATTTTCGTCGGGCAATACGACGATGCCGAAGCTCTTCTTCGTATGGATCGAGAAGCTAGGAGTTCGATCTGTCGACTTCCAGGGTTGAAAGCGGAACTTGACGTCAAAATCGAACAGTTGGGTACGAGTGCGGAAGCGAGGCGGCGAAGTCTCGCCGGCGCTTACAGAGTCGCCACGTGGCTGCGAGACAATGAATATTGGACCGAAGCCGAGGCGATTTACGATGAGGTGGTTAGGTTATCCTTAGCGATGAACGAGGCGTTCTTTCTGAACGATGCTCGGTTAATCCGAGCAGTGTGCCTCAAGAACCTCGGACGGATGAGCGAGTACGAACGGGCGAAGGCTGAAGTGCCTGCGGGTACGTCGATTCTGATTGATGGGGTTAACTGGCGGGTCGAGGATTTGTGAAGCTGATCTAGACCGGCCCGGTATGAAGTGTCTCCTAGAGTGGCGGGCCTTAGTCTCTTATCTGATCCAAGATTTCCAATGACCGACCAGCATCCGGACATCGAGGCCCCTCCACTTGAGCCGACTGACGAGATCACGGTGGACAGACCCATCCGAGCTTCGCTTGCCGGACCTGTTCAAGCAGCAACAGCCTGCCCCATATCGGATGAATCCCTGGAATTTCCCCGGGCAGGGGCAAGGTGAACCGGGCGGCCTGCCGGGCATGATACACGCGATACTTCAGCAGGATTTATATGATCCGTTGTACCAGGCAGCGAGTGTCGGCGATGCGCCCGGTGCGAACCTCCGTAGCGGTCCGATTGAAATGCAGGAGAGCGCGGAGCCGCATGGTCGCAATTGGAATCAGCGCGAACTTCCGTCCCGGGGCCGATCGGCCGGCGAAAGCCAGAGCTGTTCAGCCTCCGATTTTCTTTCCTCTTTAGGCCACAGCACGAACCGTCATCGTCGATGGGCCTGAGTTGATCCGGCAGCCCGAGATCAGTCGATTTTGGAAAGTGGCTCTTAATTCGGGGCTGGGTATGTCACTCTTCGTCTCCGCCATTCGGAATTTCTCATGAGCAGTCGGATGTCGCGAACACGCGGTTTCTGCCCGGATCGACGCGACAGCACGCAACTGGTCTGCATCGATCCGGAACACGTGCGCGAGATCTGGCCGCTTGTCGCTTCTTCCATCAAGCGGGCGATCGTCAGGACAGGGTTGTCGGCATTCGCTACGATCGAGCGCGACATTCTTGATGGCATCTCGCTGCTCTGGATCGCCTGGAACGGCTCCGCGATCGAGGCCGCTGCATCGACGAGCCTCCAGCAGACGGAGGCGGGCAAGGTCTGCGTCATCACTGCGTGCGCCGGCGCAGGCATGACGCACTGGCTATCCCTGATCCGCGGCATCGAGGCCTACGCCGAGGCGGAGGGCTGTCGGTGCGTGCGCATCTTCGGCCGGAAAGGTTGGGCGCGCGTTCTTGAAGGATATGAAGAGACGCACGCGATCATCGACAAGCGCTTGCCGTAGACGCCTGCCGGAATGCGGTTCGCACGTCTCTCGCAACGACCGACCACACATAACCAAGAAGGAACATCGTCCATGGGCGGACAATCCACCTCCACACAAACCCAGCAATCGCAGACCGCACCTTGGGCTGCGGCGCAGCCGACGCTGCAAACCATGTTGGGGCAGATCGGCACTGGGCTCAACAATACTGGTTTGACGTCGGCCGAGAGCTCTGCGCTCGACACGCTGAAGAGCAACGCTGCGTCAGGCAATCCCTATGCGGGCCAGATAGCGGGCTATGCCCAGTCGCTGCTCAACGGCGGCGGGGCCACGGCGCAAGCCGGCAACGTACAGGACAACCTCGCGGCCTATCGCAACCAGCTGACGCCATATGCGAACGGCAGCATGGTTGGCAGCAACCCTGCGCTGACCGCGCAGCTTGCGCAGATCCAGTCTGACGTCGGCAATTCGGTCAACTCGCAGTTTGCTGCTGCCGGTCGTGATTTTAGCGGCGCCAACCAGATGGCCTATGGAAGAGGCGTTGCGGCCGCGGAGGCGCCTGTGATCGCCGGGCAGTACAATCAGGACGTGGCAAATCAGATCGCAAGCGCAAACGCGCTCTACAACGCCGGCAACACCACAGCCAATACGCTGACGCAGATGCAGCAGAGCGATCTGGCCAATCGCGGCCAGGGCGTGACCGCCGCGCAATCGGCACTGGACGCGCAGAACTACGGAGCCAACGCCACCCTCGCGGAGGAGGCGCAACGCCGCGGCATTCCCGTGCAGGCATTGAGCCTGCTTGCGCAGATCGGCGTGCCCATCGCGCAGCTTGGGCAGCAAGGCAACAGTACGACGACGGGGACGCAGGAGAAGTCCGGGGTAGATCAGTTTGCAACGATTGCAGGCGGAATCAGCGGTTTGATCAATGCCTTCAAGGGCAAGTAGGGAGGCTGGACATGACGGTTCATACCGACGCGGAGCTGACTGGGGCCACTTTCGACCTGGCCAATGCGGGTTATGCGGAAATGCCGGACCCGGCCAGAGAAGTGGAGCGTCAGTCGATCGACAGCGACAGTGCGTCGCTGCGGGATGCTGCTGATCAGCGCTCCGATACCCAGCCCAAAGTTGTTGTCAGGCAATATACAGACGCGGAGGGCAAGCCCGCTGCCGCTAACGAGGCTGTAACCCTCGCGCGCGCCGCGCGGGACTATGCAACCGCAACGGCCGGCGACAGGCGGACCGCCGAGAGCGAGTCTTCGGAGGCGCTTACCGCAAGGATCGATGCGCTACGCGCGGACGTGGCCGCCGACGATCCCGATGCGCCCGAGTTCTACGGCTTTGAGCAGTCCGAGGGCAGTGATGGGCGTGACAAAGAGATCGACGCACCGCCAAACACGACGAACGGTCAAGGGAAGCACTCTGTCGAGCTCGATCCCGATATCGAGCAGCTCATGCAGCACCCCCAAGTGCGCCTGGCGCTCGAGGAGAAGGTCGGCGAGGTCGAGCGCGCGCGGCAGGGCTATGTCGAAGGGCTTGGCGCCGCCATGCAGATCGCACAAGCGAGCTTTGTCAGCCAGTTTCCGGAACTGGCCGCTCTTGCCCCGGAGCGGCTTCCGGAAGCGCTCGCGCAAATGGCACGCCAGGATCCCGCAAAGCTGTCGCGCATTCAGGCGATCGTCGCAGCAAGCGATCAATTGCGCGCGCGGCATGGTGAGGAGGTTCGGCGGACAGCGGATGCCTCGCGGCGCAACTTTCAGAACTATGCAAAGGCGGAAGACGTCCGACTGGAGACGTTGCTCAAGGAAGAGACGAGAGACGTCCGCCAGGCGGTCGCGCAGGAGATCGTTGCGTCGGCCAAGGCCAGCGGCATCGAACGGGAGGAATTGCAGCGCCTCTTCGATAGCGAGCCGCTGATGCGCAATGCAACCTTCCAACGCATGATGTATGACGCCGGTAAATATCGGTTGATGATGAAGGCGAGGGATGCGGCCGCAGCCAGGCCGGTGCCGCCAGTGATACGGCCCGGGATGGCGGCAATGCGAGCCGAGCGTGAGCAGTCTGATCTGCGCTCACTGAACGCGAGGCTTTCCAGCTCAGGCGATCTGAAAGATGCGGTTGCCCTCTACCAGGCGAAGAAAGCGGGTAGGCGGTGAGAGGTGTACCGGCAAACCATCCGCCGGACGGTTGACAGCAAATGTACTTTGCATGCTCTCAATAGAGCTTTGCAAGCTGGATAGGACGCGATCCATGTTGTTGAGACTTATTTCGTTCGTGATGATTGTCGCGACAGGCCTTCTCTCATCGGTTGATGCGTTTGCCGGTGATTATACCGTTTCCTATGCCTTCGACGGTACGACGAGAGAGGATGTCGCAGCGGGCGCAACGAGTTCGCTCAACGAAGAGGGGACCACGAAAGAATGCCAGTATGAAAGGTCTTGCACGATAGAGCTAACGAAGTCGGATCTGACGATCTCGATCGACGTCCGACGTTCAAGTCGTCAGGAAGTGGTCGTCTATGCTTACGGCGGTCGCAGCCGTAGCGCCGGTTGTTGCTATTTTTCGGGCGGCGATAGGCTGGCTGCAAGCGACCTTACCCAGCCGTTGCTTCGCCTGCGCATCTACGAAGGGCACGCTCGCAAGAGAAACGAATTCGTTGAGAACCTCCATTCGGGGCTTCTGTATCTACAGTTTTCAGACCTTGAGATAGTGCTCGCGCTCAGACGAGCGCCCCCGACATCTACAGCCGGATCCAGCTCCCGATCAGCGACGACGGTACCGGCGTATCTAAATGTAATGGCGCATAGTGCCTCCGATCTTCCTCTCGTCTTGAAGAGCGCTTGGGAGACGTGGTGGCCCTCGAAAAGTCCCGCCGCCGGGCGGCTTATTCCCAACAGGATGACATCAATGAACGAAGACGACCGGAATTTCCTCGAACGGGCCGAATCCATCACCGGAAATCTCTATGGCGAGCCGATGTCACCGGAGCGGGTCGCGGAAAATTTTGCGCTCTACGGCTTGAAGAAACGCGCAGCCGCGCTCGAGAGATTCGATGCCGAACTGGGCGGCGAGATCGATTCGAGCCCTCACAACTTGCGCAGGCACGTCCAGCTCGTCGATCTGCGCCGGCGCATGGGCAGTCTCCATGAGGCGCTGCGCAAAGCGAAGCGATGACCCATCCGCTGCTGACGGCGCTTGCGCAGGCACGGCTGCGCGACGCGCCGATGTTCGTCAAATGGTGTGAGCTGAATAATCTGGCCCCTTGTCCGGCGATGCCTTCGTCGGTCGCGCGCTTCGTAGGCGATTGTGCATCCGTTGGCGTGAATCGGCTCTGGCCGGCCGTGCAGGAGATATCGCGGATGCATACGTCGCTGGGCCTCGCCGATCCCACGCTTGGCGGCGCTGTGGCAAATGCGATGAGTGCGGTTGCGGCGGTCCCTCCGCCGCGATCGTGGCCCAGTCGGTTCAAGGAGCGGTTCAGCCTGCTGCCCTACGACATCCAGGTTTATCTCGCATCTCACGAGACGCAGAGGGAACGCGCGCTTCGACGAGCGCAGAACGAGGCTGCATCCGCCCGCCAGAAGCTGGCGGTACTTGAAACTCAATCGAAGGACGGAAGAACGCATGGCGATGAAGCAGCAGCGAGAGATGAGACTCGAGGAGCGGATCGAAGAACTACGCGTTGAGATCGATGGCATCATCGACGAGCGCGTGGCGAAGATCGCAAGCCAGAGCCCCGGCGTGCCGCCTGGCGTGATCCGCAACCTCCTCACGGCCCGTGCGCCGGCCTGTCGCTGCGCGCAATATATCGAGCTGTGCAAGGGCGAACCGAGCAAGCCGGACTGACGGCGCGCGGGACGTCTCCCTCCAAGCACACGACGGCGCCCCACGGCGTCCTCTCTCCAAATCAAGGATGCAGGATGACTCTCTACAAATGGTCTCAATCGGCCTCCGCCGACGCAACGGCAGATTCCACGATCAACTGGGCGGAGGGCCAATCTCCCGCCAGCGTCAACGATTCGGCACGCGCGATGATGGCAGCGATTGCCAAATATCGGGACGACGTCGCCGGCGCGATCATGACGAGCGGCACCAGCACCGCCTACAGTGCCAACACCTATCAGGTATTCCAGTCGCTCTCGCAGTTGAACGGCCAAGTGGTCGCGTTCACGCCGCATACAACGAATGGCGCGACGGTCACGATCAACGTAGATGGCCTTGGTGCAAAGCCGCTTCGGTCGGCGCCAGGGGTTGAACTGCCGGCTGGGACGATCATTCAGGGAACGCCTTATGCGGCTCTCTATAATAATGCCGACGCCGCGTTCTATTTGGCTGGCTACTTCAACAATCCGTACAACGTTCCGATTGGATCTTGCATCGATTTTTTCGGCGCGACGGCTCCGAACAGTTCATTCGTGCTCGTCTATGGGCAGGCGGTCTCCCGTACAGCCTATTCGACACTATTCTCTTTGTTAGGCACTACGTATGGGGTCGGAGACGGCTCGACCACATTCAATATTCCGGACCTGCGCGGGCGAGTGGTCGCGGGTAAGGATGATATGGGCGGTTCAGCCGCCTCGCGGCTAACTGGCGCGACGATCACTACTGGCGGCGCAACGACTCTGGGTGGGGCCGGCGGTGCCGAAACGAAGACGTTGGCGACGGTAAATCTTCCGCCTTACACGCCGGCGGGTACGATCACGAATGGCGCGATCACGATTAACCAAAATGCAGCAAGTACATCATTGTTTACGGGCTTCTCAGGCGGCGGTTCGTCGGCGCTCTCCGGTAGCGGAGCGTCGATTACAGCATCTCAGGCCTCATCAACATTTACCGGGACAGCTCAAGGCGGAACGAGCACGCCGATTGGTCTAGTTCAACCAACTATCATTGGTAACAAGCTACTTCGCATTATCTAGTTACCACCAACTATCGAGGCAGTCATCCTCTGTCCTCGGATGGCGACAATATTCCCACCGGCCACTATGCCATCGCCGCCAGACTTCGTCGGATAGTAGCCACGATCCGTCGATAGCTCGTACGAAGGGCAAAAACGGCTGCCAGCGGTGCCACAAAGTGACATCGGATGGGGTGCGGCGCTCAAAAATCTCTTTCAAGAAGCCGTACATATACCGTTGTGACGTAAGAATTGCGGTCCCGGAAGCGTACTACAATAACCCCCAACCGAGTCAACCCATGGTAGATCTCAACGCCCTCTCTGCGGCGAATGCCAAGCGCTGGGCGAATGCCAAGCCGACCCGGAAAGCAGAGGCCGGCAATGTCGCGTTGCGCCTCTACAAGGCCAGGCAGCGCTATCAGGCCGTCGAGCGACAAACGGGCGTCCCTTGGCCGGCCATCGCAGTCGTCCATGAACGGGAATCGTCCCAGGACTGGAAGGCGTCCCTGGCCCAAGGCGATCCCTGGAATCGGGCCTCGATCCACGTTCCGGCCGGGCGAGGTCCTTTTGACTCGTGGGAAGCGGGGGCGATTGACGCGCTGGTCAAGTGTCCGCCCTTCCTGGCGCGCCACAAAGACTGGTCGACCGCCGGAGCGTTGACCGCGCTCGAGACCTACAACGGCATCGGCTACGCGGCCCGCGCCGTGCCTTCGCCTTATCTCTGGTCGGGGACTAACCAGTACCGGGCCGGAAAGTATGTGCGCGATGGCCTTTACGATCCGGGCAGAGTCGATCCGCAACTGGGGTGCGCGGCACTGTTGATCGCGCTGATGGAGCTCGATCCGGAGATCAGCTTTGCGGGGGCAAAGATCGCAAAGGGTCCGGCAATTGGCGATCCGGCCAAGCCTTCACTGACGAGCCCGTCGAATGGTTCGATCGGTGCGTTCGTCATCAACCTGGTCAAAACCATTTTTGGAAGGAAATGAACATGCGGACAGTTCTCGACGTCGTCATCTTCGCCGCCGGCTTCGGCGCCTGCTGGCTTTGCAAGGATGCGTTGCTCCGGTTCGTGACCGGCACCGACGCCTTGATCAAGTCGCTCGAGGCAAAGCTTGCGGTGCTGCGGGCCAAGCCGTGATGCTTGCAAAAATCAAGGCGGCCTGCCTGCACTCCATGACCATCGCCTGGAGCTATTGCATCGCGCTTGCCGGTGCATTGGCTTCGATCACCGACGATCTTACCGACGCCTTGGGCGATCCCGGCGTCAAGGATCAAATCAGCGCGGCTATCGGCGACGTCAAGGTAACGGGACGCATCCTGCTTGCGATCTCCGTCGTGACGATCATCGCGCGCTTGCGAACGCTTCGGAGAAAAGACTGATGTGGATGACGATCATCTCGTTTCTCGGCGGTCCCGTCGTCAAGGCGCTGATCGACGCTTATAGCGCGAAATTGAAGGCTGAAAATGCCGACGCCAAAATTGCGGCGGATCTGGCCGCGGCCGAGATCGCATCTCAGACGGCGGAAGCCAACGCGATCATCCAGTACAGGATTGCCGAGCTCGGATATTGGCACGAACCGGATAAGCTGATCGGCTACTGCGTCACGATCTATTTCGCAAAGCTCCTGGTCTGGGACAAGGTCCTTGGATTCGGCGCCACGGATGCCTTGGCGGGATTTGCGGCGACCACGGCCAATCTCGTGGTCTCCTTCTATTTCGCCAAACGCGGCTTCGAGAACGTTGCAAGGATCATCAAGCGGTGAAGGTTCAGGACGACGAGATCCGGGCGATCGTCGCCGAGACGCTGGCCGAGCAGCACAGGCTTCAGCAGGAGAGTATCGATACCATCGTATTGAAAGCGGTGGCATCGGTGCTGGCATCCTTTGGCATTGAGGATGAAGACCGGAAAGAGCTGAGAGCGGATTTCCAGCACTTGCGGCGTTGGCGAAAGAGCGTGGAACAAGCGCAGAGCTACACGTTCAAGGCCGTGATTACAGTGATCGCCACCGGCCTGATGGGTGCCGTCTGGCTCGGTGTCAAGGTCGTCTTGGGCAAGTGAGCTGCCAGAGCCGCCGCACGTTCGCTCAAGGTCATTCCTCGTCAATGGGCCCGTCTATGTACAGAATTCGTATCGCCGACGCGGACGATGATGACGTTGCCGAAATCCTCGCCGATCTGCATCGGCTGACGTTCTTCGATAGCGCGAGAGTGCCGCAGTTCGAGCTCGGAGCTTGGTGGCTTGCCTATCACAATGATGACGCGGTGGCGTTTGCCGGAGTCATCTCGTCGACGCACGTGCGAAATGGCGGTTACTTCTCCAGGGTCGGGGTCTTGCGGCGGCATTGGGGGCGGGGCCTTCAGCTCAGGCTGATGCGAGCTATCGAGGCGAGGGGCCGGCGCATTGGGTGGCGCAGCATTGTTTCGGATACGACGGACAATCCGGTGTCCGCCAACAATTTCATCAGGGCCGGCTATCGGCTCTACGAACCCGATGTGCCTTGGGCTTGGTCGAATACGCTTTATTGGAGAAAGTGGCTCAGATAGGCACGCAATTTTCCGATTCCCGCGAGGCGGAACGTCACTTCTGTAGCGAATAATTTGCGATTGGACCGGCCCCGCAGCTTGATGGCTGCCGGGCTTTTTGCGTTTTGAGAGAGAGTTGGATCAGGCACTTGCGTAGTCGGCGGCGCCGGGCTTTAAGTTTGCGATGCGGGAAATTCGGCGAAGATAAGCCGATGTAAGGGAGCGCCGTCGATGTCCACCAAGCCTCAATTGCCAGAACGTCCGTTGCGGGCGACGAGAGGGTCGACCGCACTTGAAGGTCTGTTGGTGGTCGATTTCACGCGCGTGGTGGCGGGGCCGGCCTGCACACAGACGCTTGCCGATTTCGGATGGTGGCGACGACACGCGCGCCTATGAGCATGCCGAGATCGGTGGCGAAAGCGCAGCCTATCTCAGCCTGAACCGCAACAAGCTCGGCATCGCGCTCGACCTTGCCATACCGGAAGCGCGCGAGATCGCGCTGGATCTGATCCGCAGGGCGGATGTGGTCGTCGAAAATTTTTCGAGCGGGGTGATGAAGAAGTTCGGCCTCGACTATGAGGCGGCCGCGCCGCTCAATCCGCGGCTGGTCTATTGCTCGATCTCGGCCTATGGACGCACCGGCCCCTTCGCCTCGCGTCCCGGTTTCGATCCCATCACGCAGGCGGAAAGCGGCTTCATGTCGCTCAACGGGTTCGCTGACGGCCCGGCCGTTCGTACGGGGCCGCCCATCGTCGACATGGCGACGGGGATGTCTGCCTGCAATGCCATCCTGCTGGCGCTTCTGGCGCGGGATCGGCTTGGTCGCGGGCAGCATGTTGAAGTCGCCCTGTTCGATGTGGCCATGGGCATGACCGGCTTTTACGGCATGGCCTATTTAATCAACGGTGAGAATCCCGGCCGGTTCGGTAACTCGCCGAGTGGTTCTCCCACCGTCGGCGTCTACGAGGCATCCGACGGGCCGCTCTACATGGCCTGCGCCAATGACCGGTTGTACCGGCGGCTGGTGGTCGAGGTGTTGAATCGCCCAGATCTCATCACCGATCCGCGGTTCGCGACACGGAAGGCGCGATCGGAGAACAAAGAGCTCCTGCGTACGGCCATCGCGGCGGTCTTCGCAAGCGACAGCCTCGAGAACTGGATGGCGAAGATGAAGCTGGCCAATATCCCGGTCGGCTATCTCCGCACCGTCGAAGAGGGATTCAATGCGCCCGAAGCGCGGGAGCGTCACCGTCTCAGCCAGATTCCGCACCCGACGGCGGAATGGGTCCCCAACATCGAGCCTCCCATCAACATGAGCTTGACGGCGGCGGTTGATCCTGTGGCTGCGCCCCTGCTGGGCGAGCATACGGAACACGTCTTGCGCGATACACTTGGCTACGACGATCGTCGTATCGTGGAGTTCGCTCAAAAGGGTGTCTTTGGACCGGGCAAACCATCGACCTCGGCTTGAAGCAGAACGGTGGGCTACCATTTCGCTTGGATTGGATTAACCGAGCGGGGCAGCTATTGTTTGTCAACGGGATTGACGATGAACATACAGCTCTACGGTTTCTGGCGGTCGCTTGCCTCGTTTCGCGTGCGCGTGGCACTCAGGCTAAAGGGACTGCCATTCGAGGAGATTTCGATCGACATCCTGTCCGGGGAGCAATTCAATCCGGACTATGACGCGGTCAACACCGAGCGCGTCGTTCCCACGCTGGTGCATGGCGAACACCGGGTGTTTCAGTCGCTGGCGATCATCGAGTATCTCGATGATCTCATGCCGGAGCCGAGGCTGCTGCCGTCGGATCCTGCCGACCGCGCCTATGCTCGATCTCTGGCCTTGGTCACAATCGCGGATGCGCATCCGTTGGTGACTCCGCGTGTCCGCAACCATCTCGTCAAGATGTTCAGTGCAGACGCCAATGCGATCGAGAGTTGGGCGAAGCATTGGACAATCGAAGGACTGGCAACCTACGAGAGACTGTTGGAGCGGCGGCCAGCGGAGCCGTTTACACTTGGTCAGCAGGTGAGCGTCGCGGATATCTGCATTGCCGGCCAGGTCGTCGGAGCTCACTTTTTGAACCTTGACGTGACGTCATTTCCGGCTGTGGCGCGACTTGCGGGGCACTGCTTCGCAACGCCGGCCTTCGCGACGTCGCATCCCTTCGAACAGCCCGACTACAGGGCGACCGCACCTCGTTAACGCTGCACCAGCTTGATTTGACGCGGTTCCCGCCGCATAACTATATGAGAGCGAGGAACACGAATGGCGCCTGGTCAAGAGCCGAGCATGGGTCAGTCGATAGGGACGGATTCCGACGATCGCGCCTATGCCTCGATGATCGCGAGGGCCCGGTCGCTCTTGCCGCAGTTGCGGGAGCGGGCGGCCCGGACCGAAGAGTTGCGCCACCTGCCGCCGGAGACCGAGCGGGACCTGCACGACTCCGGCCTGTTCCGGATGCTTCAGCCGAAGCGCATCGGCGGCGCCATGCTCGACTACGTCGCCCTGATCGATTGCGCCGACCTGCTCGGACAGGCGGACGCATCCGTGGCCTGGAATCTCGCCAATCTGGCGAGTCATCACTGGATGCTCGGCATGTTCGAGCAGAGAGCGCAGGATCTGGTCTGGGGCAGGGACCCGGACGTATTGATCGCGTCATCGTTCATCTTCCCCGCCGGCCGCGCCAGGAAGGTCGAGGGTGGATACCGGCTACACGGAAGCTGGCCATTCTCATCGGGCGTCGCCTCCTGCGAGTGGAACATGCTCGCAAGCGTCGTTTCTTCTGACGATGAGGCTGACGGCATCGAATACCGCATCTTTCTGCTGCCTAAGGCCGACTACAAGATTCTTGACACCTGGAACGTCACCGGGCTGCGCGGCACCGGGTCGTCGGACGTGGAAGTCAGGGACGCTTTCGTGGCCGACCATATGACGGTGGCCGTAGGCGATCTTGCCGGCGGCTCGGCGCCGGGAAGCAACGTCAATCCCAATCCGCTGTATGCGCTGCCTGTGTTCTCGCTGTTCCCCTACGTACTGTCCGGCGTCGCGCTCGGCAATGCGCAGGCATGCCTGGACGACTATGCGGAGGTCGCGCGGCACCGCATATCGACCTACAATCGCGCCAAGCTGAGCGACTTTCAAAGCACCCAGATCAAGATCGCGGAGGCCTCGGCCAAGATCGATGCTGCACGTTTGATCATGCGCTCGGCCTGTGTCGATGCCATGGAGGAGGCGCGACGTCGTCACATTCCGGACATGGTGACCAAGACCAGGTATCGGCGCGATGGCGCCTTCTCGGTCAATCTATGCACCGACGCGGTCTCGATGCTGTTCGCGGCGAGCGGGGCGCGCGGCTTGTTCACAACGGGTGTGTTGCAACGACAGTTCCGCGATGCGCACGCGATCAACTCGCACCTCGCATTTAATTTTGATGCGGCCGGCACCAATTATGGACGCGTGGCACTTGGCCTGCCGTCCGAGAATCTCACCTTGTGAGGCCGGCCGATGAATGATCTGCCAAAGCAGCCGGCCGTCCTTGATCCAGCCAACGAATTCGCGAGCGACAGCTCGTCGATCGACCCCCGCGACTTTCGCAATGCGCTCGGCACCTATGCCACGGGTGTGACGATCATTACGGCCGCAGGTCCGGACGGAAAGCCTTACGGTTTAACCTGCAACTCGTTTGCTTCGGTCTCCCTGAACCCGCCATTGGTTCTTTGGAGTCTTGTTGTCTATTCCTCAAGCTTGACCGCATTTCAGAACGCCAGCCATTTTACAGTCAACGTGCTTGGAGCTTCGCAACAGGCGCTGGCGAACAAATTCGCCAAATCATCCGATGACAAATTCACCGGGGTCGACTGGACGCCAGGGCTCGGGAACGCTCCGGTGCTCGCGGAGAGCGTCGCCAATTTTCAGTGCCGCTCCGTCAATCGCTACTATGGCGGTGACCACGTGATCTTTCTCGGCGCGGTCGAGGCCTATACTTACAACGCGAAAGAGCCACTGCTCTTTGCGCGCGGCGTGCTTGGCCGATTCCTTCCCGACGATGAGGGCAAGAAGTCCCCGTAAGCGGGGAATTGCGGCCTACCGCTCTTCCGCTGAGAGCTTGTAGATCTCCAGCGCATCGGCATCCGCTCCACGCGCAGTCTTGGCCAGCCTGAAGAGTTGTCCCGCAAGCGTAGTCATCGGTACAGGAGTTGACGTCGCCTGGGCTACATCGGCAACCGTGTCGAGGTCCTTGAGCATTGTGGCGATGTGGCCGAGCGGCGGGGAGTGAATGCCCTGGACCATCCGCGGCACGAAGAGCTGGAGTGGAATGGAATCTGCAAAGCCGCCGGCGAGCGCCTCGGGCAAGCGGTTGGCATCAATTCCGGCGTTTACGGCAAGGCGTGTAGCTTCCGCGAGGACGGCCATCGCGCATCCGACAATCACTTGGTTGCAGAGTTTTGTTGTCTGGCCGGCGCCGATCGCACCCATGTGGGTGAACCTGCGTGCCATGGCCAATACGTAGGGCCGCACCCTCTCGATGTCAGTGGCTTCTCCGCCGGCCATGATGGCAAGCGTGCCTTCTTCGGCGCCCTTGGTGCCGCCGGATACGGGCGCATCGATCCAGCCCGCACCGTTTGCAGCTTTCAGCCGAGTGGCGAGATTGCGCGCGGCATCGGGGTGAATCGACGAGAAATCGACGACGAGCTTACCTGCACCCGGAGCCGTTGAAATGCCTTCGGCTCCGAAGATCACATCTTCCACGGCGTCCGCATCCGTCACGCACATGAAGACGATGTCCGAGCCCGCCAGAACGTCGCGAGGCGTGGCTGCGCGGCTTGCGCCGGCCTCGAGGAGCGGCGCCACTTTGGCTTCCGAACGGTTCCAGACGGTCACCTGATAGCCTGCCTTGAGCAGGCGCCGGGTCATCGGTGTCCCCATCAGTCCGAGGCCGAGATTGCCGAGCCTCTCGACGCCTTGCGGGTTTGCCTTGCTCGCGTCAGCCATAGGTTGCTTCCTTCTGTCGCGGCGCAACGGCGCGCAACCGCTGCCGCACCATACATAACGCACGCCGCAGCGAAACCGGGCCGGCATGCATGGCTTGCCTGATTGTTTGAACCATGAAACATTTGGACGGGTCGGGTTGGGTGGCGTCGGTCGGCGCCGGAGCAACGGAGTGGGCACGATGCGGACGGTTTCGAGGTGGATGCTGGCAATAGGGGCTGTGGCGGCCATGATTGCGGGCGCAAGCCCCTCACGGGCGCAGCAGACGATCCGTGTCGGCTGGACGATCCCGGCCGAGGAATCCAAATACTGGATGATGCGCAGGCCGGCCGAATTTTCCGATCTTGGCAAGACCTATAACATCGAATGGACCCAATTCCAGGGCACCGCGCCGATGACGCAGGCGCTCGCAGCCGGTGCGCTCGACTGCGCTACGCAGGCGCCGCTGTCGCTCGCCAATGGCGTGGTTGGCGGCAATCTCAAGGCCTACATCGTGGCGCAGCATGTCTTCGAGAAGCCCGGCGGGTTCTCGGTCTACTGGGCGGTCATGGACGATTCCCCGATCAAGACGATTTCCGACCTCAAGGGCAAGACGGTCGGCATTTCCGTAATCGGCGGCGGGACGCAAGGGCCGTTCAACCTGCTTTTGAAGCAGAATGGCATCGATCCGGCCAAGGACATCAAGCTGGTCGAGGTCGGCTTTGCCGTCTCCGAAGATGCGTTGCGCCAAGGCCGTGTCGATGCAGTCAATATGAACCAGCCGTTTGCCGCGCGCGCAGAGGCAAAGGGGGGCACCCGAAAACTGTTCTCGCTGTCGCAAGCCATGCCGAACATCGTGCACATCCTGGAAGCGTGCCGCGCCGATTTCGTCGACAAGAACCCGGAGCTGGTCAAGGCCTATGTGCGCGACATCACCTCAGGCATGAAGAAGGCGCTGGCGAACCGCGAAGAGACGCTGAAGGTGGTGTCCGAAGTGCTGAAGGCGCCCGTTCCGGTGCTCGAGACCTATCTGCTCAAGGACAATGATTTTGGCCGTGATCCCGGTGCGGCGCCGAATTTCCCTGCGATCCAGAAAATGCTGGATATCTATGCTGAGACGGGAATGCTCCCGAAGCTGGATGTCGCCCAGTTCAAGCATCCGACGATCGTTGCGCCCCTACAGTAGGCGATTGACCGCTTGTTGAATTCACGAGGTCGCAATGTCCCGCCACGTGCGGGGCATTGCATGAAGATGATGCACATATGAAGAAGTTGCGATCACGAATAACGACTGACGGCCTCGACCGGGCCCCGCATCGCGCATTTATGCGCGCGATGGGCCTGGACGACGAGGCAATCGCCAAACCGATGGTAGGCGTCGTCAGCATGAAGGGCGAGCAGACGCCCTGCAACATGACGCACGACTTCCAGGTCGCGGCAGCCAAGACCGGGATCGAGGAAGCTGGCGGCACGCCGCGCGAATTCTCGACCATCTCGGTCTCCGACGGCATTAGCATGAACCACGAGGGGATGAAGTTCTCCCTGTTCTCGCGCGAGCTGATCGCCGACTCGATCGAGGCCGTCGTTCACGGCCTCGCCTATGATGCGCTGATCGGATACGGCGGATGCGACAAGACGCTTCCGGGCGTAATGATGGGAATGGTTCGTTGCAACGTGCCGTCCATCTTCATCTATGGCGGCAGTTCGCTGCCGGGCCGGGTGGACGGGCGGACCCTGACGGTACTCGACTCCTACGAAGCTGTCGGCAGCTTCATGACCGGTGAGATCGACGGCGCCACGCTCGAGCGGATCGAACGTGCCTGCCTGCCGACCATCGGAGCCTGTGCCGGCCAGTTCACCGCGAACACGATGGGAATGGTGTCGGAGGCGATGGGGTTGACCATTCCCAATGTCTCGATGGTCCCGGGCGTCTATGCCGAACGCGCGCAGATATCGCGACGCGCCGGCCGGCTCGTGATGGAGATGCTGGAACGCGGCGGGCCGCTGCCGCGCGACATCGTGACGCGGAAATCGTTGGAGAACGGCGCCGCGATCGTTGCTGCGACGGGCGGTTCGACCAACGCCGCCCTGCATCTGCCGGCCATCGCGAACGAAGCCGGCATAGCATTTACGATTGATGATGTCGGGGAGGTTTTTGCCCGGACGCCGCTGATCGGAAATCTGCGGCCCGGCGGCAAATACACAGCGAAGGATGTCTACGATATCGGCGGTGCCGCCGTCGTGATCTGCGAGCTGATTCAAAGCGGACACGTCGATGGCAAGTGTCTGACCATCACGGGCCGCACACTTGCAGAAGAGTATGGCGCGGCCAACGCGCCCGATGGCGAGGTCGTTTACGCGGCCCGCGCGCCGATCATGCCCGATGGCGGTGTGGCAGTGCTGAAGGGAAATCTCTGTCCGGACGGCGCGGTGATCAAGGTTGCAGGTTTGAAGAACCAGTTCTTCGAAGGCGTGGCGCGGGTGTTCGAAGACGAGGAGGCTTGTGTCGCAGCAGTACGCGACCGCAGCTACAAGGCAGGCGAGGTGCTGGTGATCCGCAACGAAGGGCCGGTCGGCGGGCCCGGCATGCGCGAGATGCTCGGCGTCACTGCATTGATCTACGGGCAAGGCATGGGCGAGAAGGTGGCCCTGATTACCGATGGACGGTTCTCCGGTGCGACCCGCGGCATGTGCATCGGCTATGTATCTCCGGAAGCCTTTGTCGGCGGCCCGCTGGCGCTGGTCTGCGACGGCGACAGGATCCGGATTGATGCAGCCGGCCGCCGCATGGATCTGCTGGTCGACGAGCAGGAACTCGCAGCGCGCCGGCGTGATTGGAAGCCTAGAGCGCCACGTCACCGTGCAGGTGCGCTTGCGAAATATGCTCGACTCGTCGGGCAGGCGCCGGGTGGAGCAGTTACGCATGAAGGCCCGGCAGAATGGCCCTGGTTCGATTGACGCGCGACCCCCGTGCGAAAACGATCACTCGCTTGGCAAGTTTCTTGCTAAGCTCGTGCTGCTGATGGAGGACATTCAGCGGGTCGGTTGCGCGATATTCGCGCACGGGTGAAGCGAGAGACGGGATGAAGGTAGTGCCTTCGAGATCGAGCGAATGGGTGAGACCGGTGACGTCACAAAAGCCGGCTTCTGCGATCATCGAAATCGACCGCGTCTCGCAGGTTTTTCAAACCTCGGCGCGCAAGGATCATTTGGCGTTGTCGGACATCTCGCTAAGGATCGAAGAGGGAGCGTTCGTCTCCATCCTCGGCCCGTCCGGCTGCGGCAAGTCAACATTGCTTTACATCGTCGGTGGTTTTGTCAGCCCGACCAGCGGCGCGGCGAAGATGAAAGGGAAAACCATTTCCGCGCCCGGGCCTGATCGCGGGCCTGTGTTCCAGGAATTCGCGTTGTTTCCCTGGAAGACCGTGATGGGCAATGTGATGTATGGGCCACGACAGCAGGGTGTGCACGCCGCCGAGGCGGAAGCGCAGAGCCGCGCTCTGATCGAAATGGTCGGCCTCAAGGGCTACGAAAACTTCTACCCCAAGGAACTGTCGGGCGGCATGAAGCAGCGCGTCGCGCTGGCCCGGACGCTCGCCTACCATCCTGAAGTCCTATTGATGGATGAGCCATTCGGCGCGCTCGACGCGCACACCCGGACCCGCTTGCAAAACGATCTTCTGAACATCTGGGAGCGCGACCGCAAGACTGTGCTGTTCGTTACGCACTCGGTCGACGAGGCCGTCTTCCTCTCAGACAAGGTTGTGATGATGTCGAAATCTCCGGGCCGCATTCGGCAGGTCATTGACATTGATCTACCGCGGCCGCGTCGTCGCAACGAGCTGTTGCTCGACCCGCGCTACCAGAAATACGTCGTCGACATTGAGCGCATGTTTGATGAAAGCGACGAAGCCGGGTCATCGTCATGATGTCGCCGGCAGCCCTGGCGAAACGTGCTGCCCCGGTGTTCGCCTGCATCGGGCTGCTCGCGGTATGGCAGATCGCGTCGCTCGCGCTGAAGAACGACAGCTTTCCAACCGCGATCGAGGCCATCCGCGCGATGCCGGACATCCTTGGCGACAAGGAGGCCTTGATCAATATTCTGGCCTCACTGCGCCGCATGGCGATGGGATTCGGCGTGGCGGTGCTTGTTTCGATTCCCTTGGGCTTGTTGATGGGGCGCAGCCGCGCTGTCGCGGCTTTGTTCAATCCGCTCCTGATGGTGATCTACCCTGTTCCCAAGGCAGCGCTGATGCCGATCATCATGCTGTGGCTGGGGGTCGGCGACATCACGAAGACGCTGGTGATCTTCCTGGGCGTCAGTCTCCCGGTGATCTATCACAGCTTTGAGGGCGCCAAGGCCGTCGAAGAGAAGATGCTCTGGTCGGGCGCGGCGATGGGACTCTCCGCGATGCAACGCCTGGCCCGGATTGTATTGCCGGCGGCACTGCCGGAAATCCTGACCGGCTGCCGAACGGGGCTCGTGCTGGCGCTGATCACGATGATTACCAGTGAGATGATCGCCCGGCAGTCCGGTGCCGGGAACATCCTGTTCAACGCACTCGATATGGGGCAGTATGACACCGTGTATGCGATGATCATCATCGTGGGGGCGATGGGCATCTGCCTCGATGCGATGTTCGAGCGGGTCCGAGCAAGGCTTGTTCGTTGGTCTGAGCCTCAGTTCGACATGCCGCTGAGCTTCTCATGACATCGCGCCTTGTCCCAATGAATGTCGTCCTCGGGCTCATACCCATCGCACTGGTGATCGCGGTGTGGCAAGGCCTTGTGTCATCCGGCCTTGCACCCGCGTCCTTGCTGCCGCCGCCAGGAATCGTCTTCGGCCGGTTGCTCCAGCAGCTCGTGACGTGGACGTACCAGCAGGAGATCGCGGCGACCCTGTTCCGGCTGTTCGCCGGCTTTGCGATTGCGGTGGTGCTCGGCGTGGGTATCGGCATTGCCGCCGCCGCCAATCCCGCGATCAATGCTGTGGTTAGGCCGATCGTGCGCGTGCTGGCGCCATTGCCCAAGGTTGCGCTTTATCCGGCGCTATTATTGCTGCTCGGTTTCGGTCATGGATCGAAGATCACATTGGTGGCTGCCGATGCTCTGTTTCCAATTCTACTGTCCACCTATTATGGCGCGTCGACCGTCGAGCAGAAGCTGATCTGGTCGGCCATGGCGGCGGGAACGCCGCGGTATGAAATTCTATTCAAGGTCGTGTTGCCGGCGGCGATGCCGTCGATCCTGACTGGTTGCAGGATCGGCCTTGTCATTTCCTGCATCGTGGTGTTTCTGGCGGAGATGATCACGTCGACGGACGGGCTGGGTCATGTCCTCGTCACCGCGGCCCGAACGTTTCAGGCTGTCGACATGTTCGTACCGCTGATTACGATCTCGCTGCTCGGTTTGATCCTAAACGGCCTGTTGGGGGCTTTGCGATCATACCTTTTGCGGGGCTTTCCCGAAGCGTGATCTGACCGAACAAGAAACCACGGTACCGGGAGTGAACCATGCTGGCTGATCGCATCGAAGCAAAATGGATCGACGCATTCTGCGAGATTTTTGAGCGATGCGCGGTCAAGGCTGGTGATACCGCGGCGATCCTCTCGGAGACCCAGTCGCGCGCGTTGAATGTGCATCTGGCGGAGCTTGCTCTGCTCCGCATGGGGGCGCGGCCGTTTCACGTGGTGATGCCGACGCCGCGCAACCGCAACGTCGTGCCGGTTCGCTCGACAGGGGCGAGCGAGGCGATCCAGCGACTTGGCCCAGTCGTCAGTGCGCTTCAGCAGGCCGGCTTTGTGGTGGATTGCACAATCGAGGGCCTGATGCACGCGGTGGAGACGCCTGAGATTTTGAAGGCCGGCGCGCGGATCCTGGTGATTTCCAACGAGCATCCCGAGGCGCTGGAGCGCATGGTGCCGGACCCGGCACTTGAGAAGCGCGTTCGGGCGGCGGCGAAGATGCTGCGCGGGACCAAGCGGATGCGGGTCACCTCAAAAGCGGGGACCGCGCTCGACGTCGACATGGTCGGAGCTTCGACGGTTGGCGTGTGGGGCTGGACCGACAAGCCCGGAACGCTCGCGCACTGGCCCGGCGGTATCGTCGTCAGCTTTCCCAAGAACGGGACGATCAACGGGACACTGGTGATGGCGCCCGGTGACATCAACTTGACCTTTAAGCGTTACTTGACGTCGCCAGTGAAGATGACGCTGAAGGACGATTATGTTGTCGAGCTCGACGGCGAGGGCACGGATGCCGCGATGATGCGCGCCTATCTCGCCGCCTGGGGTGACCGTGAAGCCTATGCGGTGTCGCATGTCGGCTTCGGTATGAATCCGGGCGCGCGCTATGAGGCGCTCTCGATGTACGACCAGCGCGATACCAACGGCACTGAGATTCGCGCCGTCTCTGGCAACTTCCTGTTCTCGACCGGCGCGAACGAATTCGCGGGTCGCTACACTGCGGGTCATTTCGACCTGCCGATGATGGGAACGACCATCGAGCTCGATGGTATTGCAGTGGTCCGGGAAGGCGTGCTCCAGGACGTCTTCGGTTAATTGCGGTCGAGCACGGGCGGGCGGGCGAGGTCGAAGTGCCGGAGCAGGTCGACCATGGCCTGAAGCCGCTTTGCGCGATAGGCGTCGACGTCGAGGCCGGAATAATCAAGGAAGCCGGCGCCGGTTCGCAAGCCGATCCGGCCTTCGTGCATGTTTCGCGAGATTACCTCCGGTGCGCGGTAGCGGTCGCTACCCAGGGCGCCTTCGAGATACCGGCTGGCGTAATACAAAATGTCGCCGCCGCCCCAGTCGATGAATTCGAGCAGCCCGAGCACAGCGTAGCGGAAGCCGAAGCCGAAGCGGATCGCCTTGTCGATCTCCTCTGCGCTGGCGACGCCTTCCTCGACCATGCGCGCGGCTTCATTCATCGCGAGCGCCTGGATGCGCGGGACGATGAAGCCTGGCGTCGCCGCGCAGACCACCGGTACCTTGCCGATCCCTTCGAGTAGCGCCTTGACCTCGTCGATGATGGCCGGATCGGTGGCTTTGCCGGGCGAAACTTCGACCAACGGGATCAGATAGGCGGGATTGAGCCAATGCACGTTGAGGAAGCGGCGAGGGCTTACAATCGCGCCGGACAGATCGTCGACGAGAATTGTTGATGTCGTCGATGCGATGATTGTGTCCGGCTTCACTTGCCTCGAAGCAGACCCCAGCACCTCGCGCTTGAGCTCGACGACCTCAGGAACACCCTCAAAGACGATTCCGGCATAGGCTAGCGCTGCCTCGCTGCTGCTGGCGGGCGCCACCGAGACCCGCGCGATGAGCGGGCCGACGTCTGCCTCGGTCAGCAGCCCGAGGCTCGACAAGCTCGCAAATGTCTTCCTGACTTCCCCGAGCGCGTCTGCCTCCAGCTTGGCGAAGTCCTCCGCGGAACGGGCCTTGACGTCGATCATGATAACGTTGTGCCCCGCATAGGCGAACGCGACGGCGATGCCGCGCCCCATGCGGCCGGCCCCGAGACAGGCGATATTGGCGCGGCTCGTCATTGGTCAGAATCCTTTGCGGAGAAGCGTCTGCAATTCGGCCTTGCCGAGATTGCCGAGGCCCAGCGCTTTCAGGGTTCGGCCGCCTTGTGCAAAATCCTCGCCGCAGATTACGCCGCCGATCGCCAGGAACGCTTTGGCGAGCGGTGTGGCCACGCCCGCTAGCTCCGCGGCGGAGTCCAGCAGCGACAACCCAAGCCGCAGATCCTCCCGCATGTAGCGATGCTCGGTCAGCACGATGCGTTCGCGCCAGTCGCCGGAATCGGTCAGCCGGTCATGCGAACCGCGGCCATACATCCAGATCTCGCCTTCCCTGGCGTAGTGATGGGCAAGCGGGAAATGCGGCACACCGTATCCGAGCGCCTCGCGCACCGCGATCCGCTCGGCGTCGAGCGCATCGGTGACCCGGCGGATCGCGGCTTGCGTGCCTTCCTTGTGAATGTCCCACCGCTCGAAATGCTCGATCGGGCCGGCGTTCATCACGATCAGCGGCGGATGGATAACGGGCCCAGCATTCATCAGCGCGCCGGAGAGGGCATCTCCGCACGGCTCGATCACGTCCGGAAAAGCGCGTCCGATCACTTCGAGTGCGTGCGGTGCCTGGTCGAGCGGGAACACGCCGACGGGCAGCCGCTTGGCGCGGATGGTGATCGCGACCTCGAACGGCCCGTGCTTGCGGGCCAGCCAAGGCAATGTGCCGGTTTCGGCAAAGCTTGCTTTGGCGTGATTGCCGGCATCCCGTGCTGCCTGTGCGAAGATCATTGAGCCAAATGTAGCCGGCGGAAGAAACACGACTTGGCCGTCCCGCAGATGCGGGGCAAGGAGACGGGCGATGTCCGGCTGCGCGAAGGCAGGAGCAGGGCACAGGATCAGTTCGACGTCGCTGACGGCTTCAGCAATGTCGGTGGTGACCAGCGCGAGCTGGACGTCGTGAGGCCCGGTGTGGTCCTTGACCAGGATGTGCGAGCCGGCAGCGCGATGCGCGGCCACTTGATCCGCGTCGCGGCGCCAGATCCGGACCTCATGCCCCGACAGCGCAAAATCGCCTGCGGCCGCGAAAGAGCCGTTTCCCCCACCCAGTACCGCAATCTTCAAGATGCTTCTCCATGTCCGCGCGACTGCGCATCAAGTTGCTTCAGCAGGAAATGCTGGACCTTGCCCAGCGCCGTGCGCGGCAGGTCTGCGACGAAGACGATGTCGCGCGGAACCTTGTAGCGCGCGAGCTGGGCCTGAAGGTGCGCCTTCAGTTCGTCCACTTCGAGTCGGCAGCCGGATCGCCGGATCACGTAGGCGACCGGCACCTCGTCCCAGCGCGGGTCCGGCCTGCCGATCACGGCGCATTCGCTGACATCGGGATGCTCGAGCAGGACGCGTTCGACTTCGGCCGGATAGACGTTCTCGCCACCGGAAATGATCATGTTCTTCTTGCGGTCGCGGACCCAGAAATAACCGTCGGTGTCGCACAGGCCGATATCGCCGGTGCGATACCAGCCGTCGCACAGCGCGTCGCGCGTGGCCTCTTCATTGCCCCAATATTCGAAGAACACGTTGGGGCCGCGCAGTGCTATCTCGCCGGGCGTGCCCGGCGGCACTTCGGCGCCTGCCTGATTGATCACCTTGGCTTCGCAGCACAGGCCAGCAAGACCGGTCGATCCCACACGCGAAAGATCGCCGCCGAGCCGCGTGTAGACCGCGATGGGGCAGGTTTCGGTCGAACCGTAGACTTGGAGAACGGGAACATCGCGTCTGACAAAGCGATCAATCAGATGTGGCGGCACGATAGTCGAGCCGGTGGCGACAGCCTTCAGCGACGAAAGATCGGTCGTCGCCCAGGTGGAATGCTCGGTCACGGCCTGGATGATCGCGGGTACCATCACCGTCAGTGTCGGCCGCTCTTGCTCAATGGCCGCGAGCGCCATGACCGGCGTGAAACGGGCGTGGATCGTGACGGTCGCGCCCAGCTGGAGCGCCGGGGTGGTCTGGATGTTGAGGCCGCCGACGTGGAAGAACGGCAGCACCGTCAGCACGTGATCGTCTGACGTCATGTTGTGCATGTGCTGGCTCATGACGCCGTTCCAGAACAGCGCTTCCTGGCGCAGCACCGCGCCTTTTGGCCGTCCGGTCGTTCCAGACGTGTAGACGATGAGGAGCGGACAGGAGAGATCGGTGTGCGGATTGCGGTCGTTGCCGTCGCCCCGCGTTAGCAAAGCTTCGAATGTCGCGCCATCAGGTGGGGTGAAGTCGAGGCCGATGACGGCTGTCCCCGGCGTGAGTCCGGGAAGCACCCGCTCAAATGCTTGCTCGAGGACCAGTACCTTGACGCCGGCATCGGCCAGAATGAAAAGCTGCTCGGCGACGGCCAATCGCCAATTTAAGGGCACAAGTATCGCGCCTAGCCGCGCGCACGCGTAGAGCAAAACTAGGTAGTCCGGCCGATTCAGGCTCAGGATCGCGACGCGGTCGCCTCGGCCGACGCCAAGCTCGTGCTTCAAGGCCGTTGCCGTCCGCTCGATGCGTGCCGCGAACGCCGTGTAACTCAGCCTTTCTCCTTCGAAGGCGATGGCAGTCTTGTTTGGCGCGAACGCCGCGTTGCGATCAATCAGACTACAGAGGTCCACCGTCAGTCGTCCGTTTCGCCGGCCTCGTACAGCGCCTCGCGGCCGATCCGGTCGAGGCAGAGCTCGGCCGTCCAAGGCAGCATCAGCGAGCCGCAGCGGCTGTCGCGATAGATCCGCTCCAGCGGCAGCGATCGGAGCATGGCCTGGCCGCCGCAAGTGCGGATCGCGAGCGCCGCTAGCTCGTTGGCGCCTTCCATCACGGAATATTGCGCGGCGTAAGCGCGCAGCACCTGCTCCTTGCTCGGATTGGCGCGCGCCTCGGTGACGGCCTGAAACCAGATTGCCTTGACCTGCTCGAGCTTGATCTGCATCTGCGCGACCGCAATCTGCTTGGTCGGATACATTCTGCGCTTCACCGGCGGCATGCCCGGCACCTCGCCGCGCAGATAGCGCACCGTGAAGTCATAGGCCGCCTGCGCCAGGCCCATATAGGTCGGCGACAGCGTCAGGAACATGTGCGGCCAGCGCATCGCGGCCTGGAAATAGACGCCGCGCGGCATCAGGGCAGAATCGTCCGGTACAAATACGTCCTTGAACAGCAGCGTCCGCGAGACCGTTCCGCGCATGCCGAGCGGATCCCAGTCGCCGACGACGGAGACGCCCTGCGACTTGGCGGGAATCGCCAGGTAGAGCGTGTTGCGGCGCGAGGCCTTCTCCCCTTCTTCGATCTCGGTGCAAAGCACGCCGTAATAATCGGCATGACCGGAGAGCGACGCAAAGATCTTCTTGCCGTTGACGATCCAGCCGCCTTCGACGGGCTTTGCTTCGGTGCCGAAGGCGACGCCGCCTGCCGCTGCGGCACCTCCCTCAGAGAAGGGTTGCGAGTAGATCGCGCCGTCCTCGACGATGCGCTTGTAGTGCACCGCACGCCGCCGCTCGTGCTCCGCGCGGGCCTCGGCGTCCATGTCGAGATCGTCAGCGAGCGGACCCGACCACAGGGTCGAGCAGACATGCATGTTCCAGGTGAGTGCGGTTGCGCCGCAATAGCGGCCGATCTCAGCCGCTGCCAGGGCATATGTCTGGTAGTTCGCTCCAAGTCCGCCGTGCTTCTTGGGCACGGCGATGCCGAGCAGGCCGACGCGGTGCAGATCTTGATAGTTCTCGGTTGGGAAGATCGCTTCCCGATCGTAGGTCGCGGCGCGGCCGGCGAACACGCTCTGGCCGATCTCACGCGCCCGCGCAATGATGGCGGCCTGCTCGTCGCTCAGGCGGAATGCGGCGGGATCGAAGATCGGGGCATCCAGCGCGACCTTGCTCGTCGCACCAATGGTTTTGCTGACTTGCAGGGTCATTGCGCGGTCACCTGTATTTTGCAGGGACGGAGTCCAGGAACCCGCCGAGAGCCTCATCGAAGGCATTCGGACGTTCCAGGTTTGCGAGATGGCCGACGCCGGCCAGCTCGACATACTCCGCGGAAGGAATGTACGTCGCGGTCTTCGCCATCATCGGGGCGGGAGCGTTATTGTCCTTGGAGCCGGACAGCAGCAGGGTCGGCACGGAAATGTCCTTGAGCGTGCTGCGCTGATCGAAGCCGATCAAGGCCAACATCATGGCGCGATAGCTTTCCTCCGGCACGTTCGCCATGCACTCGCGCGCAAGCTCTATCCCCTTTGGATCGGGATTGTCGCCGACCAGTTCTTTCACCAGGGAGGGCGCCAGCGACTTCATCGTCTCGCCGCGATCGAGCGGGCCTAAACGCGCCGCGATGAACGATTTTTGCCAATCGCCGTCGGCCCTGCCGAAGGCTGGACTGGTTTGCGCGAGGACGACCGCGCGCGCCAATTTCGGAGATTGCACCAGCCATTTTTGGACGATCATGCCGCCGATCGAATGGCCAACCAGAATGGGACTCGACGCGCCGATCTGCGCAATGAATTGCTGGAGCGCATCCGCCAGGGCAGGGATGCTGACGCTGGCAAGCGGTGCCGATCCGCCATAGCCCGGCATATCCCACGCGATCGCGTGGAAGCGATCGCCGAATGTGGCGAGCTGTTGCCGCCAGGCCCGCGCCGCGCCGCCGATGCCATGAAGGAATATCAGAGGTGTCGCGTCCGGATCGCCCGCCGCTTCGTAGGCGAAGCGCCCGTCCTTTGTTATCATCGGCGCGGGTTGCGACACGCGACATCCTTTTGCTTGGCCCCCGGGATGCTAACAGGCCTGTGGGCGATCCGATCCTCGATGCGCGGCCATTCGCGACGCTGACCAGCGTTTCGTTGCAAAAACTTGAAGGTTAAAATATATCGAAGGTACGATCAGCAGATCCCAGGGAGCCCGCGCATGTCCGGATTGCCGTATTCGCCGCACGCGCTAGTGACCGGTGGCGGCCGTGGTATCGGTCGCGCGATTGCGGCCGCTCTTGTCGGGGCTGGCGCGACCGTTACGGTGCTTGGTCGGAACGCCGCTATTCTTGAAGAGGCGGTGAGCGCGGGAGCTGCGCATTTTGCAGCCGTCGCCGACGTTTCGGACGAAGGCGCGCTGAAACCAGCTATCGCGGAAGCGCATGCGCGAAAACCAATCGACATTCTGGTCGCCAACGCCGGCAGCGCCGAATCCGCTCCGTTCTTGAAATCCGACAGCGCCCTTTTCGCGCGCATGATGGACGTCAATTTCATGGGCGTGGTCCATGCCATCCGCGCTGTGCTGCCCGAGATGAAGGATCGCCCCCATGGCCGTATCGTCGCAATTGCATCGACGGCGGGGCTGAAGGGCTATGCCTATGTCAGCGCGTACAGTGCCGCAAAACACGCCGTGATCGGTCTTGTACGCTCTCTGGCTCTCGAGATGGCCGGCAGCAATGTCACCGTGAACGCGGTGTGTCCAGGCTTCACCGATACCGATCTCGTCGCCGGCAGCATCGAGAACATTATGAAGAAGACCGGCCGGAGCCGCGAGCAGGCAATCGCTGAGCTTGCGAAGCACAACCCGCAGGGACGTCTGATCATGCCGCAGGAGGTGGCAGACGCCGTCCTTTGGTTGTGCGGCGAGGGCGCAGGCGCGATCACAGGACAGGCTATTGCCGTCGCTGGCGGAGAGATCTAGCGGCCCAGAACAAGGACCTTAAGGAGATCGCATGAGCAGACCAGCCAATCCCGTGACCGTGCCGCTCGCGGACTATTCGCCGCAACATTTTTTGCTGGCCGTTGTCGACGGTGTTGCCACCGTGACGCTCAATCGCCCCGAGCGGAAGAATCCACTGACCTTCGAGAGCTATCGTGAGCTGACCGATTTCTTCCGCGCCTGTGCGTTTGACGACGCGGTCAAGACCATCGTCGTCACCGGCGCCGGCGGCAATTTTTCCTCCGGCGGCGATGTGTTCGAGATCATTGGTCCGTTGGTGAAGATGGACACCAAAGGTCTCACCGCCTTCACGCGGATGACCGGCGACCTCGTCAAGGCGATGCGGGCATGCCCGCAGCCGATCGTGGCAGCGGTCGAGGGCATCTGCGCCGGGGCCGGTGCAATCATCGCCATGGCGTCGGACATGCGGCTCGCCGCGAGCGGCGCCAAGGTCGCTTTCCTGTTCAACAAGGTGGGGCTTGCCGGCTGCGATATGGGTGCCTGTGCGATCCTGCCGCGGATCATCGGGCAGTCCCGCGCCTCGGAGCTTCTGTATACGGGCCGGTTCATGACCGCGGAGGAGGGCGAGCGTTGGGGCTTCTTCAGCCGCATCGTGACGCCGGAGCAGGTGCTGCCCCAGGCGCAGCTGCTGGCCAAGCAGGTCGCGGAAGGACCGACCTTCGGCAACACCATGACCAAGCGAATGTTGGCCATGGAATGGGCGATGTCGATCGAGGAGGCGATCGAGGCGGAAGCCATTGCTCAGGCGCTGTGCATGACGACGGCGGATTTCGCGCGCGCTTTCGAGGCCTTCGCCAACAAAGTCAAGCCGGTCTTCAGGGGCGACTGAATAAGGGAGCTTTGCCTGCGGCCGGGCAGCAACGGGGACTTGCGCGAAATTATTTTAGGCTTAAAATAATTTCATGGCGGGGTGAATTGGCGAGGCTCCCATGAAAGTCGCGATCATCGGTGGCGGACCTGCGGGTCTCTATGCCGCTATCCTGCTCAACAAACAGCGTGCGCGAGCGGCAGGATCTCGAAGAGCTGCGAATTAAGGCTAAGCCCAAGACGCGGGCCTCAGGGCGGAGGCGACAAAGCCGCTTGCGGCCGAGTAACCGACCGTGCGACGTTAACCCATTGCCTGGTGTGTATCGAGTGGAGTTAGGGCGATGAAGGCGATTATCGTCGGTGGCGGCATCGGTGGTCTCACCACGGCGTTGATGCTGCGGGCCCGCGGCGTCGGCTGCGAGATTTTCGAGCAGGCCGATACCATTCGCGAACTCGGCGTCGGCATCAACACGCTGCCGCATGCCATGCGCGAACTCGCAGGCCTGGGCCTGTTGCAGAAGCTCGACGATGTCGCGATCCGCACCGACCAGCTCTATTATCTCAATCGCCACGGTCAGGAGGTCTGGCGCGAAGCCCGCGGCGTCGATGCCGGCCACGACGTGCCGCAATTCTCGATTCACCGCGGTCGCCTTCAGGGCGTCATTCACCGCGCTGTTGAGGAGCGGCTCGGGCCGGAGTCGATCCACGCGGGTTGCCGGCTCGGTGCGTTCACCCAGGACGAAGGCGGCGTCACGGCCTATTTCTTCGATCGTGCCGGCGCACACATCCACACCGCGCGTGGCGATATCCTGATCGGCGCTGACGGTATCCATTCGCGGGTCCGCGACACGCTGTTCCCGAACGAGGGCCCGCCGTGCTGGAACGGCCTGATGTTGTGGCGCGGTGCGCGCGACTGGCCGCTGTTCCTCACCGGCAAATCAATGATCGTGGCCGGCGGCCTCAACGCCAAAGTCGTGATCTATCCGATCGCGGAGGGATCGAGCCCGGCCAGCCGCCTGACCAATTGGGCGGTGCTGGTGAAGGTCGGCGAAGGCAATGCCCCGCCGCCGCGGAAAGAAGACTGGTCGCGGCCGGGCCGGCGCGAGGAGTTGATGCCGCATGTGGCGCGCTTCTCCGTGCCCTATATCGACGTGAAGAGCCTGATCTCGGCAACGCCCGAATTCTACGAATATCCGACCTGCGACCGCGATCCCTTGCCGTATTGGTCGTCGGGACGTGTCACTTTGCTCGGTGATGCCGCGCATCCGATGTATCCGGTCGGCTCGAACGGCGCATCGCAGGCGATCCTCGATGCGCGCTGCCTTGCGGATGCGCTCGTGCGCGCCGAGCATCCGCGTCAGGCGCTGGTCGAATATGAGAAGAAGCGTCTGCCAATGACCGCGGACATCGTCCGCTCCAACCGGCGCGGCGGCCCCGAGGGCGTCATCGACGCCGTCGAGCAGCTTGCACCGGATGGCTTCGACAATGTCGACAACGTCCTGAGCTATTCCCAGCGCGAGGCGATCGTGCGCGGCTATGCCACCAAGGCCGGCTTCGCCGCAGTGCCGGGGCTCGCCGCAGTACGAGCCTGATGCTTAGCCGGGCGGCGGTGGCAGGAAGTGGATGTTGTACTCGGCGGCCATCGCCACCACGTCCTCCGGCTTCTGCTCCTTCATGTTGTGAAGGCCCCAGAACAGGTCGAAGAGCTTGCGGGTCGGCGAGACCCAGAACAGCACCTTTGCGGTCTGTTCCGACTTGTTGAAGATGCCATGCGGTACGCCCATGCCGAGGCGGATCAGATCGCCAGCGGTCGCCTGTGACTCGGAATTGCCGAGCATGAAATCGAGCTTGCCCTCCAGCATGTAGAGATACTCATCCTGGTCGGGGTGAATGTGCGGCGGCACGAAGGTGCCCGGCGGCAGCGTCGCGTGCCAGGAGAAGCTGCGCTCGGTGTTGCTCTTCGGCACATAGGTCTGGCCGAGGATGTTCCAGGAAATGCCCTGGATCCCCTCATTGGCCCGTGTAATGCCGGTGATTTCGCTCTTCATTGCAGTCCTCCCGTACGCGATGCGGCCTTAGTTCGCCGCCTTGCAGTCCTTGGCATAGCGGTCGCCGTAGTTCTCAAAGACCTTCTGAACGATCTCGGTCTGGAATTTTCCGTCCGGACGCTTGGCGACCTTGGTGAGGTAGAAATCCTGGATCGGATAGCCGTTGGTGTTGAACTTGAAGCTGCCGCGCAGCGAGGTGAAGTCGGCCTTCTTCAGAGCGGCTGCAACGGCGTCCTTGTTGGAGAGGTCGCCCTTCACGGCCTTGACCGCGCTGTCGATCAGCATCGCGGCATCATAGGCCTGGAAGGCATAGGTGCCGGGCACGCCGTTATAGGCGGCCTCATAGGCGGCGACGAACTTCTTGTTCTGCGGATTATCGAGATTGGGCGCCCAGTTGGCGCCGCCGAACATGCCGACGGCGGCGTCCTGCTGCGCCGGCAGGGTCGATTCATCGACGGTGAAAGCCGAGAGCACCGGTATGCTATCGGCAAGGCCGGCCTGCCGGTACTGCTTGACGAGATTGACGCCAAGGCCGCCCGGCATGAACGTGAAGAGCGCGTCAGGTTTCTGAGATGAAATCTTGGAAAGCTCCGGCTGGAAGTCCAGCGTGTTCAGCGGCATGTAGGATTCTTCGACAATCTCGCCCTTGTAGTCAAGCTTGAAGCCGGCGACCGAGTCCTTGCCGGCCTGATAGTTCGGCACCATCAAATACATCCGCTTGTAGCCGCGATCCTGCGCGACCTTGCCGAGGATCTCGTGGACCTGATCGTTCTGGTACGACGTCACATAGAAGAATGGGCTGCAATCCTTGCCGGCAAAGGTTGACGGACCGGCGTTGGGGCTGATCAGAAAGGTCTTCGATTCCGTGACGGGCCGATGGATCGCCTGGAGGATGTTGGAGAAGATCGGGCCGACCACGAAGTCGACCTTGTCGCGCTC
>WNGR01000463.1_pt1 | contig 63070 bp, 61 predicted proteins | sample 5407581 | NCBI WGS metagenome assembly WNGR01 (sample SAMN13153383, study PRJNA577476) | soil metagenome | isolation source: 80 cm soil or saprolite under Garry oak tree replicate 2 | place: USA:California | collected 2016-06-15
CCATCGACCAGGACTACGAACACCTCCGAACCGACATGGCCACCCTGTTCAGCCACCTGGGCATCCAGCCCGGCCCAGCCGCGGCATAGCCCTCCGCAAAACCAAACTTTTGGAGATCATGGAAACGCAAGTTTCTAACCCGGTCGCGGCGGCGCCGCGCCGCGCTGGCCATACGGTTGTCTGCTGCCGGGCCGGGTGAGACGGCAGCAGGCGGTCCTGTCGATGAGGTGCTGGCCGCTGAACGGCGTGCCGGGCTGCTGGCAGCTGTCAACGCGCTCCCGGACAAGGAGCGGCAGGTCCTGGTGTGCCGCTACTTCCTCGACCTGTCCGAGGCGGGGACGGCGCAGGTGCTGGGATGGCCGCTCGGATCTGTGAAGTCACGCGCGTCACGCGCGCTGAACAGGCTGCGCGGACTGCTCGTGGCCGGGCAGCAGAACAGGGTCTCCAGTGGCTGACCGGGCCGGGTGGCAGCCCGCGGTGGAGGCCGAGTTGCGGGCGCTGGGCCGCGAGCTTGACGTGCCGCCCGCCACCAACCTCACCGCGGCCGTGCGGCAGCGGCTCGAAGGGCCGGCGGCACGGCGCCCCCACGTGCCTGTCCTGGGGACAGGGATCCTTCGCCGCTGGCGGCCGGTATGGCGTGTAGCGCTGGTTGTGGTGGCCGTCCTGCTCGCTGTGCTGGTCGCGACCCCGCAGGGGCGCGCGGTGATCACCGGTGTGTTCCGGTTCGCCGGCATCGAGCTGCGCCAGGAGCCGGGCCCGGCGCGCTCCCCGCGAAGCAGGGCCTCCCTCCCCGGGGAGCAGCGGATGCCTTTGGAGGAGGCCCGCCACCTGGTGCCGTTCCCGCTCCTGGTACCGGCGGCTCTTGGCCGGCCAGACGAAGTGGTCGTGAGCGACGGCGGCCGGGTCGCCTCCCTGGTCTACCGCCAGACACCGTACGGGCAGCTGCGGATGGATGAGTTCGCCGGCCACCTCGACCCGGTCTACTTCCAGAAGTTCGTCCACCTCGGCGACGTGACCGAGGTCAAGGTGAACGGCGCCAAGGGCTTGTGGATCAAGGGCCCGCACGAGCTGGTGTACATCACCCGTGACGGCAAGCCAGCCGCAGCCTCGGCCCGGCTCACCACCGGCAACACCCTGATCTGGGGCACCCGGCAGGTCGCGCTGCGCCTGGAAGGCGGCGTCGGCAAAAAAGCTGCGCTCGCCATCGCCGGCTCGGCGGTCTGACTTGCGCGGGGCCCGTGCGGAACCTTCCACCGGGGTAGCGGTGTAGCACGGGTGAGGCGCGACGGAAGGAGCCGCCCATGCTGCGTCGGCTGATTGTTCTCACCACCCTTGCCGCAGGCATGAGCATCGCCGCAGCGATGACGCTGGCCACGCCGGCGCTGGCGAAGGGACCCTCCCAGGCTCGTATCACCGGCCGCTGGCTGGTCCACACGATCGTCATTTCCGGCGATGGCGAGCCCGGACAGCAGAGCAGACTCGCCAGCCTTGCCCAGCAAACCGACTTGTTCAACGTGTTGTTCGGCGCCGGCGCCGGCGCCGGCGTGCCGCCGCCGGCACGACTGCGCCCTGCGCCGCCGAAGGCCTCCCTCGGCCCGCGGTACACGGTCATCTACACAGTGCCCGGGGTCGACCCGCGGCCCGGCGAACAGTTCGGGCGGGTGCGCCAGGTTCTCTACCCCTACGCCGCCGGCGGGCCGGTCATTTACACGCCGCCCGGCCAGCGCGGCTTCGGGCAGGCCCTGCAGGAGGCCGGCTGGCTTCGCGGCAGTGCCCAGCTGACCCACACGCTGACCCAGCTTGGCGTCCCACCCCGACCGGGCGCACAGCCAGCGCAGCAGACCCACCGCCTGCCCGCCACACATGCTGCGGCAGCGCAACAACCCGCCTCCCGAACCTCTGGCTGGCCCGCCGCATCCGCCGCAGCCATCGCAGCCGCTGCACTCACCGGCGCAGCACTACGGCTGCGCCACCGCAAGCCACCCGCTCATGACAGCCAACCCCGCCCGGCTGGGGCCGCTGGCCGATCAGCCTAATGGGGGCCAGCCAGCCGAGCACCGGACATCACGCTCCGTGGCCGTTGCCCAGGGCGTGTGCCCGCTAGGACCGGCGCTTACAGGGGATCGGTGACCCACCGCCAGCCGTGCGGCTCGTCACACGCTGGGCGCACCGCGGCGGCCCCGGCCGCGTCGGACAGCTGGGCTACGATCCGGATGAGCTGACGGTGAAAATCATCGGGTGTGGGCGTCCCCTCGTGCGTCTCGTGTGCCACGAGCGTCACATCCACCCCCTCACCACCTGCCAGCCGTGCTGTGATGTTGCCGTTGTAATCACGGCCGACCGCCACGATTGCCCCAGCCCGGACGATGTCAGTGCCGTCGTCCTTGGCCACCCATACCTCAGGCGCAACCATGCGCCCCACCTCCTTGCTCACTTATCGCGGCACCCCACACTGGCACGCCACGACGGGCATACCACAGTGGCGTGCGGGTCCACATCACGGGACACACGGGGGGCGGCCCGCGCCTGCCGCCGCTGCCCGCGACCCCGATCAGCACTGCGCGGCCTACACGGTGGGCGTGTTTGCCGCCGGACTCCGCGGCCGGCGGCTGGGTCGTGAGATAACCCGGGTGAACATCTTCATGTCGCGGGCGCCACATTGCTCACGCTTGGCTTCGTCCAGAGCCTCAACACGCAGGTGCTGATGCCATGCTTCGATCCCGGGCTCCAGCTTCAGCTCATCGAGACCTACCGCGGTTCCATGTTTGGCGGGTCCCGACAATGCTCACGGCCCTGCTCGAACACTCCAGCATCACCGAGCGCGACATGTCCTCGCTGCGCTATGCCCTCAGCGGCGGCGCGACCGTGCCCGCCGGGCTGGTGCGGCGGGTCGAGTCAGCGTTCAGAATTCCGTTCATCACCACCTTCGCCCAGACCGAGTCGAGCTGCTCGATCACCGTGACCAGGCGCAACGACACACGAGCCGACCGCGCCGAGACCCTGGGAAGGCCGCTGCCGCAGACCGAGGTGCGGATCGCCGACCCGGTCACCGGCGCGACCGTGGCACCCGGCGTGATCGGTGAAATCTGTACCCGCGGCTACCACGTCATGCAGGGCTACCTCGACGATCCGGCGGCCACCCACGAGGCGACCGACGCCGACGGCTGGCTGCACACCGGAGACCTCGGCGGACAACCCGGCCACGGAGGCAGAACTGGCAGCCTTGCCGTGCGGGGGCTGCCCGTAAGGGGGCGCAGATGCGGGTGATCTGCGCGCGTCGGCAGACGCGGCCGCGGCCTGGTCGTGCGGGGAAGCGGTAAACCTTAGTTGGGTAGTCGCCGTCTAGTGACGGGGCGGCGTTGCAGTATGCGTGCGGGATCCAATGGGCAACGCCCCAGCGATAAGGAGAAGAACATTCCCATGGCAGCCACGCTTCAGGAGATCCTGCTCGCGCCGGACACCCAGCCAAAGGTGATCGCCGACTGCTTCATGCTGATTGAGCAGGAGGTCTCGGAGAAGTCAGGGGTCTTCGGGACCGCGGTCAAGCTCGCCTACAAGACGGTGAACACCTTCCTGCCGGGCCACGTCCGCTACATGGTGGAGTCCCTGCTTCCGCAGATGGTGGACAAGCTTGAGCCGTACTGGGCGGACTTCAACGCCGCCGGGGGCTCTGAGTTCGGCGACTACCTGGCCAAGCGCGGCGAGGAGGTGTCGGAGGCCCTGCTTTCGGTTACCGATGCCCGCGCGGCGGCCTCCGGCCGGCCCACGGTCATCAAGGCGTACGGCGCAGTCCGCGGCAGCGCAGCCAAGCACGTCGAGGCCGCGCTCCCGCACGTCGGCGGCCTGGTACTGAAGTACGCGCCCTGACCAGCGGGTAAGTACCGCCTCACCGCCTGCGCAAGAGCTGGGTTATGCCCGCGACGACCGCGGTGGCCAGCACCCAGCCGAGGATGATCATCAGCCAGGTGTAGAGCATAAGCAGTGGCCCCAACGGGTGATTGTCCGAGTTGGGCAGCCAAAAAGTCGCCTGGCGCAGGTCGAGACCCGGGATTAGGAGCTGGAAGGAGTACACGAAGGGATTGAAGCACGGGTAACCGGGTTGGCAGCCAGGTGCGGGGCTGCCGTGGGTGTCGTAGATCAGGCCCGCGCGTTCACCCAGGTGGTAAAGGAGCGCCCCGAACAGCCCCAGCACCAGCAGGGCCAGGAAGGGCCGGTACAGCCTGTAGCCGTAGCCGACCGTCAGGTCCAGGAACTTGTTCCACGCCCGGGCACGGCGGCGGAGGTTGCCGCGTTCGCGAAGGTCCTGCTGGCTCGCGATGGAGACTTTCTCGGCGGTGCTTTCCCGGCCGCTGAGCCGGTAGGCCTGGGCGAGCTGCTGGTAGGCGGTCCCAGCGTAGTCCTTCGTCTTGCCGAGCCAGGCAATGCGCTGGTCCACCGTTACCTCGTCCTTGCCGTCCATGGCCGGGCGGTAGCTGAGGCCTGCCAGCACATAGCTCCCCGCCCGCCAGCTGGCCATCGTGTCGTCGAGCCGGCTGAGCTGGCCGGAGGCCAGGTTGACCAGCCCTTCAGGGGATTGATCCATTTTCCAGGTCAGGCAGCCGCCGACCTTGATCCCGCGCGCGTCGAGCCCATCGCGGCCATGCAGCTGGGCGCTGCTGAAGTCCAGATCGCGGGCGATATCAGCGTTACGCATCCGCACCTCGCCAGTAGCGCGGAAGCCCTCGTTGGCCAGCACGTCACCGGGCGTGATGAGGCCCGTGAGGTCCAGCGCGAGCCCGTGCTGGTTGTCGAACAGCCCGCCCGTGCACACGAGCTGGCGCCCGACGGTTGCCCGGGCGAACCGGACCTGGCCCATGGCCCGGAAACCCCGGTCCAGGTAGACGTTGCCAGGGGTGGTCATCCCGTCCGCGAACAGGGCATGGCCGCCGGGAGTGATGAACGACCCGGCGCTGCAGTTCAGTTCGCTCAAGATCGCGGCGCCGGTGAGGCTTACCGTGCCGGTGGCGCGGAACCCCTCGTTGAGGAACACCTCGCCACCGCAGCGCAGTCCGTCACAGTCGAGCGCGTACTCGTCGCTGCGGTCGTTCCGGAATTCCCCATTGGTGGCGTTGAACTGGCGGCTGACCTCGGAGTCGTTGAACCGGACCTCACCGCGGGCGGTGAAGCCGTGGTCGAGGAAGACGTCCTCGGCCACGATCCGCTCCGCGTCGAGCGCCCGGTTGCCCGGATTGTGGAAGGAGCCCTGAGTGCAGCACAGCTCGCCGGTGATGTTCGCCCCGACCAGCCGCACCGTGGCGGTCGCGTGAAAGCCGCGGTCCAGGTAGACGCCGTTCGACGCGCGCAGCGCATCCGCATGCAGCGCAAAGGTGGTGGCGCTGGCTAAGCTGCCTCCGGTCGCCCGCAGCCGCCCGACCTGGGCCCACTGCAGGCAGACCTCCCCGTCGGCAGAAAAGCCCTCTTCCAGCAGGACATCCCCGCCCACCACGAGGTGGTCGGCACTGATGCTGTAACCCAACCGGTTGCTGAAGCTGGCGTTCCTGCAGTTGAGCTGGCCTTCTATCCGCGCAGAACGCAGGCAGACTTCGCCCCCGGCCCGGAAATCCTCCCCGTCCAGGAAGAGCGTGCCGCCCACCCGCAAGTCATTGCCGCAGATCGCCTTCCCGGCCCGCGCCAGCAGGCGGCTGCCCGACAGTCTCACGTCACCGCGCACCCAGGCCCATTGCAGGGAGATGAGCCCGGTGACCGTAACATTCCGGATGACGAGGTCGGCACCACTGGAGAAATGGTCGGCGAGAATCGAGTCGATCTCGCCGCCGTCCCACTCGACCGGCTTGTCCGCCTGTGCCCGCGTCAGGTCCACCCGGTCCTCGAACACGCAGCGGGTGAAATGCAGGGCGTGCGCAAGATGGGCGCCAGACAGGTCGAGCTGGCCGCGTACGCGACCGCCGGCCATCCGGATGCGGTTCTTGACCGGCCACTCCGGACGAGCGCCGAGGCACAAGGCGCGCAACACTTCGGCGCGGATTACCGGCTGCTGACCGTTCCGGTGCGCGCACAGTTCGGCCTCGGCGTCCACGGCAGCCGCCCTGATCAGCTTTTTCTCCGCCGCTGTTAGCATTAGCAAGTCCGTACCAGTACGCATGATCCAGTCCCCCACGGAGCCGCGCCATCGGAGCCCTGCCGGGTGCTCCCGGCCCAGGCCGAATGACCCGGCGGCCTCCCCAACGTTGGGCCTAGCGATCCCAAGCTGCCGTGCCGTTGCGCATCGCAGCAGTTTGCACACTTATCCAGAGACGCGGATGAGCCACCAGATACACGTGGGCCGGAACACGCGAGCGGTCTCGGGCGGCGTTCACCTGCCGTCACGCGAGCATGAGTGGGCTCTGGACGACCTCGCCGAAGGGCGTTGGGCAAAGGTGGTTTTTCCGTGGCGCGGTTACCGGGACCCCGCAGGCCACCCGTTTTGTCTGGTGACCCGATGATTGCTGGCGCAGCCGCCGGGATCATGTCGGCGTGGCCACGGTGGCACTTCGCCGAGTCTTGTGTTAGGCAAGGATTCGCGGTCGAAGGGAGCGTGTGTGGATCAGCTCAGTCTCGGCGTTATGGCGCGGTCGCGGAAGGAGAATGAACGGCGGCTTCCGATCCACCCACTGCACATCGAGCGGATCGATGCCGCGCTGCGGCGGAGCGTCTACCTCGAGCACGGCTACGGCGAGCGTTTCGGCGTGCCCGACGAGCGGCTGGCGGATTATGTCGCCGGTTTCCGCACCCATGACCAGCTGCTGTCGGACTGCGATGTCATCCTGCTTGCCAAGCCGTTGCCGCAGGACCTCAGCGAGCTGCGCGAGGACCAGGTCTTGTGGGGCTGGCCGCACTGCGTGCAGAACGAGGAAATCACCCAGCTGGGCATTGACCGGCGGCTGACGCTGATCGCCTTTGAGACGATGAACCACTGGTCCAGTGACGGCTCGTTCAGCCTGCATGTCTTTCACAAGAACAACGAACTGGCCGGCTACTGCTCAGTGCTGCACGCCTTGCAACTCACCGGGACGACGGGTGAATACGGTCGGCGGCTCCGGGCGGCGGTCATCAGCTTCGGGGCGACCGGCCGCGGGGCGGTGACGGCCCTCAACGCGCACGGTGTGAGCGACGTCCACGTCCTGACCCATCGTGATGTCAGCGCGGTTGCCTCGCCGATCCACTCCGCCCGCATGGTGCACTTCGAGCCCGACGCCGGCGACCCGGGTCGCTGCCACGTGCTTGGCGAAAACGGCCGGGCGCCGCTGGCGGCCTACCTTGCCGGGTTCGACATCGTCGTCAACTGCGTGCTGCAGCACCCCGACGCGCCGCTGATGTTCGTCACCGACGACGACCTGGCCGCCTTCGCGCCGGGCAGCCTCATCGTCGACGTGTCGTGCGACGAGGGGATGGGCTTCAGCTGGGCTCGGCCAACTTCGTTCGCCGAGCCGATGCTCACCCTCGGCGACAACATCCACTACTATGCCGTGGACCACAGCCCGTCGCTGCTATGGAACTCCGCCACATGGGAGATCAGCGAAGCCCTGCTGCCGCACCTGCGGCCCGTGCTCGCCGGCCCCCAGGCATGGGACGCCGACCCGACCATCCGGCACGCCATCGAGATCCGCGGCGGCGTCATCCAGAACCCGAGCATCCTGTCCTTCCAACACCGTTCGCCGCGCTACCCGCACGAACGGCGCCGGTAGCACAACACGCACGGAGCGGGCTACCGGAGGCGCCACTGAGCACGCATTGGCCGGGCCGCTGAGCACGCATTTGGCCGGGGCCTTGCCCTGGGTTGGGTGGCAATCGGGCCTGCGAGATCGCCACGGCTGGCTGTCCGCGTGTCAGCGGCCCAGCGCCCGCGCGAGCTGCGCCTTTGTCATCGACGAACGGCCCTTCACCCCGCGGCGGCGCGCCTCCGCATAGAGCTGGGCATAGGTCGGGCCGCCTGCACCGCGGTGCGACCGCTGCCCGCCGCGCCGGGACGAGGACCTGTCTGTGGTTGATGTCCGGCTTGCTGTACGCGCCTCGCCTGAACGGGCACGTTCCTTGTTCACCGTGCGCGACGCGATCTCCTTCGCCCGGCCAGTGCTCTCGCCGCGCTGCTTCGCGCTCGCCTTGATGTGCTCGTACTGCCGCTCCCGCTTGGGACTGGATCCCCGAGGCATATCTGCCACCTCCCGCTGCCATGACCGGCATCTTTGGCGCCCGCATTACGCGTAGCGCCCGCATTACGCGCGACGTGCCTACCCTCCCGACAGTGCTCCATGCGCGGTTCAGCGCGAGTCAGGTGAGTCTGGCGACCCCGCAGTACAGCCACCGCGAGCCGTCGCTGTCGGCCAGCCCTGGGTCTTCCGCCTCCCAGTCGCCCGCATAGCACAGACGGCCCTTGGTGCCCAGCTTGCGGGGCGATATCAGTTCCAGCCCGGCAAAGAACCGTTCAATCTCCGGCTTGGAACGGAAGTGGACCTGCTCGGTGGCGCGGTCGAAAATACGGCAAAATTCGCGCACCGCACGCGGCGGTTTGTGGTCATAGGTGAGGTGTGAAAGGGCCAGGTAACTGCCCGGTGCCAACGCGCCCAGATAGCGGGCCACCAGCTGCCACGGATCCCGCTCGTCGGCAACGAAGTGGATGACCGCGGTCATGAGCAGCCCGGTCGGCTGGCTGAAGTCGACGAGCGCGCCCAGCGCCGGGTCGGCCAGCACGGAATCGGGCTCGCGCAGGTCACCCAGGATCACCTGGACGCCGGCGCTGTCAGCCAGCAGCCCACTGGCCTGCTCACGCACCATCGGGTCGTTGTCCACGTACACGACCCGGCACCGCGGGTCGACCGCCTGCACAACCTCGTGGGTGTTGCCCACAGTAGGCAGCCCGGACCCGATATCGATGAACTGGCGAATCCCGCGCCGGGCTATCCACCGAGCTGCCCGCTGATGAAAACCCCGGTTTGACCAGGCGCAATCCCTGATTTCCGGCACCACAGCCGTGATGCGCTCAGCCGCATCGCGGTCAGACTGGAAGTTGTTCTTGCCGCCGAGAAGATAGTCGTAGATGCGGGCGGGCGCCGGCCTGGCCGGATCTACCCCTGGCGGAACCTGGCGGTCCTGGCTCACCGCACCCACCCGGTCATCACTGGACTTTGACAGGACCGCGTCGGCCAGGCGCGACACACAAGGCAGGCGCTGGCAGCACACAGGTGGGCTGCGGACCTGGCGCCGCATGGCTCCCCACCGCTGCGCGGCCGACCGCATAGCCGTAAATCTCGCAAAGCCCCTGCCCCCCAAGCAGCGAAGCCGACCGTCAGCTCCCAGGTCATGGCTGGGCAACTGCCCCCCGGTCCCACCCGCACCGGCCCGCGGCAGCTACCCAGCCTCGCAAAGGCGCGGTTCGGTCAGGCAGCCGATTAGCACCAGCCCGCCGCCCGGCACCCCGGGCGGCGACACCGGCACTATTCCCCCCAAACGGCCCGGGCCCCACTTACGCCTCGACGCTAGCCGGGCAGAGTCCGCACCGCATCGACAAGATTATGTAGACAGCTATGTATTCATCGGGCGCGCGAGACCAGCCGGGCGCGCCAGGCCAGCCCGGCAGCCGCCTTCCCGGCAGCCGCCAGCCGGGAAGGCCGGTTGTGTGGCAGCATCGGGCCTGGGTTGTGTTGCTGCCCGGCGCTCCCCGGAAAGGGGTCCTCATGCGAGTGGTCCTGCTCGTCGCCATCGGCGCGCTGCTGACGGTCGCGGGGCTTGTCTGGATGCTGCAGGGTCTCGGCTATATCGGGGGCAGTGTGATGACGGGCGTCACCCTGTGGGCTGTGGTCGGCCCACTCGTCGCCATCATTGGCCTGTTCATGGCAGCTTTCGGCCTGCGCACCCGGTATCGCCGGTCCCGGCCGTAGATTTCCCGCGCAGGGCACGGTACGGTCCCGCGAAGGTCAGCGCTCAGTACCTCTTGGCTTCCAGGCTGGAGCCGTTTCCCCCCGTATGTGGACACGCCATGACCGTCAGGCACTTTCAGTCTGACATGACACCAAAGGGCTCAGTCTTGCGGGCGGCAATCCGGCACGGTGTATCAGCACCCAGAGTTCCGTCTCCCTATTAAATAGACCCGTCGCTGCTTTGATGGCTGAGAGTTGGCAGCCGTCTACGGGGGGGGGGAGGACAAATGGCACTAGTAGAGCTTACTGCGCCCGGCGGCCAGGGCACCGCGCCTGGCATGACCGCCGCGGCCGCCGACACCAGTGGGACAACGCCGCGCTGGCAGGTGGTAGGGGCCAGCTTCGCGGCCATCATCGGGTTCTGGATCCTTGGCGTCGCCATCAACCGTGCCTTCAAGCCAACGGCGCTGGTAATCCCGGCCGGCGTAAGCATATTCGCCATGCTTTACGCCGTCACCCAGGGGTTGGAGCGGCTGCTCGAACCCATCTCATCGTTCTTTTTCAGCACAAAACAGCATACGCAATTCCGCAACGCGGCGATGGCGGCGGCGGTGAACCTGCAGACAGCTTCGGAGAAGGACGTGCCGGCCCGGCTCAGGGAGCTGACCGAGGTGACCGCGGCGGCCGAGAGCTGGATGGGCAAGGAATCGCCGGCCCTGTTCCGCCACAATCCCGCCCGCAAAGGAGTGGCCGCCGCGTGCAAAAAAGTGACCGAGCATGGTCTGCCCGCCCCGAACACGGATGGGCACGACCGGGACCAAGCGGGGACGAACCTCGCCCATGGCGCCGCGGCGACCGCAACCGCGGCCAGGGCCGCGGCCACGACCCCAGCCACGAACGGCGTCGCGGCCGTCGCCAGGAAGAACGCCGTCAAGCTGGCCGCGGCGGCGCAAGCTGACCTGGATCAGCGGCGGGCCGACAAGACCATCGCCTACTGGGCGCTCGCCAGCGTGCTTGGCGTGATGCTCAGCGCCACGCTGGGGCTGTACCTGCTGCACACCGTCGGGCTCCGCGGCGACGGGCTCAGCGCGGGCGGAGCCTGGACCGGCTCCCCCTGGAACGCCGCAGGAATCCGTCACATGCTCGACCTGCTGGCGACCGGCCTGGCGCTCGGCGCTGGCACCAAGCCCCTGCACGACTTGATCAGCAATCTCCAGACGTCCAAGAACAACAAGAAAGACCCCGGCCAAACCCAGTAGGCAACGCCCGCCACCGGAGATGGCCGAACCAGCAGGGTCTGCGCGCCTGTCTGGGCGCGGCCGCGCGTAACCGCTCCCACTCAGGCGCCCGTCGCGGGTCTGCTTCGCTCCACCCCATCTGGCGTGCCGAGATCAACCTGGACCGCATGGGCGCGGCCCCCGGCGTCCCGCAACCGCTTCTCCACCTGAGCCGCCAGATCCGTGCTATGGGCGAAGTCGAAGACCACGGTGGCACCATCGGCCGCCAGTCGCCGCACGGTCGCGCGTGTCTCACGTTATATCTTGTCAGTTGCCCATCGGGGTCGTAAGATGACGATATATCGGGATCGTATTATGAAGCTCGGAGCAGGGGAATGGACGATCGCATCCGGATTTCAGACGCTGACCGGGACCGCGTCACCACCCGGCTGCGCGACACCTACGCGGAGGGTCGGCTCACACCTGACGAACTGGACGAGCGGATCACCGCCGCACTCAACGCGAAGACAATCGGGGACCTGCGCCAGGTCATGAAGGATCTTCCGCAGTCCTCCATGACACCACCGCAGGCGCAGCAGCGCCCAGCGCAGCCGCCGCCGCCCTGGATTGTGCGGCGCCGCAGGCCGCGGCTGCTGCCGCTGGTGCTTCTGGTCGCGCTGGCAGCGCTGCTGATTCCTGGTGCCGGATGGCTGTTCATCCTGGCCTTCAAGATGATCTTGGTGTTCTGGCTGGTCGCCATGCTGGCGGGGCTGTTCGTGGCTGCCCGGTTCAGCCGGCGTGTGCGCCGTGCCTGGCAAACCGGCTACTGGCCCCCGGCCTGGCAGGGCGGCTACCGCCACCACCGGCGCTCGCACCGCAGCTGGTAGCAACCGCTGCCCGGGTGCCCGCTGCGGCATGCTCACCGCTCTCACCATCGGGGCTTGTGGCGGCCACTCCTGAAGCGCCGCTGCACCGTGTGTCAGGGCGACGCCCAGGGCCGCTGCACCATGTGTCAGGGCGACGCCCAGGACGGAGGCCGCTTCTCACGGAAGGCGGCCATTCCCTCGGCCGCTTCGGCGGAGGCGAACAGCGACCGTGACAGTTCGGTGGTCTGGGCGAACGCCGCCCGGCGGTCCATCCGCGGGACGGCGTACACCAACTGTTTCGCGGCGGCGAGCGCGGCAGGGCCGCCGGCCAGCAGGTTGGCCACCACGGCATCGGTTTCGTTGTCCAGGTCTGCTGCCAGCACGGAGCGGGTGATCAGGCCAATCTCGGCGGCTCGTGCGGCGCTGATCCGCTCACCGCTCAAGAACAGCTCAAGGGCGTCTCCGCGCCGGAGCTTCGGCAGGCACACGACGGAGATGATGGCCGGCACGACACCGATCCGGACCTCGGTGAAGCCAAACCGCACGTTGTCGCCAGCCACGGACAGGTCGCAGGCGGCGGCCAGGCCGATGCCTCCGCCCAGGCAGTGCCCGGCGATGCGCGCCACCACCGGTTTCGGTGCGTCCTGGATGGCGGTGAGGATCTCCGCGAGCCCCCGGCGCGGCGCCGCTGCCCCGCTCCCGTCGCCGGCCGGGCCTCCGCCGGACAGGTCGGCACCAGCACAGAACGCCGGGCCAGTGTTCGTCAGCACGATCACCCGTACCGCGTCCTCGGCCAATGCGTTGTCCAGGCCGTTGGCGAGCCCGTTGAGCAGGGCCGGCGTCAGCGCGTTCCGGTTGTGCTGCTGGTCCATGGTCAGGGTCGCGACCCCCCCGGCGACCGAGTAGCGCACCGCCCCGGCACCGCCGGTAACGCCAGCATCAGTGGGCTCGGGCAACACGTTTTGGCTGCTCATGGCATCAGCTCCTGGGGCACGTCGACGATTCTGGCACGCAGCCACTCGCCGAGGCTCTTGGCCTGCGGATCCGGCCTCGTGCTTGCTGCCACCCCTTCGCCCAGAAGTCCGGTGATGACGAAGTTGAGCGCCCGCAGGCGCGGGTACTCGTACCGCTCGACAAGCAGTCGCGAGGTCTCGGGCAGCAACTCTTTCAGTCTCGCGACGCTGAGGAAGTCGGCGAGCCACGCGTACCCGGCATCGGTCCGGGCCCACACGCCGAGGTTGGCATTGCCGCCCTTGTCCCCCGACCGGGCCCCGGCCACCCGCCCGAGCGGCGCCCGCACCACCTGCCCGCCAGGTGCGGGCGTGGTCGTGCGGGTCACATCAGCCGTTGCCGTCATCCCGGTCGCATCGGCGTCGGTCGCCGGCGCGGTCACATCAGCCACGACGGGGGGTTCGGGCGGCAGCACCGGCTCCACGACGCAACGCTTCCCGCTGACCACGACCTCCTGCTGCACCAGCGACGCCGGCACCGCTGCGGGCCAGTACACCCCGAACGCCTGCGGGCCCGCCGTGAGACCGCCCCCGAAGAAACCTGGGTAGGACGCCAGCGCCAGTTCCGTGATCCGGGCCGTGAACGCCCGTCCCACCTTTCTCTCTTCCCGGTCCTTAACGCTGATGCGCAGCTCGGCCATCGCTTCCGAGTTGGTCGCCGGGTCGGGTGTATCCGTTCGCAGCAGCGCGACATCGACCGAGTCGAAGCCGTCGCGCCCACCCGGTACTCCCGCCCACAGCGCGCGCTCCACCAGGCCGGCCTTTGCTTCGATGTCCAGCCCCGTGAGGTACAGCGTGACGGTGGAGCGCCAGCCACCCTGATAGTTCAGCGCAACCTTCGCTGTGCCCGGCGGGGAGTCTCCGCGAACCCCGCTGATCCGCACCCGGTCCGGGCCGTCGGCGGAGAGCCGGATGCTGTCGAACCGGGCTGTGACATCCGGGTTGAGGTAGGCGGGGCCGCCGATCTCGTAGAGCAGCTGGGCCGTCACGGTGTCTACCGACACCATCCCGCCGTGACCTGGGTGCTTGGTGATGACCGACGACCCGTCCGCCGCCACCTCGGCGATGGGGAAGCCCGGGTGCTCAAGCCCGGGCACTTCGGTGAAGAAGGCGAAGTTGCCGCCCGTCGCTTGCGCACCACACTCGATCACGTGCCCCGCCACCACGGCGCCGGCCAGCGCGTCCCAGTCGTCGCGGCGCCACCCGTGGTGCCAGGCTGCCGGCCCCACGGTCAGCGCGGCGTCGGTCACCCGGCCGGTGATCACGATGTCAGCACCCCGCGCCAGCGCGTCAGCGATGCCCCACCCGCCGAGGTAGGCGTTGGCCGTGATGACGGCGCGGTCTCCCAGCGGCTCGCCGGTATCTATGTTGGTGAGTTCCACGCCCCCGGACCGCAGGCCCGCCAGCCGCGGCATGAGGTTGTCGCCCTCGATGTAGGCGATGACCGGGTCGAGGCCGAGCTTCTTGGCGACCCCGGCCACGGCTTCCGCGCAGCCCTTCGGGGACAGCCCGCCAGCGTTCGACACCACTTTGATGCCCCGGTCCAGGCCCTCCCCCATGACCTGCTCCATCTGGGTCACGAAGGTGCGGGCATAGCCCGCGGCCGGGTCGCGCAGCATGTTCTTCGCCAGGACCAGCATGGTGAGCTCGGCGAGCCAGTCGCCGGTCAGCACGTCGATCGGCCCGCCGTCGACCATCTCGCGCGCCGCGGCCAGGCGGTCGCCGTAGAAGCCACTGCAGTTGGCGACGCGGAGCGGGCCGGTCACGGGGCCTCTTCGATCACGGCCAGCAGGTCACCGCCGCTGACCTGGTCGCCGCGGTGAGCACGGACTTCGCCCACGACACCGGCCTGGGGTGCGGTGATGCGGTGTTCCATCTTCATGGCCTCCACGATCATCAGCAGCTGGCCCGCGGTGACGGAGTCCCCGGGAGTCACATGCACCGCGAGCACGGTGCCCGGCATGGGTGCGACAAGGCCACCGGCCACGATCTCGGGTTCTGCGTCGGGGAACCGGGGAACCGCGGTGAAGGCCACATCCCCGTCCGGGCCCTGGACCCAGACCCGGTGACCGTGACGGAACACGTGCAGCCGGTGCCGGCGCCCGCCTTCCTCCAGGTCAATCCAGCCCTCGCCAGCGTGGCGCACCCGGACAGACATGAGCGGCTCCCCGGTGCCCGCCGGCCCGGTGCCCGCCGCCCCGGTGCCCGCCGGCCCGGTGCCCGCCGCCCCGGTGCCCGCCGGCCCGGTGCCCGCCGGCCCGCTAACGGTTACGGTGAAGCGGCCGTCTCGCTGACTCCGGTAGCTGACTTCCAGGGTGAGCGGCCCGTGGTGGTACACCGCCTTCTCCGGCGGCATCACACTGTTGCGCCAGCCACTCGGAAGGCTCCGCAGCACCGGCGTGGCAGCCCGCGCTCCGGCCCGCGCGGCGAGAGCCGCGCCGATGGCGGCGGTGCGCAGGTCAGCCGGCGAGGGTTGAGTGGACAGGCATCCGCCGTTATGGGCAATGAAATCGGTCGTGGTGTGGCCTGCCAGGAATTCCGGGTGACGGAGGGTGGCGACGAGGAAGTCCCGGTTGGTGGTGATGCCGCGGATCCGGCTTCGCGCCAAGGCCAGGGCGAGGCGGAGCGCGGCTTCAGCCCGGGTCGGTGCGTGCGCGATGACCTTGGCCAGCATCGGGTCGAATTCGGTGCCGACCACGCTGCCCGGTTCGACTCCGGAGTCCCACCGGCAGGGCGGGCTGGCGGCCGGGTGCCAGTCGAGCAGGGTTCCGGTCGCGGGCAGGAAGCCGGCCGCGGGGTCCTCGGCGTACAGACGCGCCTCGATCGCGTGGCCGTTCATGGCCAGATCGGCCTGCGTCACCGACAGCGGCAGTCCCTCCGCCACCCGCAGTTGCTCGCGGACCAGGTCAAGCCCGGTGACCGCTTCGGTGACGGGGTGCTCCACCTGGAGCCGGGTGTTGATCTCGAGGAACCAGAAATCCCCGGACCGGCCCAGCACGAACTCGACGGTCCCGGCACCCAGGTACCCGGTGGCCTTGATGGCGGCCAGCGCGGCGGCGCCCATCCGCTCCCGCAGGTCGTCATCCAGGGCAGGCGACGGGCACTCCTCGATGATCTTCTGGTGCCGGCGCTGGATCGAGCACTCGCGCTCAAAACAGTGCACGGCGCCGCCGTGGCTGTCGGCAAGGACCTGGATCTCGACATGCCGGGCGCCGGTGATGAAGCGCTCACAGAACACGGTTGGATCACCGAACGCAGCCCCGGCCTCGCGGCGGGCGGCGGCCACCGCCTCCGCGAGATCGCCGGAGCGGCTCACCACGCGCATCCCCTTGCCGCCCCCGCCCGCGGCGGCCTTGACGAGCAACGGCATGGGCAGTTCACCGAGGTCGGCCGCGGTCCAGCTGGGGCGACCAGGGCTCCCGCCGGGGGCACCGCCGCTCTGGCCGCCGACCTCCCAGGACTCCAGGACCGGCACCCCGGCCTCAGCCATCATTCGTTTGGCGGCGAGCTTGTCCCCCATCACCTCGATGACATCGGGAGGCGGGCCAACCCAGGTCAGCCCGGCGGCGAGAACGGCCCGCGCGAACGCCGCCCGCTCGGAGAGGAAGCCGTACCCGGGGTGGACGGCGTCGGCTCCCGTGCTCGCGGCCGCTTGCAGGAGGGCGTCAATGTTGAGGTAGGTCTCGGCGGCCGTGCGACCGGGCAGCGCCACCGCCCGGTCCGCTTCTTTGACGAAGGGCGCGCCGGCGTCCCCGTCGGCATATGCCGCGACCGTCGCGATCCCCATGGCCGAGGCGGTCCGGATGATGCGGCGGGCAATCTCGCCCCGGTTCGCTATCAGCAGGACCGTGATCACAGCCGGAACACCCCGTACCCGCGCGCCCCTTGCACCGGGCCACAGTGGCATGCGGACAGCGCCATTGCTACCGCGGTCCGGGTGTCACGGGGATCGATGATCCCATCGTCCGCCACCCTCCCGGTGGCGTACAGGGCGAGGGATCCTGCCTCGGCGAAATCCTCCACGGCCTTGGTGATGAAGGCCTCGTCCGCCTCGCTGACCTGCTCGCCCCGCCGGGCGGCCCGTTCGCGGCGGACGATGGACATCACCCCGGCCATTTGTTTTGGGCCCATGATCGCGATTTTTGCGGACGGCCACAAGAACACGAAACGGGTGTCGAATGCGCGGCCGCCCATCCCGTAGTTTCCCGCCCCGTAGCTGGCGCCAAGGATGACGGTGACATGCGGGACAGTGGAGTTGGACAGCGCGTTGATCATCTGGCTGCCGTGCTTGACGATCCCGCCCCGCTCGTAGTCACGGCCGACCATGTAGCCGGTGATGTGCTGGAAGAAGACCAGCGGTGTGCTGGTCTGGTTGCACAGCTGGATGAACTGCGCGGCCTTCTGGGAGGAGTCGGAGAACAGCACCCCGTTGCTGGCCAGGATCCCCACGCTGAAGCCGTGGATCTGCGCCCAGCCGGTCACCAGCGTCGGGCCGTAGCGCGGCTTGAACTCCTCGAAGCGGCTGCCATCCACCACCCGGGCGATGATCTCGCGCGCGTCGACCGGTGTGCGCAAGTCGATGGGCATCAGGCCGAGCAGTTCATCAGGGTCGTAGCGGGGCGGCTCGGGGTCAGCGGTGACCGGCCCTGGACCCTGTTTCCGCCAGTGCAGGTGGGCGATCACCTCCCGGGCCATTCGGATCGCCTCGGGTTCGCTGTCGGCCAGGTAATCGGCCAGCCCGCTCACCGACGCGTGCATCTGCGCCCCGCCCAGTTCCTCGTCGTCGGAGTCCTCACCGGTGGCCACCTTCACCAGCGGCGGGCCGCCGAGGAAGACCTTGGCACCGCCCCGGACGAAGATGTTGTAGTCCGACATGCCTGGCTGGTACGCGCCGCCCGCGGTGGAACTGCCGAACACCACGGAGATGCTCGGCACCCCGCGGGCCGACAGTTCGGTGATGTCATGGAACATGCGGCCCGTTTCCGCGAAGTGGGTGAGGTTGCGGCGCATCACCGCTTCCGGGTCCTCACCGGCGGACAGGCCCCGCAGATCGCCGCCGGCCGACTCGACGAACTGGATGTAGGGCATGTGGTTGTCGCGGGCGATTTCCAGTGCCCGCATCAGCTTGCGGATGCTGACAGCGGTCATCGCCCCGCCGAGATCGGTCGGGTCGTTGCCGACAATCACGCATTCGGTTCCCTCGACCACGCCGATGCCGAGGACCATGCCGCCGCCGACGGCGTAGTTGGTCTGGCAGCCGGCGAGGGGGCTCAGTTCAAGGAACGGGCTGTCGGGGTCCAGCAGCAGGGCGATACGTTCCCGGATGAGCAGCTTGCCGCGGCTGCGGTGACGCTCGACCGCCTTCGGGCCGCCGCCGAGCGACGCTTGCTGCAGCAACCGCTCTATCTCGGCCAGCAGGCCCAGCATCTTGTCCCGGTTGCCCCGGAACTCCTCACTGTGGGGGTCGACGGCGCTGGGCAAGACAGACGCAGGCATGGATGGCACCTCCCAACTCTCCATTAAAGCCCGGCCCTGCGCTCCAGTTCGTGATCATGGCCTTGGTGGGGCGCACACCCCACCAAGGCCATGATCACGAGGCCGGAGCCGTGACCCAGGGCGGGCCGTGACTCAGGGCGGGCCGTGACTCAGGGCGGGCCGTGACTCAGGGACGGTGGCCCAGGGACGGTGGCCCAGGGCAGACCGGGCGGTGGGTCAGTCCGAGAGCCCGTCCAGCCGGGCGAGGATCTGGAGCATCACCTCGTCGGCGCCGCCTCCGATGGAGAGCAGGCGGCTGTCCCGGAAGTAACGTGACACCCAGGTTTCCTCCATGTAGCCGAAGCCGCCGTGGAACTGCAGGCAGGTGTCGGCGATCTCACGCTGCAGACGGCCGGCCTTGAGCTTGGCGATGCTCGCGAACCGGGTGGTGTCCTCGCCCCGCAGATACGCCTCCGCACAGGCGTAGTTGTAGTGGCGCAGCACGTCCACGTCGGCGGCCAGCTCGGCCAGCCGGAACTGCACGTACTGCCTGGAGAGCAGCGGCTGCCCGAACGCGTGCCGTTCGCGCAGGTAGGCGGCCGTGCGGCGGAGCGCTGTGTCCATGGCGCCGGCGGCCGTGTAGGCCGCGATCATCCGCTCGTTCTGAAACTGCGACATCTGCTGCTGGAAGCCCCGGCCTGCTTCGCCGATGGTGTTGGACACCGGGACCCGGGCGCTGTCGAAAGAAAGTTCCGCCGTGTCCGAACAATTGTTGCCGAGCTTGCGCAGCTTCCGGCTGACCGAGAAGCCAGGGGTACCGGTCGGGAAGATGATCTGCGACATCCCGCGGTAGCCGCTCTCGCCGGAGGTTCTGGCCAGCAGGCACAGCCAGTCAGCCTGGGTGCCGTTGGTGATGTAGAGCTTCGATCCGCTGATCACCCACTCGTCGCCGTCACGAACGGCCCGGGTCCGGATGCCGGCCACGTCAGACCCGGCGCCGGGCTCGGTGACAGCGATGGCGGCGACCATCTCGCCCCGCAGTGCCGGAGCCAGGAAACGCTGTTTCAGTTCGTGGCTGCCATGCCGGTGCAGGGACGGCGTTGCCATGTCGGTTTGCACCGCGATGGCCATCGCGACACCTGCGCAGCCCATCCGCCCAAGTTCCTCACCGAGGATCACCGTGTAGGAATGGTCTGCCCCCTGGCCGCCGTACGCCGGGTCGTACTCAAGTCCGAACAGCCCAGCCGCGCCAAGGGCTTTGAACAACTGATGGGCGGGGAAGGTCTTGGCTTCCTCCCACTCCTCGACATGGGGAGCGACCTCGCGCGCCAGCACGCCCCGGACCGACTGCCGGAAGGCATCGTGGTCGGGGCCAAAAAACATCACCGGTCACGTCTTCCCGAGGATCTTCCTGAGGATCATGGCGCTGTCCGCCGGCGTGGCCGCTTTCATGCACAGGCGATCCATGACCAGGAGGTAGCTGCTCAGCGCCTCCGGCTTGTCGAGGTAGAGCGCGCTGGTCAGCTGCTCAAGGTAGACCACATCGGGCAGGTCAGACTCAGCGAAACGCAGGATGCTGAACGGTCCCCCCGCCGCGGCATGTCCGCCAGCCTCGAACGGGACTATCTGAACAGTCACATTCGGCCGCTCGGCCATTGTCAGCAAATGGCGCAGCTGCGCTCGCATGGTGTTGACGCCCCCGAGCGACCGGCGGAGAACGGCCTCGTCAAGCACCACCCAGACGTTTGGCGGGCCGGGCCTGGTCAGTACCGCTTGCCGGGCCATCCGCAATCTGACCCGCCGGTCGATCTCCCACGCAGGCGCGCCTGCGTGACCAAGGAGCGTGACAGCACGGGCGTAGTCCGCGGTCTGGAGCAACCCCGGGACGAACTGGATCTCATACGCGCGCACCTGGCTCGCGGCTTCCTCGAGCCCAACGTAGGCCTCAAACCAGCTGGGCAAGATGCCTGAGTAGTCATGCCACCAGCCCGGCGCATTCGCACGGCGGGCCAGTTCCCGCAGGGACTGGCATTCCTGCGCTCCCGTCACGCCGTACAAGGTGAGCAGGTCAACTATGTCGCGGTCCTTGAAACCCACCCGGCCAGTTTCGATCCGGCTGATCTTCGAATGGGACGCGCGGATCGCGGTCCCCGCCTCCTCCAGGGAGATCCGCTTCGCTTCCCGCAGCCGTCGCAGCTGGGCGCCCAGCAGGATGCGCAGGACCGTGGGACCGCTGCCACCGGCTGGCGCGAGCAGGCTGCGGACATGGTTGTCTGCCGGTTCGGCCGCTGAGACCATCTGCCCTCCCGCGAACACTGATCACGGTAGTGTCGCATGTTTGGGCGTTGATGCGCCACAAACGAGGGCATGGCCATCCTTCAGCGGCCATTTCCCTCATGACCGGCCAGCCGCCGTCGGGCCCGCCGGTCAGCCGAGGCGATGGCCCCGCAGGCGATGCAGGAATGCCTCCCACGCGGCCCGGGTGAAGACGAGGGCCGGGCCGTCAGCACACCAGGAGTCACGGACCGCTATCGTTCCCGCGCTCAGTTGGGCCATCTCAACACAGTTGCCGCTGGGGTTGCTGTAGTGGCTCTTCCGCCAGGAAGCGGAGCGCAGCTGCGATGCCCGCACACCGTTGTAAGCCGGATTCACCTTGGATCCTCTCCCCCGCTCCCCGATCAACCTGAACAGGCACATACCGAACGACCTGCGTTTACGATGGCCCGCACACAGCTACCAATTGTGCAGCAGCACTTGCATCTGCACATCGTGAGTGGCATCGTAACGGATGTTTTGGCGCTCAGGGACACGACCAACTACAGGCTCGGGGAGTTGGACCCATGTACCAGGGACATCAGGCGACTCTGATGCACGCCCCGGTCCAGCACAACACCCACGTCCAGCTAAGCTCCCCTGAGCCGGTGCCCCAGCGTGCCGCGCGCCATTGCCGTACGGCGCTGGCCGCAGGGCCTGAGTCGATCGCCACGGCCCGTGATTTCACCACCGCTGCGCTGCGTGGCTGGCGGCTGGACATGCTCGTCCGGGATGCCGTCATGGTCGCGTCCGAGCTGGTCACGAACGCGATTCGGCACGGAGCCCGCGGTGCCGGTGCCAGCAGGACAGTGGCTGACCCGGAAGAAATGACGGGGCCCCGCGTCGGGCTTGCCTGGTGCCGTCAGGCCAGCCGTTTGATCTGTGTCGTCACCGACTACAGCACCGAGCCACCCCTCCTGGTACCTGCGGGTCCTGACGCCGAGTCTGGCCGCGGGCTGCAGATCGTCCACGCCGTCGCCACGGCGTGGGGATGGACGCTGCTCAACGCCGAGGAAAAAGCAGTCTGGGCGGCGTTCCGGCTCCCGGCGCCTGAACCGTCAGCGTTACCACGGGGGCCTGAGCGCGAGCACAGCCCACCGACGCCCGGTTCGTGCCCAAACCGCCGCCTCCCATTCCGCGCTTGGGTCACTGCCGGGAGTGCGCCCAGGTGACAGTGATGTCGAGGTTGCCCGGCTGCACGTTGAGGTGGGTATACAGCGGCGGGCCGTTGCGGCGCTGCAGCGTCACGGTGATCTGCACGCCCTGGCCCGCCGGCAGCGAGCCGGCGTCGGGTGTGACCGTCAGATCATGCGTATCGCCGGCCGGAACCGCGATGGTGAACGAGACCGGCCCGTCATTGGCGGCAAGCGTGAACGATCCCGCCGGGAGCCCGCCCTTGCTGCTTTTATGCAACGTCACGGTCGTTGGGAATGCCGCGAGCGTGCCCGGAACGACCGTGGGCCCCGCAGAGGCGCTCCTACTAGACCGGATGGTCGCCGGGCCGGGCGCCGAGGAACCGAGCGCGGGGGCGGCGGCGGGCACGACCCCGGCCGGGGTTTGCCTGGGAGGACCCGGCACGCCCGCATGCCGCGACGCCGGATGGCTATGCCCGGGAAGACCCAGCACCGGTTCGCGCGACGCCGCGCCCTCGTGCACGGTCGCGGTAACCATTGCGGCTACGCCAAGTATCGCCAGCACGCTGACCCCGGCCAGGGCAAGCACGGAACGCACCGGCGCACGGTACGGTCTCGGCGGGTCGATTGGCACCGGAAACCCGGACTTGCCGAACGGCCCGGCATGTTCCGCGACGTCTGAGGAGCCCACGGTCCCATCTGCGGCACGCTCGGCCTCCGGCCTGATGGGGCGCCGCCACGCAGGCCCGGGGAGTGACCCGGGCGCAGGCCTGGGGAGTGCGCCGGGCCGCGCGTCACGCGGGCGTGACCACAGGTCACGTTTTCCTGGCCAAGGCTCAAGCGATGACCCGGGCATTCGCCGCTCCGGCAGGGCTGGCCCCGGAAGCGAACCGCGCACCGGAGAGCCACCGGGCGGCCGGCGGCTGCCAGACCCTGGGCGCGAACCATGCCTCGGCCCGGAGCCACGCCGCGGCCGGGAGCCATGCCGCGCCCCCCGCCACTCACCCGCTGGCGGTCCCGCACCCGCTGGCGGTCCCGCACCCACTGAAGGTCCCGCACCCACTGAAGGTCCCGCGCCCGCTGACGACCCCGCACCCGCTGACGACCCGGGCCGCTCACGCATTGACGGCCCAGGCCGCTCATCCGGTGACGGCCCCGGTCCCGGTCCGAGCCAGGCCCCCGGCCGTGGCCGTGAGCCCATGGCCGCATCAGGGTCCGCCCGCGGGCGGGGCACCACGGGCCTCCCCGGCCAAAGGCCGGGATCCACGGGCGGTTCCGCCCGGCGGACGCCGCACACCCCGCACGCCTTGATGTGCTCCGTGAGTCGCCTGCGGAGCGCTGCGCTCATCTCCCCGTTCCAGCCAGCCAGCAATGAACCCAGGTCCTGGCACAAAGACCAGTCGGCGCCCGACATGAAGAGCGCACCGAGCGACGCCTCGAACTGCCCGCACGCGTGGGCGGCCATGGCACGCGCCTGCTTGCGTGACACCCCGAGCAGCGCCGCGAGACCGTCATCATCCAACTCATGACGCAGGCTCAGTTCTGCGATGTCACGTATCACGGGTTCCAGCCCAGAGAGCGCGACCCCTACCAGTTCCCTCGGACCGGATTCGCCCACATCGGCGCCGGCATCAAGTTCCTGGGTTGCCGCCTTGTTCGTTTCCGCAAGTATGTCGGCTGCGGCGCGGTCGTGGAGTTGACGGTGGCACTCGTTACGGGCAATGGCATACAGCCACGGCCGGAGCCGGTCGGGGTCACGCAGGTGCGGAAGCCTGGCAATGGCGATGATGAATGTGTCCCTGACCGCGTTCCCCGCTTCCTCGGGCGCGGTAAGCAGTGAGCGGCAGTAGGCGTACAGAGTCGCGCCATAACGGTCATACGCCGCGGCGAAACCGGCCGGGTCGCTGGCCAAGATCGCCTCGACAATGTCCTTGTCATACATGGGCAAACGGTATGACGCCGGGCATGCAGCACGAGTAGCTTCGCTGAGAATTTCCTAGCTATACATTACTTTCCTTTCCGATGCTCACCAAGGCCCTCAGCAGCCCCACGTACTGCGGAGATGGCCCCGGCCCGGAGACGGCTGCGAAAACACTGTGCTCAATGGGCAGAGCTTGGCATTAGAAGTGTTACTTAGCCAAAGCGGCCTGGGTTATGAGAATAAATCTTCTGGTATGAAAGTGACAGAAGGTTCGTCCCTCCACCCCCAGGGGTCCCAGCAATGGTTCCGCACCACTCCCCGCCCCGCCCCACGACGCCCTACACCATCAGCAAACCCAGCCGTCCGCTGCAGCCCACTGCTCCGCCTCATCGAGCAGATCAAGGATGAGGTCGTTCTTGGCCTCGGTGTAGCCCATGCGGTCATCCCGCCACACCAGGGCGGCCTCTCGTTTCATGGCGGCATAGGACTCGCGGGCCCCGGCGCTGGCCCGAAGGAAGTCGCGGAAGAGCAGGTGCACCCGTTCCCAGCTGCCGCCGCTGGCGCAAACATGAACGTGGACCCCGCGCGGACGGCCGGCGGGCGGCCGGAAAAAGCGGTGCTCATCGTCGCGTGCACGCAACTGGAGCCCGGCGGCCTGGCACGGCGGGACGTAGACGCCCTCCTGCCCGAGGCTGGCGACGCTGACCTGGATGTCGACGACTGGTTTGGCTGCCAGGCCCGGCACCGAGGTGGAACCGACGTGCTCGATGCGTTCCGCCGCCGCGCCAAGTTGGCCGGCAAGGCGGTCCCGCCATACCCGGAACGCCGCAGGCCAGGCCGGGTCATGGGGCACGACCTCGATCGGCTCAACATGCCGGTCGCTGCCGGAGACCGTCTCCCAGCCGGGAAAGACCACCGGCATGGCTCGCTCGGCGAGGATCCTGCGCTCGGGGAGGGGCAAGTCGTGGGCACGCAGCCCGCGCGCCTCGGCGGCCATCGCATAAAGGCGGATCAGGCTCACCCGAGGCCCCTGGCTTTGCCGCAGCCGGCACCAGGCCGCGAACGTATCGTCGTTCCGCAATTGCGGATCAGGCTCGCCCGGGCCTCCGGCTCCCCCGGGCCCGCCGCCGATGTCGCCCATCACACTTCCTATCCTGGCGGGCCGGCGGCAGGTGCGGAAACATGGTGACGGTGGGCGGGCAACGGCGTCGCAGCCACTGGGCGTGGGGTTACGAAGACGAACTCCCCTCGCCCGGGCAACTGCGCGCGATCACGGAAGGTCTGCGGGCAACCACCGGGCTCACGCCGGCTCCCGACCCAGAACACCCCGTCCCGCTGGCACAGGTACGGCTGCCAGCGCCCCGCGTCGCCGTGCCGCCGCGGCTGCGCCCCATCTGCTCACAGGAACCGCACGACCGCGCCCGGCATGCGCACGGCATGGCCTACCGCGACCTGATCCGGGCGTTCCGCGGGCAGTTCACCCACGTCCCCGACGCGGTCGCGCGGCCACGCGACGAGCACGACCTTGCGGACCTCCTCCAATGGTGCCAAACGGCGGTGCTGGCCCTGATCCCGTACGGGGGCGGGACAAGCGTCGTTGGCGGTGTGGAGCCGCGGGTGGGGCCGCGGTATGCCGGCACGGTTTCGGCTGATCTTTCGGCGTTCAACCGGGTCCTTGAAGCCGACCCGGTTGCCGGTGCCGCCCGGATCCAGGCCGGGGCGGCGGGGCCGGTGCTGAACGCCCAGCTCGCCGGGCACGGACTCACCCTGCGGCACTTTCCGCAGTCGTATGAGTTCTCCACGCTGGGTGGCTGGATCGCCACCCGGGCGGGCGGGCACTACGCGACTGGCCCCACGCACATCGACGACCTGGTGGAGTCGGTCCGGGCGGTCACCCCGGCCGGGCTGTGGCAGTCGCGGCGGCTGCCGGGTTCGGGCGCTGGCGTCTCCCCGGACCGGATGCTGCTCGGCTCGGAGGGCATCCTCGGGGTGATCACCGAAGCCTGGGTTCGGGTGCGGCGCCCGCCGGTGTACCGGGCCGCCGTGACCGTGCGTTTCGCGTCGCTGCTGGCCGGTGCGGAGGCGGTGCGGGCGATCGCCGGGTCGCTGCTGTACCCAAGCAACTGCCGGCTGCTCGACCCGGCCGAGGCGGCCTTGTCGGCGGGAGGCGACGGACGGCATGCGCTGCTCATGCTGGGTTTCGAGTCCGCCGATCTCGATGTCGCGCCGTGGCTGCAAGCAGCGCTGAGGCTCGCCAGGGCACACGGTGGCAACTGGGACGAGGCCCGGCTCTCCGGTGCCGGCAAGGCGGATGCGGGCGGCGCAACACCCCAGGCGGATCCTGCTCGTGGTGCCGGGCACGATGCGTGGCGCGACGCGTTTCTGCGGGCGCCGTATCTGCGCAACGCGTTTCCGGCTCTCGGGCTGATCGCGGAGACCTTTGAGAGCGCGGTGACGTGGGACACGTTCCCCGCATTTCACGAGTGCGTGAGTGGCGCGGCGGAAGCGGCGGTGCGGCAGGTGTGCGGCTCACCGGCCGTCGTCACCTGCCGGATCGCGTTCGCTTACCCGGATGGCCCGGCCCCCTACTACACGGTGCTCGCCCCCGGCCGCCGCGGTGAGGAGGCCGATCAGTGGGACGCCATCAAGGCGGCCGTGTCCGATGTGGTGCTGGCGGCAGGCGGGACCATTACCCATCACCATGCCGTTGGCCGTGACCACCGGCCGTGGTACGACCAGCAGCGCCCGGCGCCCTTCGCGGCCGCGCTGCGCGCGGCCAAGGCGGCGATTGACCCCGCGTCCATCCTCAACCCCGGCGTCCTCATCGACCCCTGACGCCCCGGGGCCGCATGGCCGGGGCCGCATGGGAGGTCCGGCCGGGCCGGCGTGTGCGACGCTCAGACCCGCCTGGGGACCTTGCCGGTCATGGTGAAGACGAAGCGCATGGCCTTGTGCGCGCCGTCCGAGCACGGTTCGAACATGAGCGGGCACCCGCCATCGATCACGGTGATGCCGTGCTCACGGCCATATGCGGTGGCCGCCTCGGAGACGCTGCCACCGCCAACGGAACGGTGCATCCACACCTGCTTGATGCCAAGGTCGGCGCATTCGCGCATGGTGGCTTCCGCACCCTCGGGCGCTGTGCCCATGACGACCGCATCCACGCCGCCGGGCACCGATTTCAGATCGTGGTAACACGTGTCGCCTTCGACCTTGTCGGCATTCGGGTTGACCGCGAAGACCTGGTAGCCACGCTCCCGCAGCCGCTGGTAGACGACGTTGCTCCCGTGACCCTTGGGGTTCCGGGAGACCCCCGTCACGGCTATCCGCTTCAGGGCCAAGAACTCGGCCGCGGCCTCTTTGATGTTGCGCATATCAAGCCCCCTCGCGCCGACCGCACACGTGGGTGCCACAGGTGGCGGCGCGAATCCACCCGCGTCACTGGTTCGGTTTCCACGGCTGCTGCCACCTTTACCCAGGCCCTTATGGCACGGCCAGAGACCAAGGTCCCCACGCCCGGGGCCGCCCGGCCACATTGGCTGTCGTGATCATGGGAAAGTGGGGGCCAGGGTCCCCACTTTCCCATGATCACGACACGGGCCCCGGCGGGATTTCATGGCGAATGCGCACAGCCTGGAATCGCCTGGTTCGTCTCAAGCTAGGGAACAACACTTTGCGGCACCGCGGCCGGCTCCGTGCCACAGTCAGGCCGCCCGAATGTCCCGGCAGTTACCGATTACCCACTGCGGAGGTTCTGAGCATGGGGTACAGGATCCGGCCTGCTTGGCATAACGGACTGGCCCTGGGCGCCCTGGGCGCGATCTTGGCGGTAGCTGTCCTCGCCGGGCTCGCCTGGGGGCGGCCTCATGTGACGTGGCATTTCCGGACCTCCGACAACCGGCTTACGCTCGGTCTCGCTCCCGGCCATGGGCCCTTCGCGGGCTGGCTGCTGGCACGGTCGCGGCTGGCAGCCGGAGGCCACCACGGCCACGAGATCCTGCTTTCGCTGCGCCCCGGGAGCACCGGGCGGGTGGCACCCACCGTGATGAGCATCTGGGCGACGTCATCAGCGCCGATCACCGTCCGCGTGCCGCCCGCACCGGCCGTGACGCGCAAGACTGTCAGGGAAGCAACGGTGACCGTCCGCTTCTCGTTGCCGGTGACCGTTGACGCAGCAGGGTGCCAGCCCTCGCCGCCAGCGGCGGCGAGCACCTCCCTGCACTTCCCGCGCGGGGTCAGCACATGCGCCGGCAGCGTGCACGTGTCCGCTGCATCCGGAGAGAGGGCATACCTTCACTTGACCGTCCCCGCACTGATCCCTGACCCGGTGACCTACTTCGGCCCCCCGGACGGCCGCGCCTTCTACATCACGATCGACGACGGATGGTTTCCCAGCGAACGGGTGCTCCACCTGATGCGCACCCGTCACGTCCCGGTCACGGCCTTTCTCATCTCCTCCGCCGCTGCCGAGCACCTCGGCTACTGGCGAAGTTTCCAGGCCGCGGGCGGCGTCATCGAAGACCACACCGTGTCCCACCCCGACCTGACCAGGCTCTCCCTCAGCGCAGCCACGGCGCAGTGGGCAGATGCCGCGCGGTCATTCCATGCCTGGTTCGGGGCCACCCCGGCCTTGTGCCGGCCTCCGTACGGCGGGGCCACCCGGAAGGTGCTCGACACCGCCCACCTGGCCGGCCTCAGCAAGGTGGTGATGTGGAGCGCGGAGATGTCCCATGGCCGGCTGTCGTCCTTCGATCACCGGCCGTTGCGGGCCGGTGAGATCGTCATCCTCCACTGGGTTCCGGGTCTCTACCACAACCTTTCCCGGCTGCTCCACATCGCCAAAGCCAGGCGGCTCCACCCCGCGCGCATGCGCAATCCATAAGACCCCCGCCGCACGCCATCCCGGGAGCTCCAAGTCGGGATGACCACGAACCGCCGCGCAAGCCACAATCACGAACCGCCGCACAACCGGGAAGGGCTCACCGCGGTCTATGAGTCAGGTGATCGTCTACACAGGCTGGGTGAGGTTGATGAGGGCTTTCGCGGGAGCCAGCGCCGTGGGGACGGCGCTTCCCCGGAGGGTGCGCGGCGGTCTCGCCGCCTGCGGCGCGCTGATGATCCTTGCGGTTGCTGCCGGCTGCGGGTCCCATCCGGCGCCATCGCCGGCACCCGGCTCCGGGCAGGGCGCCGGCTCTGGCTCCCCAGCGGCACCGCGTGCCACGCCCACTTCTGCGAAGCTCCCTGCGCTCGCGCCCAGCCAGCCTGCCGGCGGGCCGGTACCCAGCAGGTTTGCCGCCACGTCCGTTACCTTCGTCTCGGCAACCGAAGCGTTCGTGCTCGGGACCGCGCCGTGCGCGACCGCACCGTGCACGTCGATCGTGCGCACCCTGGACCGTGGTACGAGCTGGCGCGGGCTTCCCGCCCCGCTGGTGCGGGTCGGCACGCCCTCGATGACCAGCAGGCCAGTTGTGTGGGGTATCCGTTTCGCCACCGCGGCACACGGCTTCGTGTTCGGTGCCGGGCTCTGGGAGACCACCGACGGTGGGGAGCACTGGCGCAAGGACACCAGCCCGAGCGGCTCGATTCTCTCCCTGGCTGCCATCGACGGCCAGGTACTCGCGCTGACTATCCACTGCTCCGCGCAGGCCGGGTGTTCCCAGCGCGGGACGCTGCTGCGCCGGCCGCTGGCTGGCGGGTCCTGGCAAACGGTGACGGCACTGCGGGTGTCGCTGCTGCCCGGCCCCACCGACATGATCGCGACCCAGGGCCAGGAAGCAGCGATCCTGAATGGCAGGTCCGTCGTGCTCACCCGCGACGGCGGTGCCACCCTCACGGTACGTGGCACACCGTGCACCACGGTAACGGTGGGTGAGGCCACTTCTGTCGCCGTGACCGGCCCACACAGCCTCGCACTGCTCTGTACTGGCCAGGGCTTTACTGGCCACACCATCAAGCACATATATGTAAGCAGCGACCGCGGGGCGAGGTGGACGCAGGCGGCCCAGCCCAGCAGCGTCGGCGATGCCGGCACGATCGCCGCCGCCACCCCCGCGCGGCTGAGCATCGCGACAGCGAGTGCCGCGAGCTGGCTGTTCCACTCGGGCGATGCCGCCGCGCACTGGCGGACGGTTCGCACCGAATTTGACGGCGGAATGGGATGGGCTGATCTGGGATTCACCACGACCACCGACGGGGTGGTGGTTCACGGGCCCGCGAACAGCGATGGAAACACCCGCCGCAGCCCCGGGCAGTTGCTGTTCACCGAGGACAGCGGAGTGGACTGGCACGTGGTGCGCTTCTGAACGGCCGCCGGTGCCGGACCAGAGCCGGGTCAGCGCGGGCGAGGCAACCAGCAATTGCGTGGAAGCGCCGCCCGAGCTGACCCGGCGCAGGCCCTGCGCGTGGCCGTCAGCAGCTACGCAACGCCGGTGACTGATTGAGCAATTGACTGCGCGGCGAGATGAACGCCTGGAACTGGGCGCTTCCCACGGCCGAGAGCCGGAACGCGGCGACCCGGTGGCAGTTCTGGAACGCGAGCTTGACCCCCAAGTGGCGCTCGAGCCCACCGCGGATCGCGTCGCTGGCCAGGGCGCGCAGCAACTGGCCCCGTTCCGCCTCGCTCGGTGGTGGCACCGCATGGTCGGCGAACTCGCCGTTTCCGCTGTTCAGGTCGTCGGCGACCTGGCTGACTACACCCCACGCATAGGGAAGCGACTGCCGCACGCACTCGGCGAACGCGGCATCCGGAACCTCGCCGCCTCGGCTTGCTCGAGCAGGGTGGCGGTTACGTTCAGGGACATTGCTGTGCTCCTTTCACTGAACCACTCTGAATGGACGGCCCGAAGACCGCATGCGGGGGGTGAACGAGGAGTCCCCGTCAGGCAGGGCTCCCCGGGACATTCGCTGCGCCAGCCGCTGGTACCCGGCGGTCGCAGCAAAAGCCAGCAGGTAGCAGCCGGCAACCACGGCGAGAATCCCGAAGCTGGGCGGCACTTGCGGGAAGGCATAGGCGATCGTGAGCCCAGCCCACACGGACACCAGCGCGATCAGCACCGACAGCCAAAGACCCCGGTAGGGACGGGCGGTGAGCCGTTGCGCGGCGCCGGCCGGCCCGGCAAGCAGCCCAAGCAGCAGCAAGGCCCCCACCGCCTGCGAAGCGGCAGCCGCGCTGACCCCCACCAGGCCGAGAAAGACGAAACCAAGCATCCCGACCGGGACACCCCGTGCCCTGGCGACCGACTCGTCGATGCTGGCGAAAAGCAGCGGCCGGGCGATGAGGAGGATGGCGAGCGCCACCCCAAGCGAGATGACCGCATCGGTCATGGCTTGCGCGCCTGATAGCCCGAAGATCGTGCCAAACAGCACGTTCACCCCGGCTGTGGCGTCCGTTCCGCGCGATGAGGTGGTGTAGATGGTGAGGAATAGGGCGCCCAGACCGAGAACCCATGCGAACGTAGCCCCGATCACCGTGTCGTCAGCCCGCCCGCGCGGGCCAAGGGCTGCCATGGCGAGAGCGACCACAATGCAGGCCGCGTAGAGCCCGAAGAGCACCCCGACCCCGGCCACCAGGGCCGCCAGCGCACCGGTGAACGCCACATGACTGAGCGCGTCCCCGGTGAACACCTGCGACCGCAGCACCACGAAATAACCCGCCACCCCCGAGGCCAGTGCTATGGCGGTGCCAGCGAGAAATGCGTCACGCAGAAACGGGTGGGAAAGCATGTGGGCGATTCCGGCCAGCGGCGCGAGCATGATCACGAGCCAGTCTCTCCCGGGAACGCGCCCCGCCCGCCAGACACGGTCACAGCCCCACCTCCGGACGAAGAGTCCCCCAGCGGCCAAGCCGTTCAGCTGCTGCCCGGCCAGCCGCCGCCACGACGTAGGCGGCAAAACCGAAGCTCGTCACAAAGAACCCAACCGGATAGATGGAGAAGTAGGCCACCGCGAGGCCGAGCCACGTGATGGCCAGGCTTAGCGTGATCGTGAGCAGGAAGCTGACGGCAGGGCGGGCGGTCAGCTGCTGGGCGGCCGCCGCGGGCATGACCAGCAGCGCGAACACCAGCAGTGCGCCGGTGATCTGGCTGACCTCGGCGGCAGAGCACCCGAGCAGAACGAGGAACACGGTTCCCAGCAGCCGCACGGGCACCTGCCTCGCCCTGGCCACGTCGGCGTCGATGGTGGCGAAGAACAGCGGGCGGGCGATCAGCGCGAGAACGGCCAGCACGGTGACTCCGACCACGACCAGCGTGATCACCTGGCTGTCAGAGATGCCGAGGAACGAGCCGAACAGCAGCCCGGTCAGGCTGTTGAGGAAACCCCCGTACAGGCTGACGAACAGGGCCCCGCAGGCCAGCGCAAAAGCCTGCACGGTGCCGATCACTGCCGACTCCTGGCTGTAGCCCCGCCCGCCCGGGGACCGGGGGACGGTGGCGATGACAAGCGCGCCGGCGATGCAAGCCGCGAAGTAGCCGACGGTAGCACTGATGCCGGCCAGAATCGCCCCTGCCGCTCCCGGGAAAGACACCACCGCCAGGGTGTGGCCGGCGAAGGCCTGGCGGCGGAGCACCATGAACCAGCCCAGGGCGCCGGCCACCACCGCCACGGTCGTCCCCGCCCGAAACGCGTTCACCATGAAATGCGGCGCGAGAAGCTGCTGGATGTCTCCCGGGACGTTCCAGGTCAGCCCGGATGGCACGGCGAGCACGCCTCCCGTCACCATGGCTGGCTGGGATGCCGGTCGGTGTGCCGTGCGGGCGCCTCAGGCTGGCCCACGACCACCAGCCGCCCGTCCGAGGTCCGCACCACCTCCACCGGCGTGCCGTACAGGGCGGTCAGCGTGCCCGAGGTGATCACCTCAGCCGGGGTACCGGCCACCGTCCCGCCCCGCGCGATATAGGCGACCCGGTCGAGGTAGGGAAGGATCGGGTTCACGTCGTGTGCCACCAGCAGGACCGTGAGCTGCTGTTCGTGGCAGATCCGCGAGATCAGCCCGGCGACGCTTGCCTGGCTGGGCAGGTCGAGGCTGTCCAGCGGCTCGTCGAGGACAAGCAGCTGCGGCCGCCGGACGAGGGCCTGCGCAATCAGCAGGCGCTGCTGTTCGCCACCGGAGACCTGGCCGATCGGGCGGCGCGCGAAGCCGCTGGCGCCGACCATCTCGATGACTTCCCAGATCCGCTCCCTGGCCTGCCGCCGCGACCGGGACAGCCGTGCCGCACCCGGCAGTGGCACCCCCCAACGGTCCCCGTCGGCCCCCAGGCCGACAACGTCCACGCCGCGGACCCGCAGGCCCGCGTCGAAGCTCCGGCGCTGCGGCAGGTACCCAATGTCGCGGCCAGACCGTCCCGGGGCACGCCCCAGGACGGTGGCTGATCCGGCAGCCAGCGGCACCAGCCCAAGAGCCGCCTTGACCAGCGTGGACTTGCCCACCCCGTTAGGCCCGAGGATGGCCACGAATTCGCCCCGCCCGACCGCCAGGCTGACCCCGGCCCAGATGGTCCGCCCGCCCAGCCGCACCGCGGCCTGGTCAAAACGCAGCGCCGGGGAACCGCCGGCGGCCGGATGCTCCCGGTCCGGGCCAGGATTGCCGGCCGTGGTGATGGGGTCGTTGACCTGAACTTGCTTCATGCGGGCCACCTGATTTTCATTTCACTTAACGATTGGCTTGGGCCGCCCGGGCCAGCGCCGCCTCGATCCCCGCGAGTTCCCTGGCCAGCCACGCCTGGTAGGTGGCGCTCGCCGGAACCAGCGTCTCCGTGATCGTGGTGTAGGGGATGTGCTCGGCCTTTACCTCGCTCAGCTGCGCCTGAACATCCGGCGTGACGTTCTGGCTGTTGTAGACGTAGATCTTGATCAGGCGATCCCTGATCTGGTTGTCAATGAGCTGCTTGTCAGCGGCGGAGACCTCCGTGCCCTCGCTGATCGCCTTGAGGAACGGGTACGGGGTGATCAGTTTGAGCCCAAGCGCCGGCGCGAGCATGGCGAAAATCGACTCTGATGCCCCGACCGGGGTGCCCGTGTACTTCGCCCTGATGGCCTTGCTGAGGGCGTTGTACTGCTTGAGGGCGATGGTGTTGAACCGCGTGCGCTGGCGTGCGAAATAGGCGCTGTCAGCCGGATCGAGTTTGCTGTAGTCGGCCACCAGCTGCCTCATGACGGCCTGAACCTCGGTGGGGTTGTACCAGCGGTGCGGGTTGCCGCCGACGGGGACCCCGAGCAGCGTGCCGACGTCGAGCGTCAGCGGGTGTTCCTGGTCAGCCCCGACCAACCTGGGAACCCAGGGGTCGTAGCCAATCCCGTTCTCGATCACCAGCTGGGCGCCCGCGATCGTCCGGGCGTCCGCCGCAGTCGGCTCATAGCTGTGCGGATCAGTATTGGGGCTGGTGATGATGCTCACCACATGTGCGTGCCGCCCGCCGATCTGGCTGGCCATGCTGCCCCAGAAGTTCTCTGCAGCTACGACCTGAATCACCCGGCCGCTGCCTTTGCCCGCTGCGGTGGTGGTGCTCGCGGGGGACGTGCTGCAGCCCGCAAGGAGGACAGCGATCGCAGCGAGCAGCGTCCCTGCCCAGCGCACCCGCCGGTGGGCCGGAGTGAGGCTGCCCCGAACCGCCCCATGCACCCCGGCGCCAGCCCGGCCAGCTCGGCAGGGTCTCGCTCGTTTCACCGGAGCGTCCTCCTTTCATCAAGCTGAGCCAACTACTCGCGACTGTAGCAGGAATGATTCTCATTACAAAGTAGCTCCATCCCCCTCCCAGCGCATATCTGTTCCCGGTACCCCCACCGCCACGGTATCCTTCGAGCGTGTCGGTGCTCTTTGCCAAGTGGCCGGCTCGGGCCCACTGAGAACGCGGCCCATGGGGGTTTCTCAATCTGAGAGCAAGTCTTATATGAAGATCTGCTAATGTGTTCGTGTGATGTCTGATGACCGGGTGCATGCGCCTGGCGGGGAAAGCATCCCTGGCCTCGATGCCGCCTGTGAGCTGCTGCGGGCCCTAGGGGCTCCGCACCGGCTGGCGATCGTGCTTGAGTTGTCGCAGGGAGCACGCTGCGTTCACGAGCTTGTCGACTCCCTCGGAATCTCGCAGTCTCTTGCTTCGCAGCACCTGCGCATCCTGCGGGCAACCGGGCTGGTAGCCAGCGTTCGCCGGGGAAGGGAGACCACCTACTCCCTGGCCGGCGGGCATATTGCGCGGATCGCCCGAGACGCCCTGGCCTACGGCAGCGCGCCATGATGCCATTTCCGGCCACCGGTGTCCATGAGCGGGTCAGCCTCCGGCTGGCCGGCCTGGACCAGCGGTACACGTCCCTTCGCCGGGTACTGGTCGAGACCCTGGCCACGGCTGGGCGACCGCTGACGATCCCGGAAATCCTGGCCGCCGCTCCCCAGCTGCCGCAGAGCACTGCCTACCGCAACCTCACCACCCTTCTCGATGTGGGCATCGTTCAGCGTGTCAGCGGCGCCGACGATCACGGCCGGTTCGAGCTGGCCGAAGAGCTCTCCGGGCACCACCATCACCTGGTCTGCGCTAGCTGCGCGAAGGTGCAGGACATCCACCCCTCGCCGCGGCTGGAACGCGCGCTCGGCGAATCGGTCAGGGCAGTCGCGGAAGAGCAAGGTTACGAAGTCACCGAACACCGGCTTGATCTGCTGGGCCTCTGCCCCGACTGCCGCCCCGCCTGACGCCGGCCCATGCCACCGTCAGGCGTCCCATGCGTCAGGCGTCCCATGCGTCAGGCGTCCCATGCGTCAGGCTTCCGCAGGCGTCGGCTGCCTCCACCGCCGCAAGCCAGGTCTGCGCGAATGCTTCCCCATCGACGGTGGTTACCACGCTGACCTGCCGCCCGTTTTCGTCTGCCGCACAGCGGAGAACTCCCCCTTCGATGATGGTGCGCAGCCGCCGCAGTTCGGTGACCGCCCCGGGCCAGCGCAGCGCCACCGCGCACGTCACCGGGTCGTAGTGGAAGTTGAGCAGGTCATCGGGGAGTCCGTCGTGCGCTTTGCCGAGGGCCAGCATCCCCGTGTCGGCCGCGCGAGCTTCACTCTGCCGCGCGAGAAGCTGGCCGAGCGGGCCCGATGCACGCAAGCGCGGCACGTCACGCGAGCGCACCCAGGCAGCCAGCGTCGCCGGGTATGTCGCCAGCGTGAGCCGGCCCGCGGTCGCCAGCACCACCTCGGCGGCGCGGGTGTCCCACTGCACGTTCCAGTCTTTCTCCGGCCCCCACGGTGGCAGCCCGGCCGCGGGCGGGTCCACCCAGCCGCCCATCACGACAATGTCCGCCCTGCCCAGCGTCCCGGGACGAAGCGACTCCAGCATCGCGAGGTTGGTGTACGGCCCGATCGCGACGATGGTGGCGCCCAGGTCGATGCTGCATTCCAGCGCCTTCACCGCCGCGCCCGGCGGCGACGGCCGCGCGGGCATGCTTGCGGGCCAGTAGCACGGGTCGTCCGTGGCCGGCCACAGTGGCTGGCGTTGCGTAGTAGATGCCGCGGCCCCAGCGATCACCGGAATGTCCTCCCGGCCGGCCAGGCCCAGGATGTGCTCCACGCACCCGGCGCGTGCCCCGCCGGGGTCGATCGTGGTGGTCACCGCCCGGATCTCGGCGCCGGGCCAGCCAAGCAGCATCGCCAGTGCGCAGGCGTCGTCCGGATCGCCACCGAGATCGGTATCCAGATGGAGGAGCACCCGCTTACCTGCGCGAATCCGCCAGCTCCGATTGGCCCACGTACGCTTCGAGCCATGCCCTCAGGGGCCGCGTTGTCGTCAGCACGCGTGCGATGCGGTCCTTGGCATCCGCCGTTTCGAGCCAGGGCTCCACTGGCCATTCTTTCCAGGCGACGAGGCCCTTGTACCGGAGCAGATCGATCCTCGGGTGATCGCCGGCGTAGCCGCGGGGCGCGGTCTTGAGAGCGTCGTGCCCCTGGACGGTGATCTCCTCCGCTTCTATGCCTGCGATGACCTGCTCGAGGCGGCCGCCCGCGTCCTCGCTGGCAACCGCGCGGCGGTACCTGTCCAGCTGGTCCGGAGCCATCATGTACATTCCGTCACCGACCGCCAGGCCCTCGGCGGAGAACTGAATGTACCCACTGCCGAGCATCGCGCCGATCTGGGTTTTGTAAGGCGACTTGTCCTTGCTGAACCTGACATCCCGGTACGGGCGGAAGATCTTTGTCTCACCGAACTCGTGCGTGAGCTCGCTGAGCAGTTCGGTCATGGGACCGAGCACCGTTTCCTCGTAGATCGCCTTGTGACGGATCCAGTATGTTTTCGAATTGTCAGCCGTCAGCCCTTCATAGAATTCCAGGGCTTGCTCCGGCCAGCCGTTGAATGGCATTGCCGCACCTCCCGCCACCCTCGCGGCGCGTGGATTCCTGGGTCTCAGTCGCTGGCCGCGGCCCGCGTCCTGGACCAACGTAGCGCGGACCGAACGCGCGGGCGTTCTGCGCGCCGAGACTGACTGTGCAGCCGAGTGCACAGGTGACAGGATGAACTGTGCCACAGTGCCACCGGTCATGACACATCCTGATTTCCTGACAGGTGCCCTGCTGCCGTTCCCTGGCCGGATCTCCGTCGCTGCGGCGCGTTGCCGAACAGATCCATTCTTAGGAGGAGCACACCTATGGCTAGCTCGAGGGGAACACGCCTGATTCGCTGGATCCGGGGCCGGCGCCGCATCGGGGCGCTCCTGGCCATCGCGATGGCTGCCGTGAGCACGGCCGCCCTGACTGGCGCGTTCACAGGCGCATTAGCTGGCAAGACTGCCGGGCCGGTGCTCACCCGGCAACAGGTCGCACAGCACATCCTGAGGACCGAGCAAGCGAAGCTGCTGACCGCGCCGGCGCAAGCCACCCTGCGAATGCTCGCGACCGGTGGCAAGCAACTCTCGGCGGGGCTGAACTCACAGGCACCCACCGGGGGCGGGCTCGCTGGGCAGGAACAGTCCGGCCCAGTAAGTGGCGGGGTGGCGCTGCCGAAGGCCGCGTTCAGCAACGTCCGGGTCAACGATCCCTCGCTGGACACCCATCAAGCGGACCAGACCACCCAAAGCGAAACGGCGATCGCCGTGGCCGGCTCGCACGTCGCGGTCGGCTACAACGACAGCCAGCAGACAGGGCTGTTCCTCACCGCCGGGAGCACCCTCACGGGCTACTCCTATTCGGCGGACGGCGGCGCCACCTTCACCGATGGCGGCCCGCTCCCCAACACGCCAGAGTTCGTGAATTTCGGCGACCCGTGGATGACCAGCGACCGCACGGGCTCGATGTACTTCTCGAACCTCTCTTTTGACGCATTCAACTTCAACCTCGACGTTACGGTCGCCAAGTCAACCAGCGGCGGCAAGACGTGGGGAACCCCGGTGCCGGTGTTCCGGCCGCCGTTCAACATCTTCTACTTCGCCGATAAGGACGCCGTTACCGCGGGTCCCGACCCGGTGAACACGTCGCACGACGACATCTACGCCACCTGGGACGACTTCTCCTTTAACCTCAACACCGGCGCAGAATTCACCGGCCTGCCTGTCGCCCGCTCCACCGACGGGGGGGCTACCTGGCATCATGCCTACGCCAAGAAGATCTCCCTGGATGAAAGGGGATGCTCCTTCCAGCAGTTCATCGGGGCCATACCGGTCGTCAACCACGCGAACGGCACGCTCTATGTGGCGGCGGAAAAGATCGCCGTCAAGGACCCGCACTGCACGGGCACGGCACAGCCGCAGCTTTCCGAGTGGATCTTCCGGTCTACCGACGGTGGCCGTACCTTCGCGCCCGGTGTGAAGATCGCCAGCGTGACTCAGGCGGTCCCGAATGGGCTGCTGTTCCTGGGGCCAGGCCGGTACATGCGCGACGCGGAATTCCCAGCGATCACCCTGCTGGGCAAGACCATCTATGTCGCCTGGAACGACGGTGCCCTGGGCAAGAGCCACATCAAGCTCGCCACCTCCACCAACCGCGGGCAGACCTGGGCTTCGTCGTTTGTCACGAAGGGCACCGGTAACGAAGTCCAGCCAGCGCTATCTTCGGACAGCTCGGGCATTCACCTGCTCTACTATCACCGCAACTCCAACAAGACGCTCGATGTCTTCGCAGGCACCTCCAAGAACGGGAAGACATTCGCGACCAAGCGCGTCACCACCCAGTCGTCCCCCGGGACACTGACGTTCCCGCCGTTCGACCCGATCATCGCCTTCGGCTACATGGGCGACTACATCGCCAATGTCAGCGATGGAACCCACCAGTACTACGCCTGGGGCGACAACCGTGACCAGGTAACCGACTTCCTCTACCCAAACGGCCGCGCCGACCCCGACGTTTTCTTCGCCAAGCACTGACCGGGCACCTCACTGGTGGGCCCGCCGGCGTTCCGGCGGGCCCACCAGCCACTACTTGTCAGTTCCCCGCGTGCTGTTGCCACGTCGCGTGGCAGCGGCAACCGAACGGAACACCAGGACATCTGGCTGCTCGAAGGCAGGGACGAGATCTCCGAAAACTCTCCTGGCAGCAACTTGTCAGCGGACATGAACCTGGGCCTTCTGCACCGCCCGTTTCATTCCGGGCCCGCATAGGCTCCGGCGGTGCTTGGGAAGAGCGCACGCACAATCTTGAAGTTGGACACGTCGACGGTGGCATCCATGTGCAGGTACACCGCGGCGTCCCGGAAGTATTTCTCGACTCCCACCTCGAGCATGGCCCCGTAGCCGCCATGCAGTTCGACCGCGTGCTGGCAGACCTCGAGGATTTCCTGCGATGCGAACACTTTCACCATGTCGCACAGGCGGGTCGCCTCCGGGTCGTTCCCATCAACGGCGAGCGCGGCACGCCGCAGCAACGCGCTCACCGCCTCGAGTTTGGTGGCCATCGCAGCAAGCCGCACGGCCACGGCCTGGTGTTTGATGAGGATTCGGCCACCCTGGACCCGATCCTGGACAAACGCGGCGGTGTCGTCGAACGCCGCGATGCCGATGCCGAGGTTCTTGGCAGCCTGGATGATCTTCCCGGGCCGGAAGTAGACACCTGCCTTGCTCAGCGCATCATCGTGGGCGAGGAGATGATCATCAGGAACCCGGCAGTCTTCGAACACGATCTCGCCGTTGTTCATGTACCGGCCGCCGACGGTCTCGTTGCACCGGGTGACTTCGAGACCGGGCGTATCGCGCGGCACGAGGAAGCTGCTCGTGCCTTGAAGCATGCCCACCGACCGGTCCGTGTTCGCGTACACGACATAAAGGCTCGCGTCGTACCCGTTGCTGATGAACTGCTTGCGCCCGTTGATCCGCCAGTGCCCATCTTCCTGGACCGCCTTGGTGTCCATGTTCGCCTCGGGCACGTTGTAGGGCAGCCAGCGGTCGGAGGCACCCCGCGGCTCGGTGAGACAGTGAGCCATCAGGAACTGCGGATCGGCCATATAGCGGGGGAACCACGCGTCCTGCAGGTGCGTGGGAGCAAGCGCCCGCAGCAGCACCGAGATCTTCCAGTTCTGAACGAGTTTGTCGGCAAGCCCTGAGTCGCCCCGCGCGATCTCGGTCGCGATGATCGAGAACGTCTGCGCCTCGGTCGCCGGGTCCAGCCCCACGCCGCCGTATTTGTCGGGCACACCAAGGCCGCGAAGTCCGGTCCGGTCGGCCCCGTCGAGGATCTCGGCCGGGAGGCGCCGGGCCGGCTCGAACAGCCACTCACGTTCCCGGTTGCCGTCGATGAATGGCCTGACAACGCCGTCCACGTAACGTCGGCAGGTCTCGCGCATGAGGCGCTGCTCATCCGAGAGATACCGGTCCGGCACCTCGCCCACTCTGTCCATGGCACCTCGATTCCCATTTCTGCCACTACGGCCGCGCTCAGGACATCGTGACACTTGCAGGCAGGGCCTGGCGGATGCGGGCCGTGTTGTCACGCGCGCAGGGGTAGGCGTGTCCAAAGAGAAACAGCACAGGATCGTGTGACGGCGCAGGAGGGTCGCTCTGCGGATTCATGGGACCGATGCCATGTCCGCCATGCACTGGCGCACAGCCCGCGCCCGCACAGCGCACGAAGTGATGACATGAAGGCAGATGAACAGACCGAATCAGGCATGCAGGATGCGAGGCGGATGCTCACAACGCTGGTGCTGCTTGGGACGGGAACTCTTATGCTCGCCGCCGGCGTTTGGTGCCTGGCCTCCCCACGTTCCTTCGCTGTGTTCACCGGGTTCCCCTACAGCAGGCACTTCATCCACGACGCCGGTGCCTTCCAGGTAGCCATCGGGGTGACACTGCTGCTGGCAGCGGCGTGGGCGGATGCCGCCGCGGTGGCACTGGCTGGGTTCTTCGTCGGCAACACCGTGCATGCGGTGAACCATCTTGCCGACCTCGAGATCGGCGGGACTGCCGCCGACGGGTGGGGGCTTGGCCTGATCTCGCTACTGGTTCTGGTGGCGCTGGTTCAGCGGCTTCGCCGGCTCGGCTACGTGGTTGGGGAGGTGGCGGACACGACCTCGCCGGTGCTGGCGCGGTTCGCACGGCAGAAGACCGCGGTGCTGACAACCTACAAGCGCGACGGTACCCCGGTGGCCACTGCGCTCAGCGTCGCAGTGGCAGGACCGCACGCGTACGCCCGCAGCTTCGAGAAGGCATGGAAGATACGGCGCATCCGCAACAACCCTGACGTGGAACTCGCGCCGAGCACGGCGTTCGGGAAGCCCACCGGCACAGGTGTCTACATGCGGGCACGTCGGCTCCGAGGTGCTGAGGCCCGGCAAGCGGCCCGGGTGCTCGGGCGCAAGTACCCGATGCTCCACCGCGTCGTTGTTCCGTCAATGCACCGGCTGCTACGTGCGAAGACGGGCCGGACCGTGCATTTTGCGCTGAGCCCGATGGACCGGCCGCCAGCGAGCCCAGGGTCGGCCTCGCGCTCCGGCCGATCTGCCGGCCGCGGCACTGCGCCGTCAGCGACTGGTGGCGGCTCTGGTCTGACTAGACAGGATCTGCCGCCCGCCAACGGACGGGTGCGGTTTCCGTTATGAGGGTGTTCGTCACCGGCGGGACCGGCGCGATTGGCGGCCACGTGATTCCGGTCCTGGTCGGCCGGGGGCACACCGTAACCGCACTCGCCCGCACGCCGGAGAAAGCCGCTGCGGTGAGGCGGCAGGGGGCCAGGGCCGTCACGGTTTCCCTATTCGACCGGTCGGCGCTTGCGGCAGCGTTCGCCGGGCACGACGCGCCAACCTGGCTACGGCCATCCCTTCCATGGCGCATTTCATGCGTGCCAGGGCCTGGCGAGACAACGCCAGGGTTCGCACGGAAGGCTCAGCCGCTGTCGCCGGTGCCGCACGCGACGCGGGTGTCGGCCGTGTGATCCAGGAGTCAGCCAGCATGCTCTACCGCGATCGGGGCGCGCTCTGGATCGGCGAGGACATGCCGATCGACTCCTACCCCATCGCCCGCGCCAACATCGCCGCAGAGACGAATGCCAACCTGTTCTCCGAGGCCGGCGGGACCGGGATCGTATTGCGCTTCGGGTGGTTCTACGGTCCCGGCGCCACCCACAGCGAGCAGATGCTCGCCCAGGCCCGCCACCACATCGGCCTCATCCTGGGCCCGCCGGACAGCTACGTCTCCTCGATCCACATGACCGACGCTGCTGCGGCCGTCGCTGCCGCATTGCATGCTCCTGCGGGTACCTTCAACGTGGTCGACGACGAGCCACTGACCAAACGCCAGTACGCGGCGGCGCTCGCCGACGCCGCCGGCAAAGATATGTGGCTGCGTGGCCCGGGCCGGGCGGCATTGCTCTTCGGCGACCGTCTCACCTCGCTCACCCGCTCCCTGCGGGTCAGCAACGCACGGCTCCGCGACACAACCGGATGGGCACCGCATTACCCCAGCGTCCCGCGAGGGCTGGGCCGCGACCACCACCGCTCTCGGCCAGGGCCAGCGGTAGCGGCAGGTGGCCACGGGCGGGCCTGCTGTCATGGTCACTGCCGGGAGTACCAGGGTTAGGCTCGGGTCATGGTCACGGGGGTTGAGATCACCTCGCGAGTCGTAGTGCCGGTGCCCCCCGAAACGGTGTGGCGGGAAGCGGTGGACTGGCCTCGGCAGGGCCGGTGGATGCTCGGGACACACGTGGACGGTGGTCACGGCCTGGGCGCCAAGGTTTCCGCACGGACCGGCGCCGGGCCGGTCGGCTTCACCGACACCATGGTCATCACGCACTGGGATCCGCCACACAAGTGCGTCATGCAGCACACGGGGCGAGTCGTTCGTGGCACTGGTGTTCTTGAGGTGGCACCCGACGGGGACGGGTGTGAGTTCCGGTGGACCGAGCAATTGCAGCTACCACTCGCAGCAGCGGGCAGGCTGGGATGGTGGGTGGTCCGCCCGATTGCGCAGTGGGGAATGGATCTATCGCTTCGCCGTTTCGCGCGACTGGTCTCCCCGGGCGATCCACGCTGACAAACCCCGCCCAGCGGGCCGCCAGCGATACAGTTTCCCGGCGTTCGAACAAAAAAGAGGAAGTGGCGCTCCGAGAAAGTGGGACCCTTCTGGATTGGTTCTTCGGGGCGCTCGAAGAGGAACGCAAAGCATTCCTCCGCTCGCAGCGGTGACGCGAGGGAGACCGCCAGCTGGCGCTGCCCACGATCGCCCTATCGAACAACGGGCCCGCCACCGGACCAAGCAGCAGGGGCACACCGACGATAATCATCTAAGGGTTTGATATCAAATCATTAGACCTAGCTGCTATGCTTGGGCATATGTCACCGCCGGTACGTCCGCCCATTGGCCTCCAGCTCAGCCGCAGCGCCCGGTCGGTGAGCCGCGCCTTCGACGACGCCCTCGCCAGGGCTGGCGGTTCACTCCCGGTCTGGCTCGTGCTCATCTCCCTCAAGAGCCAGCGGCTGCGTAACCAGCGTGAGCTGGCTGAGGCGGTCGGCATCCGGGAGGCGACCCTCACCCACCACCTCAACGCCATGGATACACAGGGACTGCTGACACGCCGGCGCGACCCTGCCAACCGGCGGATGCACATGGTGGAGCTGACCGAGGCAGGTGAGGCGGCATTCCTCCGGCTCCGCAGCGCGGCCGTTGCCTTCGACCAGAGGCTGCGGCGCGGGGTCAGCAACGAGGAGGTGGGAGTGCTGGAAGACCTGCTCCGCCGGCTCGAGGGCAACATCACCAGCCAGGAGCCGGGGAGCCTGGAGCCAGGGAGCCTGGAGCCAGGGAGCCTGGAGCCAGGGAGCCAGGAGCCAGGGAGCCAGGAGCCAGGGAGCCAGGAGCCAGGGAGCCAGGAGAGGGAACGCAATGCCCGTCTGGATCTGCGGTACCTGCGGCAACCACTACCCCGAGACCGCCTCGCCGCCAAGTGAGTGCATCATCTGCGCCGACGAGCGGCAGTGGGTGCCCGCCGCCGGCCAGCAGTGGACCACTGCGGCGGACCTGGCCGCCGCCGGCCACAGCAGCGAAGTCCGTGAGCTGGAGCCCGGCCTGACCGGCATCGGGATCGATCCGCCGGTGGCCATCGGCCAGCGTGCCTTGCTGGTGCGGACCGACGAGGGCAACCTGCTGTGGGACCCGCCCGGATTCCTGGACGAGGCGGCGGTCCAGGCCGTCACGAACAAAGGCGGCCTGCGGGCCGTGAGCGCGAGTCACCCGCACTTCTACGGCGCGATCGTCGAGTGGAGCCACGCGTTCAGCGCCGAGATCCTGCTGCCCGAGGCGGACGCGCAGTGGCTCACCCGGCCCGACCCCGCCGTCCGCACGTGGGCGGGATCGCTAGCCGTCCTGCCCGGCGTCACCCTGGTGCAGTGCGGCGGCCACTTCCCCGGCAGCTCGGTGGTGCACTGGGCCGGCGGCGCGGACGGTGCGGGCGCACTCTTCAGCGGAGACACGATCTTCGTGACGCCGGGCGAAGACCGGGTGACGTTCGTGTGGAGCGCCCCCAACCGGCTTCCCCTCCCGGAACGCGCGGTGCGCGGGGTTGTCGAGAGTCTGCGCGACTATCGTTTTGAGAAAATTTACGGCGGGTGGTGGAGGCCGGTCCTGCACCGCGACGCCCGGCGGGTGCTGGAGACCTCCGCCAGCCGGTACATCGAGTTCCTGCGGGGCGAGGCCCCAGGGAGCTGACTCAGGTGGTCATGCCCGCGGCCTGCGACAGGCGGCGCCGGGTCCGCGCTGCCGGGCCCGACTTCATGTCCCGCCGCCAGTGCGGGAACTCGTCGCCGAACACCTGCTGCTGCTTGCCCTCGGAGGCGTAGACCATGTAGCCGCCCTTGAGGATGCTGAACGGCTCGCGCACCAGGCCCAGCTTGTCGAACTGAGCCTCCGCGGGTGCCTGGGGGTCGAACCACGCGGGCGTGACGAAATTGGATACTGACACGCCATTGACCACGTAGGTTGGCGCCTCCACCGGGTCGCAGACCTCCAGGGTGTAGACGGCGCCCTGGCCATTGCTCGACCACAGGTTGCAGTTCGGGTCCACGAACATCTCAAGAACTTCATGCGACAAAACGGAAGATACGCTCCAGTCACCCGCACTCACCCTGCCGCCGTGGTCGAGTTCGGGCTGCGCCGCGACCACGCCCCACAGCTTGCCCCGCTGGTCCTCGGTGTGGAAGCCGAGCACGCCCTTCGGCTGGTCGGAGATCGCGTCTACCAGGGTGATCGCATGGGCCGCGGCCGGTACGCCAGCCGGGTCGGTGTAGAACACCACGGCAGCGGGCGACCGGTCCCACAGGGGTGCGGCGTCCAGCCGCACCTGCGCCGCCACCGCCTCCGTCATGGCAGCTGCTTCCTGGCTGGAGACGTTCTTCGACTGGTTGAGGATTGCGATCAGCATGTGTGCATCCTACGACCGAGGTGAAGCAGTGACCGGTCCCGCTCAGCCGGCCGCGCCGGTGTGCGGTCCGGCGAACCCGGCAAACCGTCCCTGCGATCCATGCCCGCCTCGGTCCGCCGGCTCATCCGCCACCGCAACCCACTTTCGGCGCGCTGCGCGTCCTCAACTGGATATCACCCTCGCCCCGCGCCGCGCCACGGGACTGCCGCCGTAGTCGGAAACAAACGATTGAATCCCGGCCACCAGCACACGCCGCGTCCTGGATCACCGTACCGTTCGGTAGATATTCACCCGGTTGTCAGCGAAAGTAATCATTACTGAGCGTAATCACTAGATTACGCAAATGAGTCTAGACAAGGCCTGATCATTACCGATAGTTTCACTATTCAGGGCTCATATAACGAATCCGAAGAGCCACGAACAGATCCTTCAAACATGGCGGGGGGCTATGTTTCCGGGTCAGGATCCTTATACGGGGCTGCCCGACGGGGGCGCCCGTCGCGTGCGAGCACCACCGCTGACCTGGGAATCAATCATAACTCACGTCGGCAGCAACTAGCTCGCCCATGGGGTGGGAGTCCTGCCGGTATCTGCCAGTGGTCGCGCAGCCTGTCAGCGCCACGCTATTTGTGCTGCTGCCTAGGCCGGGCCATCCGGCCTATCCGCCGTAGCTGGGCCTGGTTTTGCATGCCCGCTGCCGGTGGCCGAGTCAGGGGTGAGTGCGCCCAAATTGGACCCCCGCTCGGGGTGTTCTTTTTACGCAGATTGCCAGTTCTGCACGCGATAGCACGAAAGGCGGTTCATAGCGCATCGGATTGAACCGGCCGCCGGCTTCGGCGGCCGGGAGGCAAGACAGGAGAGAACATGGATAGAAGAAGGGTCATCGTAGCCCTCTCGGGGATGGGCCTGGTAGCAGGGCTGCTGGTGCCATGGGCATCGGCGTCCGCCGCCGTCACGATCGGACCGGTCGGCACCGCCGCCGGCTTCGAGGACAACGACGGCAACCTGGCCGCCGACACGGGCATTAATTTCGACTGGAACAGCTTCGCACCCGTCGCCTGGACCGGGACAGCCCCGTACCAGACCGCAACCAAGACGACCGGCGGGTGGACGTTCCTCGGGCTGACGGACGCCGCGGCCACGAGCTCGGACACCGGGTTCGCCGGCGGGACCAAGCAGGACCTGAACTGTCCCACGGTCATCGGCTCCAGGGCGCCGAACAAGGACGACCTGCAAAGTGCCTATATCGCGTCGTCGGTCGGGACTAGCGGCGCCACTGCGGGCCACATCTTCCTGACGCTGGCGTGGGAACGCATCCCGCAGAACACGACCTCGCCGAGCGCCCATGTGGCCTTCGAATTCAACCAGGGGACCAACGGGGCCTGTCCGGGGTCTGGCGGCCTGGTCAAACGTGTGGCCGGGGACATGCTCATCGTTTACGACTTCACCGGTGGCAACACGTCCACTCCCACGCTCCAGCTTTCACGCTGGGTCACCAGCGGTGCCTGCCAGGTAGGCAGCGACTCCCCGCCGTGCTGGGGCACACAGGTCACGCTGCCGGCCGGAACGGCCGAGGGCGCGGTCAACACTGGGCTCAGCCCCTACCCGGGTAACGTGACCGACGCCATCGGTCCGAGCGGATCCACGGTGCTTGGGCCGAGCCGGTTCGGCGAGGCGGGCATCGACCTGACCGCGGCTGGCGTGTTCAGTCCCAACGTCTGCACCGCCTTCGGCAAGGCGTGGGCGGTCAGCCGTACCTCGGGCAACTCTTCCACCGCGGCGATGGAAGACCTGGTCGGACCGGGCAATCTCAACCTGTCCAACTGCGGCCAAGTGACGATCATCAAGCACACCGACCCAGCGGGGATCGATCAGAACTTCAGCTTCACCTCGAACCTCGCCGGGGCGAACATGACCTGCACCCCCGCGGGCAGCGACCCGACCTCATTCACACTGAATGACGCCGCGGCCAACACCGAGGACTGCTCGAACGTGCCTACCGGGAGCTACACCGTCACTGAAGGCGCCGAGCCGAACGGCTTCGCGCTGGAAAGCCTGACGTGTACTGCAGGTGGGTCACAAGACGGCACCAACCCATTCCAGGCCAACATAACCGTGACCGGCAACAGCCACGTGACCTGCACGTATGTGAACAAGCAGCAGCTCGGGGCCATTGAAGTGGTCAAGGAATCGAGCAAGGCGTCAGCCACTCCGCTAGCGGGCGCCACGTTCGCCGTCAAGGACTCTGGCGGCAATACCGTCGCCACGCTGACCTCAGGCAGCGACGGAACAGCCTGCACGTCCGGCCTGGCGTTTGGTAACTACACCGTGACGGAGACCGCGGCGCCAAACGGCTACCAGATCGACGACGGGAGCGCGGTTCCGGTCACAATCGACACGAACGGTGACTGCTCGAGCGGTGCGGTCGTCCAGACCTTCACCGACACCCCACTCACGGACCTGCTGATTTCGGCGGCGTCCGAGGCCGTGGGTGGCACGCAATCCAAGATCACCTGCGTGGATTCCTCGAGCTCCAACATCGGGAACTCGCCACAACCCGCGTCGGGATTCGCTGACCCAGTCAGCGTGACCGCCAACGGCCTCCCGCCTGGCACCTACACCTGCACGGTGGTGGTCGATCCGTAAAAACCTTTAGATAGGAGTATCTCGGGCGGCGCCCTCCGCAGGAGGGCGCCGCCCCCTCGCGTACTGGGGACCCGCCCGCGTGCGGCGCTGGGTTGATGGCCAGGTATCTTTGCAGGCTGGATTAGCGCGCCGCGGCAGTTTGTTACCTGAGTGCGCTGCGGCCTGCGCTGGTAACTGCCACGCTGTGGCACCAGCGGGCGATGCGAAGGTGGGCAGCGGCAGCCGTTTGGCCGCCGGGAAGAAAAGCACGCAGTGAGCCTGGGCCTTTGCAGCCCGGGATGTGCACGGAGGGAGAAGCACCGCAGGTGACGATCATTGATACGGAGACGCGCCAGGCCGGCCCGGCCACTGTGCTCGCCGAGGCGGGGCGCCGGCGTACGTTCGCGGTGATCAGTCACCCCGATGCCGGGAAATCCACTCTCACCGAAGCACTGGCGCTGCACGCGTCGGCGATCGGGCAGGCGGGGGCGGTGCACGGCAAGGCAGGGCGGCGGGGTGTCACCTCGGACTGGATGGCGATGGAACGCGACCGTGGCATCTCCATCACCTCCGCGGCGCTGCGGTTCGGTTACCGGGACACGGTGCTGAACCTGCTGGACACCCCCGGGCACGCGGACTTCTCCGAGGACACCTACCGGGTGCTGGCGGCCGTGGACTGCGCTGTCATGCTGCTGGACTCCGCCAGGGGCCTGCAGGCGCAGACCCTCAAGCTCTTTGACGTATGCCGCAGCCGGCGCATCCCAGTGATCACCTTCGTGAACAAGTGGGACCGGCCCGGCCGCGAGCCGCTGGAACTGCTGGACGAGATCGAGCAGCGGATCGGCTTGCGGCCCACACCGGTGAACTGGCCGGTCGGCGTGGCGGGTGACTTTCGCGGGCTGGTCGAGCGTGCGACGGGCGCCTACACCGTCTTCACCCGGACCCCGGGCGGGGCGGGCCGCGCCGCCGAGGAGCAGTTCGGTCCCGCGGCGGCGGCGGCCCGGGAAGGAGCGGCGTACACCACCGCTGCGGAGGAGCTTGCGCTGCTGGCAGAGATTGGCTCTGAGGTGGACCTCGCGTCGTTTCTGGCGGGTGAGTCCTCACCGGTGCTGTTTGGCGCGGCGCTGCCTAATTTTGGGGTACGGCGCCTGCTGGATGCCCTGTGCGAGTTCGCGCCGGCACCCGCGCCGCGCCACCACACGGGTGGTGCGGCCCGGCCAGTGGACGAGGATTTCTCCGGCCTGGTTTTCAAGGTGCAGGCCAACATGAACCCCGCGCACCGCGACCGGGTCGCGTTCGTGAGGGTGTGCTCGGGCCGGTTCGAGCGCGGGATGGTGCTCACCCACGCCGCCACCGGGCGGCCGTTCGCCACCAAGTACGCCCAGGCCATGTTCGGCCAGCACCGGGACACCATTGACGTCGCCTATCCGGGCGACGTGATCGGCCTGGTCAACGCCACCGCACTACGGCCCGGCGACACGCTCTTTGACGGAACGCCAGTGGCGTACCCGCCGATCCCGAGTTTCGCGCCCGAGCACTTCGCGGTCGCGCGCTGCAAGGACTCCAGCAAGCACAAGCAATTCCGCAAGGGCATTGACCAGCTGGACAGCGAAGGCGTCATCCAGGTGCTGGCGTCGGACCGGCGCGGTGACCAGGCACCGGTGCTCGCCGCGGTGGGCCCGCTGCAGTTCGAGGTGGTCCTGCAACGGCTGGAGCACGAATTCGGTGCCCCGTCCGAGCTGTCGCATCTCGGCTACTCCCTCGCCCGGCGCACCGACGCCGAAGGCGCCCCCGAACTCGCCGGCCAGCGCAGCGCGGAGGTGCTCACGCGCCGCATTGACGGTGCCCTGCTGGCCCTGTTCACCGACAAGTGGCACCTGCGGGCGTTCCAGCGGGACCACCCGGGCGTCCGGCTCGAGCCACTGCTCGCCGACGCGGAGCGCGCCGGCGCAGCCTGAGCTGACGGGACCACTCACCGGCCCGCTGCCAGGGACCCGGCCCGCGCCGGGGCAGTCACGTGCAACGGCGCGCCCGCCGCCGCAACCAGTCAGGCGACGCTTGGATCCGGGGCGCCCGGTGACCCGCCTGCTTCCGGCGGTACGCCCGCTGCGGCTTCGGCCGGTGGATCCGGGTCGAAGTCGGACCGCCGGGGCTGTTCCGGGCCGCTGGCTCCGAAGCGCATCAGCTGCTTGACGCGGATCACCTGGAACGTCCGGTCCGCCACCGCCAGCCCGACCAGGCGCCGGTGCTGGAGCACCGTGGCCGCGGCCGCGTACTCATCAGCGAGCTCGAGCTCACCGGCCGCCACGGTAGCACTCGCGGTGGAGTACAGGTAAGCGGCCAAGGTGTCCCGCGCAGCCTGCGGCGAGATCGTGGCGGCAGTGATCGCTCGCCAGCGCCCGTCGTGGCGGATCTCCGCAACGGCAAAACGCGCCGGAAGCTGCGCAACCTCCGGATGAGTTACCAGGGCCCAGCGGGCGTCAGCCCACACTTCCGGCGGGACTCTCCCGTCCGCCGACAGCCTGTCCCAGCGCTCCGCCAGTAATCCCTGGCTGCCTGGGCCCTCGCACGAGAGCATGAACTCCCGCGCCGGGTCCGCGCCCCGCTGGCCTTGCCAGGACGGCTGGGGATCGGCGTCGGTCGGGCGTGGTGGCTCGGGACCACCCGGCCCGAACCGCACGAACTCCTCCACCCGGGCGACCCGGAACCGCCGCTCAGCAACGACCAGTTCGTCATGGCGCTCCCAGTCCAGCAGCCGTGCCCCGGCCAGGAACTCGGCACGCTTGATGGTGGCCTCCTTGCCGACGGACTGCCCCACCCGGGCTGCTTCCCCGCGCAAAAGAGAGCCGAGAACGTCGCGGGCGCCCTGCGGGGTGAAATCCCCCGTGCGCAGCACCCGCCACTGATTGCCCGCCTGCTCGACCACCGCGAACACCGGACCGAGTATGACGGTCCGCGGATAAGCCCGCCGCGCCCGAGTGGCGTCCTGACGCGCCAGCACACCGACCACGTCGCCGTCACCCGGCCACGCGTCACCGTCCAACGCTTCACCGCCGCTTCCGTTCATTTGTCCCCCCACATATATCCTGACTCCCCGGAGGGTCACATGGTTGACGAACGCGATTAGAAGGTGCGCGTGAATTCGCTCCGCCATCCTCCTGGCCACGGTCCAGGCGTCTGGCAGTTCGTCTGACGGTAGATTATCTTGCGCAAGACCGTAGGGGTATGCTGCCGGTTATGGCCACCAAAGCAACCGAGCGGACGGTTCCCGACATCAGCTTCCTGCTCTCCCATGCCAGCCATGTGCTGGCGACCCGGATGACGGCGGCGTTCTCCGAGATTGGCATGACCCCGAGGGGCCACTGCGTCCTGGTCCGGGCGATGCCGGGCGGGCTGACCCAGATCGAGCTGGCCAAGCTGTGCGACCTCGACAAGACCACGATGGTGGTGACGCTCGACGAACTGGAGGAGGCGGGTTACGCCGAGCGGCGCGCATCCCCCACCGACCGGCGCGCCCGGATTGTCGCGGTCACCGCCGCGGGCCAGCGGATAGTTGAAGCTGGGCAGGAGATCGCGGACAGCGTGCATCGTGAGGTTCTCATGGCGCTCGGCCCGGGGGAACGGGATCGGTTCGTCAGCGCGCTTTCGCACCTGGTCGGCGGGCACCTTGCCACGCCGGTGGAGTGCGAGAGGCCCGTCCGGCGGCCACGGCAGCTGGGCCGATAGTTCCACTGCATATTGTCTTTATCTAGACTATCCGCTATCGTCTCTCCTGGTATCTAGCGAACCAGGAGACCAACCTCATGGCTGTTACCGTTACGGCGGCCCCTTGGAGGTCACGCGGGCTCGCCCTCGCCGTGCTCTGCGCCGCGACGCTGATGATCATCCTCGATGGCACGATCGTGACCGTGGCGCTGCCCTCGATCCAGCGCGCCATTGGATTTTCTGCTTCCGGCCTCAGCTGGGTGATGAACGCCTACCTGATCGCATTCGGCGGCCTGCTGCTGCTGTCCGGGCGGCTTGGCGACCTGGCCGGCCGCAAGCGGATGTTCACCGCGGGCATGGCCCTGTTCACTGCCGCCTCTGCGTTGTGTGGTGTGTCCGCCACCCCATCCATGCTGATCACCGCGCGCTTTGTGCAGGGCATCGGCGGGGCGATGGTGTCAGCCGTCAGCCTGGGCATGATCGTGACGCTCTACCCGGAGCCTCGCGAGCGGGCCAAGGCGCTCGGCGCCTACAGTTTCGTGGGCGCCGCCGGCGCCTCGGCCGGGCTCATCGCGGGCGGGATTCTCACCCAGGCGCTCAGCTGGCACTGGATCTTCTTCGTCAACATCCCGGTCGGCGTCCTCGCTACCGCGCTGGCCGCCCGGCTGCTGGAATCCGACCGCGGCGCCGGGCTGCGCGCAGGTGCCGACGCGCTGGGCGCGGTCCTCGTCACCGCCGGGCTCATGCTCGGCGTGTACACGATCGTCGAGACGGCCCACTACGGCTGGGTGTCGCCCCACACCCTCGGGTCCACCGCTGCGGCATGGCTTCTGCTTGCCGCATTCGTCGTCCGCCAAGTGCGCACGGCCACCCCGCTGCTTCCGTTTCGCATCTTCTTTCAGCGCAACGTCGCGGGGGCGAATCTCACGCAGGTGCTGGTCATCTCGGCCGCGTTCGGGTTCCAGGTCCTGATCACCCTGTACATGCAGCGAGTCCTCGGGTTCGGCGCGGGGGCTTCCGGCCTCGGGCTCGTCCCGGTGGCCGCTGTGATCGGGGCAATTTCGCTGGGCTTCTCCGCCCGGCTGAACGCCCGCTTCGGTGAGCGCACCGTGCTGCTGGCCGGGCTGGCACTCATCGTGCTGGCGCTCGCGCTGCTCACCAAGGCGCCCGCAGTCGGTGGCTACGCCGGCCATGTGCTGCCCGCACTGCTGCTGTTCGGCACGGGTGGCGGCCTGGTCCTGCCCGCACTGGCGGCGCTTGGCATGTCCGGCGCGACGCCAAACGACGCGGGCGTCACGTCGGGGCTGTTCAACACCACCCAGCAGGTCGGCGCCGCACTGGGTATCGCCACGTTGTCGACGCTGGCCGCCGCCCGCACCGATCATCTGGCCGCCGCTGGCGTGGGTGCCGCGCAGGCTCTGACGGGTGGATACCACCTGGCCTTTGGCGTCGGAGCAGGACTGGGTACCGTCGCCGTCCTCCTTACGGCGACCCTGCTGCACCCCAGCGCGGTGGCCGCGACCCGCACCGGGGATGCCGGGCCGGGTGAGCCGACCCTGCCAGAACCCGGAGTGTCCGCCCTGGACGTGGCCGGAACCGGGAACCCTACCGCCGACCTGCGATGACGTGTGTGAGGGCCGCCACCCGTCGGTACGGGTCCGTGGCACCGGCACGCTCCTCGCATGCCAGCAGCGCGGTGAGCTCCTGGTCGCCAGGAACGACCGCGTCGTCGGCGGCAGTATCGGTGAACACCCGCACCCCGTACCACGCATTCACGGACAATCCCTTGTCAGATAGTGAAGCGGTCAGGTCACTGAGACGGTCGGCGCGGGCGGTGACCCCGATGCGGTTGTCATACGACGTCTGGCCGAACGCCTGCTGGGCGGTCGCCCAGTCACTGAACAATCCGGGCCGCATCGCCAGCGCGTCGCCGTTGCGGACAAGCAGTGACACGATGCCCCCAGGCCTGACCACGCGCGCCAGCGCCGCGAGCACCGGTGCCGGGTCCGGGAAGTACATCAGCACCCCGTGGCACAGGACCGCGTCGAAGCTCGCAGGCGGGAACAAGCCTGCCACCTCCGTGGCGTCGCCCTGAACCGTCCGCACCCGCTCCTGCACGTGCGGTGCCTCACCCTTCACGGCAACCGTGAGGTCCTGCAGGAGGGTCGCGGAGGAATCGAGCCCGGTCACCTGATGCCCACGGGCAGCCAACCGCAGCACCTGCGTGCCCTGGCCGCACCCAACGTCAAGGACCAGCCGCGACGGTGAATCCGGCAGGTGCGCTGCCAGTTGCCGCGTTACCAGCTCCTGCCGGACAACCTGGCGAAGCGTCCCCATGCCAGCTCGCCACCGCTGCTCCCCCGCCGCGAACGCCACGCCCATCGAGCCTCCCGCCGGGCCACCGGATCCCGCGCCCATCGAACCCCCGCCGGACCCCGCGCCCATCGAACCCCCGGTAGATGCTCGCCACGCCTCTGTGACCAGTTCTGCGCCTCGCTGCCCGACCGTGAACCTTACCAGCCGCCAGCCAGCCAGCCAGCCAGCCAGCCAGCCAGCCACGCTTGCCTACCAGAACGCCTGGCCGCACCCGGTCCGATTACCCATTGGTTATCCTAATAGTATCCAGAACGCCTGGCCGCACCCGGTCCGATTACCCATTGGTTATCCTAATAGTATTAGGACATGAAATGAGTGACGATCGACGGCGGCGCAGGCGTAACGAGACCGTGGAGGAGATCCTCGCGGTCGCCATCGGGGTCATGACCGAAGAAGGCGCGGCCACGCTCAGCCTCGCCGAGGTCGCTCGGCGCATGGGCATCCAGCCTCCCTCGCTCTACCAGTACTTCCCGTCGAAGATGGCCATCTATGACGCACTGTTCGAGAGCGGGATGCGTCAGGCGTTGGCAGTCATAGACAAGTACCGGGTGGATCTCGCTGAAGACCCGCTGGGCGCCATCGCGGCGGCCCAGGAGGCCCAGCTTGCCTGGGTGGCCGCCAACCCCATGCTTGCCCAGCTCATGTACTGGCGTCCAGTGCCGGGATTCGAGCCGTCCGCACGGGCGTATCAGCCGGCTGTGCTCCAACTCGAGGTCGTCCGGACAGCGCTGCGGGCGGCGGTTAACGCTGGACAGCTCGCTCCGGCCGCGGCGAGCGAGGACGGTGTTGCCCTGTACACGGTGCTGATCTCAGGTGTGATCAGCCAGCACCTATCCAATGAGCCGTCCGCACCGATGGGCAGAGGACGCTTCACCCAGCTCGCCCCTACGGCGCTCGACATGTTCATCCGCTACTACTCCCCAACGAACAGGTGAGTCGAATGATCGAATCCATCGCGGCGGCGGCGCGCCTGCCACAGGTTGACCGCGCCCAGGCAGCGGTCATTGGCGAGGCGGAAAGCCGAGTTGCGCTGGCCCTGCTACAACAGCTTGGCGATGACGACTGGCAGCGCCCCACGGACTGCACCGAATGGGACGTGCGCACCATGGTCTCCCACCTCGTCGCGGAATGCGAAGACAGCATCCGAATGCGGACCATGCTGCGCCGCGAGTTTGCCGGACGCCGCCGCTACCCTGACAGGTCCGGCGTGGACGCCCACATGGCGGCGCAGGTCGACGACCACCGCGCAGAAACGGGACCCGAACTGGTCAAACGTTTCGCCTTGCTGTGGCGACGCGCCGTCCGGGCGCGCTTGCGGCGGCCTGGAGCCCTGCGCCGAATCAAGATAGACCTGGGGATACCTGGGGCGCCCCGCGTGCCCTTCAGCTTCCTGGTCGACCTCATCTACAACCGCGACCTCTGGATGGCACCGGCTCGACCTGGCCCGTGCCACCGGCCAACCATTCGTCATCGGTGACCACGACCAGCACATTGTTGCCCAGGTCGTGCGAGACCTCGCGCTGCAGTGGTCGGCCGCACCGGTCGCGCTGGAACTCACCGGCCCGCCGGGCGGATCGTGGGTCATTGGCTCCGGCGAACCGGGGCCGTCGTCCGCGCTGACGCTGTCGCCTACATGCGCGCCCTGGCAGGCCGGGACAACCACGTGCCCATGGACCTCGTCTCCGGCAACGACGCCACCCTCCTCCCCCTCCGGCAGGCCACCGTTATGTTCTGAAGCAGCAGGTTTAGCCCTTTTTCTTGATGCGGGCGATGGCGCCGATGGCAGGGGCCAGGGTGAGCCACAGAGCGATGGTCACCACCATCGATGTGACGTACCCGAACGGGCGGATGCCGACGTCGCGGGCGGTTGTGCCCGCGAAGAGCATCAGCAGCCAGGAGCTGACGAAGAAAAACGGCCCGGCCGACATAATGCCGAAATAGTCACTCATGTCCAATCTCCTTTGCCTCATCATCACTATCGCGCGAGGACCGGGGACGAGGCCCGTTGCCCCGCCCAACCAGGAACAGGACCCGCTGCCCCGCCCGGACCAGGAACAGGACCCGCTGCCCCGCCCGGACCAGGAACAGGACCCGCTGCCCCGCCCGGACCAGGAACAGGACCTGCTGCCCCGCCCGCACGGGGAAGCGGTCACCCGCCATGGTGTGCGTGTCCTCACCGAGTGACAGATAGCTTTCGTCTTCCTGCGTTGTGTGAAGGCCGATGATCGCATGCAGCCCATGCAGGAGGCTGCGCAGGTCGCCATTACACCGATCCGGTCGAGGCGGTCGACCGTTAGCACCGCGTCGGCGGCCTCCGACGAGGCGGTGGCTCCGCGGCGCCGATGGCGACTCCCACGTCTGCCAGGGCCAGCGCCGGGGCGTCGTTGACCCCGTCCCCCGCGCCACCGCCCCTGGAGGCATTGGCCGGGTGGCCCTGGGTCCTTCGGCCCTTGTGTGTCTCAGGCGTCAGCGGCCGTAGGTTCCGAACGGGTGAAACGCGGCTGACTGGGCTGCCGTCCCCCACTCGATGTAGTTGGCAAGCCGCTTGCCGAGCATGAGCGACACCCGGTGCTCGCCACGCTCGACGGCCAGCCCTTGCACGTCGGATGTCGGGTAGACGTGCCAGCCGTGAAGATCGACTTCCCGCGTGGCGGCCCGCCTGACCCGGTCGCCACGCTCGGCCGCGCTGCGGTAATGCGTGGCGTCGTCGCCCAGTTCCAGCGCAAGGGTGTATTCGAGGTCACCGCTCTCCCGGACCCGGGTGAGATTGCGCTCGATGGACAGCAGGACCGGCGCCAGAGCGAGGTCCGCCGGTGAGTGTGGTCGCGGCCCGGCCATGGAGACCACCGCTCCTTTCCCGCCTGCGTCAAGGACACGCCACGGCTGCCACATGCCCATTGCTTGATGATGCCGGGCCCCGGGCGCCAGCAGCAGGGACCATTGGTTGCCGCCCAGAGCCCAAGGTCCCAAACCGGTCACACGAGCACCGGTGCGTCCCGCTGGCACCCGCTAACCAACGACCCGCCCGCCGTGGCCGGTTCGTGATCATGGGAAAGTGGGGGCCCTGGCCCCCACTTTCCCATGATCACGAATGCGGGTGGCGGCGGATCACGAATGCGGGTGGCGGCGGATCACGAACGCGGGTGGCGGCGGACGGGGGCGCACGCCAAGCGGCGAACGTGAACAGCCGGAAAGGGAGGCCCCGCCCGGGAGCCTCCCTTTCCGGTAGGGCTGGATCCTAATCAGCAGGGATTAGCCCTGATTGGTCCCTCAAGATTGGCGAAGAACCAGGCTGATGGGGACCCGTACTGAGCGGTGCCCCCGAAACTGCGGCCGTTGGACATCTGCCCGAATTCCCACACGCACCGTCCTGCCACACTCGCCAGGGTCCAGTGCGGGTAGAAGTTCCCCGGGCTTCCCGGTGCCGGGACCGCACACCCAGCACCGGTCGACTGGCAGGTCGCCTCGCTGGCTGGGGCATCGGTCTCGAACTGGATCTGCGGGTAGGCGAATCCTTGCGTACTCGGTTCATTTTGCTGGAATGTCGACGGGAATCTGTCGGGGACGGTCCGCTGGTTCGGCCAGTCTGGCCAGTAAGACGTGCCGTCGAAGTCTGTGTCGCCGTTTGACAGGAAGAAGTTGACGCATCCGGTGACAAGGTTCGGAGGCACTGCCCCGCCGTGCGTATCACCCTTGGGGTAGCACGGCGCGTCCCCAGGTTCGGGGTTGTGATCCTTGTCGGGTGACGTGGTCGTCTCGTAGGGGCCGCGGCAGTCATTCCAGTAGGTGTCGCTGAAGTTTCCGAGGCTGAAGACCGACGGCTTCACGATCTTCGTGCACGGAGTGAAGTGACCGATCTCGAACTGAGTGGCGATGTTGACCTGCAGGGCAGCCCAGGAGACCGCGTTCTGCGGCCGCGCCGTGTTGAACTCGGGCTGGTAGTTGAACGGCGTTCCCGAGCAGTCCGTGTGGTTGGTGGACATGAAGCCGTTCGCAGCGGAGGCGATCATGAAACCACTTCGCCCTGTTGTCAGGTCGGTGAGCCGGGTTTCAAGCGCATGTTTGCCGCCACCAATGTCGGCGTCGAAAATGTGCGCCCGGACCACGTCACCCGGTTTCATGAGGAGGGTCTTGGAGTTTGGGGTCTGCGATGCGAGATTGCTCAGCTGTGGGCTCGGCGGACCGGCCGGCACGCCATTGGTTTGAATGAACGCGAAGTTAGTGGGCTCGATGCAGTTCGGATTGCACGTCTCGAAAGTGAAATTACACTCGAGATCGTTGATATGCAGGGACGCACACCAGTGGGTGTTGTCGCAACTGATGTTGTCCACGAACGGGGCAAAGCCAGGCGGGTAGAACTGCATTTCAAGGAACGACGCCCCGCCGCCAGCTAGCTGCGGCGTCGCCCAGGGGAAGTTCCCTATCGGCGCGTTGGAGTCGCTTTTGGGTGTGCATGGCGTGTAGGGGTAAGACTGCGGATTGCACAGCGCCATTGAGAACCATGGGGCCACCGACAGCTCGAACCAGTGGGTCCGGTCGGAACCAGGTGTGTTCACCGTTGGCGCTTTCGGCGGATCGAGGGGCAGTCGCTCGGTCCAGGTGACGTCGTTTCCCGATGCGGAACGATTCGACAGGAACCGGACGATGGGCTCGTCGTGGCCGATGTAGTGCCCGTTGTCGTAGAACCGGCCGCCGTCGTATCCCTTCGGGTCCGAGCACGCGCCCGTGAGCTTGACGGTCCGCTGGATGGGGCTGAAGCCATTGCAGTCGAGGTTGCCCACCGCGTTCGGCTTCACGCCGGGCGCGCTCCGGGCCGCTGCCGGAACAGACCCGGTCACCGTCGCAGCGCCGCCCAGCACCAGGGCGAAGGCCCCCACCACGGCCCCGCTGCGCGAGAACAGTTCTCGCACGCTTCTCATAGGTCTCCCTTTCGGAACACACGATTGTGGAACCCGAAATCGTAATTCGTGCCAGGAAATAGGCGCAAGAGGGGCGCATGTAATTATTCCGGCAGACAGTAACGGAGCCACACCATGCCATCGGTGTCGTTCCCACGCAAAACGCTTCATCGAACCCGCGTCATCATCGAGGTTCCGCCCATCCCTGCGGAAGGGTTCGGGCTGGGTGATCACCCGCTTCACCCGTTGCGGCCTGCCGACTTTCATCCGCCCCGACAACTGCGATCGCAGCAAGGACTGACCCGCCCAGCGGAGCCGGCACCCCACGTTACGAGCGGATGCGTTCGCGCACAGTTGCCGTGACGCGATCGGCCCGGGCAACGATGTCGTCTGCTTTGCCGATCTGGCCGATCATTTCCAGGCTCGCCTGTTCATCGGTGATGTCGGCCAGGCTGATCTCCAGATTGACCCGCGCGGTAGCGGCGGCGGCGCCAGCGGCCACGGCTGCTGCGGCGATTTCGGAGATGACGTTACGGTTGCTGATCATCGCCAGCGCCCCGGCGATGTCCACCACCATCCCTGCGACGCTGATGATCTTGGCTGATGGCCAGGCGGCATCGACCAGCGCCTCGGTGACGGCCGCCGCGCGGGCGGCCTGCTCCGCTTCGGTGGACGCCGGGAGCCTGGCAGCCGCTGCCACCGCAGCGATGGCGTGCGCCTCCGCTTCTCCCAGCCGGACGGCAAGGGCGCGCAATTCGTCCACTTCAGCAATGATGTGGCCGATCGTCACCTGGCTCTCTTCATCAGTCCCGCCGACGGTGTAGCGGGCGGCCATGCCCAGCAGCGCCGCACCCAGGGCAACGTGCAAGGCCGCGGCCGCGCCTCCACCCGGTGCTGGCACGCGCGCGGCCAGCCGGTCCAGGAAATCACCGATTTTCTCGTCGCCAGTGGGCACTCGGGCCTCCAGGCCGCATATGGGGATACAGCACGCAAAGATCTTCCCACAAAACGATTACCCGGCCAGCGGACCCGCGCCGCCCACGGAGTCTGTAAATCCCCATGAGCGTAGGCACGACGGCAGCAACCCACTCGAGTGATTTTGCCCGATCGGGCATATTACTTTAAGTAGTCATTAGCTACGATGCGTAGCTAATGACAGCGGCCTGAGGGGAAGGCGTGCGCCAGCAACAGCATGGGCAGATCGTCGCCGCCAGGGTGGCCTCCGGCCGGCAACCTGGTGGCCTCCGGCCGGCATCCTGGTGGCCGCCGCCGGGATCCTGGTTGGGCCTGCCAGCCCCCTCGGGGCGAATACCGGGCCGACTCCAACAACCTTCGCGGTCAACGGGGGGCTGCTGACCGTCGCCACACCAGACAGCGCCAGCCTCGGTGCCGTTACCGTGGCTGCGCCGACCATATCGAGTGCTCTCGGCGTGGTCACGGTCAATGATCTGCACGCCGTCCTCAACGGAAGCTGGACAGCGAGCGTGGTCTCGACAGCCTTCACCACCGGGGCTGGCACCACAAACGAGGTCATCGCGGCCAGTAGTGTCAACTACATCCCGGGCAGCGCCGTGATCACCTCCGGCACGGCCGTTTTCAGCCAAGGCCCAGGCGGTGCCCTGAACGCCGCCGAGACGGCGTTCTCCGCCAGCAACGCCATTGGCGCCAACTCGGCCAGCTGGAACCCCCAACGTCACCGTGAGCCTGCCATCATCGGTCGTGGCCGGTACATACACGGGCACGATTACCCACTCCGTCGCCTGAAAGCTTTCCGTCACCGGCGCCCCGCGACTTTGCGGCCAAACGCTGCCGTCCCCCACCCCTCTCTGCCTCCCGCCAGCCGCCGCCGCGCGGTGAATGTGGCCGCAGGGACAATGTGCCACATGGGCAATGTGCCACACGGGCAATGTGCCACACGAGCAATGTGCCACATGGGCACCTTTAGCCGCCCGAACGCTGACGGGGCTGGGCCGGGGCTGGGCCCCGCCGGCGTACCGGATAGTTCCTGGCCGGGCAGATTCGGTTTTCGTCCTGGACGCGGAAGAAGCCGCTCGGGCCGCCAGCACCGGGACGGCTCAGTAACCGAACACGCCCGGATCCTGGTCGTCGACGATGACGCCACCGTCGCCGATGTGGTCGGGCGCTACCTGGCACGAGACGGCCACGGGGTGGAGTGTGTCCGCGACGGCTACACCGCCCTGCGCCGCGCCGCTGACGAACTGCCGGACCTCGTGGTGCGGACCTCATGCTGCCCGGCATCGGTGGGCTGGAAGTCTGCCGGAGGCTGCGGGAGCAATGGCCCGTCCCCGTTGTCATGCTGACCGCGCTCGGTGAAGAGACTGACCGGGTGGCTGGCCTTGAAACCGGGGCAGATGACTATGTCACCAAGCCGTTCAGCCCCCGGGAACTCGCCCTGCGGGTCAAGTCCGTACTGCGCCGGGCTCGGGACGCAGCGCAGCCCGGCCCGCCCGCGGAAGGCGTTCTCCGAGATGGCGACCTGGTGATTGACCTGGGCGCGCACGAGGCGACCATGGCCGACCGTGTACTCCCCCTCACCTCGCGGGAGTACGACCTGCTGGTGTACCTGCTGGCCCACCCCAACCAGGCATTTACCAGGGAGCAGTTGCTCTCGCTGGTGTGGGACTGGACGTTCGGTGACACCTCTACTGTCACCGTCCACATCCGCCGCCTGCGCGAGAAGATTGAGCGAGAGCCGGCGTTTCCCCAGCGGATTGTCACCGTGTGGGGCGTCGGCTACCGCTACCAGCCGCACCTGACATGATCGCGCCTCACGATCTCCTGGTTGTCGCTGGCACCGTGGCCGCGATCGCGGCGGCCGCATCGCTTGCTGGCGTCTGGGCCGTTCGGTTGCTTGCGGACCGCCCGGTGGCGACGCTCATCTGGATGGTGGCGACAGTCACCATGGTCACGTCACTAGCCAGCGTCGTCGTCATCACCAAGGAAATGGTCCTCAATGCTCACGACCGCGACGTGGTGCTTACGGTGGTGGCGATCGCGGGTGTGGCGGGTTTCGCCGCAGCCCTGCTGATCGGCCGCCGGGTGGCCAGGGCCAGCAGGCTGCTGCTGGGCGCAGTGCGGGAGCTGGGCACGCGGGGTCAGTTCCGGTCTCCCGACACCACGCTCCCAGCCGAGTTCGCCGCGCTCTCCACCGAACTGGTCACCGCCTACGAGCGGCTCGCACGGGCGCAGGTGCGTGAGCGGACGCTGGAAGCCAGCCGCCGGGAACTCGTCGCCTGGGTCAGCCATGACCTGCGCGCGCCGCTGGGCGGGCTCAAGGCCATGGCCGAGGCGCTGGAAGATGAGGTCGTCACCGACGCCTCGGAGGTGAGTGCCTACCACAGAAAGATCCGGTGCGAGGCCGACCACTTGTCCAGCCTCATTGACGATCTGTTCGAACTGTCCCGCATCCATTCCGACACGCTGCCACTGGATCGCCAACGGGTGGGTCTCGGGGACCTGATCGCCGAAGCGATTGCCAGCGGCGAGCCACTGGCGCGGGCCAAGGGCGTCCGGCTGCGCGGCTCCGCGGTCCCCGGTGTGCCCGTCCGCGTCGATGCCGCCGAGTTCGGCCGCGCCCTGCGGAACCTCGTTGGCAACGCCATCCGCCACACCCCCTCCAATGGCCCCGTTGACGTAATCGGCGCCGCCCAGCGGGGCCTGGCATGCGTGTGTGTGTCGGACAGCTGTGGCGGGATATCTACCGACGCCCTATCACGGGTCTTTGACGTGGGGTTCCGTGGCGAAGCAGCGCGCACTCCCCAAAATGATGGGGGCGCGGGGCTTGGCCTGCCCATCGCCCGCGGCATCGTCGAGGC
>WNGR01000961.1_pt1 | contig 63058 bp, 49 predicted proteins | sample 5407581 | NCBI WGS metagenome assembly WNGR01 (sample SAMN13153383, study PRJNA577476) | soil metagenome | isolation source: 80 cm soil or saprolite under Garry oak tree replicate 2 | place: USA:California | collected 2016-06-15
GCGCGAATTTGCCGAGGCAGCCCTGGACGCCGAGCAGAAAAAATATGAGGCCGGCGCCTCCACGCCTTTCCTCGTGCTGCAATCGCAAGATCGCTTGACCGCGGCCCGCTCCGCTGAAATCGCCGCCCTGGCCGCCTACAACGTTGCCAAAGCGCAACTTGCCTTCCAGGAAGGCTCCACGCTCGAGAAAAACAAAATCGAGCTCAAGGTGAAGTAAGGCCGGACGCCCGCCCCCTTCAAGCCCCGCTCTTTTTGTTGTTCCCAAAACCAAGCTTGTGCCGCTCCGGCCACAACTCCCGCGGGCGATAAATTCCGATGGGCGTGATGATGCCGGTGATCAGCTCCGCCGGCGTCACATCGAAACCGGGGTTGAGCGCGGCGCTCGATGGATTAGCCACCCGCACGTATTGCCGACGACCGTTTTTCGCCGCGCCCCATGCGCCGAGCACTTCGCTTTCGTGCCGCTCTTCAATGGGAATCTCGCGACCTGATTCCAGGTCCCAGTCGATCGTGGAGAGCGGGATCGCCACGTAGAAGGCAACGCCGTGCCGCCGGGCGAGCACCGCCTTGGTGTAGGTGCCGATCTTGTTGGCAACTTCGCCGGTGCGGCCCAGGGTGCGATCGCTGCCGACGATCACCAGGTCGATCTGGCCCCGCTGGAAGAGAAGGCCGGCGGCGTTATCGGCGATCACTTGATGCGAAATCCTTTGCTGCGCCAGTTCCCACGCCGTCAGCGTCGCGCCTTGGGAACGCGGCCGCGTCTCGTCGCAGAAAACGTGAAAGCGCCGCCCCTGCGCCTGCGCGGCGTACAACGGCGCGGTGGCGCTCCCAATATCCACGAAGGCCAGCCAGCCGGCGTTGCAATGAGTGAGCACCTTCGCCCCGTCGCGAACCAGGCTCGCGCCGTGCCGGCCGATGGCTTCGCAATGCTTCACGTCCTCGGCGGCGAATTCCTCGGCGGCGGCATGCGCGAGCGCTTGTCGTTCCGCCACAGTTTCGCCCGCCCGCATTTTCTCCCGTACTTGCATCATCGAGTTGACCGGATCGACGGCCGTGGGCCGGGCGGCGCGGAGAGTTTGGAATACTTTCTCGATGTGCCGCTCGAACTGCTCCAAATTCTTTCCCGGAAAGGCCGCCGCGCCCTGCGCCAAACCGTACGCCGCGGTGGCGCCGATCGCCCCAGCCCCGCGCACGATCATCTCTTTAATGGCCCTGGCCGTGGCGCGATAATCCGGTATCGCTACCACTTTGAACTGGTGCGGGAGCAGCCGTTGTTCGATCAGCCGGACCTCGTTGCCGCGGCGGTCGAAAGTGACCGTGCGAAAATGGCGCGCGCGGCAGTTGACCATGACGTTCACGCGCCGAAGATAAACCGCCGCGGCGAAAAAGGGAATCGTCGATCAACGCGTCCGGCTTCCCGCCGCGCGGATTTTGGCCCGGAGCCTCTTGAACAACGAATGTTTGCGGAGGTTCTGCAGATCAGGGTCTTTCAGCAGCCATTTGAAATCGTTGTACCCGCGGTCAATGGCCTGGCTCAACGCGGCGGCGGCCGGCTCCATCTGCTTCGTCAAGGAATAACTGCACGCCAGGTTGTAGAGCACCATCGGGTCGTCGGGACGCAACTGGGAAAGCTGCTTATCGATCTTGAGGCCGTCGTCAAACTTGCCCCGGTTCGTGTAGTCGGCCCCCAGGGCCTGCAAGGCCTCGACGTACCGCGGATCGCGCTGAATCACGCGCTCCAGGAAACCGATCTCAATGTCCAGATCGCGCTGTTGGCGCCGGTTCAGTTTCGTTCTCGAGTTGGCTTTTTTCAGCATACCTTCTGGCGATTGTTCTCAAGCCGCGCCCGCCGGTCAAGCCGCGCCAATCTGGTCTTATCGCCCCCGTGCTGGCGCGTCGTTTCCCGGCCCGTGGTTGGCGCAAACTTCGCCTCTCCAGGCGCCCCCAGCCGGCCGGCAGTCATTTTTTTTGTTTCTGCCTTGCGTCCTATCCGTTACATCGTGCCGACAGTATTACTATCGGCGGCGAAAATCAGCGGCTTAAACGGCCGCAGCGCCAGCCAGCGTATGAATTGTTTTGTCACCGGCGCCTCGGGTTTCATCGGCGCCAATCTCGTCCATGAACTGGCCGCGCGTGGACACCGCGTAAAGGCCCTGCTTCGTCCGGGCAGCGATTTGCGCGGCTTGCGCGGCGCGGACTTTGAGCGAGCCGAGGGCGATCTCGGCGACCGCAAGCAGCTCGCCGCGGCGCTGCGCCGCTGCGACTGGTGTTTTCACCTGGCCGCCAGCTATCACCTTTGGCTGCGAGATTATGCGCCGATGTACGCCGCCAACGTCGAGGGCACCCGTACCGTCCTCGAAGCCGCCGCGCACGCCGGTTGTTCCCGCATCGTCTATACCAGCACCGTCGGCTGCATCGGCCTCCCTCGGCCGGTGAACGGCCAGCTCATCCCGACAGACGAGGACACGCCGGTCTCCGCCACCCAATTGAGCAACCACTACAAACGCTCGAAATGGCAGGCGGAGATGGTTGCGCGCGAACTGGCCGCCAACGGCGCTCCCGTGGTGATCGTCAATCCCAGCGCGCCCGTCGGTCCCCGCGACGTGAAACCGACGCCGACCGGCCAGCACGTGCGCGACGTGGCCGTCGGGCACATCCTCGCGGCGGAAAAGGGCCGCCCCGGCGAACGCTACATTTTGGGCAACGCCGAGGGCAACTGGACGATGAAACAGGCGTTCGCCGTGCTGGCGGAAATCACCGGCCTGCCCGCGCCGAAATTTCAAGTGCCTTATCTGCTCGCCCTGGCCGCCGCGCACCTGGACGAAACCCTCTCGCGGTTCACAGCGAAACCTCCCAAGGCCCCTCTCGCCGGCGTCCACATGGCCAAATACAAGATGTTTTTCAACCCTGCCAAGGCTATCCGCGAACTCGGCCTGCCGCAAACCCCGCCCAAACAGGCGCTGGCCGACGCCGTCGAGTGGTTCCGGGCCAACGGATACGTGCGGAAATGATCCCCGGATTGTCTCACGCTTGATCCCGGGTTTATGAGCTGCAGACACGATCGGTGCGAAGTCAAACGCGGTCGCAGACGGCCGCTTGAGCAGTACACCGACCGCCGGAAAACTCAGCTTGCGTTCGCCCCGCTCACCGTGAAAAGTTTCCGCCCTAGATTCATGGCGCACGTTAAGTTGCACATTCCGGGACCGGTCGAAGTCAGCGAGAAAACCTTCCAGGCTTTTTGCTCGCCGATGATTGGACACCGCGGCCAGGCCTTCAAGGACCTCTACGCCAAAATCCAGCCGCAGTTGCAATCTCTCTTCTACACCCGTCAACTTGTTTATCTGAGCACCAGCTCGGCGTGGGGCGTGATGGAAGGCGCCATCCGCAATCTCGTCTCCAAAAAAGTGCTCAACTGCATGTGCGGCGCCTTCTCGGACAAATGGTTCGACGTCTCCCAGCGCTGCGGCAAGCCGGCCGAGGCGCTCCAGGTCGATTGGGGCTTGCCCATCCGACCCGAGGCCGTGGACACGAAACTCGCGACCGGCAAGTTCGACGCCCTCACCCTCATCCATAACGAGACTTCCACCGGCGTGATGAGTCCGCTCGCCGAGATCGCCGCACTCAAGCAGAAATATCCCGATGTCCAGTTCATCGTGGATTGCGTGAGTTCGTTGTCGGCGACGAAAATCGAGTTTGACGCCCTCGGCATCGACGTGCTCCTGGCCGGAACGCAGAAGGCGCTGGCGCTGCCGCCCGGCTTAACCGTCTTCGCCTGCTCGCCCGCGGCGCTGCGCAAAGCCGCCACAATCAAGGACCGCGGTTACTACTTCGATTTCATCGAGTTCCAAAAAAGCGCCGAGCAAAACATGACCCCCAGCACCCCCAGCATCGGCCATGTTTATGCGCTCGCCTCGAAGCTCGAGGACATTTTCGCCGAAGGATTGGAAGCCCGTTACGCCCGGCACCGCACGCTCGCGCAAATGACGCGCGAATGGGGCGCGCGCCACGGGTTCACCCTTTTTCCGGAGCCGGGTTTCGAATCGCTAACACTCACCTGTTTTAACAACGGCGCCAAGGCTGGCGGCCGGCTCATCGAAGTGGCCAAACTCCAAAATCTGGTGAAGGAACAGGGCTTCCTCATCGACGGCGGTTATGGCAAAATCAAAGGCGCTACTTTCCGCATTTCCAACATGGGCGACGAAAATCAAGCCACCATGGGGCGGCTCTACGACGCGCTCGACAAAGCAATGAAGCAGCTTTGATCCTTCCAGGAAGCGCGAGAAGGACACTTACGGCGCCACCGCCAGGCGCTCCTCATTCCGTTCCTGCCGCATCAGGATGCCCTGTTCCTTATAGGGCTTGAGCATGAAATGCGTCGCGGTGGAAATGACGCCCTGGATGGTCGCGAGTTTTTCGGACACGAAAGTGGCCACCTCCCGCAGATTGCTCCCCTCCACTACAACCAATAAATCGTAACCGCCGGACATCAGATAACAGGACCGCACCTCCCGGTATTTGGCAATGCGCTCGGCCAGCCGGTCAAACCCTCCTCCACGTTCGGGCGTGATTTTGACTTCGATGACCGCACGCACGATTTCCCGGCCGAGCTTTTCCTCATTCAAAACGGTGTGATAACCGAGGATCACTTCCTCGGCTTCGTATTCCTTGATCTTCGCGGCCACTTCCGCTTCCGTCAGCTCCAACATCGCGGCGAGTTGCGCGGGCTTCAGCGCGGCATTGTCCTGCAACAGCTTCAACAAAGGTTCCATGGCGCAAGGTTAAGCACGAAGCGGCGGGCTTGAACACGATTTTTTCGCGGTACGAAGCCGCTGTGGCGAACAATCCCCCTCGTCATCATTGTTGGCCGTGCTACTCTGGCGAGGTGCAGGCCCAGGCCGAATACAAATTGGTCAGACTCGTCAATGGCGCGCACAGCGTCCATTCGCTGGCCCACAGCGAAACGTTTCATCCCGTCATCGGCCCCGTGGCGGAAGCCCAGGCGCTCTACGTCCGGCAGCTTGACCTGGTCCAACGCGTCGCTCACCACCGCGGGCAATTCGTCATTTGGGATGTAGGCTTGGGCGCGGCGGCCAACGCCCTGACCGTGCTGCGAGCCACTCGCGAACTCTCCTGCTCGATCCGGCTGCTCAGCTTCGATCAGACCGTCGAGCCGCTCCGCTTCGCCCTCCCACACGCTCATGCTTTGGGCTATTTCCACGGCTACGAACAGCATCTCCGGACTCTCGTCAGCAAGCACCAGGTCGCTTTCGACGAGCAAAAACAAGCCGTGCGCTGGGAACTTAACTTGGCCGACTTTCCAGCCCAGTTGGCCGGCGCAGTCTCCCAACTGCCGGCCCGCCTTTTGCCCCCGCCGCACGCAATTCTGTACGACCCCTATTCGCCCTCGAAGAATCCCGCGATGTGGACCCAGCCGCTCTTCGCGAATCTCTTCCGCCTGCTTGATCCCCGGCGTCCCTGCGCGATGCCGACCTATTCGCGGGCCACCATGCTGCGAGTCTCGCTGTTGCTGGCCGGATTTTTTGTCGGCGCCGGCCACGCCACCGGCGAGAAGGAGGAGACAACCATCGCCGCCAACACGCTCGATCTGCTCACCGAGCCGCTCGACCAGCGCTGGCTCCAGCGCGCGCGCAACTCCACCAGCGCCGAGCCGCTGTGGGAACCGTTGTATCGCCAGGCGCGACTATCGCCCGCCGCCTGGGAAAAACTGCAAGCGCACCCGCAATTCACAGAATTTCATCGCCAATCGCCCAAATCAGGTTAGCCTGCCGGAAGATGAGTCGCACCGCAAAAAGGCTAATTCGCCCGCTGAACAATTTGAGATCAGGCGCTGCTTATCCAGCCAGCCGAAAGCAAGTCCGCGAGGACGTCCTGAACGAGGAAGAACAGCTTTATCTTATCGGTAAAGCTCGGACAATGCCCGGCACTGCCAACGAACTTCAGTCGGCCTCGAATCGCTATCACCAAAACGGCGCGGCAGAGAAGGTACTCGGCGCAGTCTACACGCCGCCGCGGGTTGCCGCCGCGTTGACGCGCTGGGCTGTGCGCTCTGCGTCCGACAAAGTTTTAGATCCATCCTCTGGTGAAGGAGTTTTTATGTCCGCCGCGAGGACCCGTTTGGCTGATTTGGGAGCTCGAAGGCCGCAGTGCGTTGGCGTCGATGTTCATGCGCAAACAGCGGCCGCGACCGGCGCTGTCTGTGAGGATTTCTTTTCCTGGGTTCGTTCGGCCCCAAAATTCGATGTCGTTGTGGGAAATCCTCCATTTATTCGCTCGCATCTTTTTCCGGAAGGAAGCCGCAGGCTGGCGTTTGGCGAGATGGTTCGCATGGGTTTGAAGCCCTCTCGATTGATGAGCACATGGGCCCCCTTTCTCGCGGTTTGCTGCAGTGTTCTGGTCCCGACTGGCCGATTGGCGATGGTGATTCCGGAGGAATTACTTCACGTCGGCTATGCGCAGGAATTGCGTGAGTTTCTAGTGCGCCGTTTTCGGCGGGTTATCGTTTGTTTGCCATCCCATGAGATTTTTCAAGAAGTTCAGCAAGCAGTGGTCTTGCTGCTTTGCGACAATGAAAATGCAGCCGAGTCAGGAATATTGAGCATCGAGTATCCGGCCTTGGAAGAAGGTGATTTTGATGATTTGACTCCAGCCGAACCGTGGGCATGGAACCCAAAATGGACGCATTTGTTTCTGACGGCGCAGGAGCGTCGCTTGGTTAATCAATGGTGGCCGCGACTCGATTGGCGCCCATTCCGCGCTTACGGCCGCGTCGAGGTTGGCGTTGTCACCGGCGATAACGATTTTTTTGTTCTCGATGAAGACCAGGCAGGAGCGTTCGGAGAAAAACACCTCATGCCAATCGTAGGGGGAGCAAAAGATCTGCGCGGCATCACGTTTGGGGCGAATGATTTCCGCCGAGTTTTGTCAGAAAAACGTCCGGCATTCTTGTTGCGACTCGATGCGCCCGTGGATCAATTGCCCAAACCGATCCGCGCTTACCTGGAACTCGGCGAACAAAGAAACGTCCACATACGCTATAAATGTCGCATTCGCGACCCGTGGTACGCCGTGCCCAGTGCCTGGGAGTCCGATGCTCTGCTCCTGCGACAGTCCGGTGAGATGCCGCGGCTGGTTCACCTTGCCAAGAAGTGCACAGCTACGGACACCGTCCATCGAGTCACCTGGGATCGTCCCTCCTTGGGCAAGCGGCACTCAGTCAGTTTCATGAACACTTGCACTCTGATGGCTAGTGAGCTAACCGGGCGCAGCTACGGCGGTGGCGTGTTGGAACTCATGCCGAGCGAGGCGAACCGGCTCCCGTTGCCTGAACCATCCACTGCGCTGGACGATATTTTCGAAGCCGTAGATGAGCGGGTTCGTTCGCGGAATTTCTACGACGCCCTTGCGCTCGTGGATGAGGTCGTCATGCCGGGCTGGATGTCTCGCGGCGCCCGCCAAAGCGCCGAAAACATCCTGGCTAAACTGATCAAAAGGAGAAAAACCCGGTATCATGCCAACCATTGAAGACGAGCTTTGGAACCGAATCGTCAAACCTCACCTGCCCTCGCATCCGGACGCAAAACTCGATAAGAAACAGCAACAAGACCTCTCGATCCTGATTCAACATTGGGTGGCCGACTGCATTCAGCACTACCTGGAGCAACTGAGTGAGGCCGCAGGTTTGCGCGACTGGCCAATTGTATGGCAAGGAAAAAAGAACTACCTCGGAGCGATTCGCTGGCAGGAAGTGGACGTATGGATTGCCAACGAGGATACCGGCTTGGTGTTGGCGGTTGACCCGAAGCACTTCCAATCGAAAGACAGCGTTGGTAAGAACTGGAAGAATGGGCACAACGACCTCGTGGCATTCGCCAGTAACTTGCATGAGCGATTTCCGTTATGCGCCGTCGGGGGAATCATTGCACTGGCCGAATGGGCTAGCACGCCTAACATTCTTAAGCAGATGCATGGCATCTGCAGCCGTTCGATTCCTCGCGATAGGCCGCTCAACGCATACGGAAAATTTGAAGGATTTGCCTTGGTGATTTACAATGCGAAAGGAGAACTGATCTGGCCTTTTGACGCAGACTCGAATTTGAAACCCGGTGCTGCGTTCCACACGCTGGCTGAGAAGGTCTATTCACGCACGATAGCGATGGTCTAATGCTAGGAGAATTTGACGCCCTCCTGCGCGGCCCGGCGCCTCTCCTGGCGCTGGCGCCGATGCAGGATGTGACCGATCTGCCCTTCTGGAAACTGATCGCCGCCTACGGCGGGGCCGACGTCTATTTCACGGAATATTTTCGCGTCCACGCCACATCGCGCCTGGAACCGCCGATTCTCGCCTCGATCGTCCACAATCCGACCGGTCGTCCCGTCATCGCGCAGATGATCGGCAACGACGTTCCCGCGCTGATTCGGACCGCGCTCGAGCTGCAGCAATGGCCGATTGTCGCGGTCGATCTGAATCTCGGCTGTCCCGCGCCTATCGTGTACCGCAAATGCGCGGGAGGCGGACTGCTGCGCGAGCCGCGCCGCGTGGACGCCATTCTCGGTGCGCTGCGCGAGGCGGTGAAAATCAAATTCACGGTCAAGACGCGCCTGGGCTTCGATTCGCCCGCAGTGTTCCTGGCCAACGGGAACGTTTATTCCGCTAAGAAAGCGGACGACGTCCTGCGAATCACCGGCGCGCGCGGACTGATGATCGGTCGCGGCGCGATCCGCAATCCGTGGCTGTTCCACCAAATCCGCCAGCTTCAGCGTTGGGAAGCGATTTTCGTCCCAACCGGCCATGACGTATTGAATTATTTGCGCGCGCTTTACGAAATCGTCCGTCCGCCAGGGGTCGGCGAGAAATCGCAGGTGCAGAAGATGAAGAAATACCTGAACTACGTCGGGCTGGGCATCGAGCCTACGGGCCAGTTCCTGCACCAAATCCGCCGCGTCACCACCGAAGCGGATTTCTTCCGCGTGTGCGAGGGTTTTTTAAACCACGACCAGCCGATGCCGCTGGAACCCTTCGCCCTGGCTCTCAAAGAAGGCGATGTGCTCGCGGGCGAACACTCGTGATGCCACTCAGCCGTAGCGGTACGGGGCGCTCAAACCAAACGTGTTCGGCAAATGCCGCACCTCGCGTACTTCGCCCGCTTGCAGCAGCACCTCCACGATGTCGAACCGTATCTTCACGGGCGGGTTCCGGAGCCGCCGCAGATAATCCAAGGCCGTCTGGGAGAGCAGTCGCCGCTTCCGCGCGTTCACTGCGGCGGCCGGGCGGGTCCAGTCTTCAGAAGACCGCGTCTTCACTTCCACAAACACCAGGCAATCCTCATCGCGAAAGACCAGATCGATCTCGCCGCGCCGCGAGCGGAAGTTCGCCACCAGCAATTTCAGGCCGAGGCGCCGCAGATGTGTTCGGGCGGCTTGTTCGCCCAGCTCGCCGCGCCGCAAATGCGGCGGGGGTTCCTGCCGCTCGCGCCAGGTTTTAATTCGCTCCCAAATATTCATTTCGGCCCCGGACCGACTCCTCGTCGCGACTGGATGGATTTGGATCCCAAGACCCTGCGCTTCGAGCGATCCGCGCGGTGAAAGGCGACAACGATCAAAATAGCTCCGGGTCCCCTGGCTTGAGTGGCGCGAAGCTGCGCCGGTGAATTGCACAGGGTCCATGTGCGGCCAGCGCCGCGAGATGCTGGGCGGTGCCATAACCCTTGTGTTCGGCGAAACCGTACTCCGGCCACCGGCGGTCGTACTCGATCATCAAACGGTCGCGCGTCACCTTCGCGACCACGCTCGCGGCGGCGATGGAGTAACTCCGCGCGTCGCCCTTGATCAAGGCGGTTTGGGAAAAGCGGAGCGACTTCACCGCGCGGCCATCCATCAGGACATGCTCCGGCACGGGCTGCAGGCGGGCCAGCGCTTCGTTCATCGCGCGATGGGTGGCCCGCAAAATGTTCAGTTCGTCTACTTGGCCGGCGTCCACCGTGCCAACCGCAATGGCGATATCCCCCCGGCTGGTTAGCGAGCGAAAGAACCTTTCCCGTTGGCCCGCGGTGAGTTGCTTGGAGTCGTTCAATCCTTCCAAATCGGCTGGCAAACCTATACGGAGCCAATCCGGAGGAAAAATTACCGCCGCCGCCACCACCGGCCCGGCCAGCGGACCGCGGCCCGCTTCATCCACCCCGGCAACGAAGCGCGTGCCCCGTTGCCAAAGCTCCGCTTCGAAAGCGAGGAGGTTGGCGGCTTTGGCGCTCATCAGCAACGGCGTTCCGGAGCGGAGCATCGACCGGCTGCCACCGGCACGCAACGAAAAAGTCCGTTCGTGAATGGCACGTCCGCCGGTCACGATTGGAAATTCTGCCGAGCTTTACCACTGGCCATCTGGCGGCGGCTGCTCGGCTCCGCGGCGGGAACTGGAACCGATCGAGGAGCCGGGCGAAGCAGAAAACGTCGAAAGTCAAGCCGCGGACGACGCGGGAGCAATCTTTTCAGGGTCCGACGCGCTGCGCGTTGATCTCGACCTGATTGGTGGCGCCGATGCGCGCGTTGCACGTCAGGCGCGAAAAACCGGCGACCTGGCTCGGAAAGTTCTGCGAGTCCGACGACGAACCGGCGCGCAGCGTCGGCGTCTGACCCGCAATTTCTGCGGAACCAGGCGCGACAGCGGAGATCAAGTTACCATTGAGCACAATCAATTGGTTCAAACTAAGATTCGTGCCGCTCGCTTGGAACGAAACCGGCTGACCGTTCGTGTGCTCCGCGCCAACGAGCCTGCTTGTCTTTGCGTCCACCTGGCCTTTCAAAGCCTCCAGGTTTGCCGATGCCACTTTGCCGGCGCGAGTCAAGCGGGCTTGAGCGTCTTTGCTCCGCGCGTCGGCGTTGTTGACGCCCAATTGCCCTTCATAAATAGAGCCATCGGCGTCACGGATGCGAATTCGGTTGCCGTTCTGCTCAAGGTCGAACGCGGCCAGAACTTTCTGGCCACCGCCAGCCCGGCGCATGTTCCTGGGATTTGCTTCAGCGGGCATCTGAATGAAGCGCTGGGGCATGAGCGGAGCGGTTGTCTGCGCGGTTTGCCCAACCTCGCGCTCCAGATCCTGTACCCTCGCAACCGCAACCAATTTCTCACCCGCGGCTTGCGGCCCCGAAATGGCCCCGCGTGCCGGGACCACAAGGCCTGCTCGTTGGCCGCTGGCTCCTGTGGCTGCGACCCCGCCTCCAATGCCCCCACCGGACCCAACGAGACTGGACTGACCCGAAGCTTCTTTGTTCGCGTAGGCCGTCGCCCGGCCATATTCAGCGCGCTTGGCCGCTCCATCGGCGCGCAGGTCGGACCGTTTCCCGGTCCCTTGATTTTTGGCCAGCGCACCACCCGCAGTCGCCGGGCCGGGAGCAAAGTTGAGGAATCCCTGGCCCGCATCATTTTGCGCAAGTCTCCCGGCCCCATTCAGACCCCAATTGGACATCGCCGGCGCGACCGAAAGCAAAGGACCGGCAAACGAGGAGCTTGGAACCGGAACGGGCGAGAGTGCAAATCCGAGGTTAGGAGCGGAAGTGAGGGACAAAACGTAGGCCTCGTCACCTCGCCCCAGGTTCAATGGGCCGCTCCCTTCGCCGTCCGAGCTGATCGCGAGACTGGAGACGCGATTGCCGGGCAGTCGCGCCAGAGCTTCGCTTTGATCCGCAAGCGAGACGCTGGCCGGTTTTTCCACCCCGGCGCGAGCCGCAGGCGCGCCAGCAAGATCGACTTTCTGGTTGTCAGGTTGCGGCTCGGATCGCTTCCTGGCTTCAGTTTTTTCCTTCAACGCCAAACCAAGCTTCTCCTCCTTTTCCCGGTCCGTATCGGCCCGCCCATTTGCCGCAATGGTAGGAACACCTCTTACTTCTGCCGGCATCTTTTGCGGGCCAGCGACTGATTCGTCACCGCGCGCTCTCGCGGCTTTTGGCGGCATCAACGCCGACGCATCCTGAGCCGCTTGATCACGCTCCGCGGCGAATCGATTGCCCGCCGGTCTGTCTCCAGCCTTGGCGAACTCCGTCCCCCGAGGAGTCCGTTGGTTTATCGACCTGCTCACCAGGCCCAAGGCCACTAAAATTGAAACGGAAAATCCGATGATCGGCCAAAACCGCGTGACCGAGCGAAACCATCGGTTAGAGGCTGGGCGGCGTCCGGGCCTCAACCGTGCGACCTCCGATTGCAACAGCCTGCGCGTGGCCGGATGAAGTTCGAGCGGCGCGCCGGCATCCTCGCGGCGCTTCTTCGCGTAGCCCTTCAGGAGCTCGTCAATTTTGCGGTTCGGTTCGTCCGGCATACTCAATTAGACGGAAGTTGCGGCTTTTCTCTCCTGCGAAACAATGTTCCGCGTCACCACCGCCAGTTTGTCAAGGCACTTGCTCAGGCGCGAGCTGACAGTTTTGGGGTTAAGTTTGAGCGAGTCGGCAATCTCTTCGTAGCTCAAGTCGGCGAAATAGCGCAATTGGATGATCTCCTGGCACGGGCCGCCGAGCTGTTGCAGCGCCTGGCCCACCAGACCGATGGCTTCCGCGTTGAGCAATAACAAATCCGGCGCCGGTAAATTGCTGGGCGGATCAAGAGCGAAGCCGTTCTCCGGATCGTCGTTGTGGAGCGGCAGCGGCGCGAGGCCGCCGCCCCGTTTGGCCGCGTGCTGGTGCTGTCGAAAGTCACGCGCCTTGTTGGACGCGATGCGAAAGAGCCAGGTCTGGAACTGGCATTGACCCTGGAAATTATGAAGACTCTTGATCACCGTCAAAAAAGCTTCCTGGCAAATCTCCTCGACATCTTCTCGCGTGAAATCGTGGCCGAGTTGGAAGATGAATCGTCCCGCCGCCGCGTAATGAAGGTCGAACAACTCATCCCACGCCTCCGCCTCGCCCTGGCGGCAGCGGGCCAGCAACGCGGCTTCGGCGGCAGAACTCATGCGTCCGGAATCTAGAATAATGGACAGACTTTTGCTAGAGATTGCTCAAAGCGGTGTTTTGCCGGTCGCTCAATGTCTGCCAACCGATCTTTCCTCATTGCAATTCTTGGTGATTAACCGGCGCATCAGAAGCTTTGATTGACGACCCCAAGGATTGTACGTCCGCTAGTCGGGAGCACTCAGTCGAGCAGATATGTCCGGCAGCACCCACCTGACGCTGCCGACCCAGGTCGCATTGACCGACCCGCGGGGCCGCGCGAAATTTTCACTCATCACGCGTCAAATTCACGCAATGGGCGGCCTTCGCCCCCAAAATCATTGCCGAAAGCGCTCTGGTCGGTGGGGTCCGCGACACGGCTCGTTTTATGCTTAACCGATTCTCATGCAAGCCCAATTGCGTGTCGCTTGGCATTCGGGAGCAAAATCCCACCGATTCCGTCCAACGATTCGGTATAGTATGAATACGACCACCGAAATCGCGCCCGCGTCCTGCTTTTCCCAAAGTATCCCTTTCGCTCTCCCAGCGAAGGGAGTGCTCCTCACCCCGGCCTCCCACTTCTGGGGATGGGCGCGACGAGGGCGCGACTTTGTTTACATCTGGCTCGGGGTTGTGCTGGCTTCCCAAAGCCACGCGCAGACCTTGCTTGACGTGGACTTCGGCGTCGGCAGCCGCAGTCCCAAAGTCGGGTTCGCCGCCACTGGACAAGGCACCAACGGCTTTTGGAATTTGTATCGCCACTACGATCCCAAGTTCGTTCCAGGACGGCCCCTCGTGGCCAACGGAACGTTGAAGGATCTGAAACTCGCCGATGGGGCCGAAACCAAGGTGTCCGTCTCCGTCAACAACGCCCCCGGCGTTTGGGGCAACACCAGCGGCGATCCGATGTTCGATACTTACCTCTTTGCCCCGAATGGCAGCAACATTACCGTGACCGTAAAGCACCTCGAAGCGGGTCGTTACCATATCTATCTCTACGGGCACGCCGATCCGGACGTCACGGGCGAGCAGAATAGCTCCTTCTCCGTCCACAGCGCCACCAACACTTATGGCCCGCTGGCCACACTCAGTGCCAGCGGCTGGAAGGCCACTTCGCCGTGGCAGGAGCGGTATCAATACGTCGTGTTCCGCGACGTGCAGGTGGTTGCCGGCAAACCGATCGTCATCGACGTCGTCCCCGGCGCCAACGGCGTCGCCGTCCTTAACGGGATGCAAATCATTTCTCGCGGGACGAGTCCTCCCGGATTGGCGAGCGCCGTAGCCGCGAGGCCGCCGGCCACGCTGACAAATTTGATCTTCCGCGAAATAAACTACGACGGAAAAGTCACCGACACTGAAGCGCGGTTCATCGTGGACCTGCAGGTCGAGTCGTTGACGACCAATGAAATTTCCGCGCCGCTATTTGAAGGCGACGTGGCCGTGGTCGCGCCGGAAATTCCCGTGGGCCTGCGTATCGTCAGCGCGGCCAGGAAATACTACCTGCTGGCCGCCGCCCCCGGCGCTCATCATTTTAGACTCGAACTCCTCGCCAAAATCACCAAGGCGGAACCGTGGAACTAGATTTCGTTCGTAGGGCCGAGTGCCGCAATCGCCTCGGTCACCGCCGAGGCCGCCACTCCTGGCCTCGAGATGCAACTCCTCACCGGCACGCAAGTCGAGACCCGGACGGCCGTTTCGCCAGCCTCGCTCTCCCGCCTCACCGGCTTTCTGGGCGCCGACCGGACGCTCTCGCTCCGCTGGCAGAGCAAGGCCGCCGAGGTCACGCGCAAATCGCTTGTCACCGTGGACACCGTGGCTTCCGCCCAAATCACACCGACGGTCATCAAGTTCTCCACGCAACTCCATTACGAAATCCTGCAGGCGAGCGTGCCCAAACTCACCATCGCACTGCCCGCCAACCACGCGCTGACGAAGCTGCAAGGCGAACAAATCCGCGATTGGAACGTCAAGCCCGACGCCGGGCGCCAACTCCTCACGGTCGAGTTCATCCGGCCGGTGGAAAAAAACTACACCCTCGCGCTTTTCTCCGAACAAGGTGTCGCGGCCGCGCCGCTCACGGCGCAGATCGTCCCGCCGCAACCCCTCGATATTGAGCGGGAGGCCGGGTCGTTCGGGATTTCAACCGACGACATGCTGGTGGAGATTGATTCCGCCACCGGTCTGCGCCAGGTCAACGCCGCCGCCGGGACCCTCGCCGCTTATCGCTTTTACGGCCGCCCTTTCGCGCTCGCGGCGCGACTTAAACGCATCGAGCCGGTGCTCAAGGTCACCGACCGTGTATCTTCGCGGCTCGAGGAATCCAGGCTGCTCGTCTCCCACTCGCTCACGCTCACGGTGGAAAAAGCCGGGCTTTACTCGGTGGAACTGGCGCCGCAGGCCGGTTTCGTCGTAGCCGACGTCCGCGGCGAAGGCGTGGACGACTGGAAGGTCGCCGACGGGAAAGTCCGTGTCAGTTTCGCCAGCCGCGTCCTCGGCACGCGCCAGCTCGACGTCCAATTGGAGCAGGCACAAAAGACGTTCCCCAGTCAAATTACCATCGCCGCGCTGCGAGTCATCTCGGCCACCAATGAAACCGCTCGCATCGGCGCCGCTTCCGCGTTGGGCATCCGCTTAAAGACCGCGGGCGCCCGCGCTGGACTGCGCGAAGTTCCGATCGAATCGCTCGCGTCACGCTCGGACGAACTCCTGGCCTACGCCGCCGATCAAGGCGACTGGCAGCTCACTCTCGCCGCAGAAAAGCTGCCCGCGCGCGTCGTAGCGGACGTTTTCAACCTGATCACCATCGGCGACGGCCTGATAGGCGGCAGCGCGACCATTCGCTATGGCCTCATCAACCAGGGGGTACAGGAGTTCAAAATTAAGCTGCCCACGCATTGGAAGAACGTCGAGTTCACCGGCCCCAACATCCGGCGCAAGGAAACGAACGCACCCGGGCTCAACGGTGCGACAGACACGAACTTCGTCGTCTGGACCCTCAGCCTCCAGGACAAAGCGTGGGGCGGGTACACGCTCGTCGTCACCTACGATTACCAGTTTGATCCTAAAAATGCCTCGCTCAACCTCGGCGGCGCGCACGCCGAGGCTGTCGAACGCGAAACCGGTTCGGTCGCCATCACCACCGCGGCGAGCCTCAAACTCGAACCGAAAAGTCCCTCCGCCCCCCTGCGCGTGATCGACCAGTTCGAACTCACCGAGACCGACCGCGCCTTGATCACCCGCCCCGTCCTCCTGGCTTATCGGTATGTCGGTGACGATTTCCAGCTCGATGCCGAGGTGACGCGCCATGAGGAATTGCGGGTGCTTGACGCCGTGGCCGACCGCACGCAGATCACCTCCGTAATCACCGATGAGGGCCAAATGCTGACGCAAGCCTCGTTCATGGTCAAAAACAACGACCGGCAATTTCAGCGGTTTCAGTTGCCCAAAGGCGCAAAGCTCTGGGGCTGTTACGTGAACAACGAACCGGTCAAAGGCGAACTCGACGGCGGCTGGCTGCTCGTCCCGCTACCGCGCGGGGCCAATCGCAACGAGGCCTTCGGCGTGGACATCAAGTACGAGGAGAGAATTGACGCCCTTAAAGCGCGGCTGTTCCCCAGGACGATCGAGCTTAAGGCGCCGAAGACGGACGTGTCGAACACCTACGCCGAATGGCAGGTGTTCGTCCCACCCGCACAGCGGCTCTCGGGTTTTGGCGGCAACATGACGGTGGCGCGCGAGTACGAACCTTATACTTTGCGCGAGGCGTGGAACATTTTCGTGGACTGTTACACCGCAATCCTGCGCGAGTCCGGGAGAACCATCGCCATGATCGTCGTCGTTGCCGCGCTATTGGCTGGCGTAGTGGGTGCCGCCGTGCGCTCCGGCAAACGCGGCGTGCTCACTGTGCTGGCGGCCTTCGCGATACTGGCAATCCTGGCCGGCATGATGCTGCCCGCTCTGTCCAGGGCCAAGGCCAGGGCCTCGCGGATCGACGCCGTCAGCAATCTGAAGCAAATCGGTCTGGCCGCGCTACTCTTCGCAAATGAGCACGGCGAACCCTTTCCAAACAGTCTCGAAACGAGCAGCGAGCAGTTCACAGAAGCGCTGAGGCGCGACGCTGCCATCGCCAATTCCCTATCCATTGCCCAGGTCGCCGAAATGCAAAAAAATGCCGTGCGCCAGCAACAGGCAGTGACGATGTCAGGTTATGCGGACCGGGGCAGCCGGGCGGGCACAGTTGACTCCGCCACAGGTTTGCCGATCCCCGCGGCTGGACCAGCGCCGGCTGCACCGCCCATGAATGTCAGTGGCTCGGCAATAACACCGCTAATGGAGCCGGCCAAGGCAGCTGAAAAAGACGACCTGAAAACCCAAGATCGATTGTTGGTCCAAGATCAAGCTAAGCCCGTGGCGGACGGAAAAACGACTTCGCTCGACACTTCGCCCCGGAAGCCGGAACGCGGCGTGGCGCTGGGCGCGTTCGGGTTCGGCAGCGGCGGCGGAATGGCCCCACTGGCGCCTGCCGGCGCCTTGGCGCCGACGGCGTCGGGACTTCGCTCCATTCGTATTGACGTTCCACGCACCGGCCAGCTCTTCAAATTCACCAAAGTCCTCCACGTGAGCGACGCGCCGCTCGCAGTGAAAATGTCGGCGATGAAAAGGAAATGGTTCAAGACGGAGCGCGCGGCAATTCAAATCTGCTTCTTCATCACCGGGCTGATCATGGCCTGGTTCCAATGGCATCGTTCACCGCGGAGCAGCTTCTGGATCGCGCTCGGGCTGGCGTTGATGATCGGCTCGGTCAGCAATCTATTGATCGGCCTGCAGGCGCTGCACGCGGCGCTCATCGTCGCGCTGCCGCTGCTGTTGCTTTCGCTGCTTTTCTGGTTCGCTTGGAGATTCTGGCCGCGCAAATCTGGGTACGCTTCCGACCCGGCTCCGGCCGCGAAGGAATCCGCGACACTGCCGACTGGGCCGGCTGGCGCGAGCAGCGCGCCGCCCACTCTGGCGATCCTCGCCTTCACCATCTTCTTGGCGCAGACTCGGGTGGCCTTCGCGGCGGAAGACCAAGCCGCGGTCCGTAATTCGGCATCCGATATTACAAACTCCTTCTCCATCGTGTCGGCCACCTACGCCGGCTCGGTGCGTGAGAAGGTGGGCCGATTCGACGCGACGATTCAGATCGCCACGTTCGCGACCAATCAGACCGTCCCCCTTTTCGGCGAGGACGTCGCGATTGAACAATTCTCCACCGGCGCGAAAGACGCGAAGTTATTCCGCCAGGGCAACGCGGTGGCCGTGCGCTTGGCGAACAGCGGCCACGCCACCTTGCAAGTGAAACTCATCGTGAAGCTCGGCGGCGACGTGACGAAACGCCAACTCGCCTTCGGCATCCCGCCGGCCTTGACCAGCAAGCTCGCGATGACTATCGACGAAGCCGAGGCCGGCGTGGAATTCCCCACTGCCATTTCCTTCCAGCGCGCGCCCGCGAAAACCGAGACCCGCATCGAAGCTGTGCTGGGCGCGGGCGACCGCGTCGAGATGTTTTGGACGCCGCGCGTGAAGCGGGTGGCGGAAATGGCCGCGTCCATCTTCGCTAATAGCGCGACCCTCGTCACCGTCGGCGGCGGCGCGATCAACACCCGTGCCACGATCGAGTACCAGGTGGCGCAGGGAGAATTGAGCCAGGCCAAGGTGCGCCTGCCCGCCGGGCAGCGTTTATTGCGCGTGGAAGGCGAAATGATCCGCACCTGGAAGCTCACTCACGAAGGAACCGACGAAATCCTGGCCGTTGATCTGGTGAAAGCCGCGTCGCCAAGCTACCGGCTCACGTTGGAGTTGGAAAAAGTTTTGGACCAGCTTCCAGCGCAGGTGCAAATCCAGGTGCCGCACGCGCTGGATGTGATCCGGGAGTACGGTTTGATTGGTCTGTGCGGCGGCGAAGAGTTGAGCCTCTCGATCGATCACGCGCAGGACCTGCAGCGTGTCGATGCGGCCGAATTTGCGAAGGCCAATCCGCAGAGCAACGAAGGGCTCGTCAGCGCCTATCGATTTTTGACGACGGAATTTCAACTGACCGCCCGGGTCGAGGCGATCCAGCCCCAGATCGAGGCGGTCGTCCGCAACGCGATCCACATCGGCTTTGAACAGATCACAGTCTCGGCGCAGATCGATTACACCATCAAGAAGGCTGGACTCTTTTCGCTCCGGCTGACCCCACCCGACGGCTACGTGATCGAATCGGTGACCGGAAAAAACCTTTCGGAATGGACGGAGAAAAGCGAACCGCGCCTGATCGACGTCACGCTCAAGGAGCGGACCATGGGGGCGTTCACCCTGCGCGTCGGGCTGGTAAAGACACAAAAGGAATTACCCAAGACGGTGGACCTCGCCGGGATGCAGCCGCTGGGCACCCAGAAACTCACTGGGTTCGTCTCGGTCACGGCTGAGCAAGGCGTGGCGGTAAAGAGCACGGCCTTTGACGGGTTGACGGAAATTCCCGCGACCCTCTTGGAACCTGAAGCCGCGACCTCGTCCGCACGGCGAGCGGCAGCGGAGACCGCTGCGCCACGTTCCAGCAGCCTGCTGGCATACAAGTTTATCTCCACCAATCCAGCGGGGGCCGCGTGGAAGCTCAACGTGGCCGCGGAGATCATCGATTCCTGGGTCCGCGCCGAGATCGTGAACCTCGTCTCGGTTTCCGAGACGCTCTTGAGCGGCCGGACCATCATTCGTTACGACGTCCAAAACGCGCCGGTGAAGGAGTTCCGCGTGAAAGTCCCGGCCGCCTGCACCAACGTGGAATTTCTTGGCAACAACCTCCGTCGGCGCGACCAGAGCGGCGAGGAGTGGCGGATCGAATTACAGAGCAAAGTCCGCGGCGCCTATACGCTCGGCCTTACGTGGGAACAGCCGCGCGACGGGAGGACCAACGCGGCGGTCGAAGTGCCGGTCATGGCGGCGCTCGGGGTCGAACGTGAAACCGGCTCCGTAGCGCTGCTGGCCAAGCCGCCGCTGCAAATTCTGGAAACCTCAGCCAGCGAGCAGTTAGCCAGGATCGATGTCCGCGAATTGCCGGAATGGGCGGGACTGGTTGCGTCGTCTCCGTCCGCAGCCGCGGAAGTGCCAGTGCTGGTCTATCGCTACTTGCGGCCCGGTTACCGGCTGGTGTTAGAGGCCAAACGATTCGACGATGCCGCTGTGCTGCAGGCGCTCGCGGACAGCGCCCGCCTGACCACGGTGGTCGCCGACGACGGGCAAACGATGACCGAGATGGCGCTGCAGGTTCGCAATAATGGGAGGCAATACCTGGAGGTCGCGCTGCCGCCTAATTCCGAGGTTTGGTCAGCCCTGGTCGGTGGCCAGCCGGTGCGGCCCAGCAAACGCGCCGCGAAGTTACTGCTGCCGCTAGAACGCTCCGGAGCGGATGAGTCACCCATTCCTGTCGAGCTGACTTTCGTGAGCCGCGACCGGTTTCCTCGGACCAAGGGCGAGATCAATCTGGTATCGCCGCAGCTCGACGTTCCGTTGAAGAACGCCCGCTGGGAGCTTTATCTGCCACCCGATTACGCCTACTCGAAATTCGCCGGCAGCATGACCCACGAAGCCGACGAATCGCCGGTCGTGCAGGTGTATTCCTCCAGCGAATATTTCAAACAGGAATCCGAGAAACAGGCCGCGCGACAATCGGAGATGAGATCTGTCCTGAGCAACGCCCGCAAGGGGCTGGCTTCCGGCAAACTCAAATCGGCCAGCGACGAATACAGCCAGGCCCTGCGCCTAAATGGCCCTCAAGACGAGGAAACAAAAAAGGAGTTGGCGGGCTTGAAACAAGAGCTTGGCCGAGTGCAAAGCAGCAATTTGATCCAGGCCCAGCGTGCTTACACGATCGAGAACGTCAATAAGTACGGCAACTTGTCCCGCTTGCCAACCTCCACCCAAGGCGGGCATGAGGGCCAAGAGGCGGCCGCGCAGGTCCAATACGACGCCGATGTCGCGGAGATGCAATGGGGCGCCTTGCAACGCGCGCAAGACGTGCCGGTCGCAAAACTGCAGGCGTTGCGCGCGAACCTGCCGTTGCGCGGCCAGCGCCACCTCTTCTCGCAGGTGCTGCAGACCGAGATCGACAAGCCGATGACGATTCGATTCTCCGCGGCCACGACCAAAGAGACCGGCTGGTTCAAAAACGCAATTTACAGCGCCGCCGGATTTTTGATGTTGTGGATTTTTGTAGGAGCCGTGGCCAAGCGGCCGGCGACAAAAAAGGCGGCGCGAACCGCCGCCTGAGCAGACTGGACGATCGCGAGTCAGCGCCGAGATTGGGAGCCTTGATCTTTCTCACTGGCCTGGCCAGCTAGCCTTTGGACAAAGCGGCGGCCATTCTGCGCTTCCTTGCAACCGCCAATTTCGCCGGACCTCCGCACCTTTTGCGCGTGCGTTCGTTTGGGCGCGTTCTTATCTTCCGCGATAGCTTTTTATGGCAACCATCAAACCATTTGCCGCGCTTCGACCGAAGCCGGAACTGGCCGAGCGCATCTGCGAATTGCCCTATGACGTTCTCTCTTCGCAAGAGGCCTGCGAACAGGCCGCGGGCAATCCCTTCAGCTTCTTCCGCGTCAGCAAGCCTGAAATCGAATTGCCAGCCGCCACGGACCCTTACGACCCGGTCGTCTATGCCAAGGGCCGGGCGAATTTTCTTCGCTTCATCGCCGAGGGATGGCTCCAGCAGGACCGCCGGCCCTGCTTCTACGTTTATCGCCAGATCATGGGCTCGCACCGCCAGGTCGGTCTCGTGGCCGTCGCCAGTTGCGAGGACTACCTGGGGAACCTCATCAAAAAGCACGAGCTGACACGCGTGGAAAAGGAGGAGGACCGCCTCCGTCACATCGAAGCGTTGAACGCGCAGACCGGCCCGGTTTTCCTCACTTACCGCGCCGAGTCCGCCCTCGACGACTTTTTCGCGAAGCACACCTCGCAAACGCCGGCGATTGATTTCACGGCCAAAGACGGCGTGCGACATTCGTCTTGGGTAATCGGTCGCGAGAGTGATATCGATTTCATCCAAAAGGCCTTCCTCGAGATTCGCCATCTTTACATCGCGGATGGCCACCACCGCTGCGCGGCAGCGGCGCGTGTGTATCAAAGCCGCAAGGGCGCGGGCAACAGCCGCTACTTCCTGAGCGTGATCTTCCCGCACAACCAGGCGCAGATCCTTCCCTACCATCGGGTGTTGAAGGATCTGAACGGCTTGACGCCGGAAGCGTTGCTCAAAAAGCTCGACGCGATTTTCATCCTCAAAGACGACGGCGCGCCGGCGCCAGCGCGGCCGCACGAGCTTGGGTTCTATCTCCTCGGCCAGTGGCGCACCCTCCATGTTCCTTCCCGATTTGCCGAAAGCCTCGACCTGATGGAAACGCTCGACGCAACGTTCCTCCAAGATTACGTGCTGGCGCCGGTCTTCGGTATCGACGACCCGCGCACGAGCGAACGGATCAGTTTTGTCGGTGGTATCCGCGGCCCGGCGGAACTTCAGAAGCTCGTGGACGGCGGCGACTACGCCTGCGCCTTCTCCCTATTCCCGACCCGCATCGAGCACTTGATGAGCATCGCCGACGCCGGCGGGATCATGCCCCCGAAGAGCACCTGGTTCGAGCCGAAGCCGCGTGACGCGATGTTTTGCCACCTGATCTGAATCAAACGCATCATTTCCCCAGCTCCTTCAATCGTTGCGGGCGTCGCACTAGCAGATAGATCAGCGCGCCCAACCAATGGGTGAAGATGATGATCAGGATCCAGACAATTTTGGTGTTCCCCTGATCGGTTTCTTTGGTCGCGCAGTCCACGAGCATCCAAATCCACAGAGCTGTCAGCGGCACGACAAGGCAGGTCAACAAGGGAATCAACAATAATTTGAGACCACCGAGCATAACGACGGACAAGATCATATCAGTTTGGTTGTGTCAGGCATAGCGGCACAAGAAGAGTTGCGGTCATAACCGTGGAGAAGTCTATTCGGGACTGATGATGTCCCCTTTGAGCGGACTATAGTTCGTCTTGATTTCGGTCTTGCCATCCCTGTTCACGACCACTTTTTGAAAAACAGGCTTTATCCCAAGCCCGTCCTGGAGGATCGGCGAGTGTTGCAGGTGATAGTGAATGTGTGGCTCTGAGGAATTGCCCGAATTACCGCACTTGCCGAGAGGTTGGCCGCGTTTCACCCGATCGCCGACCTTCACCTGAATGCTGCCAGGCTGCAGGTGACAGAGCACCGAGACTTCGTTTTCGCGATGTTCGATCATCACGCAGTTACCCACCATCGAGTAGGGGTTCATCGAACCCGGCTCGTTCTCATGCACGCCATCGATCACTTCGATCACTTTGCCATCGCCGGGGGCCAGCACTTCGCGGCCGTACGCAAAGTAGTCTTCGTTCTTGTCGCTCGCGCCGCGCCGCGTTCTGCCCTGTTCATCCACTCCTTCCAAATCGAAGGCATAACGCTGATTTGGAACGTCCTGGTGAGGGTTCAGCGCTTTTGTATCGCCGCCCCAGAATACCAGCCAGCGCCCCTTGAGCGGCAAATTCAGTTCTGTCAAGTTTGTCGTCGTCGCGCCTACAAGCGGTTTGTGCGGCAGAATCGTCAGTCCGCTGATCCGTCCATGCTCGTCGAGCACCAGCGTGAGATCCATCAACCCACCCTCGAACTGAACGGGGAAAATCGCGCCCGGCGGTGCGAGTCGGGGCGGGTCCAGTTTCTTCAGCTTGCCATGCTGTCGCGAGAGCTCTTTGTAAAAAGCGGCCGTCTCCTCCAGCGAGAACGCCCGCCGCATCTCCTGGCTGTATGCGGCGTGAATCGCTTCGTAATTGCCTGCGTTGATCCATTCCACGAGGCGCTCGGCGACCTTGGTAAACTGTCTGCCCTCCTGGGCGAAGGCCAGCGGAACAACGGAAAGCAACCCGGCAAGCGCCATTCGGATTTCTTTTAGCATGTCCGGGTTTATACGCCGCCGGGAGGAATTGACAAGCCGTTGTTGGCACGGGGCGCGTCCCGCCGCCGACAGGAACGAACAACCATTGCCTGTTCGCGTCGGAGACTGGATCGTCAATTAGTTACTGCTGGCCTCTTTTTCAGCCAATTTGAGCCGGCCAGGTTCAAGGATATTGCCATATAAGTAAATAGCATAGGACACACATGCAGCTCTAAAAAGACCGCGCCAGTCTTTGATAGGCCAACGTCGATCGCCTGGTCTTACAGGCGCATTGCCGGGACGATTTGTTTCGCCGGAGTTGCTTTTTCCTGGCGCGGCCGTGCCGCAAATGGTTCCACACGAACTCGTCTGGATGGAGATCCGAGGCATACGGCGGCAAAAAGTGCAATTCCAACCGACCCCGGGTTGAGTGAACGTAGTTCGCCACCGACCTGACCATGTCCACTGGCAGCTCATCGACCACCAAGATCACAGGTTTCTTGCGCCCCGTTACCAACCTTTTGAGCGAAACAATGAACCGTGCAGCCGTCAATCGGCCGCCACAGACGTCATACCGAAACGCTCCCCGCGCATTGATCACCCTGATGACGTTGGTCCTCTCGCGCGGACGAAAAGCCTTAGCCACCGCCGTCCGCCATTCAGAACCATAGCTTCGGCCAAGGGCGCTGCCAGAACGCGCTTCAATCTCGTCGAGAAAATAGATCTCCGCACCTCCCTTTTTAGCGCGCTTTCTCAACTCCGGGTAAGTCTTGACCTTCCATTGCCGAATTGCTCTCCCACGCCGTTCCGCGGCCCGCCGCAGCGGCTTCCTCGGCTTGATCCCTAAAGACGCTAGCAAGCCGCTAATCGACGGAAGCGTTAGTGAAACCCCAAACCGATCCTCAATCATCTGCGCCACATTGCAGCGCGTCCACAATCCAGGATTGAAACCATACTGCCGCGGGTCCCGGCCGATTATCCAGCGCCTGACCTGTTGCCGTTGCTTCTCCGTTAGCCTGGGCATCGGTCCCTTCGCCTTTCTACTCCTAAGCCCTTCCGCCCCCTGCCGACGATGAATTCGCAACCACTTATAAATCGAAGTTCGATAAAATCCCAGCGACGTCACAACCGCCCTGGGCTTTTCTCCGCCCATGACCCGCTCTACCGCCACCCGCCGAAGGCGCTCCAAAGCCTTATGCTCCAGCGATCGCCCGTCCATTGTGCTCATGCCAAAACCCGATGTGCCATCGTGGAAGTTAGACCCCATGACTCTGCATCAAGGCCAATTCGCCTCCGCTAAGTATCGATTCGCGGAATCTATCATCCCACCTTAAGGGCTGTTGGGCGTTCTCGAGCTGACATTGCATCAACGCTGCCTTTGTCCCTCGGGCCTTGGTCCAGAACAGTCTTGAGCTTCCACGCAAGTATTTGAACAAATGGATCGAGAAACATGCCTCCCGGATCCACCGGAAGCTCCACGATCTCCAATCCCCCGGCAGCTACGTCGGCCCAACCCATTTGAGGGTCACTGAGAAAGCTGTAATTCCTGTGTGGTTTGAATAGCGTTACCCTGCCCGAATAACGCTTTGGTGTGTAGGCATAACCAGCTTGTTCGTTTACGTCTTCTAAGAACGGCTTGATTTTGGTCTCCTGCTTGCGCCGATACATTTTGCTCGAAATATTCGATAACTTGAGCAAAAGTCTTGCGGTTTCTCGGAGTCGTGCCACTCTCAGCTTTTCTGAAATATAGGCCGCCCGGCCCGGCAGATTGAGCTGCGCAAGATTGTTCCAATGAAAGTAGGCTTTTTGCCTAACATACGCAAGCCTTTCACGAAACGATCGTGGTTGTGAAATTCCATTATGGTTGTAAGTATCAAACAAAATCAAAGCCCCAATTGTCTGTCCGTCTTGGATCAATCGCTGTGCCATTTCGTAAGCAACCGCGCCGCCCATGCAATAGCCGCCAAGGTAGTACGGCCCCGCCGGTTGCAAGCTCCGGAGCTCGTTGAGGTAATAAGCCGCCATGTCCTCCACGCGAGTCAAGTAACTTCTCTTTCCGTCAAGTCCAAGAGATTGCAGTCCGTAGAACGGATAATCCGTCCCAAGGTGTCTCGCCAAATCGCGGTAGAACAGGACATTGCCCGGTCCCCCGTGAACGCAGAACAGTGGTGCCCGGGAGCCCTGGGCTTGGATAGGCAGCAGCGAGAGCCTGCGGGCGGGAGCATCGGGTTTGCGCTGGATCGCCAATGCCAGTGCTTCAATCGTCGGGGCTTGGAATAGCGTCGAAAGAGCTAACCTCTTGGCAAAGCGTTTCTCTATTTCAGAGAATAACTTCACAGCCAGCAGCGAGTGGCCGCCTAATTCAAAGAAATTGTCGTTCAGGCCAACTCGCTCCACGGCCAGCAACTCGGCCCAGATCTTTGCCAGCGCCTCCTCCACCGGGGTGCGCGGGCCAATGTAAGCAAGTGGAGCCTCGACAGGCACTTCGGTCGGCGCGGGCAATGCGCGGCGATCGATCTTTCCGTTGGGCGTCCTCGGCAACGATTCCAAAAACACGAACGCCGAGGGAATCATGTAGTCCGGCAATTGTTCCTTTAGGAAATCGCGGAGTATCGTGGAGTTGGGCGCCAAACGTGGCTGGAGAACGACATAGGCGATCACCCGCTGGTCGCCGGGGGTAAATTCACGCGCGACCACGGCGCACTCACGCACGGTTGGCTGTTGTCCGATCACGGCTTCAATCTCTGCCAATTCGATTCTATAGCCGCGAATCTTGACCTGATGATCGATCCTGCCCAGGAAGGCAAGGGTCCCGTCGGGTCTGTATCGCGCAAGGTCACCAGTGCGATAAATGCGATCCCCTGAAGATTTCCGGAACGGATCCGGAATAAACCTTTCCGCAGTCAATTCCGGCCGGTTGAGGTAACCCCGGACCACGCCACTTCCGCCAATCCACAATTCGCCCGGCAACCCAATCGGCACGGGCTGCAAATGCGGGTCGAGAATATAAATCCGTGTGTTCGCTATCGGACTTCCAATGGAGATCTAGCCCTCGACATCCTGCTGCGTGTGCGTGGTTGACCAAACGCTCGCTTCCGTCGGCCCATACATGTTATGGATGGATCCGCTTGAAGGCGTGCATTGGAAGTGAGTAACCTTGTGCCGCGGAATCAAGGCCGCCAAGCTGTAATTCGCGCCCGCTTCACCGCCTGCCTCATTGCTCCGCTCCCGAACATCGTTCAGAAGTCGTAAGCTCTCGAGCACCGCCTCCGGGTCCACGCCAAAATCAATCAGGCAGGCAATCTCATCAACACCCACCTCCCTTAGTTGGCTCACCATCCGCAAGCAAACTTCGGGCGTGCCGAAGAGACTGCTATTCTCGAAATACCGTTCGAACGCGTGTTCGAGCAATCTGGAAAGTTCCTCCTCAGTCAAACTGACCGGCGCTGTCAAAGTCCGTTTCGCCTGGGCATTGGCTGACAACCGTGCCGGGGCGAAACCCCAGGGGCAGTTTTTCAGAAGATCAGCCGAACTCTTGAGATAGCCGCAAAAGGGATCATGAACGGCCTCGCGAACCTGATCCATGTCCTCCCCCACGAAGGTGTGCATCATCAAAGTGACATGACCATGCCCGGAATGGCCCTGTTCATCCCAAGCTCTCCGATAGATCATTATCTTGTTGGCCAGGTCCTCAAGCTTTTGACCGATCAGATGCGTAAGCAGGTTCGCGCCCAACTGGCCGGCCCTCTTGAACGTCTCTGGATTGCCGGTCGCGGTGATCCAGATAGGCAATTCACGCTGGACAGGCCGTGGCAGGATCTTGACCGCAACCTCCTTCCCATCGACCCCAGGGAACACCACCGTTTCCCCCCTCCAAAGCTTGCGGACGGTCTCGACATCCCGGAACGTGATCTCCCTCCGCTCGGGGTAATTCTGCGGCGCAAGCACGAAATCGTTGACCTGCCAACCGGTGGCAAACGATATGCCAACGCGCCCTTTCGACAAGTTATCCACCACTGACCATTCTTCCGCCACCCGTACGGGGTTGTGGAGCGGAAGCACCACACTGCCAGCCATAATCCTGATCCGGTTCGTGATGGCGGCAATCGCCGCGCTAGTAACCGATGGGTTAGGATAAAGTCCGCCGAAGGCGTGGAAATGACGCTCCGGAGTCCACACCGCCGCGAACCCATTCTGATCCGCGAATTTCGCGCCTTCCAGGAGCAAGCGGTAGCGATCCACGGTCTGCTGTCCTTCATCGCTAGCGAAGTAGAACAAACTGAAATCCATCCCGGCTCTCTCTCTTCTCTGTCGTTCCGTTGGATGAACCGGTCCACGATCCTCGTTATAGATCACCACCTTGAATCCGCGTGCCAAAGTCCAGAACAGTTCCAATACGGAAATGTCGAACGAGATACTGGTGACCGCCAGCCACACGCCTGGAGTCCCGGCGCCAATTCGTTGATCCATCCCCACAAAAAAGTTGACGACGTTTCGGTGGCTTACCATGACTCCCTTTGGTTTCCCAGTCGAGCCGGAAGTGTAAATGACATAAGCCAGATCATTCGGATCAACTTGTACGGCGGGATTACGCAATGATTCTCCTTCAAATTCCTCCTCCGGATCAAGATAAAGGACGCGCGCGTCGCTCTCTGGAACATGACTCATCAAATGCCGCTGCGTTAGCAAGACTCGAACCCCCGCGTCCTTCGCCATAAACGCCAATCGCTCTCGCGGGTAATTGGGATCCAGAGGCACATAGGCCCCGCCGGCCTTGAGGATTCCGAGGAGGCCGATAATCATCTCCAAACAACGCTCAACACAGATCCCCACCAACACGTCCGGCTGAACCCTAAGCTTGCCAAGCCGGTGGGCAACTTGGTTTGCCCGCGCGTTCAGCTGCCTGTAAGTCAGTTGTTCGTCGTTGAAGGCCACGGCCACACAGTCTGGCGTCCGCTCGGACTGGGCCTCGATTAGCTGGTGAATGCACGTATTCCGCGGACATTCGGTCTCAGTTGCGTTCCACTCGATCAGCAATTTCTGAAGTTCATCGCTTTTCAACAGAGGCAACCGTGACAAAATCGAACTGGGGTCCGATACCATTCCTGCCAACAGGATTTGAAAATGCTCCAACCAATTTTGGATTGTCGAAAGTTCAAACAATTCCCCATCGAATTCACAGTCTAGGACCATTGCGCTCTTCTCCTCGCGCGCGGACAGAACAAGATCACATTGGACAAAATAATTCGCAAAACGCGAGCCGGCCGAGTTTGAAATCCGGGGTTCGCAACTTCCCGGAGCGCAACTCGAATAAAGGAACGCCGTGCTGAATACCTGCGCGGTGGCGCCATCCTGACTGGCAATCTCGGTTACGGCAGCGAAGGGGCATCCACTATTCGCCGCCGCCGCTGCAAGAGAGATGGACACTTGGCGCAAAAGCCTCTCACCAGTATCATCGGCTGAGAATCGGCTTCGTAACGCGACCAGATTGCTCTCTTCGGGGTTGCCGGGATCTGGCAACAAAGTTCCCACAACGAGGTCAGTCTGCCCCGTATATCGAAAAAGAAATGCCTTATAGGCGGCAACCAGAATGGCGAACACGTCAATATCTTCATTCAATGATAGTGCTGCGATTTGTGTCCAGGCGCCCTGACCGATCACCACCGACGCAGTTTCCCGAATGAAAGCGGTAGCTGGCGGTCGTTCTTTATCCAAGGGGAGCGCCAAAGCGGGCGCCCGATCCGACAACTGGGCCATCCAATAGGCTTTTTGCTCGTCGATGGTTTTCACGGCCAACCAACTTGTTTAGCAATTTTCAAATTCCCTTTGTCCGGCGACGGGGTCGGATGGGTTTGCTGCCTCGCTGAGCGTCGCTCGTTCTAACGAGCTCGCGCCCCTGGCCTCGACGATGTAATCACCCAACACGAGTGCATCAAGGTTTGCGAAAAGAAATGTGTCCACCGCCTCCTTTGGCGTGCGCACGATCGGTTGTCCCTTCACGTTAAATGACGTGTTCAACAGGACGGGAAGCCGGCTCAGCTTTTCAAACTCGTTCAACAATTGCCATAACCGCGGGTTTTGTTCCTTGGACACTGTTTGAGCTCTTGCCGACCCATCAACATGCGTAACTGCCGGAAGCGCTTTTCGATACGGCTGCCTAACCTGGGTCACCAAAAGCATGTGAGCAAAGGTATCCTCCTCGCCCGGAGTGATGTCAAAAAATCGCGAAGCAGCTTCTTTTGTCACCACCGGCGCAAAGGGCCGAAATGCCTCCCGCTTCTTAACCAGACTGTTGATGCGGTCACGCATCGTCGGGTCTCGCGGGTCCGCGAGAATGCTGCGGTTCCCCAGAGCACGGGGCCCGAATTCCATCCGTCCTTGGTACCAGGCTATGATTTGACCTTTGTCGATGCGCGCAGCAGTCTCCCGACACAGCTTGTCGATGGACTCGGCTTTGATCCATTGACAGTCACTGCGGCCAGCCAAAGCCTCCTGGATTTCCTCTTCGCGAAACTCGGGACCCCATAATGGCACACTCATGCGGTGAGTCGTGAAATCCGGATCTTGCAGCCTTTGGGCGTACAAAGCAGCGCCCAGCGCGGTGCCGTCGTCGCCAGCCGCAGGTTGAATGAACATCTGTTGGAACAATCGACTCCGCTTAATGACACCATTGGCTGAGCAGTTAAGTGCTACACCGCCGGCAAGACATAGATTGCTTTGGCCGGTCTCGCGCTTGAAATGTCGCAGGACGTGCAATTGACAGGTCTGCAGCACGGCCTGCAACGCCGCGGCGATGTCCTTATGATCTTGATTAATCTCTGATTCCGGCTCCCTCGCCGGCCCGAACTGATCGGCGAGGAACCTCAGGACGCCCGCGTGTGTTTCCCGCTCTGCCAACGACCGGTCGTGGGCAAATATCGGAATCGTGTACGTGCCATCGTTTTTGAGCCTAGTAAATTCCATGATTCTGTAAAGCCAAGATGTAACGTAAAAACTCCGTAAAGCGTTCCCAAGGAATACAGCGCTGGAATTTGCTTGATGATTCGAACGTCGTGTCGGTTTCCAATCGCTACGCTCATGCTATGAACTTCCCCCATCCCATCACTGACCAGTATAAGCGCCTCTTCAAAGCCGCTTGGGTAAAACGCGCTCGCCGCATGGGCCAGATGATGAGGAATAGGAATGAATTTCTCTCTCCAGTTCGGCGCGGTGAAATGCTCCGCGAGGTGTCGTATTTGAACTTCAGGAGAAAAGACCTCCTCATACTGCCTTTGAGTATATTCGTCTTGATCAAAGAATGACTTGACGGGATCGTATGCGAAGCCGTGGGCGGCGTAATCGACGTCGCGGTGACTTAGCTTTGCAACCTCCAGACAGTATTGTATCGCATGGATCGGAAAGACGCCCGTCGCCTTCTCTCCGGTAAATCGTTCTTCCGCCGCCGCCGCCACGATGCCGCTTGAATTCACCAACACAGCCGCCGAGTCAAATCCTTGGGCGATTCGATATTCGCGCCGCGTAAGCTTGGGAAACTCCTTTCGCTTGAACGCCACACTATCGTGAAGGCCGCTAATGCCGATCACGTTCATAACACTTTCATAATAAACCGTCTCTTAACGTCGCCTAAGGCTTTGCAGAGTTCGCCGGGCACAAGTGCGTAGAGCGACTTCCCATCGGCCGCGACTTCGGTGGCGGATTCCATTGTCGAGCAACGCGATTTGCTCATTCGACAGCCGCCAGCCCGAACTCCCGCAGTTCTCAACGAGATGTCCCATCGAGTCCGTCTTTGGGATGACGACTACGCCCGCCTTGCAGAGGCACCAGTTCAATGCCACTTGGGCTTTGGTGCGAGTTGTCATTTTGGCCACCTTGCCCAAAGCATCCTCCCGATCCGATTCCAGAATCCTTCGAAAGTTGCTGCCCAACGGACTGTACGCGATCACAGTCACATGGTTCCGCTGGCAGTAAGGCAACAGGTCCCGTTCGATGGTCCGGTCCACCAAACTATAGCGCATTTGGTTTGAAACGATTTTCTGCTTGCGGAGGGCACGCTGAGCTTCTTGCATTTCCGAGACCGTAAAGTTGCTGACTCCGATGAACCGCACCTTGCCGCCCTCCACCAGCGCCTCCATTGCAGCCATGGTTTCGGCAATCGGAACCGCGGCATTAGGCCAGTGCAGTTGATAAAGGTCAATCAAATCACACCTCAACCGCTTCAAACTGGCTTCGGCGCATTTTAGGACCTCATCGTATCTCCAATGGTTGGTCTTAGTGGCAACGAAAACTCGATCTCGCAAGTTCTCCATCGCCTTTCCGACCACTTCTTCGTTATGATACAACTCAGCGCTATCGATCAGCCAAACACCACGCTCTATGGCATTTCTAAGCAGATCAACGCCACCTCGATATTGATACGTTCCAAAGCCGACTTCGGGGAGCATGACCCCAGTTTGAGATAATTGCTTGCGCTGCATGCCGACTCCAGCGAGCTACCAGCAACTCAGGACGGGCGCAAAATGCGGATTGCGAGCCAGGGTGTTCGCAGAACCTTGCCTGGCGACGTTCGTCTTGCCTTGTCCGTCATCGACGATTGCGGATATCCTCGACCTCCACTCTCACGATGGCCGTGTCAGACAAAAGGACGACCGCTTTGTCATTTCCGGCCTGCTTGCCCAATATAAACATCGCTTGGTCCCGGGCCTTTTGGACCTGATGGTCCGCAAGCCAGACGGGCGCTAACATCAATTTGATCTTCAGATTGCCGGCTCCAACTCTCTCCATCTAACCAGAAATGGAAGAAGGCCAGCCCACTTTACGCTGGCCCTGATACATCATGCCAAGGCAACGAATCGCACGGGGATGAAGAGGTTCAATGCGATGCACGTTCCAATTTTCCATTGCTGCCTTATCGCGCCTCCCCGAATCGAAGTACCGATTAGCCCGTTCCAAATGACGGTGTTCTTTCACCTTGGGGAACAACCGCTGTCTCCAATGGCGAGTCATCCGAAAACGCGGGCGACCGCCAAACGTCGCACCCTTTCTCGCGTATCAAGCCTCCGCCTTAACAAGGCCCTGCTTCTCGTTACGGTGCTCAGATCTTCGCAGCCAGAGCAAGAGCACGAAGAACGGCACCAGGGAAAGAGCTAGAAACGCAGGGCCACCGTGGTGGTGCAGCGGCGAATCTATCATTCCCGGATCCAAATAGACACAAAGCAAGGAAATCGTGACGATTCGTATGCTGTTTCTCAAGATTCCTATTGGGATCACCGCCAACGCTAAAATAATCCTTCTCCTCCTGCTCTTCAGGAAGAGGTGTCCCGCCACCAAACTACTGATAAATAATACTAGACTCGAATGAATGCCACTGCATTGTGGCGCCACTTCGATAGTGATCCCAGGCATCTGGAATACTTGCCCGTCCTTCAATAGTGGTGTGCCCAAAAGGCGGAGTAGAAAGTAAGCCGCCACCGCTGAAGCATGCTGCAAACAATCACTGGCAAAGTCCGTCAGAAAAGTAGGCAGTGGCGCCAGCAGAAACAAAAACGCAACCGGAAAAGCCACGACCGTGACAGCTTTCCTTCCCAGAAACATAAAGCATCCACCGGCAACGAAGGCGACAAAGCTACAAATTGTAAACGAGAGGTAGTCGTTCTGATTCATTTTTCTTCCGTACCTGACCATAGTATAATATCCACTTATTACTAGTATGCCAATCGTCAACGGGATAAGTCCCACTTTTGGAGAAGACCCTAGGTTGGATGGTCCTTCACGCATCCTGAGCCACGCCAGATACAAACTGATAAATGGCACAAGAAGAATGAAGGAGTATAGCTGGCTTCCCACAGCATAAATCACTAGGTCCACTAGTGGACGGAGAAAAATGAGGACCAGAGCCAGCAGGAACAGCATAAATCCAGCCGCTCTGCCGAAATATCCTCCATGGCTCACTCTATCAAGGAGCGCTAAGCGTTTCACGTTTTTCTTGCGATAGTCAGCATCATTGTGAGTACGGGCTGATATCACCGCCGGATCAGCGGCTGGCCGCTTGCTCTCGGAGGTCACTCGGCCTTCATACCCCATGATTTATCGACACCATAAGTCAATCCTCGAACATCAGAGAGAGGCTCGTAGGAGTCGTTTGGCCAGGATATGCGCGAACAACGGGAGTTCGAGCAGGCCGGGCAGGGGGTCATCGAGAGCGAAGATCGCCTGTTCGATGGGGCCACGCATGGAACGCAAGTAATCGCGCAAGGTGAGGCGGCCACGCAGAATCTCGAGGGAGGCTGTCGGGAAATCGGTGCTCAGCCTGACCCAGCGGACACCGGGTTGCCCGTGTAGCTCCGGAATCGAGTCGCCTAAGGTCAAACGCCACAGAAGGTAGGAGAAATCAACGCCTGCTCTTTCGCCAAGAGTATGCCACCCCCAAACTCGCGGATTGATATCAAGCAGCTTGAATCGTCCATCGCGACGGTCACGCTTGAACTCAATTTCGATCAACCCTGTAAATCGAATTGCATCGATCAAGCGGACAGCAGGTCCGACAATTCCAGATTCCTCCACGCTTTCGACGTAGGTGCTGAATCGGCCAAAATCCATGGGGAACTGCCGAGTGCGCCTGGCGACGACGGAGGCCACAGGCTTTCCACCCGAGCAGAGGGCGGCGTACGAGAACTGCGCCTCTCCCCAACCCGGCACTACTTCCTGGATCATGACCAACTCTGGGCAAACCAGTGAACAAGCCAGATCATAGTGTTTCAGCAAGGAGTCGCGATCCTCCGCCAACCAAGCCTTCTTGGCGGTAACTTTGTTAAGGCCTTCGCGGAGCGCAGGTTTCACAATTACCGGGAAAGGGCATTCGAGTTCCGCCAGCTCCCTGCGGTTCTGCGGACAGAACGTCCAAGGTTGTTCGATATTTAGTTCCGTCGCCAATCGGCGCAGAAGACCCTTGTCACAGACACATTCTATTTCCGACCAAGGCGGTGTCGTTAGTCGAAATCGCTTGGAGAGTCTATCGTGGTTGCGAGCAACAAGACCGACTAATTCGTCGTCCGTTGGAAACAAAACCCAACCCTGCAGGCCATGCTTCAGTGCCATTGCCACCAAAAACTCGACCAGTGCGGCATCACTTTCCGCCACACAACGCAAGCTGCGTTTAGCGTAACGAGAGAGACCCGCCAACCTTTGCTCACCCCTCTCCAGCACCCAGACTGGAATTCCGTGGCGCCCCAAACTTCGGAGAACACCCAAGCCCCGGTAATCGGCACCGGTGACCAAAGCTCCGATACGATCTTCAATGCCCGGCAACGAATTCAACACGGGGGAACCGATCTCCGGAATGCTTGCGTTACTTGTGCTCACGAAGTCGTCCGACAAAAAATCAATTGCGACACGATTTTGACTTCGATGCCGCAACGATGTGTTCAGACACAGCCCGCGCCGTAAACTCTGCGCCCGCGACGAATCGCATGAGAGGGCCGAAGCTCCAAGCCGCCGGGGCACCCACGAAATGCAGGCCGTGGACTGATGACTCAAATCCCGACGAAAGCTGAGGATAACCATTGCTTTGCTCGATCGACGCCAGAAGCGCCTGGCTCAAAAACCCATAGCGTGAGATATCCACACGATAGCCCGTCCCGAGGAGAGCATGATCAACGATGCGTTCGCTCCCGTCGTCAATTCTAAGTTTCAGCCCTTTATCATGAGGAACTGCAGAAACCACAAAGCGTCCGATCTCGACTCGGACATCATTCACTCGGGGCTTCAACCAGGCAGACCCTGCGGCCCTGATTGAGCGCGGTCCCAGGGTATCCTGCCAGCACCGAGGCAGCCGCCGGAACCAACTCGGCCTGGCAACAATGTGGCTCACTAACGCTGGCCCGACATCTGGTGGCGCGTATAACAAAGGTTGAATCGGCCATTTGTGTAGTAAGGGCGTTTGATGTAACCACCGCAGGACAGGCGCGCGAACCATCACTTCGATGGTCGCTCCCGCCTCACGCAGCAGCGCTGCCGATTCCAGCGCGCTCTGTCCCCCACCAACCACCACAAGTTGTTTTCCCTTAAACAGACTCAGATCCCGATGCTCAGAGGAGTGCGAAGCCAGCGAACCGGATAAGTCATCAAATGGAGCCGGGCGCCAGGCAAAGGAGCCAATCCCGCAAGCGATTATTACGTGCCGCGCGTCGAGTGTAGCGCCGTCGTCCAGCGCGAGTTGGAACCCTCTTGCAATTTTCTCAACCAGCCTGACCTGTCGCTTATCCACGTCCGGCACGGCGCAATGTTGGAACCAATGACCATAATCGATGAAGCGATTCAGTGGAATGGGCGCATCAAAGTGGTTTCCGTTCTTCGCGCGATATGCGTCCAGCGTTAACGAGCATTCCGGATCTGACAAATGCGATCCCGCCCACGGAGAACGAAGCAACATACCGGCAGGCATCTGCCGTTCCCAGAACGACATCGGCTCGCCGAAAACGCTCGTTTCCAAACCTCGAACGCTTCGCAGGTGTGCCGCCACAGACAACCCATAAGGCCCGGCTCCGACGATCGCGACATCAGTCAGCACCATAGATTCACGTTCTTTTCTAAGTCACATTACTTCAGCCAGGAACGCCGCACCGGTTTGCAAGATTCAGACGATCCGCCGGACTCAGACGCAAGTTCGATGCCCGCCGGAGCCCCCTCCTCACCACAATTTCAGGTGGTACAAAAGAACACCTTTGCATAAACATACGCGATCCCTTCGCCAATGACTTCTCGCACTCCTTCGCTGGTCCGCCACCAATGCTCCGGATCGTAGTCTCGATCCTCCACCGAAATCACTCCGACCTTAACCTCCTTCCCGAAAGCCTTTTGGAACAGCAGCCTCGACCTCCGCGCATGTGGACCGAGAGTCATAATATCAATGGACCTGACTGAGACACCGTTCTCCTGGAACCACTGCTTGACGGCCAGCGCGGCATGATAAGTCCTGTCCTTTCGTTCTACCCAGCAAGGTATCGGCTGGACAGTATCGTTGGTCATCCCAAGTCTCCTAAGCTTTGTGGCACCGTAGTCGGCCACCGTGCGTTTTGGTGCAGCGTTCAGTCCGTCGCCAGTGACGCCTCCGCTTGTGAAAATCTTTTGATATTCACCGCCTTTGAACAAAGCCACAGCCTGCTCCAACGCGTATCCCGGAATCCAGCCCTCCACCACGAGGACTTCCCCTTCCATCCGGTTCGTGACGGCCAGAAATGGATAGGCAAATCGTATCGAAGCCAGCACCAGGCCGATACAGCCTGCTAGGACGACCAGCTTGGCGCGAAGCGAGAGAGTCCAACATTCCTTGCGTATTAGGATTCCTCCGAGAGCCCTTCGCTTGTCTGTCGAGCGTTGCCTCGCTACTTCTGGCGCCGTCGCTTCGGGCAGACGACCCGATACAGTGCTTGCTCCCCGATCATTGCCACGTACTGACATCTCCCTACTCCTCTCAGTTCTCTCGCGGGACGATCACACCTGCGATATTGGATCGATTTTCAATTTATTTGCTTCTCCTGGGTCAGTTGATACCCGGCCAAGGCTCTCAAACGCCTTTTCCTTGTACCACTCTAATGTTTTTGACAAACCATCGCGAGTGTCATCGGTCGGCTGGTAACCTAACAAGCGCCCTGCGCGAGAGATATCGGCTTGAGAGTGCCTCACATCACCGAGACGACATCCCTTGTAAGTCGGTCTGTAGTCAATCAAATATGGATGATCTGTCGTCAGAAGGTTTCTGATCAGGTGAAACAATTGGGTCAACGTCGTTCGTTCGTTGACCGCCACGTTGTATACTTGATTTACGGCACCCGCATCCGTGGTCATGGCAGCGAGGACGTTGGCTTGCACAACATTCTTCACGAAGCAAAAATCCCGACTCGTTTCACCGTCACCATAAATTTCGATTGGCTCTCTGCGCAGCATTCCTAGGATCCATTTAGGGATAACCGCAGCGTACGGACCTTCGGGATCCTGCCGAGGACCGAAGACATTGAAGTAACGCAACCCAATTGACTCCGTGCCATAACAGCGCGCAAAAGTTGCTGCAGTGAGCTCATTCACCAACTTGGTTAGCGCGTACGGAGAGAGCGGGCTCCCGATATTTTGCTCACGCTTGGGGAGGTCCGGGCTGTCGCCGTAAACCGAGCTGCTGGAGGCGTAAACAAACCGGCGGGTATTACAGTCGCGTGCAGCTACGAGCATGTTCATAAAGCCGGTGACATTAACATCATGGGATAGCACGGGATCTTTGATTGACCGCGGCACTGAACCCAACGCGGCTTGATGCAAGACAAAGTCAACCTTCTCGCAGGCACGCCGACACACGGCCAGCTCTCGGATGTCACCCTCGATGAAAGTAAATTGCCGCCACTGGTTTAGTTGGACGCATCCTTGGACTTGTTCGAGGTTCCGTAGGTGACCGGTGCTAAAATTGTCAATGCCTTTGACAATCTGGTCGTGTTTCAACAGAGTCTCAAGCAAAGTGGAGCCAATGAAGCCCGCGACCCCGCTGATCAGCCAGTGCTTGGGGGACGCGTGCAACTCCGCCAGCAATTCTTGGTAACGAGTCATTCTATAATTCAGATCTCGATGGGGCTAATGACTGCTCAAAAACATCGCACGTGAACCACCTAGCCCCAGCGATCGTTCGGAGTTTCGAATTTGCGATCCATGTGCGGGTGCTCCTCATCAATGGCTCAAGCCTGATATCCGCCATAGCTTTCGCATAGACGCCCACAATCCAGAGGCCTTGACTATCAATTCACTAATGGCAGCGTCATCCGGGAGCGGGATGCGCCTTAGGCAGAAGGGATCCGTGGCAGAGTCATTCAAGCCGGGATCGAGCGTCATGCCGCAGGTGTAGCCAGCGCTGCGGAGTAGGTTGATTTCCCGGTCTGAATAATCGCCGTTAGGATAGGCAAGCGCGCAGATTTTCAGCCCACACAAGTGTTCCAGAGTTTTCTTTGATTCAAAGATTTCGCTTCGCGCTCGCTCATCCGAGCAAGCCGGAAGTATTGGATGATAGACACTGTGCGACTGGAAATCAACCAAACTCTTCATCTCCGCAATCTCGGCCCAGGAAAGCGCCTGCCGTGTTTCATATTCTCTGCCGTCGCCATGTCCTCGCTCGAGCAGTAGCTGCGCCCTTTGTTCGTCCGGAAGTGCTTTCAGTGTCCGAGCTTCGGCCGGATTCTTCGCGTGCGACCACCAAAAATGCGCCTGCGTGCCCACAATTCCGCTGCACAAGAATATTGTGATGGGAACACCGTGTTTTTCGAGCAGGGGTTTCAGTTCGTAGTTGGCCTTGTGCCCGTCGTCAAAAGTGATAATAATCGACTTTGGCGGAAGCGACGACGCCGACTTGTTCTTCCTCCAAGCCAAATATTCTGAAAGTGGAAGGATATTATAACGCGCCCTCAGCGCTCGGAAGTGGCGTTCGGCGACTGGTGCCACCATCGCGTGATAAACTACGATCGTGAGTTTTTTACGTTGAACGATTTCGCGAAGGATGAATGGAAGCCCAGAAAGCCGCAATAGAACGAAGACTGCCGACCTAAGCAACCTCTTCCAACGTTTTGAAAGGCCGTAATGCCGCTGCATTTCCAGGATCTATTGCAAACCTGGCGAACCGCTTTGATTCCGAGGGCTAGTCGGACCTGCATATCCATTCCCACGCCTTGAACTTCGCTCGGTTATGGCGTGACGATACACTTGAACTATCGCTAAGGCCGTTTGCTCCAAGCTGTACCGTCGCATCGCAGCGTGGCCGTCAAATACAAGTCCGGGACCGCCATGCAGAACAGTCTCCAAGCCGTCCGCAAGCGATTCCGCGGTCCGCGCGCAAATTTGAAAGCCGGCAATACCTTCGCCGATCTCTCTCACATCTCCCACGTCGGTGGACACGACGGGCAAGTTGCAGGCCAGCGCTTCCTTCACTGAGGTCGGAGATCCTTCCGAGTCGGAACAGAGAATCATCGCGTCGGCCGCGCCGTAGTACCAAGGCATCTCCCCATTCGGAACCTGCGAAACGGTCAACAATTCAACGTTCAAACCATGCGCTACCAGCCGATTGACGGCGGCCGCGGCCAAGTCAAATCGCTTGACTGTCCGGCCCGGACTAAACGGGAACAAAACGTACTTTTTATCGATAGCTAGACCCAGTCGCTTTCTCGCGTCAGCGCGCTTTTTCGGCAGAAAAACGTTCAAATCCACACCGCACGGAATGACTTCGCCTGGAACTTTCGCCGCAATCTGCCGGCTCACGGCAACGGTCGCATCAGCAAAGCGGCACGCCAACCGGCTAAGCATGGGTTGCAGCCTTCCAATTAGAACATCGCTACCATGAAGCGTGATGACGAGCGGGGTGTTGGAACGAAACACAGCGGCGATTCCGGTCAAACCGTAATGAGCATGAACGATGTCGTACTTCACCCTACGAGTCCGCTTGCGAACCTCGATCGCAGCTTTCAAATACGCCAGCTTGGAACGGTACCCTTGAAAGTGCAGGACATCTACGCTGTGTTTCCACAGACGGAGTTGCTCGACTTGTTGCATCACAAAAGCGCCTGAACCTTGATTCTCCGCGTGCGGGTACATTGCGGTCACCGCCAAAATCCTAAGGCACATAGGACTCGTTTGACCTGCTCACACTCGAATCGCCTCGCTGGATTCCACAAGTCGGTAACGAATCGTCCACCAGCTCACATTCCCCTCGTGAGTTGGCTGAAGTCGATTTCACGTTACTAAAACCTCTTCGTACATGCGCATGGTATCGTGAACCAATCGATCAAGGGAGAAATGGCGCAGCAGATGATGCTTTCCCGCCTTGCCCATTCTCTGGGCTAATGCTGAATCGTCCAAGAGAAGTTCGATTTTCTGCGCTAAGGCTTGCGGCTGCGATCGCGAAACCAAAAATCCAGTTTCACCCTCCAGGACAACCTCGCGATTTCCTGCACAGTCGGTCACCACAACAGGCTTTTCCGCTGCCATATATTCCATTATCGAATTCGAGATCCCCTCCGTGTAGGTGCAAAGCACGCCAATATGCATGGCGCTCACAATGGCCTCAATGTCTTTCCGCTCACCGAGGAACCGAATCCCGTCTCCTGCGGAGGCTGCCATTTGTTTGCACGTTTCCAAGTTTTTCCCTCCACCGACAGCGACGAACATGACGTCGTTCCGCCTTTTCAGAATGAATTCGGCAGTCCGGAGGTACGTAGTGTAATCCTTATAATCCGAAAACTCGGCAACCATGCCAACGATTTTTTTGCCTTCAACCCTCAAATTGACATTGCGGTCACCTTGGGCCTTCGCTGCTTCAAACCTACCCATGTCAAAGCCGTTATGGATAATGTAGTTGCCATTCCCCGTTTGCCGCAAACCACGGCTCTCCAATCCCGCCTTCGAGTTACCAACACGCGCATCCGAAAGCCAAAGCAGGAATTTTTGCATCTCCCACCGAAATCCGCGATTGCGAAAGGCATTCCGGATAGTGCCATTCACCAACTTAATTCGCCGCAGCCTGGACAAAGGCAACGCATAAAACGTCGCCATGTCGCTATTGGTATGGACTATGTGCGGTCGAAAATCTTTCAGGATTGCGTAAAGCCGGCTAAAAACCAAGGGATCCCAGCGCACCTTCCGAAGTAAATAAACCAGCGGGATTTCCAGGTCCCTAATTTCCGGAACATAAAACTGTTCCTGCCCCATGGTGACCACCATCGGTTGAACATGCTTCAGCGCTCTAAGACCCTTTAGCAGCTCAACTACTTGTCGCTCCTTGCCACCCACCCTCAGACTGTCCACGAGGTAAACTACCCGCAAACATTTATCCCGATGCATTCTCATTCTATGCGCCCCAGTTAAAGGACAACCTCTAACTCTTCCGCACTGGCGGGCACATTGATCAGCAACGTTCTGCCTTCGCAGGCTCCTCCTGTCTCTGCATTCCCATCGATTGTCTTCTCTTCGCCGCCCGAACGCACGAGGCACCGCTTGGGCAAATGTGAAAGCGGTACGCGCAGCGTGACATCGGTGTTGCCGAAGCGAACGGCGTCGTAACTGCTGTCCACGCGAATTTTGATCGACTTTCCATTTCGGCACACATCTAGCTTAATCTTTTGGCGCGCTTCGCAATACGCCGCGATCTCACTCATCGTCGCTACCCAAATCTCACCCCGGTTTCTAAGGGCCGCGATGCAGCAAACGATATCATGAAACTCATTTTCAAAGAGTTCGGTCGGATCCGACGGATGGAACCAGAAGTGATAGGCAGCCTCACAATTCATAGCTTCGTCCAGAAAGATCTTCGCCTTGCTCAGGTACTTGTATCCATTCCCTTTTCGCAAATTCATGCTCTCATATAACTTGTAGACCCCGCATTCTGACCGCTCCGGATACGATAACCGAATTGCGGTATCCCTGTGACGAACTGACGTAATATTCAAATCCCCAAGCAACTCCAAATACTGGTGTCCCATGCTGTTTCGCGGATAAACCAATGACCTCGGCCTCAACCCAAAGGGCTCCATAACCTTGCTGGATTCCTCCAGTTCTCGGCGGACAAGCAACTCGTTTGAACACTGTTTTGAAAAATCAATATGACTAAAGGAGTGTGTTCCGATCTCGTGTCTTACCTCGCTTGAGTCGATCAATTCGATCAGATCAGGCGCGTACCAACCTGGATCCTCATCCACATTTGTACAGGGATCGTGCATGTACCAGTCGCCTCTCCAATGCGGATTCCGCGGCGGTCTTGGCATTTCTGGGTGCGCTAAACCACACTGACCACGTTCACAACTCTCCAGGAATAAGTGCCCTACTGTAGCCCAAGTGATTGGAATGGATTGTTCGGCCAGGATCTCCAGCACAATCGGCACATTCCTGCGACTGCGAACGCCCATTAGCTTCTGTTCCTCAAGTTTCAATCCCCGAAATGCCCACTCAAGTTCAAAATCAGCGGAGATAGTTACGGCACCCCTAGCTGCACCGAAAAACGCCGTGATCTCCACATCATCGAAGAGTTTTTTGCTTGGGCGTATTCCACGTGAAAAATCCCCTTTCAATGCAAACGCTGTTCTCAATAAAACATCGGCAATCCCTTCATTCATAATTAGAGCGTGACAACTTCCAAAGCGTCACCATGTTCATAATCGTGTGCTCGTTCCACTCTCAACTCGGTCGTGCTCCGGACGTTAAGGAGTCGAACTTCTCTGCCGACAGCCTTCGCAGGCGGCGTAACATCTTAGCACTATCCAAAAATCCGATGACTTGGGCTATGATTAAGAATCCTCCCAGACCCACGGCGCTCGGCACAGCGAGTGCAAGCATTTTTACAGCCAATGTCCTAGAATCGAAGGCCGGCATGAGCACTCGGCCCAAAAGAAAGCCTCCACAACTGGCAAAAACGGCCAAGAGCAGTTTTGTGGAGAAATCGCGCAACCCACCCCATCCGACTGGTCCAAAACACCTACGCATTAAAACAGCCATTACCACGGATGCGCATATTGCTGTTAGAGAAGTCGAAAGAGGAAACCCGTAAATACCACAGCCATAGACTAACACGGGCGTGAATATCAAATACAACAAAAAAGAGATTATCATCCCCACAAGTGGCGTCTTGGTATTCATCCCTGCATAAAATGGAATTTGGATCAGGCTAACAACCCGCCCGAAAAGAATATACGGAGTCATTAATGCCAAGAATCGTGCAATCAAGACGCCATCGCTTTTCAGGAATTTCCCTCTCTCAAACAATATGCTCACTACCGCTCCACCATTGAATATCAACCACGCACTGATAGGCAGAGCCAACAACAGTAAAAGTTTCATTGCGCGCAAAATATTCCTCTTCATTTCCTCGACCTGATTCTCGGCCATATTGTGTGAAACCATTGGCAGCGTAGCTGTAACGACGCCTCCCATCATGATAGACGAAATCGCAGTAATCATCCGTGTTGCGTACTTGAGCCCGGAAAGCACACCTGCAGCATAATAGGAGGCAAAATAATTCTCCAACACCGTTCTAAACTCGCTCAACATTTGTCCAGCTGATGGATAGATCATGAGGCGAGACAGCATCTGAAGCTCTGGATCCGCAATACGAACAACAGGTCGAAACGCGAACCCTAAGCGCCTCACGGCCAGCCAGAGCACCACACATTGACTTGCTGCACCGGCAAGGAAGCTTACTGCCAGGGCGTAAATCCCAAGCTGCTTTTGAAGAACCAACAAAGTGATGATCGTACAGACATTTACCATAGCTCTCGATAGCGATGCTAGCCAATACCTGTGAAATGCGTAGAGCACACACGAAAGGATATCACCAATACCTCGGATGAGAATAAGCCACACAAGCATCATGCTAATCCTGACGGAGAGCAGCGTTGCATCGGCCTTGAAGCCCGGAATCTGAAGCGGCATTAGCGTGCCAGCCATGAGCATCCCGAGAAGGCTTGCCAATACTCCAAATACAACCCAAGTTGTGAGAACATTGTTTAGAAATTGCGACGTCCGAGCGCGCCCAGATTCCTTATCAATTCGCGCCAGCAGCGGAACAAGGACCTGAGCGAACTGTGTGCCAAGCGCAGAGCTTATCAGTAAAGGTAATGCCATCGCAGCAAAGAACGCGTCCACGTCACTTACTAAGCCGAAAATCCCCATAATGACGGCATCGAGCAACAAGCCCGTCGCGACACCAACTCCGCGACAAAACGTTGTTATCGTACTGTTTTTGACTAAATATGCCTTGTCGAACGTGCCAGATGGCTTGCTGTCATTACAGGAAATCAAATTCATTTCAGGGTCTTTGCCTCTGTTCACTCTTTGGCGGGCTGTCCGAGGTCTGACAAGAGAGCCTCCGGCTGTGGCATGTTACGCACTCCTGCTAGAAAGCGCTAGCCTTTTAGATCGAGTTGGAAGCACTGAATCATGAATCGTCTGTAAACAGACGATCATCAACGCCATCAAACACCAGCCTGAAACAACACCAGAGCAGCGGAGTTCTGTTGCTGCCCAGCTAGCGCTTCACGACATCTCCGGTTGCTTCAAGTCCGGCAGCTTCAATGCGTCAACTAGCTGACAGTATTGCGGCCAGAAATGACCATGGTGCCAATTTAGCGAACCGTCCCAATAACCAGGACAATTGTAGACCGCGGTATCCACATACGCGTAGCTGATTTCGCAGAATGTCGGAACCCCATTCTCATCGTAGAGAAAGTCGTAAGCCATCGATTGAAAGCCCATTTTTTCCGATATCGCAATGGCCAGGGTGATAAATCGCTTATCAATCGACTCGACATCATACTCAATTCTGCCACTGCCGGAAGATCTGAAATCATTTGGCCTGTTTAGTCTACGAAATGCGAAGGCACGCTTACCGATTACCGTCACTCTTGTGTCGTAGTGGTTATTAGGCATGAACTTCTGAAACAAAACATAGTTCTTGTGCAGCTCTAAAACTGGCATGGCCGCTCCCTGTATCTTGCGAATGGCGTTCGCTCCGACATGGCGAACAGCTTTGGATAGCTGAAAGTCCTTCCAGCGAGTGCTTCTCCAAGGAATTCTTGTGGATTTGATCCCCGAATTGAACATTTTACGTATTGCTCTTTCTCCCAGTCGGTTACTTTCTACAAGAATTACGTTTTCAGAGCCAGCTCCCCCCCTGAGTTTAAAAACCACCGGGAGCCTAGCATTACTGAACCAATTTAATGCCTTTTGCTTGTCCCAAAATATCCATGACGGAACCATGGGAAATCCATGAAATCTCAATAGATAATATTGCTTAATCTTGTCATCGAACGTCCACCACGTACGTTGGCTGGGCAAGCACGGAATTCCCATTTCATTCTCCACGATCGGTAGAATTGCTTTTGCGATATGCTCATCGCCATTATCATGCCTCCACCAAAATACGAACAAATCCACATCTGCCACCAAACGCCAAAAATCAGGATCGTCTGCTTCTAGCCGGAGGTGACTGATCCCATTATATTCAAGTATTGTCTCGAAACGGCGTATGTAAGGAGTATATCCCTTAAAAAACGTCTTATGTATGCCGACCTGCATATGTGTCCAAGCCTTATCCTCGCTTCACCTGCAGCCTGAAGTGCACCCAAGTGCATTCGAAACGCGAGAAGCCCGGCGCATCTGCGAGAGCAGGACTACCTACCGAAGTGAACCAAGCACGTACAGCTTCGAAACGGCCAGCGCTGAGTTGGCGGATCCGAATTCCCGTTTGATTCGCCTGCCTCCAGTATCCAAGGCTTGGCTCCCTCACTACTGAGCAAGCGGTTTCATGGCGCGCTCGGCACATGGCAATCCAGGTGATTTGCATTTCGCCAGGAAAAAGACGGTGCCTTCTAGATCGTGTTGCCGCCCATAAATCGCCAACGCCTTTCGCAGCAACGGCAAAGCCACTCCATAGCTAAACCGCTTTCTTAACGAATGCTGTCTTGTCTTAACCGGTTCGCTGTGGTGCTTTACCAACTCGAATTGGCCAGAACGCAGTTGCTCGACAACTTGTCCCACGGAATATTCGGTCACATGCATTGCCGAATTGAACTCCACGCTCAGGCCACGCGCCAGTCTAATGAGGTTCTCAAAGCGATAGCGGCTCGGAGTTGAGATTATCAGATAGCCATCCTGACGGAGTACACGCCGAATCGAGTCCAACATTCGAAGGGGATCAGGCACATGCTCCCAAATATTGTTGCACACCACCAGGTCAAAATATCCTTCTGCGTAAGGGAGACAATAGGCGTTGGCCGCAACGAAATCAATCTCCGGGTAGAGATCCACTGCTCTTGCGATAGCCGAGACTGAATAATCCAGGGCGGAGAATTCGGCATCCGGGAATCTTCTACGCAAGGCTTCAGTCAAATGCCCGGCTCCACAGCCAATGTCCAAAACCGTAGGATGTTCCCCACAGTCAGCCATCGCTATAGCTGCCAAATGGGCGGTACAGCTTTTCCGACGTAATTGAAACGGCGAGTCTAGATCCAAATCGTATGGATCGCCATTTTTATACTCGTCGGAAATGTGGATTTCACTCGGCACCAGGAAGATTTTGAAACCCTTTGGATGAAATGCAAAGGAGTGCTTGCCCGCTGATGACACCCATTCGTTCAAGGAACAACCGTCGTTCGGTGAGACGTGGCTCATTCGGTGCCAATCAAAGTACTTCCTCATCGTGAGTCGGCCTTGGTTAGAGCAAACCTGCATTCCGCCATTCCCCCCCCTGTTATAAGCGCTGGTATCAAGTGGGCCTCACCTCGGTGTCCGGAGCAAGAGCAGCACCAGATTCTACATCGCTTTGAAGCTCATCGCCGATTTTAACGCGAGGTAAATCGGAACGCTGCAGAGTCATCCCCGCACTCACGCCCAGGATTAGAAACATGATATTGTGCGTGAACAAGTGGAATCGAAGATCACCAGTCATGGAGTTCAAGCAAAAATAGGTAAGCATGGAGCCGCCAACCACCGGGAGTGCTCGCTCAATGGTTTCTGATCTCGGCAAGTTTCGATACGCTCTGACACAAGATCGCAGTGCCAGAAAGACAATCATCGCGTAGAGGGAAAAACCTACCAGGCCCAGCTCGGTTAACAAGCCAAAAACCGTGTTCTCATTGCCAGAGGTCAAGGCCGTCTCGGGATCGTCGGTAAAAGCTTCCTCATACATTCTCAATTCTTTGCCGAACCTGCCATAACCCAACCCGAGAATTGGGTGAGCCAAAAAGACCTTGTACGCGAGGCTGATGTTTGCAATTCTGTACTCGACCGTGTTCTGTCTTCGCCCGAAAAGAGTGCTGCTCGATAAAGAGAATTTGCTGCCTGCTCCCACAAGAAAAGCCAATAGAATGGCGCACAATACCCTGCCGGAAACTCGATTCAGGCCCGTTCGTGTAAAAACAAAAATAATCAGCGTCGCGAAAAATCCCAGCCACACCGTTCTAGTGTAGGTGAAATAAACACAGATACCCGTCAGCAGTAGGATGCAATGAAGCAGCCAGCTTCGAATCCCACGAACGTAAAGGGCCATCACGCTACTGGCAGCAAAGGTCATAACGAGCGCAGCACCCAGAAAGCTGCTGTTCATAAATGGGCCCCGCAGCCGTTCCCATTGATCTCCTATGTTTTCGTCCAGGATGTATTTAGGCCAAACCAGGGCATCGATTCGATAGTGCTCGAGAACACCACTAACGACCAGATACGTTTGTATTGCAAGCAGCCATTTTAATAGCGTCTTTACCTCATCAATTGTGTATTGGCCATGTTTTGCGACATAATATATGCTGAATGGGAAATACGTTAGCTGGAAGAGTGTTGTAAGCCATCTAAGTCTTATCCCGTCGGCATCGGCACCCGTAACAATCAACGAGACGGTGCTCATCACAGTGAATAGTACCATGCACCCTTCAATAAGGTCGAGTCTTGGACGATTACGAACACTGGTGACAAACATCGCTGAAAGAAGCACGAATAGCAGCCGATCCGGGGGAATCCTGAGTCCAACATTGATGCTCAGGTCTGGAGTCATATATTGATACCAGAACAGCTGCGAAAACAACCACAACGGGATTAAGGATTTGAATGCCACAGCGTGCCTCGAAAGGGTGCCGCATAGCCGGCCTGATGGACGTGTGTGTCTTGCTCAGTCACTTACGCCGACCTGGCCAACTAGCCCGACGAGATTCCCATCCACTTCGAATCATCTGGGAACGCAAACGAGCTGTTTGGCGATATGGCCCGCGGTGTTTATCCGTCGGATCCGTGCGGCGGTCCGCGGCGATTCGAGTAGGGACGCGAAGCTCCAATCGAAACCAGCGCGATTACCACCGCGGATACATGGCCCCTTGCCCTTAACACTCGGCTTTGTATTGTACTACGATTGGATTCACCGACCTGTAGAGAGTCTCAATCCTCAAGGCCCCACAACGCGCAGATTTGTCGGAGCACTTGGTGCGCTAAGGGCTGTTCCATATTGACTTTGCACCGCTCCGATGTCCCAGAAGTTATTGAGGCGGCTGCTTTTGAAACAATCATCCGAGAAGCTACTGAGTGTCTGTCCGCGACCAATGATGGGGGAGCCTAACTGCGGTGTGTAATTGTTGAAAGGAATGTTGATGAGCAGATTAGCGTCTTGCAGAGCTGTCAACGAAATGGAGTGTGTTCCCTCGCTGCTGTTTTGCCACAGGCCATGACAAGCATTATAGTCGCTGACAACATTGTTTCCAGATATGGATGCCTGGAGGCCTAAACTATTATTGTCACATACTAGGTTATTGATTACTGCGGCATTATTTAGGACCTGACTAACGCTCAACCCCAAGATATCACAACCGTAGATTGTGTTGTTGTAGAACTGGATGTCTTCCAATGCACTCCCTGAGCCGTCCAGCTGGACACCCCGATAGTGGCGGGCAATGATACAGTTTCTGATTGTGATTCCTTTGTAGCCATACTTACCCGTTGAGCTTACGCCAAAAATTCCATGCCTGGTATCGCTTGATATTGCAGAATCGTGAATGAAGCATCGTTCAATGAGAATGTTTTGGTTCGTTTTCACCATGGTCTGAGGAAGAATAATTCCTCCCATCCCACTCATTCCTTGAATTTCGACATCGGAGACTCGCAAGTTGGTAATACCATTCTTACAGTCGATTCCGTCCCCTTGCCCACCACCCGTGCCAGGATTGCGTATAAAGACGTTTGTGATTGTAATGCCAGCATGCTGATTGCCCATTTGTTGCTGGACTGAAAGGGGAACATCGGGATCGACTGAACCGATATAAATCGCCTCGCCCTGACACGTGTCAATTCGCACATTTCGAATGGTCATGTTTGTGCATGGTGGAAACAACTGCTGACTAATATTCGTAGCATCGTCCATGAAGGTATATAGAATGCCCAGGGCGGGGGCCATTGCCGTGATATCGTGAATATTGAGGAACTCGGCAATGACGTTGTCACCAGCGAATGAGGTCCTTGCAGCACTGCCGGAGATCTCAAATCCGCGCATCGTAATATTATCCTGCTTTTTGTAAGTAGAATAACGAGTCCATCCAAGGGCCGAAGCCCCATCCCCTGTCAGCATGAACACTCTACGGTTGGTGTAAGCAATCGAGATATCCTGTGCGTTGGTCCGCCAAGACGGAGTCACCGCATTCGTGTTCCAAAGGGAACAGCCATCTATGGTTAAGCGATGCGAGCTACTGACGGATCTTTGAAACTCGAGAAACCATGCGCGTGACTGCTGAGTCGTGTCTGCTTTTAGGGCCGAAACATAAACAGTAACGTCATTCGCGAGCAGGGCGCTATTAATCGCAGCCCAAGCGCTTGAGGAAAAGCTCGCCCACGGTGAAGCAGCGGCCCCGGTCTGGGCGCCAGTCCGGTCGGGATCGACGTAAAAAGTCGTCGCTCCTGGCAATGCCGAAGGGGCTGCGAACAAGACGAAACCGAGCGCGGAGAGGATTAATGAACGAGTCCCGAAACGGTTGCGCCGGCGACAACTGGCGAGTTTGGCACTCATAATTTTCGATCGTTTTTCTATAAACATTCTTCCCCCAATTTTAGCAGCACCCGTGCCAAGCCGCACCGCATTCCACTTGGCGGGCAGTACCTGTGTAAAACGAAGCGCGCATCGTTGACATGGGACTCTGGACGGACATCGTTCCGCATCGAACATTGCAAAATGCAAGGCATCTCACAGCAGTACGCACGCGAACGCTCTGTGCAGGCGCTGCGCTTCAAGACAGTAGTGTCTCATAGGCGCGCAATAGTTCTTTCCTCACAACCGGCCATTGCAGGTCCTGCTCGACGCGTTTCCGACCAAATTCGCCGGTCGTTTTGCGGAGCATTGGTTGATCCATCAGCGATACGATTGCCTCGGCGAATTTTCGTTCGTCGTTTGGTTTGACGTAAATCGCCGCGTCTTGAGCCGAGAAACGTGTTTCCTTCAGATCGTAGGAAACGATCGGCTTTGCGTAAGCCATGTACTCCATGATTTTGATCCAGGTGGATACATCATTCAGTGGGCTGGAAGGGTCGGGGTCCACGCAAATGTCGGCCGCCGCCAAATTGCCGAATAATTCCTCCTCCGAGATATAGCCGGTAAATTCGACAAAACTCTCCAAGCGCAGTTCTGTCGCCAACGCGCGCAGATCGGCCAGCGAATCACCGCTGCCCATGATGACACAGTAAAAGTCCTTCCTGCCAAGTTCGAAGGCCAAATGCCGCAAAGACCGCAGGAGGTAATCGACACCGTCTTGCGGGTTCATAGTGCCAATGTAGCACAAAATGCACCTGTCCATTTGTCGCAGCCGCTTGCTTGGGGAATGGATGGTCATCCGCCGAAAATCCGGCCCGTTCCGGACTACGAAAGCCTTCTCCGGTTTCACGCCGCCTCGCTGAATTTGGATCTGTTTGTAAGACTCATTCGTCGCGATCGTGATGTTTGCCAACTTGAGGCTGCATTTCTCCATGAGTCGAAGAGTTCGGGTAAGGAGGTTATTATTCGCTCCGTACCGCGATTGATAGAGCTCGGGAGAAAGATCATGGTGGTCGAAGATGAATTTCTTGCCGAATGGCTTGTACAAGGCGGCGACCAGAAATAGCGTATCCGGCGGGTTGTGCGCGTGGATCACATCAAAACCGCGCTTGAACGCGACGTACAGGCTCATGCAGAAGCAGGCGAGTGTGAAGTAGAGATATTCGCCAAGATAGCCAACGACGGACGCTACGTTAAGAAAGCCTCGCTGGAGCAAGGTGGGTCTTGAGCCGGGCGTCTTTTTGAAAAGAGACAGCCTGGCGAGGCGGTACACTTGAATCCCTTGCACAATCTCCGCGAACGGTTCGCCCTTCTTACGGAGACAAACCACGGTAATACAATAGCCGGCGGCAGAAAGGGTTTCACATTCATTTCTGACGCGGGGATCGTCGGGAAACTGATTTTCCACGAACATCAGAATTCTGACAGGGGATTTCTTCATAAACGGTCTTCGTGTGGAACTACCAACAGATTCCTTCATAGTTGGCCGGTGTTTCGGACAGGTCAGGGAATAGGCGAGCCAGATCGATCACGATTTTATTCCCGTCCAGATTCGCCAAGCCGTCATGAAAATGAAGGTCTTTTTTCGTAACCACAATGACGTCGGAGTTGTCGATAACTTCACGAACGGACGTCGCCATCAAAGAGGAGAAATGGGGAATAGTTTGTTCGATGAATCGTTTGTTCGCGCCAAGTAATTTCGCAAGAGCCACTTCCGCGTCATAGATCGAGACGCTATATCCCTTTCCAATCAAGGTTTCGATGAGCGCAACCGTGGGGCTTTCGCGAAGGTCGTCCGTGCCTACTTTGAAACTGAGTCCCAGAACGCCTACCTTCGTCCTGCCAGTCCTCCTGATCAAAGAATAAGCGCGATTTATTTGGGCCTGATTGCTAGCCAGGAGAGAGCCGAGCACAGGCAGCTCGACTTCCAGCTGCCTGGCTCGGTATAAAATTGCGCGTAAATCTTTGGGCAAGCAAGATCCCCCGAAAGCAAATCCGGGTTTCAGGTAGTATGGCGACAGGTTCAATTTGCTGTCCTTGCACACAATGTCCATCACGGTGTGGCTATCGATGTTGAAAGCCTTGCACAGGTTGCCGATCTCGTTCGCGAAGCAAATCTTGAGCGCGTGGAACACGTTGCAGCTGTACTTGATCATTTCAGCAACCATAATAGACGTTTTCACTATTGGTGCTTCCAGCTTTGTGTATAGTCTGGCCACAGTATCCGCACTCCGCTGGTCCCCCGCCCCAATAATGGTGAATGGAGGATGGTGGAAGTCACGCACCGCGCTTGTCTCTCGCATGAACTCGGGATTCATGCAAACGCCAAAATCCGGCCCTGCTCTTTTGCCGGACATCTTCTCGAGTAACGGCACAATCAGTTGTTCCACTGTGCCTGGCAGAACTGTGCTGCGGATGTTTACGACATGATAGGACTCCGTTTCCTTGAGGAGAGCACCAAGGTGGCTCACCACGCGGAGCACATGTTCCAAGTTCAAGCTCCCGTTTTCGTTGCTGGGCGTGCCTACACAAACCAAGCAGATGTCACCCAACGCGGTACTCTCCATCGCAGCGCGGAGTTTTCCACCACGGACAACGTCCTTGATCACCTCCTCCAGGCCCGGTTCAATGATCGGACTGCGAGACTGGTTAATGAGCTCGATCTTAGTCGGGTCCACGTCCACGCCTGTGACGTCGTGCCCTTGGTTCGCCAGACAAGCCGCCGTCACACTCCCAACATAACCCAATCCAAAAACAGTCACTTTCATCGCAAACCTTCTTTCGCTTTTGATAAAGGCTACTTAGGCATCGCGCCTCGCGGAATGGAGTTAGTGATCGTCGAAGCAGCACGAGAGAACTCAGCAATTTGATGAGGCAACGCATTCCAATAGGATTCCTTGTACCTATCTCGAACATAAACCAGGATCTCGCTATACAGCGATAGGTCGTACTCGTACGCCGAAATGTTCATCGGGATGAAACTCATGTAGTCCGGGTGTGTATCCAAATGAGCCATTCCACCATGTTCCACAATCCAGTCCAGTTTCGTTTTCCAAATGTCAATGGTTTTTTCCCGGAGGATCACGAACAGGCTGAAGTCTTGGAGCAAGGTGTAGGGGATTTCAACGTAAGCGCGCCGGCCAGGGCCGTTAACTAAAAACGGGAAGATCGTGTCCACGCCATCCGGTTGCGGCTCAAACGGATCGGTGTCGAACGTGGATGCGTCGTAAAGAATGTTCAAGTCATGCAGCCAATTAAGGTTATGATGCATGAATCCAGAGCGGAATCCGACCGCATTCCACTCTTTCAAGTAATGATTGATGCGTTCAGCGCAAGCCTTAAAGATTTTCCGGGACAGGTAGAGTTTGCCATCGTGCTTTAAGTCATGCACGCCCACTTCGAATCCCTTCGCGGTCAACTGGTCGCGCAATTCCTTCGGGGTTGAGTAATCGCCTTCCGGGATGAAGTTGAAGGAGGAGCGAAAGCCCAGGCTGGCTTCGAGCTCCATGAGTTGCCGGCAGCGGTCGAGTCCGATTTTCCCTTCCACGTCATGGGTGAGAACGAACGCAAAGCGCTTTCCGTCCGGCCAGCCACGCCACCCGGGAGGCGGTTGCTCGCTTCCCTTTTTGATTGGCCAGTCACTTGCGTAAGCGACTCGCCGGCGTCGGGCACGCCACCGGCGAAAGGCGACGCGCAGCCTCAAAGGCACAAATGGCTTCAGTTCGTAATAGGCTCTTTTAAATAGCATTTGGTATCACGAAGAGCGGTAGGTTGAGGATCGGGGCGGGGGATTGTGCCAGAAGAGGCACAGCGAACCGCAAAATTTCGTGAACTCTGGCAGGCTGGAAAACCGGTGTTACAGTGCCTTTGGGAGGCCTTGAGTGGCGTTCATAGATGGCCGCTAGAGGTGGGTTCGATTTATTCGCGCCTCTCCCTTTCGACGGCCACGCGAATGGACTGATGGGCAGACTCCGTCCCCGTCAATTCGCATTACAAGCGATGATTTGCAGGAGCAAGACGTCGAGGTCTTGGTACCTATCTGTTCACTCTTCCCGCAGCACACTCTGAATTTGCAGAGCGTCAACCTTCGAAATCCAAACTCCTATAGCTCAGTGAGAAGCCAAGTTGGAACGTAAGTTCGGCGCTTGTTAAGTACGGTGGTTACGTTCGCATTCGATTCGGAGAGCAACGCAGTCGCCCGCCTTATCACTTCCCGGTTCGTTTTCTCCGATTCGATCACCAGAAAAACCAGATCCATGCAACCCGCCAACCGGGCGGTGACACTGGTTTGATTTATGGGGGGCATGTCAAAGATGATGTAATCGTAATCGCTGGCCTTCATTTTCGGCACGAGATGCGTGAATCGCTTAGGTAAGACGCGAGGGAACTTGTCGGTCACGTCCTGCGCCGAAGCCAAGTAAAGGTGTTCCTGAACCAGTCCCGCATTCCTTTTTTCAGTTTCCAAAACGTCGGGCAATGGGCAACCGGGCCGGCCTTGGCGGAACTGGCGCGCCGCGCCGTGCTCGAGGCCGATATCCACGAGCAGGACATTGCCTTCCCCGGTTTCGGAGAGCGAGGCCGCCAGGCCGGCGGCAATGGTTGTAACGCCGGAGCCTTTTGAACAGCTCGCCACCGCCACAAGCTTGGGCTTATGAGTCATGTTTTTCACTTCGAAATGAGCTACGAGGCGGTCGCGCAACGCTTCGTGAAACGGGCGCAGCGGGTGGTTGGCGTCCCAGGGCGCGATTTGGGCCTTGCCGTTTTTGAGGCCGCCTTCGGTGGATGGGATGGTTACCTCATGACTCCGGCTGGGGGACCGCGGATGCCCGTTTCGGGCAAACCTCGGAAGCCACCCGAGAGCCTTCCAAGCCGTGTCAGGAATCGAAAGAAACAAAGGAAGGCGCAGTTTTGTCTCTACTTCGATGGGTCGCTTGATGGACTGATCGAGGAACAGTTCGATGAGGAACGCCAAGCCGATGCCCCCAAAAACGCCTCCAGCCAACAACTTGGCCATTAATTTGATCAACGGAGAATAGTCCCTGACTGGGGGCGAGGGGGATTGCACGAGATTTATGTTCGAAATCTTCTCCGTTCCGAGAGCCCCATTGATGCGGGCCTGCTCCAGGCTCGCCGAGTAGTACCGATAGTTGGCTTCCTCCAGTTCCTTTTTCCGCTGCAATTCGGTGATGGCAGATTCGGCTTCGTCCATGCCCGTGGTTTCAGTCCGGATCCTTTCCAACTGCGAACTCAGCACTTTCATCCTGGCCTCGAGGGCCTTGATGCGGGAAGTTTCGGCGCCCAAATCAGCAGGCAAACCATTTGTTCCGGAAGAGGGGGATTCGAGGCCGGCGAGCTTGGGACTTTCCTTTTCCATCGCCCGCTTGCGCTTCTCAGTTTCGGCGATCTGTTCGTCGATTCGTTTTACCGAAGGATTCTCCTTGGTGTAGTGATTCAGCATTTCTTTTTCCTTCGTCCGATAGAAATCCAATTGCGAGCACAGGCCCTTGTATTCATTCACCTTTTCCAACGCAGCGCCGAATTCGGCCGCGGCCGCTTCGGACTTCGCCGGCAAAAGCTTTTCCAATTCCTTCACCGCGGCTTTCCGTTCCTCGAGTTCGGCTTCGGCGGCGAAAAGGTCCGCGCTTGTTTTTGCGATCTGTTCGGTGTGGGCTTTCTTGGTGTCTTCCAAGGAGATTATTCCCGCCTTGGCCTTTAGCTTCCTCAGTTCCGCCTCGGTTTGAGCGAGCCGGGAATGCATCTGGTCGGTTTGCTGCAAGAGAAAGTCGTCGAGCAGACCGGCCGTCTGATGGATTTCGCCGTGTCGCTGCCGGTAACTGTTGATCAACTGCGTGAGAACGGGCTGGACAATTTCCGCATTGGGGTGTTGGAAGGTGATCGTAATAATGTTGGCCTTTTTGGGCACGTCGGTGATCAGATTCCTTTCGATGAGAGCGGCAGCCTGGTCACGTTGGTTGCCTTTGCCTGGTTTTGGCACTATTCTTTCAAGGCCAACGAGGTCCGCGGCCCGCGCGGCCAGGTCGAAGCTGCGCAGAATTTCCATCTCGGTATTGATGATGTTCTCCCCCCGCGCATCGGGCGACGTGATCTCGGAGTCTTTGGCGACTGGATTGGCCGATTTATTGTCCAGCACGTAGCGTATCAGCAACTTGGCTTCCGACTTGTAGCAGGGAGGCTTGAGCAACGGGAGAACACTAGAAGCTAAAACTCCCGCGGCCGAGCAAAGAAGAATCTTCCATTTGTGCCGAAACAAGACGTAGTAGATGTCGCCCACGTTCGTCCCCAACGGTTGGGGGTCTGGCTCCTTCGCAGGCGTGCTGATTGGGTGGTTCATTGCCGGTTCGGAAAATCCTCGTTCGCTATCGCATTGGTGTTTACTCTACACATCGGTTTCCATTCCCGCCAACTTGAGCCTCTATGAGAGATGTCGGTACAAGAACGTGCCGAGCCGACGGGCCAGCGGGACAGGTATCCAACGAAAAACCGCATTATACCAACCGGAGGCTTTATCCCGGTCAGTGACAAACCTGGCTTTCCGAACATCATATTTAAAGTATTCGATCTTTTTCTCGACGGTCCCAAATCCGAGCTTAAAACGACGCAAGCCTTCATTGGTAATCGAGGTCCTCCCGAAATGCAAGGACAACCCGCCCTGACGCGCGTACCACTTCGCGGCCTCCCACATCATCAAGTTGTTCCCGCGCAAGCGCTGAAAAGCCATATCGGATGCCCCGTACTTGTATATGGCCTTGGCGCCCAAATGGAAGAAAACGGCCGCGGCAATCGGCGTTTGGCGATATTTTGCCACCGTCACGACACCCATTTTCTTCGACAGGATGTGTTCGTGGATGTTCAGAAAAAACGCCCAAGACTGGGGTGGAACCCCGTGTTTTTTGCGAGTCTGACAATGCAGCGAGTAGAAGGTTCGCAACGCCTCCAACGTGGAAGAGATTTCGACCTGAACCCCGGCATTTTCCGCCTTTCGGATCGCCCGGCGGACGCTGCTCTCGAAGCGATCGAACAAGGTCTTCTCGGAGGCGAGCAATTCCAAGGTGTGGCCCAAAAAAGTGAGCGAGGCGGGAATGCCGGGAACAAGGTTTCCGCCCCCTCGGCACTCCAGGTAGTTCCAATTCCTGGCTTTTCCATATTCGATAATTTTATTCAGCACATCTTCATATCTAACGGTGCCAAAACTCAGCGGCTGGCATTCGTCGGTGAACGGCAGGGAGACTCCCCGACTGCCTGTCAATCGGCTGTTCACTTCCAAGACCGGGAGCAATCCCCAAAGACGGTGCTCCCCCCGCAAAGCAAAATAGAGCGGCTTGTGCCGATAGGTGGCGCAGAGGACCTTCACCCATGCGGCGCCATGAAAGAAGGTGTAATCGGGATGGGAGACCAATTGAGAATCCCATTCCGGCTGTTGAATCGGGTTTACGATTTCGAGCCGCGCCTCGCGGCCGCGGGTCTCGCCAAGAGAGTCAACTTCCGAAGGAGCGCAAGCAAGCTGAGACGAGTGATTCATGCTTTCGTTTTTGAACTCTGCAACCATGCTTTGACTTTCCCGGCCACCATCGCGATTTGCGCCGGCGTTAGCTCGGGGAACATCGGAAGGGAAACAAATTCGTCGGCACACTTCTCGGCGACGGGAAACATCCCACGACCGAGTCCGAGCGCCCGGTATGCCTCCTGCAGGTGGACCGGCACCGGATAATGTATCGCGCAGCCGATTTGATCGTCGGCGAGAGATCGCATTAGCGCCTCCCGGCCTTTGACTCGGACGGCATACACGTGATAGACGTGGGAGGCGTAGTCGGCTACCGCGGGGGTGATCAACTCGCTCAGGTCCGCAAAGTGTTGCCCATAAAGCCGAGCGTTAGCGCGCCGGCAGGCGTTGGCGCGAGCGAGCTGTTTTAGTTTGACGCGAAGGACCGCCCCCTGGATTCCATCCATCCGCGCGTTCCACCCAATCACCGCGTGGTTGTATTTTTTAGATTGCCCGTGATCGCGCAAGATTTGGAGCTTTTTCTTCAATTCACCATTGTTGGTGACCACCGCGCCCGCCTCGCCAAACGCCCCCAGGTTTTTCCCAGGATAAAAACTGAAACAGCCCGCATCACCGATGGAGCCAGCCTTTCGACCTTTGTATTCCGCCCCGTGGGCTTGGCAGGCATCCTCGATCACATATAACCCGTGCCTCCGGGCAATCTCCATTATCGGGTCCATATCGGCCATCTGGCCGAATAAATGGACGGGAATGATCGCCCTCATCGCCGGGGTAATTGCCCGTTCCAGCAGGGCTGGATCCAAGGTATAGGTCCGCTCGTGGATATCCACAAAGACCGGTGTAGCGTTAGCGAAACTTATGGCTTCGGCCGTGGCCATAAAAGTACTGGGCACGGTAATTACCTCGTCCCCTTCGCCTACCCCCAAGGCCAACAAGACCAACCAGAGCGCTTCCGTTCCGCTGCCCACCCCGATGGCAAACTTGCTTTCGCAGAACGCGGCAAAATCCTCCTCGAACGCGGCGACGAACGGACCGCCGGCAAAGGCGCTGCAATCAATGACCTCCTGGATGGCGGCGTTGATCTCCTCTCTCAGCGCCTGATGCTGAGCACTGAGATCTAGAAATGGGACTTGCATCGGACTCACTGCCGCGGCAAAGTTTTCAAAACCTTCGCCGGATTCCCCGCCACAACGCTGTACGGAGAGACGTCCCTGGTCACGACGCTCCCGGCGCCGACGACGGCAAACTCACCGATGGTGATGCCACACAACAAGGTGGCGCTGGAGCCGATCGAGGCGCCCCGCTTTATCAAAGTCGGTTCGCAAGTCCAATCCGGCTCCGCTTTCAACTGTCCATGCGCGTTGGTGGCACGCGGATACAGATCGTTGATGAAGGTGACGTTGTGCCCAATAAAGACCTCCTCCTCCAGGGTTACGCCTTCGCAGATAAACGTGTGACTGGAAATCTTGCAACGACTGCCAACCCTCACTCCTTTCTGGATTTCGACAAACGTGCCGATTTTCACGTCATCGCCGATCTCGCAGCCATAAAGGTTGGTGAACCCGTATATGCGAACTCTTTTTCCAAGCTTTACGTCCGGTGCGATTTGCTGGTGGAGGTGGTGCTCCATCGTCACACCTTCACCACCTCGGCCGGTGCTAACTGGGGCGTCGGCGCAGGCGGGGGCGCCCAAGCGGAGGGTTCGGAGGCTTCGCTCGCGGTGAGGTTAAGATTGACCGAGGCCCCATTTCTTTTCAAGGAAGACGATGCCGCTTCAAGGATCTTCACCAGCTTCAAGCCCTGCTCGCCGTTGGTCAATGGAGTCAATCCTTGCCGGATGCAGTCCAGGAAGTGCTGGCACTCAATTTTCAGCGGTTCTTCCTGCTTGAGATACGGGACGTACATATCACCATAATGATAGGCGTACTGGAACTCGGCAAACGTATCGTAATGCGGCGGCACGTCCACGCGTGAATCGTAAACCCTGAGCTTCTCCAGCGAGGCAACGTCGTCATAAACCACCATTCTTTTGGAGCCCACGATGGTCATTTCCCGGACTTTCCTGGGATCGAGCCAACTGTTTTGGATGATGGCAAATCGGTTGTTCGGAAAGGTCAGCGACATGCTGGTCACATCTTCGATGCCTGGGGTGATATGGGCGTTGCCTTGGCAATTGATGCGGATGGGAAATTCATCCATGAGCTCGAGGATGATGGAGATATCATGCGGGGCGAGGTCCCAGGCAACATTGATGTCCTTCTGAAAAAGCCCGAGATTCAAACGCCGCGCGCTGATGTAGCGGATGTCTCCAACATGGCCCGAGAGTATAATTTCCTTGATCTTCCGGACCGGGGCGGAATAAAGGAAGGTGTGGCCGATCATCAGGATCACTCCCTTGCTTTCGGCGATGTCAATCAATTCCTCGCACTCCGCGGAGGAGGAAGCCATCGGCTTTTCGATAAAGGTGTGTTTGCCGGCCAGCAGACTCTGCCTGGCCATGGAATAATGATACTTCACGGACGTAGCAATGATGATTGCGTCAAGCCCGGCCCCGTTAAGCATATGCTCATAATCCATGATCCCCTCGACCTCGGGATATAGTGATTTCAAATGGGTCAACCGTTGCGGGTTGACATCGCACATCATTCTTAGGGTGCAATCGGGTAGGTGCCGAAAATTTCGGATGAGATTCGGTCCCCAATAGCCACATCCCACAACTCCAACATTAATTGGTTTGTCCATAGTACGGTTGATCTTCTGATATTGATTTTTGTTTAACTGGGTCTTTAAGTTGAGTTAGCAGTTCCTTGACTTGCTGCAGCAAGGTAGGCACGGTCTTGAGCATTATTCCCAAATCGAGCCAAATGGATTTGCTCCTCAGGTAAGCAATATCCAGATGGATCATTTCCTCGAAAGTGGTTTTGTTCTTGCCGCTGACCTGCCAAAGGCCGGTCAAGCCGGGCAGACCTTTGAACCGCTCCTTTTGCCAGGGGCGGTAGGCTTCATATTCGTAGGGCACGCAGGGCCTGGGCCCGACCAAGCTCATGTCCCCACGCAGCACATTAATGATTTGGGGCAGTTCATCCAGCCCCATGGAACGGAGCAACGCTCCCAAGGCGATGAGGCGTGGATCGCCCGCGACATCCATCTTTTTCATGGGCGCCTGGGAATTGATCAAGCTGTGGAGATGGCTCTGGTGTACCGAGGTGTCGGCCCCAACCACCATCGTGCGAAACTTCAAGCAACTGAAACGCCTGCCTCGATACCCAATTCGCTCCTGTCGAAAAAGAATCGGGCCGGGAGAGACGATCATGATCGCGAGGGAGATCAACGTCATAACTGGCAGCCACAGGGGCAGGGACAGCAGGATGCAGCTAAGGTCCAGAAACCGTTTCCACCCGGGAACTTCGCCGGGCGTTTGATCCATCGAAGTCTTGATTGAATGTAATATCATATTTCCTCCTCGCAAAAATCGACACCTGCTTCAAAAGGTAATTCCGACCATCGTCGCCGTTCAAATCGGTCTCGGATCGTTCGTTCCATTATTTGAACGCGACGCCCCTCCGCGCACCGTCGAGGCTCGCAAGTCCCAAACGCGTCGGTAATCCCATTGACCATCAAAGCGCGTTTCATCGAAAGCTCCCTGCAACCTTCGCGCATAATCCTTGAAGGCCGTGGGGAGCTAAAGCGGCAATGCGCTTCGTATAGATTTTTGATCGGCACTCGTGAAGCATAAAACTTAAGCAGAAAAGCCGTTCTGATGGTATGGGGCGTTTACCCCAAGTTGCCAGGGGGCGTTTACTCCACTCCCCAAAGCCGCCGAAGGCGAACGGCGAGGATTGAACCCGGCTCCGGGATTACCATCGTTAAGACAAACAGGCCCGGCGGTGATCAAATTGGGTTCCGCGAATCTCCCCAAGAAATTGGCCGAGCATCGGCACGCCAGGTCCACAAGCTCGACTCGCCTTCGCAAGACTTGTCTGAGACTGACGCTGCGCAGTTCCGAATGAAAACTGGCCTCGGCAGTACACATCTCCCGCAAAAGGAGATCCTGTGGAAAACGTTCCATTAGAGTGGACTAGCTGTAAACTGTCCCGGGCGATCTGTCAAGGCCCTGGTGGAAAAATATTTCGCCGAAAATCTGCGGCAAGAATTGCGACTCGCTCGACAAGAGAAGAGCAGCGGGACCTGCCTGTTGCCGTCCGCGCAGATCATGCCCTTCCGCCTCAGCCACAATGCCTTCAAGCTGCTTGGCCAGGGTTGGCATGGACGTTGCTTCCGTGACGCAGCGTTAGCCGGCAAGCCCAAACCCCCATTGGGGACCTCGCCGAGAAGGCCAAGTCAAACGTACCGATCAATCCTGTTTCCCGGGGAGTCCCTGATCGCACTTTCGTAATTCTGCTTGGCCCCCAACGCTCAAGTTGGGAGGGGCGGTTGCCAGACCATTCCATGCGCCTCGGCCACGGCTTTGCAGGTGAGTTTTCCATTCAGAACGTTGATGCCGCCGAGCAGGTGAGGTTGCCGCTGGCAGGCCTCGGCCAGACCGCAATCCGCGAGCAACTCGATGTAGGGATACGTGACGTTGGTCAACGCCTGAGTGGCCGTGCGGGCGTAAGCGGCGGGCATGTTCGCGACGCAGTAATGCGTCACGCCTTCCTCGTCGAACACGGGGTCGTGATGCGTCGTGGGCCGCGACGTTTCCGCGCAGCCACCTTGATCGATCGCGATATCGACGAGCACGCTCCCCGGACGCATCCGGCGGAGCATCTCGCGGCGAATCAGTTTCGGCGCCTTCGCTCCCGGCACGAGCACCGCGCCCACCAACAAATCGACGGCCGGCAGCAACTCCATCAAATGCGCTTCGTTCGAGTAAAGGGTGTGCGCGGTGTGCAGGGTGATGTCCAAAAATCTCATCCGCTCAAGATCGACTTCCAAGACGGTAACGTCCGCGCCGATGCCGGTGGCCATGCGGGCCGCGTTGATGCCGGACACCCCGCCGCCCAGGACCACGACGCGGCCGGGCAAGACTCCCGGCACACCACCCAGCAAGGTGCCGCTCCCACCAAAGTGTTTAGCCAG
>WNGR01000184.1_pt1 | contig 62919 bp, 59 predicted proteins | sample 5407581 | NCBI WGS metagenome assembly WNGR01 (sample SAMN13153383, study PRJNA577476) | soil metagenome | isolation source: 80 cm soil or saprolite under Garry oak tree replicate 2 | place: USA:California | collected 2016-06-15
CCCCCATCAGCGCCCGCCCGCTCACATCGGTCCCCGCCCGGCCCAAACCAGCGCCCGACCGGCCCCCATCAGCGCCATCGCCCGTCCGGTGGCGACCGGGCCAGACGCGGACCTGACTGGCCTGCCGCCACCGCCAGGCCGTTCCAGGGCGCTGGAATGGGGTAGCTGGTGTGAGAGAGAGCCATCGATATGCGGGGCAGGGAAGGAATGCCGCTGCCCGGCTGGGACGGGGAGGGTGCCGAGCCCGGGATGCCCGCAATGACCCGCAGACCCTGGAGACGGTGCGATACTGGACTGCGCGCGCGAGGCTTCCGGTTCACCTGGCAGCCATCGGGCGGTTCGCGTCGCGGTCTCCCGCCGCGTCACCCGGCCGCAAGCCGGCCCGGCACATGTCCAAGAACAGGAGCAGTGTGTCCATGACCGTGGGCCCCGAGACCTGCTACCGCGTGCGAGGCGGTGCTTCGCTGCATGGAACCGTGTTTATTCAGGGTGCCAAGAACGCAGCGCTCAAGATGATTGCCGCCTCGCTGCTCGCGTCCGAGGGACGGACGGTACTGCGGAACGTGCCGCCGATCGAGGACGTGCGCAGGGCCGTCGAACTCGCGCAGGCCGTGGGGGCGGTGGTCAAGTTCCATGAGGCCGAGCGAACCCTGGTGGTGGACGCATCGAACCTCACCAGCCCCGTCCTGCCAGCGGAGATCGCGCGCAGGTTCCGCGGCTCGGTCCTGTTCGTGCCCGCGCTGCTGCACCGGCTAGGCGAGGCTGTTATCGAAGGCGTCGGCGGATGCAACCTCGGCAGCCGCAATCTTGACTTCCACTACCGGGGATTCGCGCGGCTGGGCGCCTCGGTGGATGAGGCGGGCGACAAGATCTACGTGAAGGCGGGCCGCCTGCGTGGTGCCCACCTGTACCTGGACACGCCGTCCCACACCGGCACCGAGAACCTCATCATGGCGGCCTCACTTGCCTCGGGCAAGACGATCATCGACAACACCGCGCTCGAGCCCGAAGTGCTGGATGTGATCGCGTTCCTCTCCAAGATGGGCGCGCAGATCAGCGGCGGTGGCACCGGGTTCATCACGGTCCGGGGGGTCAACGAACTGACCGCCACCGAGCACACGGTGATGGCAGACCGGATCGACGCTGGCGTCTTCGCCATGGCCGCGGCAATCACGGGTGGCGAGCTCAGCCTGGTCGGCGCCAAGCTGGAGCATTTCGGGGTGGTCCGCTGGAAGCTGGAGCAGATGGGCGTGGAATTCGGCTCCAAGGGTGCTGTGCTCCAAGTACGCCGGGAACGCACGTTGCGTCCGATCAACGTGATCACGAGTCCCTACCCCGGCTTCGCCACCGACCTCCAGTCCCCGATCATGGCGGTGAGCTGCCTTGCGGACGGCGACAGTTACATCAGGGAAACCATTTTCGACGGGCGCTACACCCTCGTCGGGGAGCTGACCAAGATGGGTGCCAAGGTCGAGGTGGACGGCGGCAAGGTCGTCGTGCATGGCCCGTGCGCGCTCAGGGGCACCAAAGTCGAGGCCCACGACCTGCGCACGGGGATCGCGCTCATCCTTGCCGGGCTCGGCGCGGAAGGCGAGGCCGTTGTCGCGCCTGGTTACCTGATCGACAGGGGACACGCGGACATCGCCGGCCGGCTCTCCGCGCTCGGCGCCGATATCACTGTCGAGGCGAGCGGCTAATGCGGCGCGCCTGACCCAGGGCCCCGCTGCGCGAATCCTGCCAGCCGGGCCATCCGCAATCATTCAGCGAAGTTCGATCATCAGCCGGCGGCCACCCACCCAAACTGGCCTCCGGCTCTCGTTACCCATCCGTCGGCACAACCGCCGCAGCGCAACCCGCCCAGCCCATGAACAAGCCGGGTCCCGCACCCGCGAACCGCCGCCTGAGCGAGCCACGCTCGCCAAATTGGCACCTGTGGCCACAAACTGTGATGTTCATGACCTGAGTCCCTTTTCATCGAGGTCCTGGTGAGTTACGAAATAGACGACCCCTGCGTCACCGAGCCCTGAGGTCAGACAGTGAATCCACCAGAACGTACCGCCGCCAGCACAGGCAGAACATTAAGGTCATTCGCGCAGCCCCTGCGTGCCCATAACGGGCGGGCGGCCGAAGGATGACCAGCAGCGGGCAGCGACATTCCGCACTGGCACTGACAATCGGCGTGGTGGGACCACACGACCTTGTGGAACGCATCATGCTCTCCGGAGCGGCGGTTCCGGGGACGCATAGTGCCGCACCGGGAACAACTGGGCCAGGCGTGCCATCCTCACCCACAGCTGGACCGGGGGTGGCACGGCGGCTGATCGGTGCCGCCTACCGCAACGAGCAGGAAGCGGCCGATAAGGTCCTGCGGCTGGGCCCGGGTGTCGACGCATGGCTCTTTGCCAGCCAGGTGCCGTATTCCTACGCCCGCCGGGCAGGCGTCCTGCGCGGACCCGCCACGTGCGTGCCCCTGAATGGCAGCGCGCTCTACGCAGCGTTGCTGCGGGCAAGCAGGAGCGGCAATTACGACTTGTCCAAGGTCAGCGTGGACATACTCAGCCGCGGCGATGTCACGGACGTGTTCGCCGACCTCGGCATCGCCACCAGTGACGTCCATGTACGGGAGGAGCCCGCCAACGCCGCGACGCTGACGGCGTTCCATGAGCGCCTCTGGCGCCGTCACTTGACGACCCTCGCCTTTACCTGCCTGGAATCGGTTGGCCTGCGCCTGTCCACACTGGAGATCCCCGTCTTCGTTGTCCGGCCGACCGGGAGTGCCATTCGCTCCGCGCTGCGGACCGCTACCCTGCTGGGCGCCCAGCGGCGGCTTGAGGAGGCACAACTGGCGATCGCGGTGGTTGAGGTGCCAACGCTCCGGGAGACGTCGCGGCGCTCGGCACCACGGCAGTCGCGGGAGGAACTGCGCCTCACCGTCCACCGGCTCCTGCTCCAGGAGGCACAGCGAATGCAGGCGGCGGTCAGCCCGGCGGGCGAGTACTCCTTCCTGATCACCGCGACACGCGGGTCGTTGGCAGGCGGCACTGAGGGTTTTCGCGTGCCGCCCTTCACCGAGCGAGCACGGACCGAACTGGGCATTACCGTCGAGGTGGGCGTAGGGCTGGGCCGGACGGCCCACGACGCAGAGTCGCACGCCAGGGCCGCGCTCGCTCGCTCTCACACCGGTGCCCGGGGCTTCGCGCTCGACCGGGAAGGACACGCGCTGGCCCCTGGGCCGAGGGAGCCAGCGCTTGCTCCCGCCGCCAACACCAAAGGAATGGCGACCCTTTCCCGGCTGGCTGAGAAACTGCCGCCGGATGAGGGAGCGCGCGTCGTCGATGCGGAAACCGCTGGCCGGATGCTCGGGGTCACGTCAAGAACGGCCCGCCGACTTCTCCATACCCTGGTCGATGAGGGACTGGCGTGGCCGTTGCCGCCAAGCCGGAGTCCGCAGCCCGGCCGACCACGCCAGTTCTACCGGCTGGTCACGGAGAAGCTCGAACGCCATCAGGCGGGAGAGCAGCGCCCGCAATGAGGCGGGAGTTTCGCTCGCCGAGAACTACTTTCGCTCGCCGGGAAATAGCTGCGCGAGCGTGGCTCCCTCGTGATGGACTGGCAACGGCCCCCCGGCGGGGCCAAGGTGTAGTCAGCGCCGGGGAGGCGCTGCATGCGTATCGTGGTACTCGGTGGCACTCAGTTCATCGGACGCAGGATCACCGAATCCCTGGCTGGCCGGGGCGACGAAGTCACGATCATCCATCGGGGCGAGACCGAGCCTGCGGGCTGGGTGGACTGCCGCCACCTGCACGCTGATCGCAAGAACTTCGCCAGCATTGCGGAGAATGTCCGGGCGTTCCGGCCGGACGCTGTGATCGACACCTGTGCGATGAGCCGGGCCGATGCCGATGCGGTCCTGCCGTACCTTCCGGAGAGCCGCCTCGTGCTGCTGTCCAGCATGGATGTTTACCACGCCTACGAACTCTTGCTCACCGGGACAGAGGGTGAGCCGCTGCCTGTTACCGAGGAGTCCCCCGTACGCAACGGCCGCTACCCCTACCGGGATCGCCACGGGAGTCTTCATGACTACGAGAAGCTCGACGTGGAACCTGCGTACATGGAACACGGAGCCACTGTGCTGCGGCTGGCGATGATCTACGGAGAACACGACCCGCAGCGGCGGGAGGAGTTCATCCTGCGCCGGGTACGGGCAGGCCGACGCCAGATTCCAGTCGGGCCGGGCACCTGGCTGTGGACCCGCTGCTATGTCGGCGACGTGGCCGCCGCAGCACTGGCGGCACTGGAGACACCGGGTGCCGCGGGCGAGGTGCTCAATGTGGGCGAGCCGGCCACCAGAAACATGCTCGGCTGGGCTCAGCAAATACTCTCCGCCGCAGGCCACGAAGCCGACCTGATACCAGTGCCGGATGGCGCCCTGCCTCCCGACATGTGGCCGACGAAGAACCACTCCCAGCACCTGCTTGTCGACAGCCGCAAGGCCAGGGGCCTCCTCAGCTGGTATCCCAGCGACCCTGCGGAGAGCACAGCACGCTCAGTTCGCTGGCACCTCGCTCATCCGGCTGTCGGCACAGAACAAGATTTCGCTGCCGACGACAGTGCCCTCGCAGCAGCCTCCCGGGCCAGTTGACCCGGCATCCGCCAGCCCTAATGGCGCCTGGGGTATGCCTTCGCAACAGCGAGGAACTCCCCGTTTGCCTCCTCATCGCCGATGGACACGCGCGCGCCCTCACCAGCGAACGGCCGCACGCTGATCCCGGCTCGCGCACAAGCCTCGGCGAAGTCCTGGGTGTCCTCGCCCAGGCGCAGCCACACGAAGTTCGCCTCAGTTGGCGGCACAGTCCAGCCCTGTGCCAGCAGTTCGCTCCGGACGCGGGCGCGTTCCTTGACCACCAGATCGACCCGTTCCAGCAGTTCGGCCTCGGCTGCCAGTGAGGCGATCGCCGCAGCTTGTGCGATCACATTCACGGTAAACGGCAACATCGTGGTCCGCGCGGCGGCGGCGACAGGCTCGTGCCCTACCAGGAATCCGACCCGCAAGCCAGCGAGGCCATAGGCCTTGGAGAACGTCCGGAGCACTGCCACGTTCGGGCGATCGCGGTACAGGTCCATGCCGTCGGGCACGGCCGTGTCGCGGACGTACTCGGCGTAGGCCTCGTCCAGTACGACGAGGCAGTCAGAGGGCACCCGGTCAAGGAACTCTTCGAGTTCAGGCCGGTGCACAACCGTCCCCGTCGGGTTGTTCGGGTTACACACAAAGATGACGCGCGTCCGCGCGGTGATCGCATCCGCCATCGCGGCCAGATGATGGATCTCGTGCCTCAGCGGTACCCGCACCTGGTCAGCGCCGGTGAGGGCCACCAGCATCGGGTACGCCTCAAAGGAGCGCCACGCGAACAGCACCTCACCCCCGGTCTCGGCGGCGGCCCCGAGCAGTTCCTGTGTCACTCCCACCGAACCGCATCCCAGCGCGATGTGGGCGGGCGGCACCTGAAATCGGTGCGCAATAGCTTCGGTGAGCGCGGCCGAGGCGTTATCTGGATACCGGTGGATCTCCGCAGAGGCGCGAGCGATAGCCTCGGCCACCGAGGGCAGCGGCCCGTACGGGCACTCATTCGACGCCAGCTTGAACGACCTGCCGTCGGGGCTGACAACCCGCCGGCCGGGCCGGTAGGGGGCAAACTGATCCAGAACGGGACGGAACCGGGGTGAGTCTGCGGACACCGTTGTCCTCCGGGCAGAATGTGGCAGTGCTCTCCCCTGCAGTCTGCCACCACAGGTGCGGGACCGGACGGTCGCGCCGCCCCGATGAGGTGCCACCCCGCGCCAAGACAGTTTGTCAGGGTGGGGAATCTGCCCCGCCCAGCGAGCTCAGGACATCGCTGAAGGTCGAGTACATGTCGTCGGTAAACAGAACGAAGCGCGCCTCTTCAACCTCAGAAGATGCCTGGCGCACCGTGACGAGTGCGATCCGCGCGGCGTCGGCATGCGGCCAGCCGTAGATGCCCGCCGACACCGCGGGGAACGCCACGGACTTCGCACCCAGCTCGTCCGCGACCTTGAGCGACTGCTCGTAGCAGGATGCGAGCAATGCCGAACGGTCCTCGTTACGGGAGTAGACCGGGCCCACCGTGTGAATCACCCACTGGGCTGGCAGATTCCCGGCTGTGGTCGCCACGGCCTGACCGGTGGGGAGACCCTTGCCGTACCGCGAGGCGCGCAGTTCGCGGCACTCGGCCAGTATTTGCGAGCCGCCGCGGCGGTGGATAGCGCCGTCCACCCCACCGCCGCCCAGCAGGGACGAGTTCGCGGCGTTGACGATCGCATCCACCCGTTCCCGGGTGATGTCACCAAGTTTCAGGGTGATCCTCATGACGCACAGCACCTTACTGCGTCTATCGAAGCTTGCCCGCGGCGCAGGCCTTCATCCTGGAAGGCGCCGGCCCATGTGACCAGTGACCATTTGCACCGGGCCTGCTGCCAGACTTTGGCGCGGGATAGAGTGACGCCGTGAATAGGTTGGGCGAGCTTGAGCGCGCGATCATGGATGTTCTCTGGGACAACACCGAACCCCTCACAGTCCGTCAGGTTGGCCTGCGCCTGACCAACCGTGATCTTGCCCACACCACGGTAATGACCGTTTTGGATCGGCTGGCAAAGAAAGGGGTTGTCACGCGCCAGCGAACTGGCCGCGCCTGGCAGTACCAGGCTGCGGCGAGCCGGGAATCGTATGTAACCGAGCTGATGATGCATGCGCTCGATCAGGCCGGCGACCGGTCTGCCGCGCTGGCGAGCTTTGTGCGCCGCGTCTCGCAAGCAGAAGCAGCCGTGCTGCGCCGGGCACTCGCCCGGCTGGGAGAGATCCCCCGGGACTGACCGCCAGTGCTTCCGCATGTACTCCTCCTCGCCACCGTCGCTCTGGGCATAGTGCCAGCGGCGGCCGCGCTGGCGTCTGCCCGCTGGCCTTACCGGTCGCCTGCGGCGGCCATCTTGCTATGGCAGGCACTGGGCCTGAGCTGGGGCCTCGCTGCTGTCGGGACACTGGCGGCGGTAGCGGCGGTACATGACCGCTACGGTGTCGCCGGCGGCGCGCTGTCGGGCGCCGCTGATGCCGTCCGCGCCGCCGCCCTGGGTTTCGGGGCTTCCGCCATCTTCGCGGTAGCCCGGTTGTGCTTCCTCGCCGCTGCGCTGGCGTTGCTAACTCTGCTCTGCTGGGTGCTGGTGGCGGCCTCCGCCGCCGTTCTCCTCGCCAGGCGAAAGCACCGTACCCTGCTAAGCCTGCTGGCCCACGGTGATCCCAAGGTGCCAGGGGCCCTTGTCGTCGATCACCCCGCTGCGGCCGCGTACTGCGTTCCCGGCCTCCGGTCCCGGATCGTGATCAGCGCCGGAACTCTTGACCTGCTCGACCCGCCCGAATTGGCCGCGGTCCTCGCTCATGAGCGGGCTCACCTACGGGCCCGGCATGACCTGGTGCTGCTGCCGTTCGGCGCGCTGGTCCGCGCATTTCCACGGTCACGGCTGGTCCACAAGGCACACGTGACTGTGGCGCTGCTGGTAGAAATGCTTGCCGACGATCATGCACTGCGGCACCGCCCGGCCAGGGAACTTGCGACTGCGCTGCTCCGGGTGGGGGTGTCCGGAGCCGGCCACACTCCGTCGGGCGCCCTCGCCGCGGTGACGGGTGCGGACGGGGATGTGGCCACGAGGGTCGCCCGCCTGCTGGCGCCGAATCCCCGCCTGCCGTTGCCCGCACAAGCGCTGATTTGCGCAGCGGCAGCACTGCTCGTCGCCGTTCCGGTCTCGCTCCTGCTCTTCACGTTCTAGGAACACACGCGCCGCCGCGCGGCGCTCCCGTGGGGTGGCGAAGCGGAGCGCCTGGCGGGCCCAGTCTCGGGTCAGGCGACTACTTCGGCACAGTCTGGACCACTGCGTCAGTTACGGGAGAGGCCTGTAAGGATCATGGGCCGCCAGCCGGTGGGTACGGGCTCTGCGGCGGGGTCTGCCACTGCCACGGTGGAGCCGTCTCGGCTGAGTGTCCCGGATTCACGGCAAACTCGATTCGGCGCATGCGCGCCAACAACTCCCCCGGGGCCGCAGCGGCGATGATCATCCCGGGTGGGGCGTTAAAGCGTGGAAAAGCCCAGTACAGTCTGCTATACACACCCCACATCACGAGCCACAGGGGATTCTCGCGCTCAATGCGGGTGGCTGTTTGGCGTTCCTGGTCGTCATAGAACTCCGTCATGCGCAGCCGATCTTGAACCAGGCACTCCGGTTCACGGTTCGTCGTTGATGATCCCCCGACCTGAACAGGCCCAAGTGAGGATGACTAATCCATACCCGCGCTGCGCCTAACCATTGCCTCGCAACGCCCACACAACGTCTGGTTGCCAGCCTGGTTCGACCATGTTTTCCCAGGTAAAGGGGGGTGGGCCCGGCCCCTTCTGCGTCATGTGGCGGCACCGCCAGAGTTGCGTATAACGCGAACGGCAACCGGGTCCATGCACCCTGCCTGCGTGCCGTCATTAGGAAGGCGTACCACGACGGAGCCCACGTGCCGTGCCGATTTCACCGACATTGTGAGGAAAGCGCAACCACAGCCTGGCGGAAACCCTGCCCGGGCTCATGAGCGGATTCGCGGCAGCGACCTTCCCCAGCGCGACGAACAAGTCCAAACGGGGCAGCACATGCTTACATGCCCCATTTTACGCTGAGGGGACGCACTACTCGGCGACGCGAATGCGGACCCGCCGGAAGCCTTTGCCTTTGTTCTCCACCTTGACCACCTCGATCTTGCCTATCTGGCTGGTGGCGGCGACATGGGTCCCCCCGTCCGCCTGCTGGTCAAGGCCAACGATGTCGATGATCCGCACATCCTTGACATCTGGGGGCACAAGGTTGGTGGCCGTGCGGATGATGTCGGGAATAGCGAAGGCTTCATCACGAGGCAGCACCCGCACGTCGATGCGCCGGTTGGCGACCACCTCCACGTTGCATGCTGCTTCCACCGAGTCCCGGAAGCCTGGCGGTAGCTCCGGCAGGTTGAAGTCCATCCGTGCCGTCAGCGGCTCCATGTTCCCACCAGTCACCAAGGCCCCAAAGTCCCGGAAAACGACGCCGCACAGCACATGCAGCCCGGAGTGGGTGCGCATTAGGTCGGTCCGGCGTTCATCCTCAACCGCGCCACGCACGGCGGAGCCAGCGGGTGGTAGTGGATCACCCTCGGCAGGAACCAGGTAGAGATCATCGCCCTTGCGAGCGCCGACGATCCGGGTCTGGACCCCACCCCACAGCAGCACACCCTGGTCGGGAGGCTGGCCACCGCCGCCTGGGTAGAACGCGGATCTGTCCAGCACGATCCCCTCGGGGTCTGCTGCCAGGACCACCGCCTCCCACTCGCGCAGAGTCTGGTCGTCCAGTTCCAGCCGGTGCGTTCGCCACTCACTGTCGCCCACCCAGGCAGCCTACTGCGGCCCGCGCGGCCCTGGGCTACAGCGGTAGCCCACCCCACCAACCGGCATCAGCTAAGTAACTCACGATTCACGGACGTGCGGTCGAGTCATCTCGCATAGTGAGACGCGGTTGCCGGCTTTTCACTCGTCGGTGACCACAGACCGGGATGAAATCGGGCAAGAGAGAGCGACTGGATCGCGTGAAAGTCAAAACGTTCTTGGAAGTCGCCGCTGACCGGGACCGACCCTGCCCGGGGGGGCGGGGGGGACCGGGCCGACGCGGGTCCGGGCCGGCGCGGGACCGGGCCCGGCGCGCTGAGTCCGGCGCTGCTACCAGGGGCCGTAGGGGCCAGAACTTCCGCCACCACGAGACTGCCTGACTTTCGGGCGCACGTCAGTGAGGTAGATGGCGGCGGCAACAAATGCGGCGATGGGAAGGATCGAGACCAGTGAGACGCCTGTCGCAATAGAGCCGAGCCCGATCACGCTGGCGACACCAAGGATGATCAGCCAGAGCGGCTTGGTCTGCTTGCCAGCGGCGACAAACGCCGGACCGGGGCGACGCAGCGCATCGATGAATGCGAATACCTCGGCGGCGAATGCCCCAAGGGAGAGCACCCAGAAGAGCCAGAACAGCGGACGCGTGTAGTCGAACACGGAAGTCAGGCTATCTGGTCGGAGCGGTATTTAATGCCTTGGCCGCATGTTGATGCTGAGCGAGCCGCTGGACTGATGCTGAGCGAGCCGCTGAACTCGGATACTCCAGATCGCGCTCAGTTACCTCACGAGCCCACCCGGAGCTGCCACCGGCCGGGAAGAGCCGCCCGTCACACCTGCGTTGGCACGAGCCTGCCGCGGTCATGGCGGGTCGGTCGCCGGCCGGCAAATGTCCGGACGGGACGGTCGTGCCGATGGGCCCCATGTGCAATGGTCCGGACGGGACGGTCGTCCCGATGGGGGTCCCCATGTGGGTCGTCCCGATGGGGGTCCTCCCGATGGGCGAGCGTCCCGTCCGGTAAGTGATTGCTACTTCTTGGTCTTTCCGTTGACGTTCCGCTTCGCCGGTGCGGTGGCGTGGCCGTTGAGCGCGCGCATTCCGCGGTCGGCTAGCTTGTCGTATCCGCCCACTGCCTTTGAGCGGGCGGTGTGCAGGTAGTCGGTCGCACGCTCGGGCAGTGAGCTCACCACGGCTTCGCCGCGCCACCGCGCGATTCGCGCTGGCAGTGCGCGCAGCGTCTGCGAGGCGAGCATTCCCGCCCCGGCCGCGGCACAGACTGGCTTGCTGCTGGTGAGCTTGCTGACCTCGTGCCTCACGTCAATACTCCGGTTTATCACTGTTTCCCCTCTTCCTGGGCGGCATCTCTGGACAGCCGCCCCAGCTGCCCCATTCACGTGTCGGTCCCGGCCCAGTCCACGTCCTGCGCCAGCCGGCACTCCGGCCTAGCTTGCGGCCCCGGGCACGGCACCGGCCTTGCCCGGCTTTCTGGCCTCGGGCGCCGTTCTGGCCTCGGGCGCCGTTCTGACCTTGCCAACCGCTCCGGTCCCGGAGGCAGCGCCGGCCTTGCCCGGCACTCTGGCACGGGTCCTGGCCTTGCCCGGCGCTGCGGCACCGGCACCGGCTCCGGCGCTGCCCGCAGCTGCGGTACCGGCATTGCCCCGCGTTCCTTCCGAATCCGCAGTGGCGCCTGCCGGCCCGCTCTCTGACACTGCCCGGTCCCCGACCGAAACCACCTCCGCGGTAACGGACATTTCCTGCCGGAAGGACTCATAGATCTCCAGCAGCACCTGCTTCTGCCGCTCCGTTAGGTCCGGCGCAGCGAGCACGGCCGCCCGGACTCCCGAATCGGGCTGCCGGTCCTCGAGAATTCCCGCCTGCACATAGAGCGCCTCGGCGGAGATGCGGAGTCCCTTCGCGATCTGCTGCAGGATCTCGGCGCTGGGCCGGCGCAAGCCCCGCTCGATCTGGCTCAGGTACGGGTTGGAGACACCCGCCGCCGAAGCGAGCTGACGGAGAGATATCTTGGCCTGCTCCCGCTGCTGGCGAATGTACTCACCGATGGAACCGACGTGCATAGGGCTCACAACATGACTCAACCATGTTTTGCTTGCAATTGCAAGCACGCCAGCAAGCAGTGCCACCACCACGTCCCTGGAGCGGACATCCACAGCCCGCGCAGGGCATCTTCCGCGGATCTCAGTTCATGATCATGGGATTGGTGGTGTGCGCCCCCTACCAATCCCATGATCATGACTGCAGCCGCCAGCTTCTGGGTGAGACCGCTCCACCGGTGGCCGGAAGTGCTTATGTGCGGGCCGGCAGGGCGGCGCGGATCTGGCCAACGACCTCGCCACCGCCGTGCACTGGAATGTTGGCGATCCGGTCCAGGGCCGCCAGATCCGGTTGCCCATCCCCAAACGCCTGTATTGCGCCCCCCGCGCCCCCCGCGGCGTCCGCGCCCCGCATGCGCTCCGCCCTGGCCACGCGCTCTGCGCGGTCCGCGCCCCGCATGCGCTCCGCCCCGCCCCCGCGCTCTGCGCGGTCCGCGCCTCGCACGCGCTCCGCCCCGGCCACGCGCTCTGAACCCCCCGCGCCTCGCACGCGCTCCACGCCGTCCGCGCCATCGACTCCGAGCATGCGCAACAGGGCCACCGCAACCGCCGGCACCGCCCGGTGAGCGCCATCCTCCATCTTGAAGGCCGCCGCACGCCCATCTGCCAGGGCGAACGCCTGAACGCCCTCGGCCCCGGACTTGACCAGCAACCCCGGCACGGCTTCCATGAGCGCGCGCTCCGCGCGGGTCGTCCCCGATGTCCAGTCGGGGTGTGCGCGCATGGCGTCGGCAACCTTGCGTTTGGGGGAGGAAGGGCCGGCAAGCACAAGAGCGCGGAACGCTTTTGCAAGGCCGGTCAGGGAAACGGCGAAAATGGGCGCCCCGCACCCGTCCACTCCCACCGCCGCCACCGGCTCCCCGGCCAGCTTCTCCACGGTCCGCCGGATCTCGCGCTGCAGCGGCTGATCGGGGTCGCGGTAGCTGGCGGTGGGCCAGCCAGCGGCGACGCAGGTCGCGAGCATGGCCGCGTGCTTGCCCGAGCAGTTCATGTAAACGCGCTCCGGCTGGCCACCGTCTCGCAGCACCTGCCGCTGGGCCGCTTCGTCGATCGGCAGATCGGGCGGGCACTGCAGCGCCTGCTCGCTCAGCCCGGCGCTGGCCAGTATCTCGCGCACCCCGGCGATGTGAAAGGGCTCACCGGAGTGGCTCGCGGCGGCCAGGGCCAGCAGCTTGCCATCTAGATCCAGGCCGCATCCGAGCATCGCGGCGGCCTGCATGGGCTTGTTGGACGACCGGGGGAACATCGGGGCGGTCACCTCACCGGCCCGCAGCACCACGCGTCCCTCGGCGTCAAGCGCGACGGCCGAACCGCGGTGCCTGGACTCGGTGAAGCCGGACCGGATGACCTCGGCGATCACGGGGATCTCAGGAACGGCTGCTCACCCCCAGCATCGCCCGCGCCTGCGCAGGCCGCATCGGGGGCCGCTGAGCCAGGCCGGCGAGCGTGGCCGCCCGCTCGACCAGTTCCAGGTTGCCCGTCACCGGGCGGCCCCGGGCAAAGGACACCGTGTCTTCCATCCCCACCCGCAGGTGCCCACCCGCCGCCAGCGCCGCGAACATGACGGGCAGCGACGTGCGGCCGATCCCGGTCGCGGACCAGGTCGCGCCCTCAGGCAGCGCGGAAACCGCCTGCACCAGCGTCTCGGCGTTCCCCGGCATGCCGCCCGGCACCCCCATCACCAGGTCACAGTGCACGTGCCCGCCGTGCGGGGCGCCCAGGCCGGCCAGCAGCCGGTGCAGCGTGGCGATATGGCCGACGTCGAACAACTCGAACTCGGGAACCACCCCGAGTTCCTGCGTCCTGGCGTACAGATCCCGGATGAACCCCCACGGGTTGCTGAACACCTCGTCGCCGAAATTCACCGTCCCGCAGGTGAGCGAGCAGGCATCTGGCCGGGCGTCCAGTACCGCGAGGCGGGCAGCGAACCCGTCCGTTACCGCTCCTCCAGTAGACAGCTGAACGATTAGCTCCGTCCCCTCACGCAGCGCCGCCACCGTGTCAGTGAGCCTGGCCAGGTCCAGCGTGGGCTCGGCGCCAGCGTCCCTGATGTGCACGTGAATCACGGACGCGCCGGCTGCCTCGCAATCTTTGGCGGTGGTCAAGAGTTCGTCCAGCGTGACCGGGAGCGCCGGGACGGCTGCCTTGTCGGACTCGGCGCCGGTTGGCGCCACCGTGATCAGTGTTGCCCTGTGCACGGCTGTGGCGTGCTGGGAAGCCTGGCCAGCCACGTTGATGGCGGGGTCAGGGGGGCGTGGGTTGTTGGTCATGACCGGCAGCATGCCTCCTTTGCCGGGTTCGCGTCCAGCGCCAGTTAACCGCGCTCCGGGGACAGCGGCGCGCGTGGGGCTGCGGTACCCGGGGAACCGCCGCACGGGCAACTGCGGCACGGGGCACCGTCGCGCGAGGAACTGCCGCACGGGGCACCGTCGCGGGCACCGTCGCGCGGGGAACCGTGCCGCAGCGGGAACCGTGGGGGCGTGCTGAGCGGCTCAGCGCAGTCCTGGTAACACCGATCCGTGCGGGGGCAGGGGATCCTGCCCGGGCGCGGGCCCGGCAGCACCTGAGCGCGCCTGGGCGGCCGTGGGCCGGGCGAGATGACGGCGGGTGAATTCGAGTGCCTCAGCCAGATCGGCGACCCGTGACTCGCGGGAGGCCGCCCGCCGGGTGTTGACCTCCAGCACGACGTCACCAGGGTAGGAGTCCGCAGCCAGCTTCTCCAGCAGCGGTGCGCACGGCTGGGTGCCTCGCCCCGGGATCAAATGCTCATCCCGGTAGGCCAGGCCGCTGCCGTCGGCCAAATGGACATGCCTGAGCCGCTCACCCAGGCTCTCGGCCATCGCATAGGCGTCAGACCCCGATACCGCCGCATGCGAGAGATCCAGCGCCACATGGGGGGAGTCCATGAGGACGGGGTTCCAGTGCGGGGCGTATGGTGCGAGTTCCGCTCCCCCGGCCCGCAGCGGGTACATGTTCTCCACGGCGAAGATGACGTCGCTCTCCTCGCGCATCCGCTCCAGCCCGGAGGTGAAGTCCCTGGCATAGTCCCGCTGCCAGCGGAAGGGCGGATGCACCACGACGACCCGTGCGCCCAGCTTCTCCGCGACCTCCTTGGCGCGCACGAGCTTGCCCCATGGCTCACGGCCCCAGACCCGCTGGGTGATCAGCAGGCAGGGAGCGTGCAGGGACACGACCGGGATGCCGTGGTAGTCCACCAGCCGCTGGAGCACATCCACGTCCTGGCTCACGGCGTCGGCGGTGACCATGACCTCGAGACCGTCATAACCGAGGTGGGCAGCGATCTCAAACGCGTCCGGGACGCGGTCGGGGAACACTGACGCGGTCGAGAGCGCGACCAGGGGCTCGCGGGCCTTAGCGGCGAGGCTCACCGATACTCCTTCCCCCCAGCCTGCCTGGGGCACATCCGCTCGGCCAGCTTATGCGCCCCGGCTTACAGGTACGCTCCCCCCGGCACTCTTTCAATGCCCGCCCGCAAGGCCCTTCCACCACGGTACGGCTTGCCCGGTACGCGGCCTGCCCGGTACGGCCTGCCCGGTACGGCCTGCCCGGTACGGCCTGCCCGGTACGGCCTGCCCGGTACGGCCTGCTTGCGCCGCCCAGGCCACGAGGCCACCAAGCATGGATGTCAGACCCGCCCACTACGGTGCGGGCCATGGCCAAGTCTTTCGCCGGGCAGCTGTACCGGTGCGCCGAGTGCGGATGGCAGACGACGAAGTGGTCTGGACGTTGCGGCGGATGCCAGGCGTGGGGGTCGGTCGAGCAGTGCCCAGGAGCGCCCCCTGGGCGTCTCCGGCTGCATGGCGCCCCGGCTGCCCCGGTGCTGCCGGCCAGTTCCGCCGTTGCGATCACCGAGGTAGACGCGCATGCGGCGAGCGCGAAGCCGACTGGCATGGATGAGCTGGACCGGGTGCTCGGCGGCGGTCTCGTTCCCGGGGCCGTGGTGCTGCTGGCGGGTGAGCCCGGCGTCGGCAAGTCCACACTGCTGCTGGAGGTGGGGGCACTCGTGTCGGAGTCGGGCCCGGTGCTGTACGTGACGGGCGAGGAATCAGCAGCCCAGGTCCGGCTGCGGGCGGACCGGATCGGGGCGGTGGGGCCGAATCTCTACCTCGCCGCCGAGACGGAACTGTCCGCCGTACTGGCCCACGTGGAAACCGTGAAGCCGCAGCTGCTGATCGTCGACTCGGTGCAGACCATCATGGCGCCTGGGATCGAGGGCACCCCCGGTGGGGTGACCCAGATCCGCGAGGTCACATCCGCCCTGATGGCGGTGGCCAAGCAGCAGGCACTGACGATAGTGCTCGTGGGCCATGTCACCAAGGACGGCTCCATCGCCGGGCCGCGCGCTCTCGAGCACCTTGTCGATGTTGTGCTGCACTTTGACGGGGACCGGCACGCGCAGCTGCGCATGGTGCGGGCGCTGAAGAACCGGTTCGGTCCGACCGATGAGGTCGGCTGCTTCGAACTCGGCGAGTACGGCCTGATGGGGCTCCCCGACCCAAGCGGCCTGTTCATCTCCCAGCACGCCGACCCCGTGCCCGGGACGTGTGTGACGGTCACGCTCGAGGGCCGCCGCCCGCTCGTCGCGGAGGTGCAAACCCTGGTGGCGACGTCGGTGCTGGACATCCCGCGGCGTGTCACCTCGGGCCTGGACCCTGCCAGGGTCGGGATGGTCACGGCGGTCCTGCAGCGCCGGGCGAACGTCATCGTCGGCAAGCAGGATGTGTACGCGGCCACCGTGGGAGGCGTGCGGCTGACCGAGCCCTCGGTGGATCTTGCCATTGCGGTCGCGCTGGCAGGCGCCGCAGGCAACCTGGCGGTGGCTGGCAGGGTGGTGGCAATCGGGGAGGTCGGGCTCGCAGGTGAGGTCAGGCGGGTGCCCGGGGTGACCCGGCGGATCGCGGAGGCTGAGCGGATGGGGTTCCGGCGCGCCCTCATACCCGCGGGCTCGAACGGCGTCCCTGGTGCGGACGCGGGTTCGGAGGCACAGAGCCCGGGGTATCGGGGGCTCATCGAGGTGCGGGAGGTCGCCACCGTCATGGAGGCGGTCGCCGCCGCGCTGGGCGGGTAACGCCTTCCCGCCCGCTCCGCGGGGACCCGTCAGGGTTCGGCGACACCAGGGCCGATGAGCACGAACACGATGGGCCTGCTGCGGTTGTGCGGTGCGACCGCCGCGGCTGTGTAGGTGCCAGGGCGCACGCGGTGCCTGGCCGGCCGGCAGCCGTGTGCTGTGCTCTTCCGGTCCCAGGAGGCCCAGATGACTGCGGGCACGCCCCTGGTGAGCACGACAGACCGTGATCTCGCCTGGTGCACACAGGCGGCTGAACTCCAGACCGTGGTCCGGCCCGCTGTCACGACGACCGACAGGAACCGTGTCCCAACGTTGAACCGGCACGGCTGCCGTCCGGTCGAGACGGCTTCAGCCAGGAACTCGGGCCGCCGCGCGGGCCTGTACCAGCGGCGGCGGGTGAGCAGGCTGAGCACCACGTCCTGCCTGGTACATGCCGGTACCGCGCGGGCGCGTGCGCCACCCCGGCCCGGCGAGGCGGCGGCCGATCCCGCGCCGCCCGCGCGCCCCGGCCCAGCCAGCCGCGAAGCCCGGGCCCGCCAGCGCCCGGCTCCGCCCCCTGCACCGCGCGGCCCTTGCCCGGCCGCGGCGGCCCCGGCAGCCTGCGCCCGGGCCGCGCCGGAACCCGTCCCAGCTGGCGTCCCTGCGCCTTCACCCCGGCGAGCCGCTGACGCGGCGCTGCCAGTCGCGGGGACGCTGAGCGTTCCGTTAACCGCCCATACCAGGACGGCGAGCAGGCTTACGCCCAGGGCAAGGGCAACCACCCGGCGCCGCCAGTAGGTGGCCGCTGGCAAGGGACCAGCGGGACGGGCGGGCGGATGCGGGAAGGTCCACGACCTGGCGTGCCCGGGCCCGGCTGGCCCCGGTGGCTCCGGAAAGGCCGGCAGTTCCGCAGACCCGGCCGTCTCCGTCTGTTCCGCGGGCTCAGCAGACCACTCGGTTCCCGGGGGCCACACGAACTCCGGGGGGCCCGCGGGCTCCCCGGGTTCTGCGGAACGAGCATCATGTGACTCGCCTGACAGGCCGCGTTCGGTGGGCGGATTCTGGTCCATACGGTGAGTATGCAAAGCGATTACTCTCTGTGCCCGAAGGCGCGCCGGCGGCACGTGTGGCAGGATCGGGTCGTCATGACAAGCGGGAAAGTGACGGCGATCCTGCGCTGGTACGCATCAAACGCGCGCGATCTCCCCTGGCGGCGGCCAAGCGCAGGCCCCTGGGCCGTGCTTGTCAGCGAGGTCATGCTGCAGCAGACGCCGGTGGCGCGAGTCCTTCCCGCATACGAATCCTGGCTCGCCCGGTGGCCGGTCCCGTCCGCACTCGCGGCCTCACCCCCGGCAGAGGCGGTGCGTCATTGGGGGCGGCTGGGTTACCCGCGCCGCGCGCTCTGGCTGCACGCTGCCGCGCGCACGATTGCTGAGCAGCATGGCGGTGAGGTTCCCAGCTCGATCGGTGCCTTGCGCGCCTTGCCAGGCGTTGGCCCCTATACCGCGGCGGCGGTGGCCAGCTTCGCATTCGGGCAGCGCCACGCCGTTCTGGACACCAACGTGCGCCGGGTGCTGGCCCGGCTCATGGGCGGCACGGCGCTGCCCTCCCCCAGCCCCACCGCTGCCGAGGTCAGGATGGCTGAGTCACTGCTCCCCGCAGCGCCCAGACTCGCGTCCCGGTGGTCGGTGGCTGTCATGGAGCTAGGCGCGATGATCTGCACGTCCACCAGCCCGCGCTGTTCGGACTGCCCCGTCACGGCAGCATGCGCCTGGCATCAAGCCGGCAGTCCCAAGGCAGCGGAGCGGCGCCGCGGCCAGCGTTATGAGGGAACGGACCGGCAATGCCGCGGAAACCTGCTTGCGGTGCTCCGGGAAGCGGAGGGGCCGGTCCCCGCTGGGCGACTCGGCGCGACCTGGCCAGATGCTCAGCAGCGGACCCGGGCCCTCGCCAGCCTGGTCGCCGACGGCCTGGCCGAGCAACTACCCGGAGGCTGTTACGCGCTGCCGGGCTGACGAAATTCTACGCCGGACCCCCGTGAACCTGATGTGGCAATCTGGCTCAGCCCGGCACAGGGAGGTATCTGATGGCGATGATCGCGCGGCAGTTCGGGCGCCCGCATGGCCCACTTGGCAGGCTGATCGGGCGCGGCATGGCCCGCGCCAACGCCCCGTTCAGCCGGTGGGTGATGCAGGAGATCAGCGGAAATTATCAAGACAACTTCGAGAAGATCGCTGAGCTGGGGCCTGGACCAGGCATCGGCCTCGAAGAGGCGCTCCGGCGTTTCCCTCGCGCGCGAGTGTGGGGAATCGACCCCTCGCCGGAAATGCTGTCGCAGTCAAGGAAGCGCAACTTGGCCGAGGCAAGGGCGGGGCGCCTGACGTTGGTTCAGGGCAGCGCCGCCGCGCTCGCCGGGGCAGCGCCCATCGACGCAATTGTCGCCAATCATGTCCTCTACTTCTGGCACCAGCCGGCAGAGGAGTTGCGGCTGATCCACGGCTTTCTCCGGCCTGGGGGGCTGCTGGCGCTTGGGTACCAACTGCGGCAGAACATGCCGCCGATGGCCCAAAAGCACTTCCCCCAGCAGGGACACCGGCTCTACGCCTCGGATGACGAGGTCGCGGAACTATTGCGGGCCGCCGGGTTTGCCGCCGTCAATCACAAAGTGAAGGGCCCGCCCGAAGCGCCAGCCGGGCGGGTGTCCCTCGCGACGGCCTGAACGTCCAGGTGAGGAGCGGTGGTGGCCCCGGTCCCGCGAAGCAGGCCCGGGGCCACCAGTCACCACGACGGCGTCAGTTTTGCTGGCGCTTGGCCGCGCCGGTTTCGACTTCGGCTGGCACCGCGTCCGGGACCACCTCCGGCTTTGGCACCCCCTTGAAGGTGAACTCTGCCTTCTCGCCACTGCCCTTGACATCGACGATCACGATCTGGCCCGCTTTGAGCTCGCTGAACAGGATCTTCTCCGACAGTGCGTCCTCGATCGCGCGCTGGATGGTCCGGCGCAGCGGCCGGGCGCCGAGCACGGGGTCGTATCCACGCTTGGCGAGCAGCGCCTTGGCCCCGGGCCGCAGTTCCAGGCCCATGTCACGGTCCTTCATCCGCTCATCCACCTTGGCGATCATCAGATCCACGATCTCCACGATCTCGTCCTCGGTGAGCTGGTGGAAGACGATCACATCATCCACCCGGTTCAGGAACTCGGGCCGGAAGTGGTGCTTGAGTTCCTCCGTGACCTTGGACTTCATCCGGTCGTACGAGCCGCGCGACTCCCCGGCCCGGGCGAAGCCGACCGAGACACCCTTCGAGATGTCCTTGGTGCCCAGGTTCGTGGTCATGATGATCACGGTGTTCTTGAAGTCCACCGTCCTGCCCTGGGCATCGGTCAGCCGCCCGTCCTCCAGGATCTGGAGCAGGGAGTTGAAGATGTCCTGGTGGGCCTTCTCGACCTCGTCGAACAGGACGACGGCGAACGGCTTGCGGCGCACCTTCTCGGTGAGCTGGCCGCCCTCCTCATACCCGACATATCCGGGCGGGGAGCCGAACAGCCGCGACACGGTGTGCTTCTCCATGTACTCGCTCATGTCGAGCTGGATCAGCGAGTCCTCGTCTCCAAACAGGAATTCCGCGAGGGTCTTGGACAGCTCGGTCTTCCCAACCCCGGACGGCCCTGCGAAGATGAACGACCCGCCGGGGCGCTTCGGGTCCTTCAGCCCGGCGCGGGTCCGCCGGATCGCCTGCGACAGGGCCTTGATCGCGTCGTTCTGCCCGATGACCCGCTTGTGGAGTTCGTCCTCCATGCGCAGGAGCCGCTGCGACTCCTCCTCGGTCAGCTTGAACACCGGGATCCCGGTCGCGGTGGCAAGAACCTCGGCGATGAGCTCCTCGTTCACCTCGGCGACAACGTCCATGTCGCCGGCCTTCCACTCCTTCTCCCGGGCGTCCTTGGCGGCGATCAGCTGCTTTTCCTTGTCCCGCAGCGAGGCCGCCTTCTCGAAGTCCTGGGAGTCGATCGCCGACTCCTTCTCCCGCCGTACCTGCGCGATCTTCTCGTCGAACTCACGCAGGTCGGGCGGCGCGGTCATGCGGCGGATCCGCATCCGCGACCCGGCCTCATCGATCAGGTCGATCGCCTTGTCGGGCAGGAACCTGTCGCTGATGTAGCGGTCCGCGAGCTGCGCGGACGCGACCAGCGCGCCATCGGTGATGGACACCCGGTGGTGCGCCTCGTACCGGTCCCGCAGCCCCTTGAGGATCTCGATCGTGTGGGAGATCGTCGGCTCGGCCACCTGGATCGGCTGGAACCGGCGCTCCAGCGCCGCATCCTTCTCCAGGTGCTTACGGTACTCATCCAGCGTGGTAGCGCCGATCGTCTGCAGCTCACCGCGTGCCAGCATGGGCTTGAGGATCGACGCGGCGTCGATCGCGCCCTCGGCGGCGCCCGCCCCCACCAGGGTGTGCAACTCGTCGATGAACAGGATGATGTCGCCGCGGGTCCGGATCTCCTTGAGAACCTTCTTCAGCCGCTCCTCGAAGTCACCCCGGTAACGGGAGCCGGCCACCAGCGCGCCCAGGTCGAGCGTGTACAGCTGCTTGTCCTTGAGGGTTTCCGGCACCTCGCCCTTGACGATCTTCTGTGCCAGGCCCTCCACCACGGCCGTCTTGCCCACGCCAGGCTCACCGACCAGAACCGGGTTGTTCTTGGTGCGCCGGGAGAGCACCTGCATGACCCGCTCGATCTCCTTCTCCCGGCCGATCACGGGATCGAGCTTGCCCTCACGGGCCGCCTGGGTGAGGTTCCGGCCGAACTGGTCCAGCACAAGGGACGTGGACGGCGCCGACTCTGACGGCGCGCCCGCCGCCGCGGGCTCCTTGCCCTGGTAGCCGTGCAGCAACTGGATCACCTGCTGGCGGACCCGGTTGAGATCGGCACCCAGCTTGACGAGGACCTGGGCTGCCACCCCCTCACCCTCGCGGATGAGGCCAAGCAGGATGTGCTCGGTGCCGATGTAGTTGTGGCCAAGCTGAAGGGCCTCACGCAGGGAGAGTTCAAGCACCTTCTTGGCGCGGGGGGTGAAGGGGATGTGCCCCGACGGGGCCTGCTGGCCCTGGCCGATGATCTCCTCGACCTGCTGCCGCACGGCCTCCAGGCTGATGCCCAGCGACTCAAGCGCCTTGGCCGCCACGCCCTCACCCTCATGGATGAGGCCAAGCAGGATGTGCTCGGTGCCGATGTAATTGTGGTTGAGCATCCTGGCCTCTTCTTGCGCCAGGACCACAACCCTCCGGGCCCGGTCGGTAAACCTCTCGAACATCTCGTCGCTCCCTCACGAGCGGTCGGGGAGGCCCGATCTCCGGCCCCGTCCTTCCGCATGGTAGCCCGCATGCCGGATGGCGCGACGCACGATTTGTCGCACGTCAAAATCGTTCCCCGGCACGAGGCGTTCATCCCATCCAACCCACTCAGGGATGAGCCTGTTCCCAGCTACGCCGCAAGCGAACGCCGCACTCGGCGGCAGTCCTGGCGCCGCTGGAAACCGTGAAGACAGCAAGTGGCGCCCCCCGGTGGGCCGGGGGGCGCCACAGCAACGCGGGAGAAACAGCGACGGCGAAGTCCGCCAGACATCTATCGGGTAAGGCCGGCACTCGGCACTCTGGGCGCGATCGAAGCATCCGCACACCGCACTGTTGGGTCACCGGTGGGCTCCCCGCTGTCCTAGTGCGAAGCCTCATACTCGGCGATGATCGCAGCCGGAATACGGCCACGCTCGCTGACCTGGCGGCCGTGCTGCTTCGCCCAGGCGCGGATTTCCGCGCTTTGCTGACGGCCAGGCGCGCCACGGGATGCGCGGCGGCGGCGGCCTCCGCCACCACCACCGCCAGTTACCCGGCGCGCGTGCTCGACATACTGGCCGAACTTCTCGCGCAGATCCTTGGCGTGCATGGAGCACAGATCGATCTCATAGGGGGTGCTGTCAAAGGCGAACGAAACAGTCTCAGTCCCCTCGACTTCGCCGTCGTGGGGAAGGTCACACACGACCGTGACCACAGTCTTAGATGCCATGGGGCCAGCCCTTCTGCTGGAGCGGGATTATGGGCTGCCAGACAATATACCAGCACAGTTCTGTTTGACAATTCGGCGCGACACGATTCGGCGGCTGAACTTACCGATGCCGCAAGACCGCAACAGAGCCCAGGGAATTCCGTTACTCTCCGTAATCAGCCATCTGAGGTGCAGTCATCAATCGGGCAGATGCTCTATCGCCCTCACCCTCCGGCTGTTCACCCGGAACGGGCTATACCTTCCGGTGATCCCGTGATGGTCCCGCTGCAGGTTCACCGGCACCGGTATTCCTGCCATCCTCGGGAATATCAGGGCTTCCATCGCCGGCGGACTGGTTGCCAGCGCGCATCTGGCGCCGGAGGAAGACGAGCAGCCCGATCAGGAACGCACCGCCCACGACGAGTGTCGGTGTAAGCGCCGCCAGGTCCGCGAGCATACGGCCTCCTTTCCTCAGTTCGCATGTTGCTTGCCTTGGCATTGTGACTCACCTGCACAACGACCCGCTACGTGGCAGGATCGGGCGCGTGTTCTACGCGGACACCCACGTCCACTCCCGGTTCTCGCGCGCGTGCAGCAAGGACGCAGAAGTCCCCAACCTTGCCTGGTGGGCAGCGCGCAAGGGCGTCACGGTCGCTGGCACGGGTGACTTCACCCATCCTGCCTGGGCGCAGCGGCTGAAGGAATCGCTCGTCCCGGCAGAACCCGGCCTGCTGCGCGTGCGCCCCGAGCTTGAGTCCCGGCTGCGGCGTTCCTCACCCCCGAGCTGCCACCAGGAAATCCGGTTCCTGCTGTCCGCCGAGATCTCCACTATCTACAAGCGCGAAGATGCCACCAGGAAAGTTCATCACCTCATCTGCGCACCTAACTTCCGCGCAGCTGATACGATCACTGCCGCTCTGGGCAAGGTTGGAAACCTCGCGTCGGACGGCAGGCCGATCCTGGGCCTGGACTCGCGCCATCTGCTTGAGATCACACTGAACGCCGGGCCCGGCTGTTTCTTGGTTCCCGCGCACATCTGGACACCGTGGTTTGCCGTCCTCGGATCCAAGTCCGGCTTCGACACGGTAGCCGACTGTTACGGCGACCTTGCGGATCATGTGTTCGCGGTAGAGACCGGGCTCTCTTCTGATCCGCCTATGAACTGGCAGTGCTCCGCGCTCGACGGCTATCAGCTCGTGAGTAACTCCGACGCCCATTCACCGCCGATGCTCGGGCGGGAGGCAACCGCGTTCAGTACCGCACTCGACTACTTCGCGATGGCCGATGCGTTGCGAACCGGCGAGGGGCTCGGGGGGACGATCAACTTCTTTCCCGAAGGCGGCCGGTATCACCTGGACGGACACCGCAAATGCGGGATCTCGTTCTCGCCTGCTGACACGATTTCCCATGGCGGGATGTGCCCACATTGTGGGAAGCCACTCACTATCGGAGTACTTCATAGGGTCGCGGAACTTGCCGATCGCCAGGCCGGCCAGGCGCCAGCCGGCGCGCCCGGCTTTGCCAACCTTGTCTCACTTCCGGAGATCGCCGGCGAAATTCACGGGGTCGGTGCGAAGAGCAAGAAGGTCACCGCCACGGTCGACCGTCTCGTCGCCACCCTCGGGCCAGAATTGCGCATCCTCCGGGAGTGCGACGTGGCCGACATCGGCCGCGCCGGGGGCAGCCTGCTCGCTGAGGCAATCGCCCGCCTGCGCCGGGGCGCGGTCATCAAGCAGGCAGGCTATGACGGCGAGTACGGCGTGATCCGCATGTTCCGCCCCGGCGAACTCGCCCGCCCCGGCGCCCTGTTCGACATTCCGGCGCCGTCCGTCCCGGCCATTAACAGTTCCGCCAAACGCGGCGCCCGCCCAGCGGCCAGCGCACGGCCACACCAGCGGGGGGACCGCGGGCTGGACGCGGCAGCCGTTTCGCGGGAAAAGGGGGTGGCCGGCCGATCGCTGCTCGACGGCCTCGATCCCGATCAGCGCGCGGCGGCCGAGCCGGCGGGGCCGCTGCTGATCATCGCGGGCCCTGGCACCGGCAAGACCAGAACCCTCACCCACCGGATCGCGTCCGCCGTTGCCGAACGCGGCGTGCCCCCCGAGGCATGCCTCGCGCTGACCTTCACCCGGCGGGCGGCCGCGGAGATGCGGGAGCGGCTGGCCGGCCTGATTCCCGGGCACGCCGGGCGGATCATGGTCACCACCTTCCACGGGCTTGGCCTGGCGACCTTGCGGGACCACGCCCCAGCGGCGGGCCTGACCGCCGGGTTCACGGTCGCCGACGAGAAGGCACGGCTCGCGGTGGCCGCCGAGGTGGCCGGTTCCGGGCCTGAGGCGCGGCGGCTGCTGGCTGCGGCGGCCACCGACCCCGCGGCGCGGGCCACCCTCGCCAAGGCGCTGGCCGCCCAGGACATGGTCGACTTCGACGGCCTGATCGACCTTCCGCTGGCGCTGCTGCAAGACGATCCCGCCCTGGCCGCGTCGCTGCGGGAGGGCTGGTCCCGGATCAGCGTGGACGAATACCAGGACATCGACGCCGGCCAGTACGCGCTGCTGCGCCTGCTGGCCGGCCGCGGCAGCGGGCTGACCGTGGTCGGCGACCCGGATCAGGCGATCTACGGTTTCCGGGGCGCCGACGTGAGCTTCTTCCTGCGGTTCGGGCAGGACTACCCGGGGGCTCACACCGTCCAGCTGACCCGGAACTACCGGTCCTCCCCGGCCATCGTCGCGGGTGCGCTCCAGGCCGTGACGCCATCCACGCTGGTACCTGGCAGGGTCCTGCGTGCCGTGGCGGGCCCGGGGGACGCGGGTGCGGCGGCTGCCGGGAGAATCGTTGTGCATGAAGCCGCGGACGAGCACGCGGAGGCCGGGTGGATCGCGGCGACCATCGACCGGCTGCTCGGGGGCGCTTCGTTTCATTCGCTGGACAGCGGCCGTGCGGACGGGAACGCGGGCGGCCGAGCCGGGCTCGCGGACATCGCCGTGCTGTACCGGACCGATGCGCAGGCCGGCCCGCTGATCCAGGGACTGACCCGGGCGGGCCTGCCGTCCCAGAAGCGCTCGCACGACTTGCTCGCGCGCCGGGCCGTGGTCCCCGAGATCGTGCAGGAGATGCGGATGGCGGACGGCTCCGGCCCGGCCGGCCCGGTGGCGGGCCGGCTGGCTCTCGCGGTCCGCAGGCTCGCCACCCGCCTACCAGACGGTGGCCCGGGCGGCGGGGCGGTGGACGTGCTGGCGGCCGGCGAGATCCTCACACCGCTGGCCCACCGCAGCGGGAACGACCTGGAGCGTTTCTTCACCGAGATCGGCCTCGGCGCCGAGGTTGATGCGCTGGACCCGCGCGCGGATGCGATCACGCTGCTGACGTTGCACGCTGCCAAGGGGCTGGAGTTCAGCGTGGTGTTCCTGGCCGGATGCGAGCGGGGCCTGCTGCCGCTGTGGCTGCCCGGCGCTGGCAAACGAGCCCGCCCAGGCCCGGTGACGGGGCGCGCGGGCGCGCACCCCGCTCACACCGGGAAACCGGACGAGGCCGAGGAGCGCAGGCTGTTGTTCGTGGGCATGACCAGGGCACGGACGCACCTCTTCCTGACCTGTGCGGACCGCCGCCGCAGGCACGGCATGGCCGCCGGCGCCGGGCCATCGCCTTTCCTGGCCGCCATCGACCCGGCGCTGCTCGAGCGGCCCGCCCGGACCGGGTCACGCAAGCCCGCCGGACGGCAACTCCGGCTGCTCTGACCGCGGCCCGGGACTTGACCGCGGCCCGGGACTTGACCGCGGCCCGGGACTTGACCGCGGCCCGGGGCCGGGTCCGGGGGCCGGGTCCGGGGGCCGGGTCCGGGGGCCGGGTCCGGGGGCCGGGGGCGCTCCCGGCCGGGGGCCGGGGCGTGCGGGATCACAGGTGCAGGAGCATGCGGGTGTTGCCGAGAGTGTTTGGCTTGACCCGGTCGAGGTCGAGGAACTCAGCGACGCCCTCGTCGTAGGACCGCAGCAACTCGGCGTAGACGGCCGGTGAAACCGGTGTCCCGTCGATCTCGGCAAAGCCATGGCGGGCAAAGAAATCCACCGCGAAGGTGAGCACGAAAACCCGTCGAACCCCCAGCTCGCGCGCTGAGCCGAGCAATACCTCCACCAGCTCGTGACCGATCCCGTGCTCCTGGTGGTCGGCGCGCACGGCGACCGTCCGGATCTCCGCCAGGTCCTCCCACATGACGTGCAGCGCCCCGCAGCCGACGATGACGCTGTCCGCCTGCTCGGCCACCCAGAATTCCTGAACGTCCTCAAACAGCGTGACGGTCGCCTTGCCAAGCAGGCGCCCAGACGCGACATTCGCACTCACCAGGCCAGCGATCGCCCGCACATCCGGTGTCCGGGCCCGCCTGATCACACATTCCATTGCCAGGCACCTTAGCGGGATTGCGGGTGACCCAGGCGCCCGCGGCAAGCCAGTGCCTGCCGCTCTTCCCGGCGGTTTCCCCTGACGCAGCGCTCATGTCTCATCACAATCCGGGATAGCCAGGGCGACTCTGACGGGCCGAAAGTCCCGGAATATTCGGTCCTGCCCACCCTGAACCGCCCGATATGCAAAAATTCGGTCGTTCCGGTTCGCAGGCTGAGTGCCGTTTCATTACCGTGCGGCGCTGTCATCTTGCCCGCTGTGCCCGCTGTGCCCGCGCGCCACGCGGCCGCCGCTCGCGGACGCGGGGCGCCCGGCTGCCGAGGAAAGGAGACCCGGTGGAGCACTTGCGTCTTCCGAGGCGTAGGTCAAGTGGTCCACGACTCGCCCGGGCACGTGCCGGGCTGGGCTGGGCATCCCAGCAAGCCGCAACGCTAATCGCGGCGGCGACCGTGGCCAGTCTTGTCCTCCCCAGTGGGGTGGGAAGTGCCACGGCCGGTGATCCCGCACCAAACCTGCAGCAACTGGTCGCCCGGGCCCGCCAGCTTTCCAGTGAGATCACCAGCCTGAACGAGCAATATGACGGGCTGCGGATCCAGCTCACACAGGCTCGTGAGGAAGCCAAGATCGCCCTGAGCACCTATCAGCGGGACCTTTCCCATCTCGGGGAGGGCCAGCTGGCTATCGGCCAGCTGGCGGCGCAAAGCTACATGAATGGCGGGATGGACGCGCCGATGGAGCTGCTGACGTCGAGCACCCCGCAGACGCTGATCGACCGCGCAGCGATCCTGCAGCAACTCCAGCGGGAGAACGGCGACCGGGTATCGGAGATCGCGGCAGCGGTGGCCGCGGCCCAGCGGGCCAGGGCGACAGCTCTCCAGCAGGGCAGGCGAGCCGCCCGTCTGGTCGCCGCGATGGCGGCGCGGCAGCGGCAGGCGCAAGCCAAGATCAACATTCTCAACGGCGCCGTGTTTTCCAAAGCCATGTCGATCTTCCAGCAAACCGGGCAGTACCCCAACATCAGCCTTCCCACCTCGAACACCATCGGCGCACAAGCGCTGCGCGCAGCGCTGAGCCGGCGAGGCGACCCCTACGTCTGGGGCGCTTCCGGCCCGAGCGCGTTCGACTGCTCCGGCCTGGTCCTGTGGGCGTACGCGCAGATCGGAATCAGCCTGCCGCACTTCACGGGCGACCAGTGGAACATGGGAATCCATATCTCGCGGAGCGACCTGGAACCCGGAGACCTGGTGTTCTTCTACCCCGACATCGGCCACGTGGGCCTCTACATCGGCAACGGGCTGATGGTGGACGCCCCGAACTTCGGTGAGGTCGTCCAGGTGGAGCCGGTCATATGGGACGTCTACGTGGGCGCCGTCCGCATCGTCGGCTGATGCCCTTCCGCCGGCCCGGTTGTGCCGGGCGGGGTTCCGCCAGGGCACAACGTTTCGCGGGCACCGGGCAGTCGCTGCTACTCCGGCCGGACCATGGGGAACAGGACGGTGTCACGGACCGTCTCGCCGGTGAACATGATCAGCATGCGGTCGATGCCCATTCCCATCCCGCCGGTCGGCGGCATCCCGTACTCCAGTGCCTGCAGGAAATCCTCGTCCAGTTGCATCGCCTCCGGGTCACCCCGGGCAGCGAGCAGCGATTGCGCGGTGAGCCGGTCGCGCTCCTCAACCGGGTCCACGAGTTCGGTATAGCCGGTCCCGAGTTCGGTGCCAAACGCCACCAGGTCCCACCGTTCTGCCAGCCGCGGGTCCTCCCGGTGGGCGCGGGTCAGTGGTGAGACCTCGACCGGGAAGTCACGGTAGAAGGTCGGCTGCACCGTCTGGCGTTCCACCAGCCGCTCGTACATCTCCAGCACGACCTGACCCTGGTTCCAGCCAGGCTCGGCGGGCACCCCCGCCTGCGCGCACAGCGCACGGAGCCGTTCCATGCTGGTGCCCGGGGAAACCTGCTCGCCCAGCGCCCCGGAGATGGCGCCATGCACCGTCTTCGACGGCCATTCGCCCCCGATGTCGGCCTCGGTGCCGTCGGCGCGCCTGATCACGGTGCCGCCATACGCGGCCTCCGCCGCCCGCTGGGCCAGTTCCCTGGTCAGCGTGGCCGCAGTGTTGTAGTCGCCGTAGGCCTCGTACGCCTCCAGCATGGTGAATTCGGGGTTGTGCGTGGCGTCCATGCCCTCGTTGCGGAAGTTCCGCCCGATCTCGTAAACCTTCTCGATGCCGCCGACAACAAGCCGCTTGAGGTACAGCTCGAGCGCGATCCGCAGGTAGAGATCCATGTTGAGGGCGTTCATGTGGGTGGCGAATGGGCGCGCGTTGGCGCCCCCGTGGACCCGCTGCAACACCGGCGTTTCCACCTCGAGAAAGCCACGCGCGTGCAGTTCTTCCCGCAGCGCCCGCATCACTGCTCCCCGGATTTCCGCCATCCGGCGCGCGCCATGATTGACGATCAAATCCACATAACGATGGCGTACTCGCGACTCAGCATCCGTCAGGCCCTTGTGCTTTTCCGGCAGCGGCCGAAGGCATTTGGCCGTGATGGCGAACCGGTCCGCCAGCACGGACAGCTCGCCCCGCCGGGACGAGACAACCTCGCCCTCCACGCCAATGTGATCTCCGAGGTCCACATCCCGCTTCCAGGCAGCCAGCGCGTCTTCACCGACCCGGCCTGCCGAGACCATGACCTGGATCTCGCCGGTGCCATCGCGAATGGTCGCGAAGCAGAGCTTGCCGCCGATGCGCGACAGCATCACCCGGCCGACTACGCCAACGTTCTCGCCGGTACCAGTGTCCGGCGCCAGATCGGGATAACGGCTCCGCACGTCGCTGATGGTGTCGGTACGGGGGAAACCGGCCGGGTAGGGGTCAATCCCGGATTCGAGCAACCGCTCGCGCTTGGCCTTGCGGACCAGGGTCTGCTGCGGTGTCTCCGGCCCGCCACCCACGGGCGCGCCCGCCCGTTCCGCGCCACCCGCGCCCGTCGCCGTGCTCATAGCCGTGCCCATCGCCGTGCTCCCCGCACGCTGATCTTCCTCCACCCGGACGAGGCTACCGGCGTGACAGCGCGGCCAGGCACTGGTTTCAGTCCGCGAAGTTGCGTTCATAGACCAGCCGCAAGCCGATGAGGGTGAGCCAGGGCTCGTATGCGTCGATCATGCCGATCTCTTCGAGTACCAGCGGCGCAAGCCCGCCGGTGGCGATGACCGTCACCGAGTCCGGGTCGCCAGGCGCCAACTCGGTGATCATCCGTCGCGCGATGCCTTCGACCTGGCCAGCGAAACCAAAGATGATGCCGGACTGAAGAGCTTCGACGGTGTTCTTCCCGATCACGTGGCTCGGGCGGGTGAGCTCCACCTTGAGCAGCTGCGCGGCCCGGCGGGACAGCGCGTCAACGGAGATGTCAATGCCAGGCGCCAGCGCACCGCCGACGAACTCTCCTTTGGCGCTGACCGCGTCGAAGTTCGTTGACGTACCAAAATCCACCACTACGGCCGGGCCGCCGTAGAGATGGACAGCGGCGACCGTGTTCATGATCCGGTCGCTGCCCACCTCTTTCGGGTTGTCCATCCGGACCGAGACACCGGTGCGCACACCCGGCTCCACGATCAGCGCTGGCACGTCCCGGTAGTAGCGCTGGCACACCTCGCGCATCTCATGCAGGACAGAAGGCACCGTGGAGCACAAGGCAATACCGCTGATGTCGAGATCCTTGAGCAATGCGCTCTGCCCCAGCAACCCCTGGAGCAGGACGGCGATCTCGTCAGCCGTGCGGGCGGGGTCGGTGGCGATCCTCCAATGCTCGACAATCTCGTCGCTGTCGAACACGCCGAGCACCATGTTGGTGTTCCCCACGTCGATCGTCAGCAGCATGGCCCTCCCAGCACCTCCATCACCCCGTCCAAGCCCCGCTGACACCCGTCCCCACACCGTGATCATGGGAAAGTGGGGGCCAGGGCCCCCACTTTCCCATGATCACGGGCGGGAACACAGGGCGGCCATGGCTGCGGCGAACCCGTGGCGGTGTCATCTGTCCGCCCGGGGACCATCGGCTCTGTCCACCCAGGACCATCGGCTCTATCCGCCCAGGAGCATCGGCATGTTGTCGATGAGCCTCGTCGGGCCAACTTTCGCGGCGACCACCAGCACAGCGCTGCCTGCGTAGCCGGGCTTGACCGGGGTAAAGGAACCCGGTTCAACCAGTTCAAGGTAGTCAGGGGTCACGGGCGGAGTGGCCCGGCCAGCGTCGTCGAGCACCTGCTGGGCAGCGGCCAGCACCGCATCCGGGCCCGAGTGCCGCACCGAAGCCCCGGCCCGCAGCGCGCGGCTCAGCGCGAGGGCGCTGGCGCGCTCGTTCCCGGACAGGTAGGCGTTCCGGCTGGAGACGGCGAGGCCGTCGGCGTCCCTGACCGTCGGCACGCTCTCGATCTCGATTCCGAGATCGAAGTCACCGGTCATCCGCCGGATCAGGGCAAGCTGCTGGGCGTCCTTTTCCCCGAACACCGCTATCTGCGGCCGGGTGAGCTGGAAGAGCTTGAGCACGACGGTGAGCACGCCCGCGAAATGCCCAGGCCGAGAGGCGCCTTCCAGCACCCTGCCCATCGGCCCAGGATCGACAGTGATCAGCTGCTCCCTGGGATACATCTGCGCCTGCTCCGGGGCGAACACCACGTCGGCCCCTTCCTCCGCGCACACGCGCACGTCGGCGTCCAGGATCTGCGGGTAACGGTCCAGGTCCTCACCAGCCGCGAACTGCAGTGGGTTGACGAATACCGAGACGAGAACGCTTCCGTTTGGCTGCGAAATATTTTTGGCCCGGCGGAGCAGGGCGCGGTGGCCGTCGTGCAGTGCGCCCATGGTGGGAACCAGCACCACCGGCGGCCCGAGTGACCTGCGGGCTGCGGCCAGCCCGCGCCGGGTCCGGGCGAGCACCGGGATCATCGCGGCGCTCCGGCAAGCACGTCCAGCAGGCGCTGCGCGGCGGGCGGGGCCAGGATTCCGGCGGCGAGCGCCCGGTCGGCGGTGAGCCGGGCCAGTGCGATGTAGGCTCGCAGCGCCTCGGGCGACGCCTGTCCCAGCGCGTCCAGATGGCTGGCGACGGTCTCGGCGTCCGCGCGTGCCACCGGCCCGGTCAGGCCCGCGTCCCCGAACCGCAGCGCGTTGTCGAGGGCGGCGGACAGCAACGGCCGGAGCATCCGGGGCGGGTCCGGCACTCCTGCCTGCCCGAGCAGTTCAGCGGCCTGCACCACCAGCGTCACGAGGTGGTTGGCGGCGCTTGCGAGGGCCGCGTGGTATAGCCCCCGGCTCGCCTCGTCAATGAACACGGGCTCCCCGCCCATTTCTATGACCAGGGCCTCCGCGACGGTGCGGAGCGGATCGGGCGCGGTCACCCCGAAGCAGGTCCCGGGCAGCCGGTCGATGTCGTCGGGACGGCCGGTGAAGGTCATGACCGGATGCAGGGCAAGCGGCAGCGCGCCAAGGTGCGTCGCCGGATCGAGCACGGCGGTGCCGTGGCGGCCGCTGGCGTGCGCGAGCAGGCGGCCCGCCACCTCCGCTCTGGTCGCCGCCAGCCCCTCGACGAGGCCGGGCAGCGCGTCGTCAGGCACCGTGAGCAGTACCAGATCCGCGGCGGCGAGAACGGCTGGCGGCTGCTCGACGGGCACTCCGGGAAGCATCCGCGCTGCCCGTTGCACCGAGGCCTCGGACACAGCCGAGACAGCCACGACCCGGTGTCCCGCCCGGGCGAGCGCGGCCGCGAGAGTGGTACCCACCCGCCCGGCCCCGATGACGCCCACACGGAGGCGGGCAGGATGAGGCTGGCTCGGCGGTTCCGCCGGGTTGGGCATGCTGTCAGTTCCCTCTCGTTCCAGTCCTCGTTACGTAGCCGCTTGGACTACCGGGTACCGGACGGCAGTGATCAGCATATCCACCGGCGGGCGGGTGTGACTTCACGGTCCGGCGCGTGTTCGCTGCCGCCGCGCATAGAGTCGGCGGGGTGTGGGTGACCTGGCGGGGGGCCATGCGCTCCGCTCTCTACGGCCCGGCCGGGTTCTACGCCAGGGGTGAACCACCGGCGCTGCACTTCCGCACGTCAGTGCACACGTCGGCGCGTTATGGGGAGCTTTTCTCTTGCCTGCTCTCGGCGGTCGACCGGGCGCTGGGGCATCCGGCCCGGCTGGACCTCGTCGACGTTGGCGCCGGGCGGGGCGAGCTCATCGGGCAGGTGCTTGCCGCGGCCAGCGGTGAGCTTGCCCGGCGGATCGCCGCCCAGGCGGTGGAGATCACGCCCCGGCCCGCGGGCCTTGACCCGCGGATCCGCTGGTGCTCGTCGCCACCGGCCCGCATCACCGGGCTGGTCATCGCCAGCGAGTGGCTCGACAACATCCCGCTGGATGTGGCCGAGCTCACCCGCGCGGGCCCACGACTGGTGCTGGTCGAACCGGCCACCGGTGATGAGCGGCATGGGTCAGCTCCCAGCCAGCCCGACCTGGCCTGGCTGCGGTCCTGGTGGCCGCTGGGTGAACTCGGTGAGCGGGCCGAGATCGGCCGCCCCCGATGCGAGGCGTGGGCCGGTGTCATCCGGCGGATCTCGCGTGGGGTCGCCGTTGCCGCCGACTACGGGCACACGAAGGCGGCCAGGCCGCCTTGGGGCACGCTCACCGGGTACCTGGCAGGGCGCGTGGTTCCCGCAGTCCCGGACGGGTCACGTGACATCACCGCACATGTGGCGCTCGACGCCTGCGCGGCGGCCGGCAGGACCGCCGGAGCCGGCGCGACGTTGCTCACCACCCAGCGTGAGGTGCTGCGCGCGCTGGGGATCGCGGGCCGCCGCCCGGCGCTGGCGCTGGCCGACACCGACCCGCGGCGTTATGTACACGAACTGTGCCTGGCTACGGAGGAGGCTGATCTGATCGATGCCGGCGGGCTTGGCGGGTTCGGCTGGCTTGTCCAGGCGGTGGGGATGGAACTCCCGGCGGTATTACGGCGCAGACGGTGCCAGTGCAGGTGGGCCGGCGTGGTGCCGGCGCCCGCTGTTACTACCCGTAAGCCGGTGAGCCTGTGCCGGCGGTGCCGGCGCGTCACGGTGCCGGTGCCGCTGGCGCCCGTGACAGCATGAACGCCATGGCTAGCGATCGTCCGGGGCGGGTTCCTGGGAACGCCGGGCACCCGGGAGCACCGTCCCCGGAAACTCGCCGCGCTGTGGAGGCGGTCACCGGCGCTTGGCCGGCCGCAGTCGCGAACGGCCCGGGCGGGGCCGCGGGCGCTGCCGGTGACCTCCTGATCAATCTGGGACCGTCCCACCCCTCTGGGCACGGCATGCTCCGGCTCAGGCTGACCCTGGATGGGAACCGCATCCTCACCGCCGAGCCGGTGATCGGCTTCATGCACCGGGGCGCGGAGAAGCTGTTCGAGGCGCGCGACTACCGGCAGATCATCGTCCTCGCCAACCGTCATGACTGGCTGGGCGCATTTGGCAGCGAGCTTGGGGTGGTGCTTGCCGCCGAGCGGCTGGCGGGGATCGAGGTGCCGCCGCGGGGCGTCTGGGCCCGGACCCTCCTCGCCGAGTTGAACCGCGTGCTCAGTCACCTCGCCTTCCTGAGCGCATATCCGCCAGAGATCGCCACCTCGGTTGAGGGGGGTGGCCAGAGCGGTGGCGGTGATGCCGCCACGACGGCTGCGTTCCGTGCCCGCGAGACGGTGCAAGCGGTCATGGAAGAGGTCTCTGGCGGGCGGATGCACTACATGTTCAACCGGGTAGGCGGGCTCAAGGAGGAACTCCCGGCGGGCTGGCTGGACCGGGTACACCGCGCGGCCGCCGCGGTTGACGCAAGCCTCTCCCTGATCGGCACCGTGATCCGGCACGAGAGTTTCCGCGCGCGCACCAGGGGGGTTGGGGTGCTTACCGGGGAGCAGGTGCGCCAGTACGGGGTCAGCGGGCCTGCCGCCCGTGCCTCCGGCGTGGATTTCGACCTCCGCCGTGATGAGCCGTACCTCGCTTATGGGGAGCTTGCTGGCGTGCTCCGGGTGATCACCCGGCAGGAGGGGGATTGCCTGGCACGGTTCGAGTGCCTGCTCGATCAGGTCGGGGCGTCGCTAGAGCTGGCAGACGCCTGTGCAAGCCGCCTCGGGGGTCTGCCACGCGGTCCGCTCAGCGCCAGGCTGCCCCAGGTCTTCAAGGTGCCCGAGGGCCAGGCGTACGCGTGGACGGAGAATCCGCTCGGCCTCAACGGGTACTACCTGGTGTCCCGCGGCGGCAAGTCCCCGTGGCGGCTGAAGGTGCGGTCGGCTTCGTTTAACAACGTGGCTGTCCTGCCTGAAGTCCTGCCGGGGCACCGGGTCGCCGACCTCGCGGCCGTCTTGGGTTCGTTGTTCTTCGTCGTCGGGGACATGGACAGGTAACGCCCAGCGCCCAGTGCCGCTCAGTCGGGGCTGCCAGCTCCGGCGGTGCTTTCTGGTTCCTCATCAGAAGGCGGGACACGGCAACTGTTCTCCAAGTACAGCGCCGCCACCGTGAGCGCGATCGCGGCGGCCAGCGTCCCTGCGGCCACGACGGCATCGGCGCGGTAGGCGATCTTGTCCAGTGACCCCACCACATACGCCACGAACCCGGCAGAAAGCCCGGCAAAGATGGCCGCTGCCAGCGAACTGGCCTTGGCCAGGGCGGCCATCCGGGCCACGGCTATCGGGTGGATAGGAGTCCCCTGACTACGGCCATGCAGCCGGGCCCGCAGGTTGCGCCCGCTGAGCGCCTCGGCGACGGTGAGGATCAGCAACGCTGGCACTCCCGTCCACGGCAGCGGTGGAATGTCGGCATAGAACAGCGGCAAGAGCAGCCTGACACCGATTGCACACACGAGCCCTGCCAGGATGAGCGTCCGGATCCGGGTCGGGGCCATCAGGGCATCGCCACCAGCGAGCAGGCCCGCATGCCGGTCAGGCCGGTCATGCCGGTCAGGCCGGTCATGCCGGCGGATGCAGCACGGTGCCCTCCAGCCGCCGGACCCCAGACATGCCAACCTGCTCCAGCAGGTCCGGCACGCGGCCACGGCCAGGGATGTGCGCGGCAGGGTCGGCGGCCTGCCAGGGCGCGAGGACAAAGGCGCGCTCATGGGCCCGCGGATGGGGCAGCGTCAGTTCGGGGTCGTTGCTCACCACGTCACCGTAAACGATGAGATCAAGATCGAGCGTGCGCGGGCCCCAGCGCTCGGCGCGGGTCCGCCCGAACGAAGCCTCGACCGCGTGACAGCGCTCAAGCACGGTGCGTGCGGGCAGCGAAGTCGCCGCTATCAGCACAGCGTTCAGGTAATCCGGCTGCTCCGGGCCCCCGGCCGGCCGGGTCTCGAAGACCGGTGACACGCCCAGGAAGGTCAGCCCAGGAGCGTCGAAAAGAGCATCAAGCCCACCCTGCAGATTGTCCTGCCGGTCGCCGAGGTTGCTGCCAAGGGCGATGACAACCCGGCACGGCCCGCTCACCGCACGGTCCGCGGTCATCACCGGCGCCGGGGCATCGTCGCAGTCCCCAGTCATCACCGGCCCCGCTGGGCTGTCGCGGTCCCCGGTCATCACCGGCGCCGCTGGGCCGCGCGGTCCCCAGTCATCACCGGCGCAGCCACGTGGTCACTGTCCCCGGCCGTCATCGGTGCCGCCGGATGGTCACGGTCACGTCTGCGAAGGGGTGGGAGATGGGGGCATGGGGTTTGTGCACGGTTATCTCCGCCTGCTCAACCACTGGCTCGGACAGGCATGCCTGCGCGAGCCGTTCTGCCAGTGTCTCAATCAGCCGCACCGGCGGCCCACTTGCCAGGCTCACCAGGCGGTCCGCGAGCGCTCCGTAATCGGCTGTCAAGGAAAGGTCGTCGCGCGCCGCCGCCGGCCTGGTGTCGAGCCACAGTGCGGCATCAATGACAAGTTCCTGGCCGTCGCGAAGCTCTTCCTCCCGTACGCCGTGCCGGGCGAAAACCCGAAGCCCGTGCAGCGAGATCCGGTCGGTGCTCATCCACGCTCCCCAGCTGCTTTCGTGACCACGCCACCGCCGGCCGCCGGTTCCGGCGGGCAGGGCGCAGCGGCAGCCCGCCATGCCTGTGCTATCCGTACCGCGTCATGGTTCGCAGGCACTTCATGCACACGAGCGCACCAGGCGCCCGCCGCGGCGACAAGGGCGGTCACTGCGACCGTGGCATCGTCGGACTCGCCAAAGGAACGGGGGGTGCCGTCGGGGGCGGCAAGGAGCTTGCCGAGAAACCGCTTGCGTGAGGCGCCGACAAGCACCGGGAAGCCTGGCCCGTTCATTCCCAGACGGGAGACCTGGTCAAGATGGGTCAGCAGCTGCCAGTTATGTTCGGGGAGCTTGGCGAAACCAAGGCCGGGATCCACAACGATCAGCGAAGGATCAACGCCCTCGGCGACGACCGCGTCAACCCGCTGGCGCAGTTCTTCGCAGACCTCGGCGACTGCGTCCCGGTAGATCGCCCGGTCCTGCATCCGGTGGCTGTGCCCGCGCCAGTGCATGACGACGTAGGAAACGCCTGCCCGCGCAACCAGTCGCGGCATGTCGGGGTCAGCGAGACCGCCGCTCACGTCGTTGACCAGCCTGGCCCCCGCGTCCAGCGCGGCCTGCGCCACCTCGGCACGCATGGTGTCCACGCTCACGGGCACACCCTCGCGGGCCAGCCCGGCGATGACCGGCCCCACCCGCCGCAGTTCCTCGTCAGCCGGGATGCGCTGAGCGCCGGGCCGGGTGGACTCACCACCCACGTCGACGATGTCGGCCCCTTGGGCAACCAGTTCGAGGCCCCGTGCGATCGCCGCGCCGGTGCCGAACCACGCCCCGCCGTCGGAGAATGAATCAGGGGTGACGTTCACGACCCCCATCACCAGACACCGGCCGGGGTCGGGGAAGCCGGCCGGGCCAGGGCCCCCTCCGGAAAGCTGCACGCCAGGCGGAGGCGCGCCGGCGGGTCCCGGCCCACGACTGTGGCTGGCCCTAGCGGGAACGTCCCTCGTCACAGAGGTCACCCTATGCGGCGGCAATGACGCCGGTGCCGCTCCCACCGCCTTCATCCGCCGCCGCCCGGCAACGGTCGTCCCGGAATGGGGCCGTGATGACTGCTTAAAGGCTGCCGGCGGGCGCTTGCGCCGGTTGCGCAATCGCTGCGTGCTGAGCGGGCTCCGCGCCCACCCTCGGCACCGCCGGTGGCGGCTGCCGTGATGGCCGAAGCCGCCGCACAAAGCCGGTGACCCGCAGCTTGCGGGCGATGCGGCGCAGTTCAAGGCTCGGCCAGACCAGGAACGCCTCTGCCTCCAGGGCGGCGAAACCGACCCGCAGCGCATCTCTGGTCCCCGGGAAGACGAAGAACCGGGGCACCCAGAGCGGGCAGAACTTCGCGTTGAACTTGTACAGGGATTCGATCTGGAACCACCTGGACATGAAGATAAGAATCCCCCGCCACGCGCGCAGCACCGGACCAGCACCGATCCGCTCTCCCCGCGCCAGCGCGGACCGGAACACCGCGAAGTTGAGCGAAATCCGCTTGACCCCGAGATCCTGTGCCGCCTTGATGGTCTCGACAATGAGGAAGTCGCTGACGCCAGGCTGCGAGGTGCGGTCGCGGCGCATGAGGTCGAGCGAGAGCCCGTCAGATCCCCACGGGACGAAGTGCAGCAGACCGCGAAGCACGCCATCCTCGCTGGCGGTCGCGATGACGCACTGCCCGTCGCGGGGCCCGCCGACCCGGCCAAGCGCCATCGAGAAGCCGCGTTCGGTGGGGCTGCCGCGCCAGGAGTCCGCCCGGCGGATCAGCCGCTCGATCTCGTCGCGGGGCACGTCAGCCACCCGCCGGATCTCGGCGACGTACCCCTGGCGGCAGACCCGGGCTGCCATCTGGCGGACGTTGCGCATCGGCCGGCCCTGGAGGGTGAAGTCGGCCACCTCCACCACAGCCTCGTCGCCAAGCTCCAGGGCGGTCAGCCCCGCCTCACGGCACCAGATTTCGGCCGCGAGCTCGCTGCATCCCATCACTGCCGGAACCCACGCGTGCCGGGCGGCCTCGTCAAGGAAAGCGTGCATCGCCCCCGGCCATGCCTCTGGGTCACCGATCGGGTCACCGCTGGCGAGCATGACACCAGAGACCACCCGGTAGCAGATGCAGGACTTGCCGGTGGGCGACCAGATCACGCTCTTGTCGTCGCGGAGCGCGAAGTAGCCGAGGGAGTCACGGTCCCCGTATCGCCCCAGCAGATTCTCGATCTGGCCGGCGTCATCCTCACTCAGTTTGGCAACCGGCTCCGCGGGGCGGAGGAACAGATATGCGGTCGCCACCAGCGTGAACAGCCCGAGGGCGCTGGTCAGCAGGTTGAACAGGTCGCCGTGCCCATCGGGGACGAAGCGGACCGGCCCGGAAACCCCGACCAGCCCGTAGACAACGTGCACGATCCGCTGCCACAGGGAGTAGTTCTGCGCCAGCCCCCGCGCGAGAAGCATGTAGGTCAAGCCGATGGCAACGTCCGCGGCGACCAGCCCAAGAAAGACACCGGCGGCCCGCCAGCGAGTCCGCCGGTCGCCCACCGCATAAAACTCGTCGCGGAAGAACAGCAAGGCAACCAGCACGACGGCCGCGGCCACGCCCGGGACCAGGTAAGCCGCGTGCACACCCGGCAACAGGGCGGGAGCGCGCAGGACATGGATGACCACGCTGAATGCCAGCAGCACCGTGACGGCCTGCCAGGCGCGGCGTTTCCGGCGCAGCAGCCCATGCGAGAGCATCAGCAGCAGCAACCCGATGATCACGTCAGCGGTGTTCGTGACGTTAGTGAGGACACCGGGTAGCAGCGGGGTGATCCGGTGCAGCCGGGACTGCATGATGCGGTCCGCACTTGGGATGGTGACTCGGATGATGTCGGACAGCCCGACCAGCAGGCACAGCCAGCCGGTGGTGATAGGCACCCAGCTGCGCTGGTGCCTGCGGTCGGGCGCGCGCTCCAGCGGCGGCCCCGCAGGCCGCGCATCCTCGCCGCCGGGGGGCGCGGCGGCTGGGGCGGCGCTGGGCTCGTTCGTGTTGGACATCCGCATCAGGCCCTGCATCACGGGGGATCAGCGTAGTCCCGTGAAACCGATTGCGGGGTATCTCCCGCAATCACCCAGCTACCCAGCGCTGACGTGAAATTCCCCTCTCCTGACATTCCGGTCCAAAATGGCCAGGAATCGGTGTGGAAAGAAGGCGGTCAGCCGCGGTGCAACAGCAGGCTCATCGCCTCGGCTCTGGTACGGGCGCTGTCCCTGATGATCCCACGGACAGCGGAAGTAACGGTCTTCGCCCCTGGCTTCCGGACGCCGCGCATGGACATGCACAGGTGCTCCGCCTCGATCACCACAAGCGCACCGCGCGGCTCCAGCACACTCATCAGCGCGTTGGCGATCTGGCTTGTCATCCGCTCCTGGACCTGTGGCCGCCGGGCGTAGACGTCCACCAGCCTCGCCAGCTTGGACAGGCCCGTGATCTGGCCCTTCTCGTTCGGGATGTATCCCACGTGGGCGACGCCAAAGAACGGGACCAGATGATGCTCGCAGGTGCTGTAGACCTCAATGTCCCGCACCAGGATGAGTTCGTCGTGATCGGCGTCGAACACGGTCCCGAGCACGTCCTCCGGGCGCTGCGTGAGCCCGGAGAACTGTTCTGTGAAGGCGCGCGCGACGCGGGCCGGCGTCTGCGTGAGCCCGTCCCTCTCCGGGTCCTCCCCGATCGCGAGCAGAATCTCCCGGACTGCCCGTTCGATACGCGGGACGTCGATGGGGCCGCTCAACGAGGCTCGCTTGGGTCGGCCTCATCCGACCCAAGGCCGGGAAGCGCGACGGTCCCCCCCGGTGTGGCACCCCTGCCATTGCCAATGGACGGTATGTCGCTGACCTCCGCCGCGGACAGGGCCAGTTCCTTCGGCGTCACCACTGGTGGGCGGTCGGAGGGGAGCCGCTTGCCGTAACCGGTGTAGGACCCGCGGGAGGGCCGGGTTTGCACCGGCGCGAAAATCCGCAGCACCTCCTGCCGGGGCAGCGTCTCCTTGTCCATGAGTTGCAGCACCAGGTCGTCCAGCACCTCCCGGTATGCGACCAGGATCTCCCACGCCTCGTCATGCGCGGCCTCGATGAGGCGGCGCACTTCCTCGTCGATCGTGGAGGCGATCTCCTCGGAGTAGTCGCGGGTGTGAGACATCTCACGGCCAAGGAACGGTTCGCCGTCGCCGGTGCCGAACTTGCGGGCACCGAGCCGCTCGCTCATGCCGTACTCCGTCACCATGCCGCGCGCGATCTGGCTGGCCTTCTCGATGTCGTTGGCGGCGCCGGTGGTGGGCTCATGGAAGACAAGCTCCTCCGCAGTCCGCCCACCGAGCAGCATGGCCAGCTGGTCCATCATCTCCGAGCGTGTGACCAGGAATTTGTCTTCCTGCGGCGCCGACGCCGTGTAGCCGAGTGCCCGGCCGCGCGGGATGATCGTGATCTTGTGCACCGGGTCGGCGTTTGGCAGCGCGTGCCCGACCAGCGCGTGGCCGCCCTCGTGGTAGGCGATGAGCTTGCGCTCCCGCTCCGACAGCAGCACGCTCTTGCGCTCGGGGCCGGCCATCACCCGGTCGATCGACTCCTCAAGCGAGGCCATCGTGATCAGGGTTCCGTTCGCCCGCGCGGTCAGCAGGGCACCCTCGTTGATCACGTTGGCCAGGTCGGCCCCGGTGAAGCCGGCTGTCCGGCGCGCGATCACATCGAGTTCCACGTCCGGTGCGAACGGCTTGCCGCGGGCGTGCACGCGGAGGATGCCCTTCCGGCCAGCGAGGTCTGGCTGGGCGACGACGATCTGGCGGTCGAACCGGCCGGGCCGCAGCAACGCCGGGTCCAGGATGTCGGGCCGGTTGGTGGCCGCGATCACGATGACCCCGCCCTTGACGTCGAAGCCGTCCAGTTCGACGAGCAGCTGGTTGAGGGTCTGCTCCCGCTCGTCATGGCCGCCACCGAAGCCAGCACCCCGGTGCCTGCCCACCGCGTCGATTTCATCGACGAACACGATCGCCGGCGCGTTGGCTTTCGCCTGCTCGAACAGGTCACGCACCCGGGAGGCACCGACGCCAACGAACATTTCCACGAAATCCGAGCCGGAGATGGAGTAGAAGGGAACCCCGGCTTCGCCCGCGACCGCCCGCGCGAGCAGGGTCTTGCCAGTGCCCGGCGGGCCGTAGAGCAGCACGCCCTTGGGGATCTTCGCGCCGATCGCCTGGAACTTGCCCGGGTTCTGCAGGAACTCCTTGATTTCCTGCAGTTCCTCAATGGCCTCGTCCGTGCCTGCCACGTCGGCGAATGTCGTCTTAGGGGTGTCCTTGGTGATCAGCTTGGCCTTGGATTTGCCAAAGTTCATCACCCGCGATCCGCCGCCCTGCATCTGGCTGATCATGAAGAAGAAGAAGAGTGCGATCAGCACGTAGGGCAGCGCATTGAAGATCACGCCGAGAATGGTGTTGCCGCTGGGAACCTGAACGTTGTAGCCCTGCTGTGGAGGGTGTATCTGCATCTGGGTGGCGAGTTGCTGGCCCTGGTTCCCGACCCACGATGCCTGCCAGCGCTCCCCGGATCTCGTTGTGATCTGGATCGTCTGGTTCTTGTCGATAAGGGTAGCGGACTTGACCTGGCCCTGCGTAATCGCCGAGACGACCCTCGAGGTATCCACGGTCTTGTACGCATCGCTGTGATTCGCAATGTTAATAACGACAAAGAACAGCAGCACCGTCACAAGGGCTATTACGAGCGGCCCACGGAAATAACGCTTCAGCTCCATTGATCAACGACCCCGCCCGATCCGGGCGGATCCCTCCTGACCAGCCTCATAACCCGCCGACCCCCGGCGGGACTGCCATGTGGCCCACTGACCATTCCGGCTTCCCCCATCATTCCCGGTGAAGGAACGGGATAGTTGACGGTACACCGCGCCCGGGACCTCTTGGGCACCTGCAACCACCGCAGCTTCCTGCGGTCCTCCCCACCATCAACGCTTCCCATCGGGGATCGTGTTCCCCTGCGCCCCCGCCGCCGGTTCGCTGCCGGGCAGCTCCCCGCCGTACACGTGCGGCGCCAGGGTGCCGATGAACGGGAGGTTCCGGTACCGCTCCGCGTAGTCAAGCCCGTACCCGATCACGAACTCGTCAGGGATGTCGAACCCGGTATAAGCCAGGTCGACGTCCGCGCGGGCGGCCGTGGGCTTGCGTAGCAGCACGCAGACGCGCAGTGACGCAGGCTGGCGGGACCGCAGGTTCCCAACCAGCCAGGACAGGGTCAGGCCCGAGTCCACGATGTCCTCGACCACCAGCACGTGCCGTCCCAGGATGTCGGTATCGAGGTCCTTCAGGATCCGGACCACCCCGGAGGACCGGGTGCCCGAGCCATAGGACGACACGGCCATCCAGTCCATGTGCACCGGCAGCCGCATGGCGCGCGCCAGGTCCGCCATGATCATGACCGCCCCTTTGAGCACCCCCACCAGCAGCAGCTCACGGCCCGCGTAATCCGCGTCGATCTCCGCCGCGAGCTCCGCCACCCGCGCCTGGAGCCGGTCAGCCGGGATCAGGACCTCCTTCAGGTCCGCTTTGACGTCATGTGCGTCCAACCGGCTCCTCCGGTTCCGTTGCCAGGGCGGGCCCCTTCTGGTGGCCACCAGTGAAGAGCAGCTTGCCACAGTGATGTGTGCCGCGGACGCCGCCTGGCAGGTCCACCCACCGTTGCCCATGCCAGGAAGTCACCAGTGCGTCCAGCGCCTCGATGTGGTGCGCGGAGAGAGCTCCCGGCGGGCAGCCGGCCGCGATCGCCGCCTGCCGCAGCACCCTGGTCCTGATGGCGGCGGGCAGTGGGGCGAGCAGGCCGGCCCGCCAGCCGTCGCTGCTGTCGCGTACCCGGGCCGCCTGCGTCGCTGCCAGCTCGTCCAGCAACTCGGTGTCGGCTCTCAGCTGGCTGGCGGTACGGGCGAGCGCTTCCGCCACTCCCGGGCCGAGCGCCGTCTCAAGGGCGGGAAGAGCCTGGTGGCGGACCCTCGCGCGGGTGTAGGAGGGATCGGCGTTCTGCGGATCGTCCCACGGCCGCAGTCCGTGCGCCTCGCACGCCGCCCGGAGGGTGGCCCGGCTGAGCCCGAGCAGCGGCCGCCGGTAGGGGCCGCGCCTGGCTGGCATTCCCGCCAGCGACCGCGCGCCCGAACCGCGTGCCAGCCCAAGCAGGACCGTTTCCGCCTGGTCATCGCGGCTGTGCCCGAGCAGGATGGCCGCCGCGCCCGCCCGGGCGGCGGCTTCCGCCAGGGCCGCGTACCTGGCGGTGCGTGCCGCTGCCTCGGGCCCGCCGTGGCCGGCCCCGCCGGCCACGGTCACGGAGACGGCTTCCACCGGGTCGAGACCGAGTTCGCCCAGCAGCCCCGCGATGGCCAGGGACCGTTCCGCCGACCCAGGCTGGAGCCCGTGGTCGACAGTGATCCCGCCCGCCCGCAGACCGCAGCGCGGCGCCTCGTGCCCCAGCGCGGCAGCGAGCGCCAGCGAGTCCGGCCCGCCCGAGCAGGCCACAAGTACCAGGTCCCCGGCCGCGAACTCGGCGAGGCAGCGGCGGACACACCTGCGGACGTGCGCCACGGCCGGGTCGGGGCCCATCCGCCTCAGCTGCCTGCTGTCAGGGCGCCATCCCCGCCGACACGCTCCAGCCAGCGCTGCGGGGCAGCGAGCTCTTCGGTGGTCGGGAGTGTCTCCGGCGAGGTCCAGACCCGGTTGAAGACGGTCATGCCCGCTTCCTTCACCACCGTCTGAACGAAACGGGAGCCCTGTGCGTACTGCTTCATCTTGAGGTCGATGCCGAGGATCCGGCGAATGGCTTGCTCGACCCGGCCGGCGCTGGAACGGCGGGCGTTGAACCGGGCCCTGATCTGCGCGACCGACGGCACCACTTGTGGGCCCACGGCATCCATGACGTAGTCGCCGTGACCTTCAACCAGGGTCATCACACAGGTCAGCCGGTCCAGAATCTCCCGCTGACGCGGGGTCTGGATGGCCTCGATGAGGCTTTCCGCCTGGTCGCCGCCCCGTACCGCCCCCGCGACGGCGTCCGCCGCCGATCGCAGCCGGTTCAAGATCGTTGCCGGGTCGAGATCCGACGCGAGGAGGAAATCGGTCATCTCCTGCTGAACGTAGCCGCGGAGCCAGCTGACGGACGTGAACTGGGTCCGGTGCGTCTCTTCATGCAGGCACACCCAGCGCCGGAAGTCGTGCGGGTCCAGCCCGAGTTCCCGCTCCACCATCATGATGTTGGGCGCGACCAGTGTCAGCCGCCCCGCCGGCGCGGCTTCCTGCGGGAGCGACGGGTCGGGGGGAAGGAACAGCTCATATTGCCCGAGGACCCGGCTGGCCAGGTAGGCAAGGATGAGCCCGGCCTGCACTCCCGTGACGCGTGATCCCACCGCCGCGATCACAGACCCAGGCTCCGGCGCGCGGCCATGCTCGCGCAGGTGCTGCGCGAGCGGGTCGAGCACCACCCGGAAACCGTCCACGTTGGCACGTATCCACCCGGGCCGGTCCACCACCGCGACCGGGCCGGCATCATCGGCGCCGAACATCCCAGTGACCTGCTGGACTGGTTCGGCCACCACGGCCGACAGCTCACGCAGTTCCGCGACCACCGCCCTGGCCTCGGCCAGGCTGACCTGCGGGCCCGGCCGCACCCACCTGACACCAGTGCCAATCGCGAGATCCCAGTCGATCATTTGCCCGCTGCTCACCCTCCCACCGTACGTGCTCGGCGCTGACGGCGGGCACACGGTCACCCGGTGCCGCCTCAGCGGCAGCCACAGCCCGCGAGCACGGTCGCCATGGCGTCGATCATCCGTGCAGCGCCAGGCAACTGGCCGGGGGGGAGCTGATCGGTCATGAAGGCAAAGGCCAGCTGGTGCCCGCTGCTGTCGTCGACGATTCCGGCCAGGCTGGCCACGTTGCTCAGGTTGCCGGTCTTCGCCCGGACCATTCCCAGCGCCGCCGGCCCGAAGTTGCCGAACACGCTCTGCCCGGGCGCCAGAGTCCCGGAGAAGCCCGCCACCGGCATCCCCGTGATGGCGGGCCTGAGCGCAGTGTTGCCGCCCGCCGCAACCCGCACCGCCGCGGCGAGCGCCTGCGGGCTGACTCTGTCCTCCGGCGACAGGCCGCTGCCGTCGACCAGGGAAACCCCGCGGCCGATGCCCAGCCGGCGCAGCACCGCCGCGACCGCGGCGGCGCCACCAGCGAACGACGCAGTCCCGTGAGTGCGCAGCGCGACCTGCCGCGCCAGGTCTTCTGCGATCACATTGTTGCTCTCCCGGAGCATCCAGCCGATGATCGCCGACAGCATGGGGGACCGCACAGCGGCGACCAGGGGAGCGTGTGGCGGTGCGGGCGTGGCGGCCGGGGCCCCCTGCACGCGAATGCCACGGCGGCGGAGAAGGGACGCGAAAGCCGCCGCCGCGTCGGTGGCCGGGGCGAACGAGCGGGGCCGGAAGTTCCCGGGATCACCGGCGTCTTCGGGCTTGCCGCCGGCGGTCAGCCTGCCCTGATCGACTTCCAGCGACGTGATCGGCGTGACATTGCCGGTCGAGACGTAACCGTACGTCCAGCCTGGTGCGATCGGCGGGCCAGTGAACCGCGAGGTGTCAAAACCCAGCCGCACGCTCCGCTGCCCCTTCGCGCGCAGCCAGCGGGCCGTGGAGGTGGCGAGCGAGGCTAGCGTCGCCGCGCGCGGGTAGTCGGATCTCGGCTGGCCGCCCGCCGCGAGGGTGGGATCGCCGCCGCCGACCAGGATGATCCAGCCGGGTGCCCCGCGCACCACGGTGGTCCGCAACCGGGCGCCCGGGCCAAGCACGCTGAGCGCTGCGACGGCCGTGAGGACCTTTGCGCTGGAGGCGGGCGCGAACCACGACGCCGCCTGCTGGGAGAAGAGCACCCTGCCTGTGGACAGGTCGGTGACGACCCCCCCGGCGTGCGGGCCGAGCGGGCCGGCGGCGAACAGCGGGGCGAGCGCGGCACCAACGCCCCGCGGGCTTGGGGCTGCCCCAGGAGCGGTGGCCGGGGCCAGAACCGTGCCGGGTGCGGCCAGCGGTGCGGACGCGACCCGTGGCACCCGCAACAGCGCGAGCCGGCCGGGCAGCGCGCTGGCGACAGCCACGCCCGCGCCGAGCGTGAACGCATTGAGCAGCGCGAGCGCGATCAGGGCGGTACCCCGGAGGCGATTCGTCACCACCGGTCCTCTCAGGAGATGCTTGACATGCCGGATGGGTACCGCCGCCGCTGGGCCGGGCGGCAGAGCTGGCACACATCCTCGGATACGCAATCATTGTCGCCCGGAAGGAGGCGAGGGGTGGAATTCGATGTGATCATCGAGATCCCCAAGGGCCAGCGCAACAAGTACGAGATGGATCATGAGACGGGCCGGATCAGGCTGGACCGGATGCTGTTCACCTCGACCCGCTACCCATCGGACTACGGATTCATTGAGGACACGCTGGCCGATGACGGGGACCCGCTGGACGCGCTGGTCCTGCTGGAAGAGCCAACCTTCCCGGGATGTGTCATCCACTGCCGGGCGATCGGAATGTTCCGGATGCGCGACGAGAAAGGGGCCGACGACAAGGTGCTTTGTGTTGCCGCGACCGACCCAAGGATGGCTCACCTGACGGACATCGGCGACGTCTCTGACTTCGACCAGCTGGAGATCAAGCACTTCTTCGAGGTGTACAAAGAGCTGGAACCCGGCAAGAACGTGGAAGGTTTCACCTGGGTGGGCCGGGCGGAGGCGGAGGCCGAGATTGGCGCCTGCCGCAAGCGCGCGGCCGCTGCCGGGCACCAAACCGGCTGACCGCTGGACCGCCCGGATCGCGCGCAGGTCAGGGCATGCGCGACACTGGTCACAGAACTGTGTGCATTGAGGAGGCCCCCGTGAGTCACGCAGATGTGCTCGGCCGGGCGCCCCTGTTCGAGGCGCTGGACGACGAGAGCGCGAAGGCCGTGCGGGCCGGGATGGTGGACGTCCAGCTCGCGCGGGGGGACCGGCTCTTCGGTGAGGGCGACGCCGGCGACCGGCTGTACGTGATAAGCGAGGGCAAGATCAAGCTGACGCGTAGCGCCTCGGATGGCCGGGAGAACCTGCTCGGCGTGCTCGGGCCCGGGGACATGTTCGGTGAGCTGTCGCTGTTCGACCCGCGCCCGCGGACAGCGGCGGCCGTTGCTGTCACCGATGCCCATCTCTTCGCGCTCGGGCACGACTATCTGCGCGAGTGGCTGACCGCGCGCCCGGACGTGGCGATGCACCTGCTGACAGCGCTCGCGCAGCGGCTTCGCCGCGCCAACGACGTCATGGCCGACCTGGTCTTCACCGATGTGCCTGGCCGGGTCGCCAAGGCCCTGCTTGACCTCGCCGACAAGTTCGGGGAACAGCAGGGAGCCGGGCTGCACGTGCACCATGACCTCACCCAGGAGGAGCTTGCGCAGCTGGTGGGTGCCTCCCGCGAGACGGTCAACAAGGCGCTTGCGGACTTCTCCGCCCGCGGCTGGCTGCAGCTTCACGCCAAATCGGTGCTGATCCTGGACCGCGACCGGCTGGCCAAGCGCGCCCACTGAGGCGCGCGGGCAGGCTCCCAGGCAAGCTGGCGGCTGGTGCCGCGCGCCGAAGCCGAACGCCGGCTCCCGGCAACCGTCCTTTCATTCCCCCAAAACGCCTGGCGGGACCCGCCCCATCGCCCGCAGGTACTCAAGCTGTGCGCGGACTGACCATTCGGCGTAGGGCCACAGGGATCTGTCGACCCCGGCATAAACACGGGCGACGATCTCGGCGGGGGTGCGGTCCCCAGCCGCCAGCGCGTCGCTGATCTCGGCCAGGCGTTCCTGCCGGTGGGCGAGGTAGTAGTCGAGGGTGCCTGCCGGGTCGGTGAGCACCGGGCCGTGGCCGGGGAGCAGCACCGCGAGTTCGGCCTCGCCGGCCAGGGCGCGGAGCCGGTTCAGGGAACTCAGGTAATCGGCGAGGTTCCCGTCGGCGGCGAGCACGGTGGTCCCGCGCCCGAGCACGGTGTCGCCGGTGAGCAGTGCGCTGTCGGCGGGGACATGCAGGCACACCGAGTCGGCGCTGTGGCCGGGGGTCGCCAGTACCCGGATCTCGCATCCCGCCGCGGTCACGGCGGCTCCGGGCGAGAGGCCGTCGGAGCCGAGCCGGAAGGCGGGGTCCGCCGCCAGCACCGGCGCCCCGGTCAGGGCGGCGAAGGAGGCCGCACCCTCGGCATGGTCCGGGTGGGAGTGGGTGAGAAGGATGCGGGCCACGGTCTGGCCCGCGGCGCTCACCTGATCGTGGACCCGCCGCAGGTGCCGCTCGTCATCCGGCCCGGGATCGACCACCACCGCATGTGCGGACCCGGGCTCCGCGACAATCCAGGTGTTGGTGCCGTCCAGCGTCATCGGCGACGGGTTGGGGGCAAGGATGCAGCGCGCCCGGCGCGTGCCCGCGCCATCGATCGCCGTCACAGCGGGTACTCCTGCCCGGCTGGCAGCCTCAGCCAAACGCCATCGTCGGTCACGCTTATCTCGGGCATCAGAGGCGTCACCGAGCGGCGGCTGGCCAGCGCGGCCTCGACCTGCCCGCACTCCCGCAGTTCCGCCAGCGTCACGGCGGTCGGCGGCATGAGCACGATCTCCCGCCGGCCTGCGGCCGCCAGCGCTGTCGCGGGGTCGGTCCAAGCCGCCTTGTCGGCTTCGCCCGCCGACCCGCCCGCGTTACCAGCCGGACTGTCTCCCCCGCCGCCCAGGCCACCCGCGCCACCCAGGCCACCCGCGCCACCCAGGCCACCCGCGCCACCCAGGCCACCTGCGCCACCCAGGCCATGCGCGCCACCCTGGCCACCCGCGCCACCCAGGCCAAGCCCGCCGCCCGCGCCGCCCGGACCGCTCGCGCCGCTGCCCAAACCGTCCCCATCACCACCCAGGTCGAGCGTGCGCTGGCCGGCCGGCAAGGCGGCGGCGAAGAATCTCGTGTCGTAGCGCCGTTTCTCGGTTTCCGGGGTGATCCAGCGTGACCAGGGGCGCAGCAGGTCCGCGCGCAGCGCAAGATCACGCCGCCGGAGCATGCGGGCGAGCGAGAGCGAGCCCGCCAGCAGCGCACTGCGGTCGGCCTCCCAGTCCTCCCCGGAGGTGTCGCCTACCACGCTGCTGCGGCCCGGCCCGGCCAGCAGCACCCCGGATTCCTCAAAGGTCTCCCGCACGGCCGCGCAGACCAGGGCGCGGGCAAGCTCTTCCGGGACATCCAGCACCCGCGCCCACACGTCCGGGCCGGGACCCGCCCAGCTGACATCGGGTTCGGCGTCGCGGGGATCCACCGAGCCGCCGGGGAACACATAGGCTCCCGGCGCGAACGCCATCGACGAGGTGCGGCGAAGCATGTACACCTGCATGCCGCCCGCTGCCGGGCGCAGCAGCATCACCGTGGCCGCATCCCGCGGCGTGACTGGCGGCACGGCACCCGAGAGCACCTGGCGGGCATGCGCGCCATACCGGCTGGGCAGCCGGATGACAGCCCGGCCAGCACTTATGCGGGACGGCTCAGTCACGTACCTCTGCGATCAGCTCGATCTCGACCGGCGCGTCGAACGGCAGCACCGCCATCCCGACCGCGCTCCGCGCGTGCCTGCCTTCCTTGCCAAACACCTCGAGCAGCAGTTCGCTGGCACCGTTGACGACCCGGGGCTGGTCGGTGAACCCGGGGTCGCTGGCCACGAAACCCGTCACCTTGACCACCCGGACCACGGCGGACAGCCCGCCGGTCACGGACGCGAGGGCGGAAAGGGCGTTCAGTGCGCAGGTCCGCGCGAGCGCGGCCGCCTCGGCGACGCCCACCTGCGCACCCACCTTGCCGGTCATCAGCAGCTTGCCCTCCACCAGGGGCAGCTGCCCTGCCGTATACACATACGATCCCGTGCGCACCGCGGGCACGTAGGCAGCCACTGGGGCGGGCACCGGCGGCAGGGCGAGCCCCAGCGCCGCCAGCCTGGCCTCTGGCGTGCTCATTCCTTCGGCCGCTTCATGTAGGCGACCAACTGCTCCTGGCTCGGTCCTGGCACCACAGCCACCAGTTCCCAGCCGTCGTCCCCCCAGTTGTCAAGGATCTGTTTTGTCGCGTGTACCAGCAAAGGCACGGTCGCGTACTCCCACTTTGCCATGGCGTAACACTAGAGCCTTTTCGCGAGCCCCGGTTCGTTTGGGGAGCGAGTCGACAAGCGATGCGTCACCACACCAGCGCCCGGCCCGGCACCAGCCGGGCGGCGGCGGGTTCGCACCCCTGCGTTTGCGTTATGCCTTATCCGCAGGTGCGGTCACGGGGCCGGTGTCGGCGGCTTGCGGGGGGAGCTCGCCATGGTCGCCGGCTTCGGTGGCTGGCGGGGGGAGCTCGCCATGGTCGCCGGCTTCGGTGGCTGGCGGGGGCAGCTCACCATGGCCGCCGGCTTCGGCGTCGGGAAGGGGCGGGGCATCGGCCTCGGGGGGGCCGGGCACCGGCACCTGGCCGAGCTCAGGGGCGCCCGCCTTGGAGATCGCTGCCTCGGCCTGCGCCACTTCGGTGTCGCCGGTGTCCTCAAGTGGCGGCGGGACCGCGGCCTGGGCCCCGGGCGCCGCCTTCTCGAAGAACCGCAGCAGTTCCACCGGAACCGGCATAACCAGCGTGCTGTTCCGCTCCGAGGCAACCTCGACAACGGTCTGCAGCAGCCGCAACTGGAGGGCTGCCGGGTCGCGGGCCATCACGTTCGCGGCCGCGGCCAGGCGCTTGGACGCCTGGTACTCCCCGTCGGCGGTGATGATCCTGGCCCGGCGCTCGCGTTCGGCCTCCGCCTGGCGGGACATGGAGCGCTTCATGCCCTCGGGCAGGTTCACGTCCTTGATCTCAACCCGCTCGACCCGGATTCCCCAGGGTCCCTCGGTCGGCTCGTCGATGATCCGCCGCAGTTCGCGGTTGACCGTTTCGCGCTCGGCGAGCAACTGGTCCATCTCCGACTGGCCGATGATCGACCGGAGCGACGTCTGCGCCTGCTGGGACACCGCGAACATGTAGTTCTGCACGTTCACGATCGCCTTGATCGGGTCGATCACCCGGAAGTACACGACCGCGTCCACCCGCACGCTGACGTTGTCCCTGGTGATGCCCTCCTGCGCGGGCACCGCCATGGCGATGATCTGCATGTTGACCTTCTGCATCCGGTCGCCGACGGGCCGGATGATGGTCAGCCCTGGGCCGCGGGTTTCCGGCAGCACCCGGCCGAACCGGAAGACCAGCCCGCGCTCGTACTGCTGCACCACCCGCAGCGAGCGGCCGACCACGCTCAGCCCCGCCACGACGATGAGAATGAAGATCACGAGGAGCGCTTCAAGCATGGGGGAAACACCCCTTCTATCGTTGCCGCGCCGGGCTGTCACAGCACCGGCGCTTTGTCCCCCAGCCTAGTGACAAACCGGCCTGTCGCCACCACGCGGCAGCGCATGGGAGCCGCACCGCCGTGGGCACGCAGGCCCGCCGCCCGGAGACATGGGAGCCGCACCGCCGTGGGCACGCAGGCCCGCCGCCGTGGGCACGGGAGCCGCACCGCCGTGGGCACGCGAGCCCGCCGCCCGGAGACATGGCCGGTCACCGCACGGAGATAACCTCCTTATCGTGACGCGCCGGGACACCGACTGGGAGGGCGTACGCCTGCACGTCGTCACCGGCAAAGGCGGGACGGGCAAGACGACGGTGGCGGCGGCGCTGGCGCTTGCACTGGCGTCGGCGGGCGGCAAGGTGCTGCTCATGGAGGTGGAGGGCCGCCAGGGAATCGCCCAGGTGTTCGACCGCCCGCCGCTGCCATATGACGAACGCAGGGTCGGGGTGGCACCAGGTGCCCCCGGGGTACCAGGGGGCGACGTGTACGCGCTCGCCGCGGACGCGGAGTCCGCGCTGATCGAGTACCTGGAGATGTTCTATAACCTCCGGCACGCGGGGCGGACCCTGACCCGGCTGGGGATCGTCGACTTCGCGACCACGATCGCCCCCGGGCTGCGCGACGTGCTGCTGACGGGTAAGGCCGCCGAGGCCACCCGGCGGCGGGCAGACGGCAGGTTCGCCTACGACGCCGTGGTCATGGACGCCCCGCCGACCGGCCGCATCGGCCGCTTCCTCAACGTGGCCACCGAGTTCTCCGGGCTGGCCCGGGTGGGCCCGGTCAGGGGCCATGCCGACACCGTGCAGAACGTCATCCGGTCGCCACAGACCGCCGTTCACTTCGTCACCGTGCTGGAGGAGATGCCGGTGCAGGAGACACTGGACGGGCTGGCAGAACTGCGCGGCCTCGCCCAGGGCGGGCTCCAGCTCGGCGCTGTGGTGATCAACATGATGCGACCCGCTGTCCTGGCCGAGGGCCAGCTCACCGCCGCCGCGCAGGGAACTCTCGATCCGGACGAGCTCGCGCTCGGGCTGAAGGCCGCCGGGATCAATGGCAGCGCCGGGCTGGCCAGCGCGCTGGCCGCCGAGCTCACCGAGCACGCCCTGGAGGTGCTGGCGCAGCACGAGCACCTCAGCACATTGTCGGCGGCCGGCCAGCCGTGCTACCAGCTGCCGCTCATCACCGATGGGATGGACCTTGCCGGGCTGTACCGGCTGGCAGCCGCATTGCGGGACCAGGGGGCAGCCTGATGGCCGCAGCGCCGCAGCCACCGCGGCTTGAGGTGGACCGCCTGCTCGACGATCCGCGAACCCGGATCATCGTCTGCTGTGGATCCGGCGGCGTGGGGAAGACCACCATCGCTGCGGCGCTCGGCCTGCGCGCCGCCGAACGGGGCAGGCATGTGGTCGTGATCACGGTTGACCCGGCACGCCGGCTCGCCCAGTCGATGGGGCTGTCGGGGCTCGACAACACCCCCCGGCTGGTGCCGCTTCGCACGCCGGGCACCCGTACCGGGGGCAGCCTGCACGCCATGATGCTGGACATGAAGCGGACGTTCGACGAGATCGTGGAGACCCACTCGGACCCGGACCGGGCCGCCCAGATTCTCGCCAACCCCTTCTACCAGTCGCTGTCCTCGAGTTTCGCCGGCACCCAGGAGTACATGGCGATGGAGAAGCTGGGGCAGCTGCGCCGGACCGACGAGTGGGACCTGATCGTGGTGGACACCCCCCCGAGCCGGTCCGCGCTTGATTTCCTCGACGCCCCGCAGCGCCTCAGCCGGTTTCTGGACGGGCGGCTGATCCGGCTGCTGACCGCGCCAACCCGGGCCGGCGGGCGGGCCTACCTCAAGGTGGTCAACGCCGGTTTCGGCATGCTGACGAGCATCGTCACCAAGGTTCTCGGCGCCCAGATGCTGCGTGACGTGCAGACCTTCGTGGCCGCGTTCGACACCATGTTCGGCGGTTTCCGCGAACGGGCGGATGACACTTACCGGCTGCTCCAGACCCCCGGCACCGCGTTCCTGGTGATCGCGACGCCGCAGCCGGACGCGCTGCGGGAGGCGTCCTACTTCGTGGAGCGCCTGTCCCAGGACCGGATGCCGCTCGCCGGGCTGGTTCTCAACCGGGTACACCGCTCCCCGGCGCCGCAGCTCTCTGCCGCCCGCAGCCTCGCCGCTGCCGAGGCCCTGCAGCCGGTACCGGGCGCCGCAGGGACGGGAATTGCCAACACCATGCCAAACGGCGGTGCCGCCGCCATCACCGAAACCCGTTACCCCCTCGCCGTGGCCGCATTGCGCCTGCACGCGGAGCGGATGCAGCTCATCGCCTCAGAGCGGCGCCTGGCACAGCACTTCACATCGGCGCACCCGGGCGTTCCGGCCCTCGATGTGCCAGCCCAGCCCGAAGACGTGCACGATCTGGCCGGGCTGCGGGCTATTGGGGAAAATTTCGCGACCCGCGGATAAGACGCTTACCCCGGACATGCCGCCCAGCATCCGCGCGCCGTCCCAGCGTGTTAATTCCCGCACCTTCCGTCCCAGCCCAGCGGCGCCCAGCGCATCGTTCGTTCGTGATCATGGGAAAGTGGGGGCCAGGGCCCCCACTTTCCCATGATCACGAACACTGCGGGGTGGCGGCAGTGACGCTCGGGGGAACTCGATGAACCGTAGTGGTGCCGGTTCGCGCATACCCCGGAGCGGTTAGCCTTCCGAACTGGTTTGGCCCTGGTGAGCGGGGAGTCAGCTGGCGACGAGCTGGGCGTCGTCGGTGTGGCTGCGCTCGTACTGGTTGCGGGCGTTCTCCAGCAGTTCGCGCCAGGACGTGACATCCGGGCGGCGGCGCAGCAGCGCCCGCCGCTCGCGCTCGGTCATGCCGCCCCATACGCCGAACTCGATGCGATTGTCGAGCGCGTCGGCGAGGCACTCGGTTCGCACGGCACAGCCACGGCAGATCAGCTTGGCCCGGTTCTGCGCCGCCCCCTGCACGAAGAGCTCGTCGGGGTCCGTGTCTTTGCACGCGGCACGGCTAGTCCAGTCAGCGATCCACATGTGGTCCCACTCCTCCTGATCGTCACGCCCTCAAGGGTCGTCACGCCGGACGGCGTTCACTTGCGGTCCAGGCCGACAGGACGGCGCCGGTTCCTGGGCGAGCTAAGAGCTTTGCACATCAAGCTCTTGCTGCGGAACGTCAAGTTACGGAAATTTGGGGCCGGAGCGCTAGACCCCGTTCGGTCCATTTCGCGGATAGCCCATATGGGCCATGCCCAGAACATTACGTAGTCTCTTAGTAGACTGAGCGTAGTCACGTTGTCGGTCACCGCCGCTGCCCTGGCGGGGCGTACCCTGAAGCCGTGCTGATATCGGGTCCCTTCGGCAAAGTCGGCGCGGCCGCCCAGCTCGCCGTCATGTCCGCAGCAGGTGGCGCACTCGTTGCCGCCCTCGTCCTGCCCGCCGTCGGCATGGCGGGGATGGCCGCACGAAACGCGGCGACAAACTTCAATCAGCTGGCCACACCGGAACTCGGCCAGCTTCCGGTCCGCTCGGAAATCCTGGACCGGTATGGCCACGTGCTCGCGTATTACTATCCCCGCGGAATCGACCGGATGCCGGTGAGCTTCGCGCGGATTTCCCCGGTGATGCGCAAAGCGATCGTTGCGATCGAAGACTCCCGGTTCTACTCCCACGGCGCGATCGACTTCCGGGGAACGGTCCGCGCGCTGGTCAACAACCTGGAGCACAAGCCGGTCCAGGGTGGGTCCACCCTGGCCCAGCAGTACGTGAAAAACGTGGAGATCCTTTCGTCGCCCAACCCGCAGCAGGCAATTGTGAGCGCGACCGCGGACACGATCGGGCGCAAAATACGTGAGCTGCGCATGGCCGTGCGGGCAGAGCAGGGCATGACGAAAAACCAGATTCTCGCCGGATACCTGAACGTCGCGTACTTCGGAAATCAGGCGTACGGCGTCCAGGTCGCCGCGCGGCGCTATTTCAACACCGGCGCGTCCCGGCTCACGCTGCCGCAAGCCGCCCTGCTGGCGGGCCTGGTGGAAAACCCGGCTCAGTACGACCCGCTCTTCAGCAAGAAGGACGCGATCGCGCGGCGGAACACGGTGCTCGCCCGGATGGCGCAGGTGCACGACATCACGCCTGCCCAGGCGGCCGCGGCGAAGAAGCAGCCACTCCGGCTGCACCTCACCGCCCCGCAGAGCGGGTGCACGAGCCGGTCAGCGGAATACGCCGGCTACTTCTGCGACTACGTGCTCGCCGTGATCCGCCACGACGCCGCCTACAAGCAGGTCTGGGCCAGGCTGAACGGAACCGGCGGGCTGAAGATCCTGACCACGCTCGACCCCAGGGACCAGCGCGCGGCGCTGCGTGCCGTCAATTACGAGGAGCCGCCCCCGCCGTCCAGGATCAACCCCGGCCGGAACGCGATCAGTGAGGTGCTCATCGAGCCGGGCACAGGCCACGTCCGCGCGATCGCGATTGACCGGCCGTACGGCACCGGCCGCCACCAGAACACCGTCAACTACGCGGTCGGCCCGCAATACGACGGCAGCGCCCAGGGCGTCCAGATCGGGTCCGTCGGCAAGGTCTACGTCATGGTGGCTGCGCTGGAGCAGGGCATTCCGTTCGGCTACAGCAAGAATGTGGGATTCTCCGCCAACGTCACCGGCTACACCAACTGCGCTGGCCAGCCGGTGGGCAATAGGCTGCCCGGCGGCCAGCTGGGGTGGAAGGTCCACAACGATGAGAGCGAGAAAGGCGGCCACTACACCCTGTACACCGGGACAACCGCCTCGATCAACGTGTTCTTCGCCTATCTGGAGCAGAAGGTTGGCCTGTGCAATGTCGTGAAAGCGGCGTCCCGCATGGGCCTGACCTGGCCTGACGGTGTTTCCCTGCTCAAGCGGGATCGTGGTCTGTCGCGGGTGGAAACGCAGCAGGCCGGGCACCGCGTGGTGCAGGCACCGGCCGACAACTTCCCGACCTTCGCGCTCGGCGCCATGAATGTGACACCGATGAGTGTCGCGGCCGCCGACGCCAGCTTGCCCGCGCGTGGCATCTACTGCAGCCCGGTCGCCATCAGCAAGATCGAGACCATGAGCGGGCAGAAGCTGCCGGTGGAATCGGCGGGCTGCCACCGGGTGCTGCCGACCGTTATCGCGGATGCCGCCAACTACATCCTGCAGGGCGACCTCAACGGCCTGGGAACAGCGGTCGGTGACAACATCCCCCGGCCAGCCGCGTCCAAGACCGGCACCGCAGACAACTACCGGGCCGCCTTCTTCGTGGGGTACACGCCGGACCTGCTCGGCGCGGTATGGGTGGGCAACCCGACCGACCCGCAGAACCACCCCATGATGGGCTTCCCCGGATCCTGCTGGCGGGGCGGCTGCCCGGGCTTCATGTACGGGTCGATGGCACCCGGCGGGACATGGCAGATGACCTTCTTGCACGCGCATCTGGCCAGCCCGCCGCTGAGCTTCGTGCCCGTTCCCCCGACCAGCGCTCTGTTCCGGCTGGGCAACGGCATCGTGTCGCCTATCGTGCATCACAAGCCCCCTCACCACGGAGGGGGTGGTGGCCCAGGGCCAACCAAAAGTCCGACCCCGAAACCCAAACCCACACCGACACTGACACCCACCCCCGTGCCCACCTTGTGACATCAGTGGCCCATGCCGTGGCCTCATCCTGGCGCCGTGGGCTCCCCCCGGCCAGGGGGCGGCGGACCGCTACCCTGCCAGCCGGCGGTGAACCTCCGCGGCTACCCGGCCGCCCTCGGCCCGGCCCGCCACGCGGGGCGTGACAGCTTTCATGACCTGGCCCATCGACTTCGGCCCGCTTGCCCCGGTCTCCTCGATGGCAGCCGTGACCAGAGCGCCGAGTTCCTCGTCGCTGAGCTGCGCGGGAAGGTAGACGGCCAGGACCTCACCCTCGGCCAGTTCCGCGGCGGCCTGCCCAGCGCGGCCAGCCGCCCCGAACGCCTCCGCCGCCTCCCGGCGCCGCTTCGCCTCCTTGGTGAGCACCGTCATGATCTCGTCATCGCTCAGTTCCCGCGCGGACTCCCCCGCGACTTCCTCCTTGGTGACCGAGGTCAGCGCCATCCGCAGGGCGCGGACGCGCACCTCATCGCGTGCCTTCATCGCGGCGGTGAGATCAGCGCGCAGCCGGTTCTTGAGTGCAGCCATGGGACCAATCCTGCACCTCACCCATGGCACCATGGGTGGATGCCATCTCCCACGCGCGCTTTTGCCATCGCCACGGCGGCAGGCGGCGCCACGATCGCCTACGCGTCCGTCGTTGAGCGGAACTGGTTCGCGCTGCGCCGTTTCGAGGTTCCGGTGCTTGCTGCGGGCACGCAGCCTGTGCGCGTCCTGCACATCTCCGATGTGCACCTGACCCTGGGGCGGCACCGGCTCCTGTCGTGGATCCGGTCCCTGGAAGTGCTCGACCCCGATCTCGTGATCAGCACGGGGGACTCGATCGCGCACGCGGATGCCGTTCGGCCCTATTTGGAAGCACTGGGGCCGCTGCTTGACCGGCCTGGCGTCTTCGTGTTCGGCTCCAACGACCTCTACACACCGATCCCGAAGAACCCGTTGCGCTACCTCATCCACTCCCGTGGGCAGGACCACAACAGGGATGTTCCTGACCTGCCGTGGGCGGAACTCGGGGCGGGCATGACCGCAGCGGGCTGGCTGGACGTGAACAACCAGCGCGGGCGGATCAAGGCCGGGGGCCTCGATATTGAGGTGGGTGGTGTTCACGATTCGCACATCCACCGCGACCGCTATTCCGCCATCGCCGGGCCCACTGATTCCTCGGCTGACCTGCGGCTCGGGCTCATGCACTCGCCAGAGCCGCGGGTGATGGACCAGTTCGCGGCCGATGGCTACGACCTGCTGCTCGCTGGCCATACCCACGGTGGGCAGGTGTGCCTGCCGGGGTACGGGACGCTGGTCACCAACTGCGGCATCGACCGGCGGCGCGCCAAGGGCCTTTCCCGCCACCCGGTCCACGGCGGACCGGGCCGGCCGTGGCTGCACGTCTCAGCAGGGCTCGGCACCTCGCCGTGGGCACCGTTCCGGTTCGCCTGCCGACCGGAGGCAAGCTTGCTCACGCTGATTCCGCGGATCGGCTAGACTTCCGGGGGTTCCGGGGCCGAAGGCCCCGGGCTTCAGCCGCTCAGGCGGCGGGGTGTGGCGCAGCTTGGCAGCGCGCTTCGTTCGGGACGAAGAGGCCGCCGGTTCAAATCCGGCCACCCCGACCAGGTAAAACCCGGCCCTAAGCAATCTTGGCGGAGGAGTCTGGGGGCCAAAACGGGGGCCACTCACTCACGCAGACTTAGCTTGTTTCTGCTGGTTGAAGATGGTGTTCATGGTCTCGGCACCCTGGGTGATCACCGGCTTCAACTGGTGCCGGTAGACCTCCTCGGTGACTGCCGTGCTGGCGTGCCCTACGAGATCAGCGATGGTCTCGATTGGGACGCCGTTGTCACTCATGATCGACACGAACGAATGGCGCAGTTCACGGGGCGTCCAAGCCTCCCCGAGCTTTGCCTCCTTGGTGATCGCCTTGAACGAGCGGCGCACGTGGGAGGCGTCCAGAGGCGTCCCGGCCTGGCTGGCGAAGACGTAACCGTGATCCTGCCAGCGCGTGCCTGCCGCGAGGCGTTCCTTCGCTTGGCGCGCACGGTGGTCACGAAGTGCTTCGGCAGCGTAGCCAGGCAGTTCCAGCGTTCGGCGTGACCTCTGGGTCTTGGTATCGCCATTAGCCCGCACCGAGCGCCAGACGTAGATCGCGAACCGCTCGTGATCGAATCCGGCTTCGGTGACCGGCACCCATGCGGCCTTGTCCTCAACCCATGCCACGACGTGAGACCAGCTCAGGGCACGGGCCTCTTCGGTACGGATGCCTGTCAGCAGGCTCACGACGACATAGGCATGCAGCCGTGACACCTTCGCCTGTTCCAGCATGGCCGTGGCCTGTTCTAGCGTCATGGCCCGGCTGGGGCGTCCGGGCTTCCCCTTGGGGGTCGTGACCAGTTCGGCCACATTGCGCAGTACCTTGTCACGGGCCTGCGCTTGCCGGATTGCCCGTTTGAGGATCGCGTGGACTCCTTGCAGGCTCCTTGTCGCGAGCTTGCCGGTCAGCCCTTCGAGCCACTCGTCGACATCGTCGGCCGTCAGTTCTTTGACCTTTTTCGCGCCGATGAGCGGTATCACATGCTGATCAGCGAGGATGCGGTTGGTGGCCAGCGTGTTCTCATCGCGGCCTTTGAGGCCCTTGGCGAGCCAGTCGTTGACCGCATCCTTGACCGTGTAGCCCTCGGCGGACTGGAGGCCCGCCTCCAGTTCTTCCACCGCCTTAACGAGCTTGTCTTTGACGGCCGTTTTGGTCCTGCCCCTGCGCTTGACGCGGTGACGGTTGCCCTTGCCGTCAAAGCCGAGGCTGATCGACCCTATGTACCCGTTGTCCTCCGGGTAGATCGTGGCCTGGTACTTGCCGATTAAGATCTTGGACATTGAGCCCCTCCGGTTCTGCCAGGTGGTAGCGGTTTTGCCTGGCGTGCCCCGGCCTGCGTTCGAGGCGTGCCACCGTGGTTCGTGGTTGCCAGGGCTGGCGCTGCTGTCAGTCGCCGTTGGGGTCGTGCTGGTGGCGCTCGATGTATTCATCGATTGCCTTTCTGATCACGTAGGACAGGTCACGGTCCTTCCGCCGTGCGATCTCTTCGAGCTTGTTTCTGCGGTCGGCATCAAGGCGCAGGCTGTAGGTCTGGGTTGCTGGCATGGGCTCCATCCTGGGCCGTGCGGCGGTGCTTCATGACAAGTATGCAATGCAGTGCAATATGATGCAACACACTCATGAGCCATCTTCCAGAGATGCGATGAACTCGGCGAGGTGCTTGTTCGTGATCCTGCGCAGCTTGCCGATCTTGATGCTGCGTAGCTGGCCGGTACGGAGCAGGTAGTACACCTTGTCCCGGCCGACGTGCAGCATTTCTGCGACTTCTTCGACTGTGTATGCCTGCATGTGGTCACCTCCTCGTGCGGTGAGATGGTCGTGAGGCGGCTCCCTTCGTTGGTCACGATGAGTAGGGGGTATTCGTGCAAGCGCATCACGCAAATGCGGGTCTATGGGTGCAGACGCGCGTGAGGCTTGCGCTTGCGCTTGCGCTCTGGTGCTCACTGAGCGTCACTTTCGGGATGAGTGGCGCGCCAGATTCCGCGCTTTATCTGGATCGCCCGGCCGACGTTGGCGAGGGCGCGGAGCCGGTAGTGGACCCAGCGCTGGCTCATGCCGCTAGCCGCCACCAGGTCGGCTACCGGGATGCCCTGCTCTGGTGCGAGCGACAGCGCAACCCACAGCAGCGCCTCTGGATCGTGCCCTGTGCCTCCCTCGTCCCCGGCCTCGGTCCCGGGTTGCCCGGCGTCTAGGTGGCCGTGTGGGCGCTGCGCGAGGGCGCGTAGCGATACCTCGTCCAACTCTGGGCGCAGCGGTGCGTGGAGGCTGGCCGTTTCGGCGACGGCCTCGTCGGTGACCATGTAGGCGCGGGCACGCCGGGGGGTGTCGTGTTCGGGTGCGGAGATCAGGAACTTGCCAGGCGCGTTGAGCGTGTGCGCTTGCCATCCGCCGGCGAGCATCCCTTGGCCCAGGATGAGGTCGACGTCTCGGCGTTCACGGACGCGGAAGCACACGCGCACGTCCATCTGCGAGCGGAGAGCACCCTGGCCCATGGCCTTCTGCGTGGGCCGTTGGGTCGCCGCGATGAGGGTGACTGCGACCGCGCGACCGCGCCGGGCGATGGAGTCCGCATCCGAGACGGCCTCGGGCGCGTTCTCGGCCAGCTCGGCGTACTCATCCACGATGATGACCAGCGCGGGCATGCCGGGAGATGCCTCCCAGACACGCTGCCGGGTTGCGGCCAGGTGCTCGGCGCGGCCTTCCAAGATGGCTACTGCGTCGGCCAGCAGGGCGCGGGCCTCGGCAGGTGTGGTGGCAAGGCGGTCAATGCAGGCAGCCCATGGGCCGAGTTCCATGCCGCGTTTGAGATCGATAGCCCAGATGACCACATCACAGCAGGCGGTCAGGTTGCCCATGAGCACGTTGAGACCGCCGCTCTTGCCCGAGCCAGTTGCCCCGCCGAACAGGGCATGCCGGCGCAGGAACAGCACCTTCACAGGTGCGGCGTCCTCGAACGGCCCAAGGTCGACCGGCTCGGTGATGGACGAGACGGACGGCCCTGGCCAGGCGATCGCGTCGGCGTGCGGGTCTTTGTCCAGTACCCGCAGTTCAAATCGGTTAGCCAGGTCATCTGAGGTAGGCAGGGCGCGGACGGCGCCTCGAAACGTGCCCAGCCCTGAC
>WNGR01000186.1_pt1 | contig 62797 bp, 50 predicted proteins | sample 5407581 | NCBI WGS metagenome assembly WNGR01 (sample SAMN13153383, study PRJNA577476) | soil metagenome | isolation source: 80 cm soil or saprolite under Garry oak tree replicate 2 | place: USA:California | collected 2016-06-15
TGATCGGTAGCCGGTCTGAGAGGATGGCCGGCCACACTGGAACTGAGACACGGTCCAGACTCCTACGGGAGGCAGCAGTGGGGAATCTTGCGCAATGGGCGAAAGCCTGACGCAGCGACGCCGCGTGGGGGATGAAGCTTCTCGGAGTGTAAACCCCTTTCGACCCGGACGAATGCCCGCAAGGGAGTGACGGTACGGGTAGAAGAAGCCCCGGCTAACTACGTGCCAGCAGCCGCGGTAAGACGTAGGGGGCCAGCGTTGCTCGGAATTACTGGGCGTAAAGGGTTCGTAGGCGGTGCGGTAAGTCGGAAGTGAAATCTCTGGGCTTAACCCAGAGGCTGCTTTCGAAACTGCTGTGCTAGAGTGCGGGAGAGGCGAGTGGAATTACAGGTGTAGCGGTGAAATGCGTAGATATCTGTAGGAACACCCGTGGCGAAGGCGGCTCGCTGGACCGCAACTGACGCTGAGGAACGAAAGCTAGGGGAGCAAACAGGATTAGATACCCTGGTAGTCCTAGCCCTAAACCATCAGGACTTGGGGTGGCCCGCGTTGGCGGGTCGTCCCGGAGCTAACGCGTTAAGTCCTGCGCCTGGGGAGTACGGTCGCAAGGCTGAAACTCAAAGGAATTGACGGGGGCCCGCACAAGCGGTGGAACATGTGGTTCAATTCGACGCAACGCGAAGAACCTTACCTGGGCTTGAAGTGCCGGTGACTAGCGGTGGAAACATCGCCTTCCCGCAAGGGACACCGGTAGAGGTGCTGCATGGCTGTCGTCAGCTCGTGCCGTGAGGTGTTGGGTTAAGTCCCGCAACGAGCGCAACCCCTACTCTTAGTTGCCACCCGCAAGGGGGAACTCTAAGAGGACTGCTCCGGATAACGGAGAGGAAGGTGGGGATGACGTCAAGTCAGCACGGCCTTTATGTCCAGGGCTACACACGTGTTACAATGCGCGGCACAAACCGTCGCGAACCCGCGAGGGGGAGCTAATCGGAAAAAACCGCGCTCAGTTCGGATTGCAGTCTGCAACTCGACTGCATGAAGCTGGAATCGCTAGTAATGGCGTATCAGAACGACGCCGTGAATACGTTCCCGGGCCTTGTACACACCGCCCGTCACATCACGAAAGTGGGTTGTACTAGAAGTCGCCATGCCAACCGCAAGGAAGCAAGCGCCCAAGGTATGATTCATGATTGGGGTGAAGTCGTAACAAGGTAGCCGTAGGAGAACCTGCGGCTGGATCACCTCCTTTCTAAAGACAACCGGCTCGCCTATCCTGTTTTTGCCAAACGAAACGCCCTGCTTCCGTGAAAAGGCTTCCCACAGGATGCGCTTTTCACGGGAAACAAAGTCGTCTTCGCACGGCAATGAAGTAGAGCAGGTGCGGCAGCCCAAGAATCTTCCGCCTGAGTTACACAGGTGCAGTAGCGCTCGGTGTCCTCGGCAAGAGGAGCCCGACGCGTTAAAGAAGATTCACCCTTGATGCTTTAAAAACATCAAGGCCTCTTCGGCGCTCTCACGCGCCGAAGAAAAAGATGTCGTTCGGCAGCTCATGCTGACGGGTTCTGGTTCGTCTCATTCGGTTGCAGCAGCGCTCGGTGTCCCCGGCTCCGCGAAAAGGCTACCCACAGGATGCGCTTTTCGCGGGTAAAAAAGTCGAGCCCGACGCGTTAAAGATGTCCCTCATCGCCCCTCACGGGGCTAAAAGTTCTCTTGTTCCGTCCGGGTTCTGGCAGGTCTCATTCAGGTGTCAATCCGCTGCTTCCCGCTCACTCTCTGCCGTTGTCATTCCGATCCCAGCGAGGCGCGCTGTTTGCGTCCCGGACGATTTCGCGGGAAATCTCTCCGTCGCCTTTGTTTCTATCGTTGTCATTCCGAGCGCAGCGAGGAATCCCTCAGCCGCCTTTCCACCTGGCTTTCCTTATTGCCTTCGCCGCCGTACACTCGCCGACGCGAAACGGTGAGCCCTCGATCGCAAAGAACGTATTTCGTCTACATCCTCGCCGGGAAGTCGGGTGCCCTGTACACCGGGATTACCAACCATCTCCCGCGCCGCGTCTCCGAACACAAAGAAAAGAGAATGCCCGCGTTCACACAGAAATACAGCGTTACCAAGCTCGTATGGTTCGAACTGTACGGAGCTGCTCTAAGTGCCATCGCCCGCGAGAAGCGAATCAAGTCATGGAGACGATCAAAGAAGATCGCGCTAATTGAGGCGAAAAATCCGAACTCGCTCGATCTGTCCGCATCCGTAACTTGAGCTTCGGCACCTATTGTCATTCCGAACGCATCCGGGCCCCCCGACGTGCGCTGGTCTTGCGCGCGTTGGGGTGGAGGAGTGAGGAATCCCTCATTCGTTTTTTCTGCGCGCAACTTCTACCTTGCTACCGCGGGCCGTCGCATTGTAGCGATGGGCTTAGCCCCTGCATTCCCACCGCCCGTCATTCCGAACGTAGCGCGCTTTTTGCGCCCCGGTCGATGCTGCGGGGTGAGGCGCGTTCTTCGCGCTCCGGATACCCTTGCGGAGAATCCCTCCTAACGAAGACTAGCCCTTGAATTGCTGTCATCCCGAGCGTTAGCGAGGTCCGTTTTATGGACTCCGGTGGAGTCCGCAGGACTCTCGGTACCGGAGGCTCTGCTTTTCGTCTTTAACGTAGCGCCGGGCTTCAGCCCGGCATCCCACTGTCATCCTGAACGAAGTGAAGGATCTCTCTGCGATGTTCCCGGCAGTATCGTCGCATCCTACCTCGCTGCCGCAGGCCGTCGCTCTTGCGGCAAAAGCGACCATCCGACCAGGATGGTCGTTCCGAGCGACGAACCGGAGCGAGGAATCTCTCCGAGCTTTCGCCGCTCAACAAAGGCGGCGCCCGCCGCAGCGAGACAATGGCAAAAACGTTCACCCACGCGCTGTTTTGCGCTATGATCCGCGCGTCCTCGCCTAGAGGTGCCTATGCGCCCAGTCTGGCTGCTCTTCCTTGCGTTCACTCTGCTGTCGCCTCTCTCTTTCGCTGGCGAATCCGAGGAACTTCAACATATCGTCGACGCGGTGAAACAGCTTCAACCCACTGCTATTCCGGATTTGATGAAAAAGGCTGAGGCCGGCGATACGCGCGCCCAATTCATGCTCGGCCTCGCATATAAACACGGTAGCGGGGTTTTAGAGAATACCGCCGAAGCCTTTCGCTGGCTCGAGCGTGCCGCGAATGCCGGTTTCCTGCTCGCGCAGAACGAACTCGCCTCCATGTACTTCGAGGGTGTCGGAACCCCGCAGAATGATCAAGAGGCAGTGCGCTGGTTCCGCCAAGCAGCCGAAAAAGGCAGCCCCATGGGCCAGTTTAATCTCGGATTGTTCTATGCTTCCGGCTTCGGCCTACCGAAAGACCTGACGGAGGCGGCGAAGTGGTATAGAAAGGCCGCCGATGCAGATCTTCCGGAAGCGGAATATTACCTCGCCAATCTATATCGTCATGGGAGCGGCGTTCCTCAGGATCAAGTAGAGGCGACGCGGTTACTTACCAAGGCAGCCGGAGCCGGCTACGCTGAGGCCCAGACGAATCTCGGACTTCAGTTCGCGGAAGGCCAGGGAGCGGCGAAAAATTGCGAACGCGCTCTATTTTGGTTGCGCAAAGGCGCCGAACAGGGCGATCCGGTGGGACAGAACGATCTCGGCTCGTTCTATATTCAAGGCTATTGCGTAAAGGAAGATCCCAAGGAGGCGTTCAACTGGATCAGTAAGGCGGCGCAGCAGGATCAGCCTGATGCGGAAGCTGCGCTCGCTGCGATGTTTGGCGAAGGGTACGGCACCGCTAAGGACACTCAGAAGGCGCTCGAGTGGTATCAGCGAGCTGCCGATCGCGGTAGCTCCAGGGCCCAGTACAATCTCGCCGTCATGTATGAATCCGGCTCTGAACTGCCTCGTGACTTCGTCACTGCGTATCAGTGGGTGGTCCTGGCGCAACGGGGAGGGCTCCAGAATGCCGAAAACCTCAAATCAAAACTGGAACTCCTGATGACCGTCGACCAACTCCGCACAGCCAAACGCCGCATCGCCGATTGGCAAAGCAAACACTCCAGAAATTGACGCTTATGAACAAACAGCACATCTTGGCTGAGATCAAGCGCACTGCTCAAGACAACGTTGGCATACCACTTGGGTGGAAACGGTTCTTTAGTGAAACTGGGATTCGGTATCACGACTGGTTTGGAAAATATTGGAGTCGCTGGGGAGATGCGGTACGCGAGGCTGGCTTTGAACCCAACAAACTCACGGAGGCATATGGCGACGAACTGTTAATCGAAAGATACGTCGGTCTCGTCCGTGACCTGGGCCGAATTCCAGTTAAGGGGGAGCTCCGCTTGAAAAAGCGAGATGATCCTTCATTTCCCAACGAGAAGGCTTTCGAACGCTTTGGATCTAAGGGTCAACTATTGGCGAAAGTTCTAGAGTACTGCAGCGTCCACTCCGGATTCGACGATGTCGCTCCACTCTGTGCGCAACTGCCCTTGAACGGAGTCGAAAAGCCGAGCGAAAGCGACAATTTCAAGACTGAAGCATTTGGAACGGTCTACCTCTTGAAGTCTGGCCGTCATTACAAAATCGGCAGAACTAACGCCCTCGGGCGAAGGGAATACGAGCTAGCAATCCAATTACCGGCAAAGGCGAAAACAGTGCATGTTATTCGAACAGACGATCCAACGGGCATCGAGGCCTATTGGCACAACCGATTTGCGGCGAAGAGATCAAATGGAGAGTGGTTCGAACTCGACGCCTCAGATGTGCAGGCATTCAAGCGCAGAAAGTTCATGTAGGCTCTCCTCTAGCTTCTCCTCTGGTTCCGTCATCCGGAAGGTACTGAGGAACCCCTCTGCGTTCTCTCCTTAAGGTAAATTCGAGCCTTTGAGGTCATTCGAACGAACAGGATCTCGGCGCACCCGATTTATTCGCATAGCGTGGAAGTAAACAATCGTTGACTTGTGTTTACCAATCGTGTACGATACGGTATGTTCGCTCTCGAAGACCGTCCTCTCGTCTCTTTTCCCCGTTTTCTCGCGCTATTTTCCGACGGCTCCATCAGCCTGAACTCATCCCGCCCGCGCCTCGCCGTACGCTCGTCGTCCCGACACCGAGTCCAGCCCCGAGGCCTGTGCTCCCGGACACTAGCCAGAAGACCGTGCCCAAAGCTTGTCCCCTGCCGTCATCAAGTCGACAAGAGACTACCGCCCCCTCGGCGCCCGCGCCGGGACCAATGCGCTGCAGGCTAACATGCGCAAAATGAACACATGCGAAAAAACCGGGAGGGGGTACCCCGCGTTTTTCTCGACTCCGGAGCATCGCGTGCGCGAACGTGAGCAGAATCAACAGTTACGCAAACGCCGCATGCAAGTCTTGCAGAATGAACACTTGCACAGAAATCAGGTGGGGGGGTGCTTGGGATGATTCCTACATCCAAAAGCAGGCGCCGCACTAAGCCGATTAGAATGATAATCTTGCACAAAAAAATAATCGCCATGGAATGATATCGTTGCAAAAAAACAGGGGGCGGGGGGGCCTTCGAGTCTTACTTTAACTTTCGCGCAGGCTCAACAAAGTTGCGCGGCGGCGATGCGCTCCAGAATCCGATATGGCGCCGACTGCGGCGCCACCAGCGCCTCCGGCGGGATCAGCAGGGTCTGCTCCATGGCGAATTGCCCGGACATCGCGGCATGGGCCACGCCGTCAGTAAACACCATCCACGTTGTGCCAGGCGGAAATTCCAGCCGCACTTTGGGGGAGTTGCGCTGAAAGTCGTCGTTCTCTTTCAGGTAATCATGGAATCGCAGCATAAAACGGTCATACGGCGTGCGGCTCAGCCGTTTCAGGCCCAGTGTCGCCGCCCAGCGCGACACGCTCCGCCGCAGCACGCCGTTATTCGCCGCGAAGCGCCGGAGCCCCGCGCCGTCCGCGTATTTTTCCGCCAGCCAGCCGAAATCGCCGATCGCGTACCACACGCGCGGCTTCGTCGCATGCAGATTGGTAAAGACGCGCAGGATGCGCCCGCCGCGCGTCGGCCGCAGCCGGAAGGCGTCCACGTGCAGCAGATCGTTGCGCTTGTGCAGCGAAAGGTCGCGGCCTTCTTCCTCGAACGGACGGAAGCTGGCGAAATCCAGTTTCCATTTTCCGGCGTAGGGCCGCAGAAAATCGCGCAGAAATTCGATCACATGCGCGCTGTAGTTTCGCACGATGTGATGCAGATGCATCTCGGTGCCGTGATCGCCGGAAAATCCGCGCATCACGTCGTCTGTCGGCCGGTACGAGACGTTCTTGTGCAGCCGCAGCTCGTTCCACTCGCGCGAAAGCAGAAATTCGCGCTCATCCGGCGGGAATTCATACGGCAGCTTCGGGAAAAAGAGAATCTTCCCGGCCTCGAGTTCCCGGCAAAGCGCCCGCGCGCGGGCGTCTTTGTCCGCGGCATTTCCAGCGCCCATTCCAGCGCCCATTCCAGCGCTCGTCCAGCCGCCCGGGAATTTGTAATCTTCCACGGCGATCCAGTTTGCGTTCTGCATCTTTATTGTTGCCATTTATGCGTACGGCGCGGGCAAGCCAATTTCTTTGCGGTGCGCGCGCATTTTCGTCTGCACGTGCGTGCGGAGGCGCAGATTCGAGCGCGCCTTTGCCGTGCACAGCAAAATGTAGCCTGCTTCACGGTCCTGAGGATAGTAGCTAACCGCGTCGCTGGGATCAAACTCGCCCGGCTCGAGGAGTTCGCCGGCGCAACTGAGGCATCGCTTCAAGACTCGCGCGCAATGCGCCTTGACTGAGCAGCTGCGCCGCTATGCCCAGACCCGGCTCGTAGGGTTGGATTGATTCTGCCGGCCCCAAGACTGGGCAGAAACGATTCCTGATCGCCTAGTCTTGCGGGTCTGCCGGAAAAAAGGTAAGTTAGTGGCGTTTTCCTTCGTCGGACGTACACAGGCGCGCACTCTCGTCACTGGGCGGGAACAATCTTGCGCATAGCCGATTCCCAAAATGGAGAGCCCTCGGCCCCAATCTTCACGAGATCGGGCGAGCAAACTGGTGTGCCTTTAGCCGACGCTGAGAACCACCGAGATTGGCCCGTTTTCTGGCGCGTGGAAGGCAGCCTGGCACATTTGACGGCGGTGCGTCCCATTGCCTATTTCACCTGGAACGCTCACACCTTCGCCGAGCGCTGGGCGCGCCGCGGAGGCCTTTTCCTGCAAGCGCTGGTTCGGCCAGCGTTGTATGCGAGCCACAGGGTGCTGGCGACCAGAGTCTTACACGTGCTTTTGCGCGGTGTGAGCCGCGACCGCCTGGATCTGCTCGGCGAAGAATACTTCCAATACGTGCTGAAGCGTCAGCTCAGGAGCGAAGGCGTGGAGAAGCTGCGCGAATGGATGACCCAGAATGGGCAAGTCGTCCTCGTCAGCCAAGGCTTGGATCACGTCATGCGGCCGCTGGCGCAGTACCTGGGGGTCGAAAGGATTGTGGCCAACCGGCTGGAGTTCCGCAATGGTGTTGCCACCGGCCGTTTGCTCAACCCGGTTATACGTCCGCGGGGGCCGTTGGCGATTCTCGGGGGCCGCCAAGCAGCTGGGCGCCTCAGTGCCGAGCAATTGCTTGGTGACCTGGGACTCGAAAAACATCCAGATCACCTAGCCGACGCTATTTCCCCGGCAGAAAGACAATCTCCTCAAAATCACAGCCCGTTAGTTGTGTTTGACCGGCAGCCGGGGCGGTGTCTTTCGGTGCGCCAAGCGTTACGGGGGAAACAGATTCTGTTGCTGGGTGTCACAGGCTTCATCGGCAAAGTTTGGCTCGAGCACCTCCTTTCCGAAATTCCGGAGATTGGCAAGATCTATTTGCTGATCCGGCGGCAGCGTAACAGCTCGGCCCGGCGCAGATTTGAGAAGGTCGTAGAAGCCTCGCCAGTTTTCGACCGGCTGGAACAGCGCTATGGGAAAAACCTGAGCGCGTTTCTCGCGGAAAAAGTCGAGGTAGTGGAAGGCGATGTGACTCTGCCGGGACTCGGCCTGGATGCTAAAACCAGGCAGCGCCTGGCACGCGTGATCGATCTGGTTGTGAATAGTTCTGGTCTGACGGACTTCAATCCGGACCTCCGCGATGCCTTGGCCAGCAACGTCGAACCCGCAACACATCTGATTGAGTTTCTCCGTGCGTCCGATCATGCCGCGCTACTGCACCTTTCTACCTGCTACGTCGTGGGCGCTCGCGACGGACGCGTCGCCGAAGATCTGAAACCGAATTACACGCCGGCAGGAGTTGAGGATTTCAGTGTCGAGCGAGAACTGCGTTCCCTACAGGAATTGGTGCGCAAGGTGGAAGAGCGCGCTCATAGTCCAGAAGTGGAAGCGGCGCTTCGCCGGCAGGCCTTGGGCCGCCTGCATGAAAATCAGCGGCCACCAGGGCGCGAAGTCGACGAGTTCATCCGGAAAAACCGGCAGCGCTGGGTACGAAACCGGCTCACGCGCGCGGCAACACGGCGCGCTCGAAGGCTGGGCTGGCCCAACACGTATACGTTCGCGAAGAGTCTGGCGGAGTCGCTGCTTGCGACGCGAGGCGCCGGTCTGCCCATCGCGGTGGTCCGCCCCTCCATCGTGGAGACCTCGATAGAAGAGCCCTTTCGAGGATGGAACGAGGGGATCAACACGTCCGCGCCTCTTTCCTACCTCTTGGGGACTTATTTCCGGCAGTTGCCCTCAAATGAACGTAAACGGCTGGACGTGATCCCGGTGGACATGGTCTGTCGCGGCATGACGCTAATCGCTGCCGCGCTCGTCGAGCGGCGTCATAAGCGTCTCTACCAGCTGGCTACATCCGCGGACAATCCTTGCAATATGGGGCGCTCCATCGAGCTGACCGCGCTCGCGCATCGCAAGCACTATCGCGCTCAGCAGGGTCTGGAGCATTGGGTCCGCATGCGCTTCGATACGATTCCGGTCTCCAAGCAGCGCTATCGGAACTTATCGGTTCCGGCGCAAAAGTTCGTCGTGCAAGGCATCAACCGGGCCGCGTCGGCTCTTCAGTTCAGACGCCCGCCGCTGGCCAAAGCGGAACGGGATCTCGAGCGCGTCGAGAAACTCATCGAGCTCTACGAGCCATTCATTCTGCACAACGAGCAAGTTTTCGAGTGTGATAATGTCCAATTGCTCTCCGCTCTCCTGCCGGCGGAGGAACGCCACCAATTTGCCTACGAACCCGAGATCATCGACTGGTGGGATTACTGGATCAATATTCACATTCCGGCGCTGCGCAAGTGGTGTTATCCGCTGATCGAAGGGCATGCGCTGGAAAGTGCTCAACGCCGCGAGTTCCACCTGCCGGATGCGGCGGATGGGCCATCGCAGATTGACGCCAACGGCGCCTGAGCTACATGGCTATCTTTCTCACCGGCGCAACCGGTTACATCGGATCCTATCTGGCCGCAGGACTTCTCGACCAGCATGGCGAATCGCTGAATCTGCTGGTTCGCGCGGAAGACAGCCAGGAGGCGCAGCGCCGCCTGTGGCGCTCTCTGCAGCTGCACTTCGACTTTCCCGTTTTTCGCGAACATCTCTCGGCACGCATGCGCATTTTCTGCGGCGATCTGACCTCTCCACATTTCGGGCTCAATGACGAGCAGTACGACCTGCTGGTCGCGTCCACGGACTCGGTGCTGCATTGCGCGGCCTCACTCAATCGCAGATCGGAAAAAAGCTGCCTCAACGTAAATCTGCGCGGCACGCTGGAGGTCATTCAGCTCGCGCGCCGGGCTCATGACGCGCATGGGTTGCGGCGCTTCAGTGAAGTGAGCACTGTTGCCGTGGCGGGCCAGCGGCGCAACGAGCAGGTGAACGAAGATAGCGCCATCGATTGGGATCGCTCCGACTATGATCCCTACGCGCGCACAAAGAGATTCGGCGAGCACTTGGTGCGGGAACTGCTCCCGGACGTGCCTCGAACGATTTTCCGTCCCAGCATCGTGCTGGGAGATAGCCGCCGGCCGGAAACCACGCAGTTCGACATGGTGAGGGCTTTCGTTTTTTTGGGCAGCCTGCCCGTGCTGCCATTTCGTCCCGACGACTGCGTCGATATCGTACCCGTCGATTATGTGGCGGACGCGATTGTCGCTTTGCACCAACGTCCTCGCCCGAAATACGAGATCTATCACCTCTCTTCGGGGGTGAATTCGGAGAGCTTTCGAGAATTAACGGCGGCACTCGCGGAGGCTCGTGGCAAGATGAAGCCATTGTTTTGGCCTGAGCTCGAGGCTCCATTCCGCGCGATTGTGGAGCGGCTCTCCCGCCGCCGCGATAATTTGGGTTACGCAGCTTCACTGTTGAAGGTATTTTTGCCCTATCTTGTGTGGAACACGGTATTCGATAATACGCGCGTGGTGGCTGAGCTGAGGCGCGCTCCCGCGCCATTTTCCTCTTATTGTTTTTCGTTGTTTCGGTATGCGAAAGAGAACCGATTCCGCTATCCCTACCGCGATTGGCCGGGCGGACTGGAGAAAATGTTTGCCGATGATGCTCGCACCGAACATTCCATTGCCGGAGGATCTCAGCGATGATGGATTTCATGCTGGAGGCCTGGGTCGCCTTGCTGATCGAAAGAGCCAAACTCGAGTGGATTCTGGGCTTCGGCCGTGCGCGGCGGCCCGGAGAGCGCTTGAAGCTGCTGCTCGCCTGCTATGCCGGCGCGCGCAACACCGGTTCTGATCTTCGCGTAGAAGAGACGATCCGGCAGATTCGGCATATCCTGGGAGCGGAAAGGGTGGAGCTGAGTGTCACAACGCAGAATTTTGATCTGACGCGCGGTTATTTTCCCGGCGCCACCCAAGTCAAGCTACCGGACATCTTCCCAGCTTTTCTCTATCGTCAGGTGCGGAGGAACGACGGCGCCATCGCATGCGAGGGCTCCATGTTCAAGAGCACGTGGGCCGATGCGTTGACGACGATGATGGTGGGAAGTTTGGGTCTCGGCGTAGCGCAGAACAAGCTTTCGGTGGGCTACGGTGGAGACGCCGACCGCATGAACCCGATGCTCGCTTGGATGTGCCGGCGGTATTGCCGCCAGTCGTTCGTAATCGCGCGAAGCTCGGGATCACAGGCGGCGCTTCGGGAGCAAGGTATTCCCGCCGAACTTGGCACGGATACAGCGTGGACTTTTGAGTCAAATGCGCCTGAATTCGGCCGCCACGCGCTCCGCCAAGCAGGCTGGGATGGGGTCACGCCGGTGCTCGTCGTGTGCGCCAGCGATCCTTTCTGCTGGCCTGTGAAGCCCTCGCTGGCGAAGTATCTGGCGCGCGTACTGACGGGCGCCTACAAAGAAAGTCAGTATCGCACGATCTATTTCCACAAGTCCGGGCCGAAGGTCGACGCCGCGTTGAACCGCATGCTTACAGGAATGAGCAAAGCGGTGCACGCATTCCGGCAAAGGCGCAAAGTGTTCCCTATCGTGGTGGGCACCGAACAGATCGACAAAAAAGCCTGCTTGGAGGTTGCGAGGCAACTGGGAGGCTTGCCCGTATTCACCTCGGACATGTACGACATGCACCAACTGGTGAGCATTCTACGGACCGGCCAGATGGTGGTTTCCTCGCGTTATCACGCCATCGTGACCACCATGCCGAGCTTGGTGCCCTCGGCCGGCATCGCCATGGATGAACGCATTCGCAATCTGATGCAAGAGCGCGGCCAAGAAGACCTGCTGGTGAACGTGGATGATAGCGAGCTCGAGCCGAAGTTGATCGCCGCGATGGAACGGCTGTACACCGACGCAGACTCTATTCGCGACGCCATGGGACGCACGGTGGTTCAAAATCTCAAGCGCATGGCGCGCATGGGCGTTTTCTTTGAACGAGCCGTGCACGAATGCTACCCGGAATTCCCCATCCAGGGTGGCATAAGGAGCTGGGAGGATTATCTTCCGCCGTTACATCCAGGCCTGAGGCGATTGGTGGAGTTGTACGACGGCCGCGCCCAAGCAATGGCGGCGAACTGAAAGCGCGAGAATTCCGCAGTGAATTTTCTGCAGAACATTTTTGAACGCCTCGCGGGCATGCCGCAACGCATGGTGCTCGAAGAGATGCGGCCTGCGGGCCGCGTCTCTGTAACCGCTGGCGCACTGCTCGAACGCATCAAGGTGGCTCGCACATTTCTCGCTGCAGGCGGTCTGCGTAAGGGAGACCGCTGCGCGCTGCTGGCGCCAAACAGCATCCAGTGGGCCGCTCTGGATCTGGCGGCGATGGCCGATGGGATCCTGGTTGTGCCGCTTTATTCGCGGCAAGCGCCCGCCGAACTCGCGGCCATGATTCGCGATGCTCAGCCAACCGTGATCTGTTGCGGGGACGCGGCGTTGCAGGATGCTCTCCGCGCGGCATGGCCGGGTGCACCGCGCACGGTGCTGCTGAAAGAAATCTTCGCAGCGCCGCGAGGGGCCAGTGCGGGAAATGTCTCTCACGGGCCTGTTCCGCTGGCCGATTCTGATCCGGTCACGATTATTTACACCTCCGGCACTTCCGGGGAATCAAAGGGCGTGGTGCTCAATGTGGGCAACGTCACGTATATGCTCTCCTGCACCACGGCGCGGTTCGCACAGCTGATGGGCAGGCGCGTGGAGCCGGATCGCGTGTTTCATTATTTGCCGTTCTGTTTTGCGGGATCCTGGATTCTGCTGCTCTCCAGCCTCTTGCGCTTGAGTGAATTGCGGCTCTCGACTGACTTAACCCGTTTGGCGGATGATCTGCGCGAGGCCGCACCCGACTATTGCCTCAATGTGCCGCAACTGCTCGAGCGCATGCGGTCAGCCGTGGAGGGGCAGATCGCGAAGCGCGGTGGAATTACTAATAAGATATTTGCCAGGGCGAAGGCGGCTTCGCTTGGGAGCGGCAACGGGACAGGGGGAGGCGTGTCGCTGCTGCTCGCGCGGAACTTGATTTTCCCCGCCATCCGCAAAAAGCTGGGGCCCAATCTCAAGGCCTTAATCTGCGGTTCGGCGCCGCTGGCGCTGGAAACACAACTTTTCTTTCAAATGCTCGGCATCCCCGTGTTACAGGTCTACGGTCTCACGGAGACAACGGCCATTTGCACCATGGATGATCCGGGGCGCGCGGAGCCGGGCGCCGTCGGGCCGGCCATCCCCGGCATGCAGATGAAACTAGGCGATCAGGGCGAAATTGTGGTACGCGGGCCGAATATTTTTTCAGGTTATTGGAACCGGCCGGACGAGACAGCCAAGGCGCTGTCGAACGGCTGGTTTCACACCGGCGATCAGGGCGAGCGAACTCCCGGCGGGAACTGGCGGGTCGTGGGGCGGCTGAAAAACTTGCTGGTCCTCGGCTCCGGCCATAATATTGCGCCGGAACCCCTGGAGGAGACATTGGTGCGCGCGATTCCCGCGGCACAACAGGTGGTGCTGTTTGGCAATGGGCGCAGTTTCTTATCAGCCCTGGTGACCGGCGACGTAATGCTCGATGAAGTGGAAGCGGCAATTGCCAATCTGAATTTGAGTCTCCCGCATTATCGTCAAATCCGGGCGTTTCATATGGAACCGCAGCCGCTGACGCTCGAAAGCGGGCTCCTGACGGCCAATGGCAAATTGCGCCGGGATGCCATTGCCGCGCACTTCCGTGATGCCATCGAATCGATGTACCGCAAAAATCCATCGTGACCGCTCCCAAGGTTCATCTTTCCGAGAAAACGAAGACGCTTTCCTGGGAGCTGAAGGACGGCACGATCGAGCTTGCGCTTCATCACCCGCCTTGCAACGAGATGGGCACAGCGATGCTGGAGGATCTGGAGCAATTTGTCGCCACGCTCGAATCGGCGGAAGGAAAGGCGGGCGCCTTGATCGTATACAGCCGGCAAGAAGCAGGATTTTCAGCCGGCGCCGATCTGCGGGAGCTTTATGCGGCTAGCCTGGGGCTGACGGCCGCCGAACGCGTTTCCGGCGTACGCACATTTCTCGAACGCATGCATCGCATCCTGAACGCCGTCGATGCTTCACCGCTGACCACGATTGCCGCGGTGCATGGTGTTACGTTCGGTGGCGGCTTCGAGCTGGCGCTGGCTTGCGATCTGATTATCGCGGATAAGATGGCGCGCTTTTGCTTCCCGGAGCTGCGTCTCGGGCTCATCCCCGGATTCGGCGGGATTCCGCGATTGCGGCGTGATACCGGCAACGGCGTCGTGCGCGACCTTCTGCTTACTGGCCGCGGCATAAATGCGGCGAAGGCGATGGCCGCAGGGCTGGTGAGCCAGGTGGCTGGCGAAGGAGAAGCTTTACAAGTAGCGCGTGCGACCGCCGCGCAAGCGGGCAAATTCAATCGGACGACGAGTGCGGCGGCGAAGCGCTTCCTGAAACCCATTCCGCACGAAGAACTGCGGCGCGAGATCGACCTGTTTTGCGAGCTCTTCGAGCGGTCCGCAGTGATGGAGGGGCTTCGCAAATTCGTGGAGCATACGGGCGCGCATCCTTACTTGCCCTAATCGCGCAGATCAGCTCCCAGAATGTAAAATAGCTTCCCATGAAGACGCTCGAGCAGACCACGGAGGAAATTCTGGGCTTGGCCGCGCGGCATTTCAAGATTCCGCGTGAAGAACTTGCGCCAAGCGACGATTTTTACAAGAAGCTGAAGATTGATAGTCTGCGAGCGCTCGAATTGATCACCCGGCTGGAACATCACTTCGCTATCGAACTTCCTGACTATGAAGTCCAAGGCGTGACCGATTTTCGCACCCTGGCCAGCCGCATCCAAGCAAGGCTGTAATTGGCATGCTCGATTTGAGCCAATACGAATCGCTCGGCGCTGCTCTGAGGAGCGCAATCGAGCGTTGGGCTGAGGAAGTCTGCCTCATCGAGGCAGATCGAGAGCAGGAACGCTGCCGCTTGACCTATCGGCAGTTTGGCGACGCGGCGCTTCGAGTCGCGGCGGGCTGGCAAGAAAACGGATTTGCTCCCGGCCATCGCGCGGCGATCCTGATGAGCAATCAATCCAAATGGCTGATTTCGGCCTATGCCGTTTTCTTTTGCGGCGGCGTGCTCGTGCCGCTCGATTATAAGCTGACGCCGGGCGAACACCTTGCGCTGCTGGCCCACTCGAAATCGCGTGCGCTGATTGTGGAATATCCAATCTGGCGCGCCTTGAGTCAAAGCGGTTCCTCCGCAACCCGAATCGAAACCACCTTAGTCACGGAGGCTCCCGCGGGCGCAGATCTCGCGGGCGCGAAGCGATGGGAGGAGTTTCGCGGCGAAAAAGCGCCGGAATTTCGGTCGCGAAAACGGCAGGACGCCGCTTGCATCGTGTACTCCTCCGGAACCGGGGGACGTCCGAAAGGCTGCGTGCTGACGCACGAAAATTATCTCGAGCAATGCGCCGCAGTTTCTCCGCTGTGGCCGTTTTGGCCTGGCGCACGCTACCTCAGTATTATTCCGACCAATCACGCCATCGACTTCATGGGCGGCTTCGTCATGCCGTTTACGGGCGGTGGAACCGTGGTGCATCTGCGCACTTTGCGGCCGGAATACATTCGCGAAGCGTTCACGCGATACAAGATCACCTACATGGCGGTTGTGCCGCTGATCCTGAAAAATCTGGAGCGCGGCTTGCGCGAGCGGTTTGCCGCGTTGCCCCCAATAAAGCGGCGCTTGTGGAATGCACTGGTGCGTGTGAATCGCGTCGCGACTCGCCGGCGTCCCAGGCTACAGTTGAGCCGGGTGCTGCTGAAGAAGGTTCACCAGGCGTTTGGCGGCGAATTGCGCGCGCTCCTGGTTGGGGGCGCCTTCACCGAACCTAAGACTCTGGAATTTTTCCACGATCTCGGGATCCAGATCGCCAACGGTTACGGTTGCACGGAGGCGTGCACGGCCATCACAGTGAACGATATGAAGCCCTTTCGGCCCGATACCTTGGGCAAGCCGGTAACCGGAATGCAAGTACGCATCATCAATGCTGGGGCGGATGGTGTGGGTGAAGTGGCGGTGCGCAGCAAGACGGTCATGTCACATTATCTGGACGATCCGGAACTGACGGCAGAAACGATCGTGGACGGCTGGTTGCTGACCGGAGACCTGGGAAAAATCGATGCCAGCGGGCATCTGCAACTCCTCGGGCGCAAGAAGAACATGATCGTCACAGCCGAAGGGAAAAATATTTATCCGGAAGACATCGAGAATGTGTTCGAGAGCCTGCCCGTAAAAGAGTTTTGCGTCTTTGCGGCAAATTACCTGTGGCCGCAGCGCACCATGACCGGCGAGCAGCTCGTGCTCGTCGTCCATGCGGATCCAACCCAAAACGTAAACGGCGCCATAGGCGGCGAGCTCGAGCGCCGCAATCAGCGCCTTCTGCCCTACAAACGTGTCAGCGGATATATTCTCTGGTCTGAGGATTTCCCGCGAACCGCCTCGCTGAAAATTAAACGAAGCATTCTGGCCGAACAGATCGGCCGCCAACTGGACCGCAGCGCTGTGCAGCCCCTGTGAGCGACACCTTTCTCGCCATCGTCAATCCAGCCGCGGGCGGGGGGCGCTGCGGCAAACTGGCCAAAGCGGCGCTTGAAAAACTGCGCGCGGCCGGAGTGGAGTTGCAGGTGGCAGAGACGTCTGAGCCCGGAGACGCGACGCGGCTGGCACGGCTCGCGTATGCGCGGGGACTGCGCCAATTCATTGCCGTCGGGGGAGACGGGACCGCATACGAGATCGTGAATGGGCTTTTTCCGGAAGCTGAGGGGGCCGGGAAGCCGCTTTTGGGTTTCCTGCCGCTGGGCACGGGCAACTCCTTCCTTCGCGATTTCACCAGCAACGGCGCGGAATATGCCAAAGAAGCCATCCTAGCGCGCAGGAGGATTGCGAGCGACGTGCTTTGCCTGAAGCATTCCGGCGGCAACCTTTACTTCATCAATCTGCTCAGCGTGGGGTTCACGGCCGATGTGACGGCGGCGGCCAATCGCCGCTTTAAGGGGCTCGGCGAACTCGGGTACTTGCTCGGCGTGCTGCAGTGTCTCGCGCCGCTCAGGCGCCGGGCTTTCCCTTTGCGCGCGGACGACGACATTGAGTTCGACCGCCGGCGCTGCCTTTTTCTGAGTTTCAATAACAGCCAATATACCGGTGGCAGGATGAAGATCGCGCCGCAAGCCTCCACGGCCGACGGTTTGATCGAGTACGTTCGCTGGGGCCCGATCGGAAGGATCGGCCTGCTGCGGAACCTGCCGACGCTGTTTGATGGGACGCACATTGGCCACCCGCTCGCTTCGCGCCGCGGCGTACGGCGAATCGAATTCGCACTGGACACACCGGTGGATGTAATGATTGATGGAGAAGTGCTCACACTGAAGTGTGAGAGCGTGGAAGTGCTTCCCGGAGGCTTGGACGTCCTGGTATGAGCGTTCCGCCCGAAAATTGCCGCGCTAACGCGAATTCTGCTGCGGCCGCAAGCCAGCTCTCGATTTATCTATGGATGCGGAGCCTTTTTCGGTGGGCGTTGGCCGGAGCCTTCTTCTTTTCCTTTTGTCCTGTGCTCATTCTGCTGGGGATCTTCGTAGATCCTCGGAAGAACGACGGAGCCCAGCGTTGGTTATCGCGCAACGTGGTACGGCTGGCCGGGGCACGCGTGGAAGTTCGGCGCTCACCGGGATTTGATCCACAGCGGGTTTGTTTTTTCGTTTCCAATCACGTCAACCTTTTTGATCCATTTGTGCTCTACAGCGTTATTCCTCAATTCTTTCGCGGCCTCGAGCTCGAGTCGCATTTCCAAATCCCGGTATATGGCTGGCTGATGAAGCGCTTCGGCAACGTGCCGGTTCCGGAGGTGAACCGGCCTTCCGATCTGAAACGGATGTGGCGCTTGACTCGCGCGAGCCTGGATCGAGGCGTCAGTCTGATCGTGTTCCCAGAAGGCGGCAGGACAATCACGGGGCGTGTAGGTCCATTTCGCGATGGCATCTTTCGCATGGCGCGGGATTTCGGAACGCCCATCACGCCCGTGAGCATTGTGGGCTCGTTCACATTCAATCGAAAAACGAGCTGGATGCTGCGGCCTTCGACAATCGTCGTGTGCATTCACGAAACGATCGAGACGGAAGGCTGCAGCAGGGGAGAACTGGCCGAGCTACGCGATGTCGTATGGAGGGCCGTGGCGGGACCGGTTCATGCTTCCATGGGCGAGGCGCTCATCACGGAGCGCGAACCGCAGGCGGAGGCAAAGATTTAAACAACCAGGTGAATTCCCGGCAGCGTGCGGCCGGCTTTCGTTTCTTGCCAGGTATAAACAATGCGGTGAATCACCGTAATCGTCGAAACCACGGCGATCACCCACAGGGCGGGCGCCATGCGGTCGAAGGTGCCTCCCAGTATGAGCAGCACAAGCCGCTCGGGCCGTTCCATGAATCCTACTTTGCAGGTGGGAATCAGGGATTCGGCGCGGGCGCGTGAGTAACTCACCATGACCGATCCCGCGGTGGCCACGGCGGCCAGGATTACGTAGGAGGCCCTTCCATTAACCGCATAGTAAACAAGAAGGCCCATGTACAGAGCCATGTCGGAGTAGCGGTCGAGCGTGGAATCGAAAAAGGCCCCAAATGCGGTAACGCGCTGCTCGCGCCGAGCCACCTGGCCGTCGAGAATATCCAGAAAGCCGGCCAGGAAGATCACCGCCGCGCCTGACCGGAACATGCCTTCCGCAAAAAGCAGCGCGGCCCACAGGTTCACGAACAACCCGAAGGCCGTAAGGACGTTGGGATTGATGCCCGTGGCGGCAATGGCGTCGACAATCTTTTCCAGGAGCCAACGACTGCCCTCTCCAATGGAACGAGTAATCATGCGCGCGGTAGTCCCTGTTCGGTGGGGATCATACGTCACCCGCCGCGCGCTCTCAAGCGGAAGCTCGCTGCAGGAGCTGTTATCAGTCCAATGCGCGGGTAGGAAGCTCGGCGGTTTCCGCATCGCTTTCCCGTGTAAAGATAAGCCGCTCATCGGGAGGTAAGGCGGGACGATGTCTGTGATTGATTTTTGCTTTGGACGGCCCCTGCGCTCCTCCGAAGAACGCGCGGAAAGACTCGGAGCCGCGGCGGGGATACCGGTCTTCGGACTGGACGCGCTCAGCTCGGCGGCTTACGGGCCCGAAGCCGCCCTGGCTCTGTTAATTCCTCTGGGCGCCGCGGGCATTTCGTACATCTTGCCGATAACAATCAGCATCGTCATTTTGCTGCTGATCGTCTACTTCTCCTATCGGCAAACGATCGAAGCTTATCCGCAAGGCGGCGGCTCCTACACCGTAGCAGGGCAAAACCTCGGCCCTTTTGCCGGATTGCTGGCAGCCACGGCATTGATGATCGACTACGTTCTGACCGCGGCGGTGGGAATCTCGGCGGGCGTGGGCGCGCTGGTCTCGGCGATACCCAAGCTTCAACCGCATACGCTGATGCTGTGCCTGGCAATTTTATTGCTCATCACGCTCGTGAATCTGCGCGGCTCACGCGAAACGGGCGCCGTCTTTATGCTGCCCACGTATCTCTTTCTGGGCACGCTTGGAACGACCATCGTGGCGGGAATCGGCAAGGCCATCCTGTCAGGTGGCCATCCGACGCCGGTCGAAGCGCCTCCGGCATTACCTGCGGCCACCGCCGCGGTGGGCCTCTGGCTTTTGCTCAGGGCGTTCGCCAGCGGTTGCACGGCCATGACCGGCGTGGAAGCCGTGAGCAATGGCGTCACCGCCTTTCGGGAGCCGGTGGTGCAAACCGCGCGGCGGACGCTTACAACGGTCATTGCGCTGCTGGCGATCATGTTGCTGGGCATCGCCTATCTCTGCCGGGCCTATCAGATCGGCGCAGTGGAACCGGGGCCTGGATACCAGAGCGTGCTTTCGCAACTTACCGCAGCCGTGGTTGGACGCAACGTCTTCTATCTGATCACGATCGGCTCGGTGCTGCTGGTCCTCTCCTTCTCGGCAAATACAGCCTTCGCGGATTTTCCGCGCCTGTGCCGGCTGATTGCGCAGGACGGCTATCTTCCCGTTCCGCTGGCTGAGCGCGGCCGCCGGCTCGTGTATACCTGGGGAATCACCACGCTGGCCCTGCTTTGCGCGGCATTGCTGATTTTGTTTGGCGGCGTGACCGATCGCCTGATTCCGCTTTTCGCCGTCGGCGCCTTTCTGGCGTTCACGCTGTCGCAAGCGGGAATGGTGGCGCACTGGAGGCGCAAAGGCGGTTCGCGCCTGGCCATCTCCCTGAACGCCCTCGGCGCGGTCGCCACTGCGGGGACGGTAATCATTGTGACCGTAACGAAGTTCTTGGCCGGGGCTTGGATCACCACGCTGCTGATCCCGCTCATTATGATTATGATGTTCTCGATTCGCCGCCACTACGATCGTGTGCGCGCGCAAATCGCGCACGCGGGCGCGCTTGATTCAAGTGAGGTAAGGTCTCCTATTGTCGTGATGCCCATGATGGCTTGGACCAGAGTTTCCCGAGCCGGATTGCAATTTGCTTTCAACATTTGCTCGGAAATCCACGTTGTGCATGTCAGCACCGACGAAAACAAAGATGAGTTTGTCAGAGATTGGCGCAAGGTGGTGGAAGGGCCGGTCCGTACCACTGGACTACGCATGCCCGAGTTGAAGGTTCTGAAGTCGCCGTATCGATTTGTGATCACGCCGATTGTGGATTATGTCTTGGAGTTGGAAGCGAAAAACCCGGGAAGGCAGATCGCGGTCATCGTTCCGGAACTGGTCGAAAGACACTGGTATCTCAATTTTCTTCACAATCAGAGGGCCACTTGGCTCAAAGCAGCCCTTCTGATGAAAGGGAACCGGCGCATCGTCATAATCAATGTGCCGTGGTATATGGATTAGCGGCCCCCCCGAGCGCGGTACAAGCGCCCAAGTCTCTTCACAGATCCGCTGTTTCGGCTATGCGGTGTCCGTTTCAACGACCGCCTTCAATCCAGCGCCGCTCTGCCTTTGGGCCGCCCTACTTGGCGAAAATCAGCAGCGTGAAAGTGTTCGGTATGATCGCGGGCCGTGGCCGCGGATTTTCCGGTGTGGCCGCGGGAGCCGGACCAAATTCCGCCGTGACCGTATAGATGTTGTGATTGCTTGTGTCCAGCGCCATGGTGCGTGCGCCAGTTTGCGTCTTGATTGTATCCACCACCGTATATTTGTCAGGCGAATCCTCGTGCGCCGCCGTAATCGTCCCGTCACCGCAAGAAGAGAATGCCACAGCGGCGCCCGCATCGAACCAGGTGGAGTCGATGCCATTCCCAATCGGTATCTTGGCAACGGATTTTCCCGTGGTGTAATCAACGACCACCATCTGTTGGTTGTGGCAACCGACGAACAGCCGCTTGTGCTCGGTATCAATGGCCAGGCCGCTGGGAGATTCGCAGCCCTCAATGGGCCTATTGTTGAGCACCTTGAGGGCCTTGGAGTCAAACTCGACGAGCAGAGTTTTGTCTTCATTGTTCACGAAGATGTGCCCCTGACCATCGGCGGCCGCCGCTTCGGGCTTGCCGCCAAGCGGAACGGTGCCCGCCACCTCGCCGGTCTTCGCGTCTATGCCCGTAGCATCCTGGCTGCGGGCATTGAAGACGAAGACGCGCTTCGACACGGGATCGTAGAGATAGCCGTCGGGGCCCTGAGCTGCCGGCAGAGGAACTTCCTTGATCACCTCGAGAGTTTTTAGATCGAAGATGGTTACGGAATTCGATTGCCCGTTACTGCTGAATCCTCGATTGAGTTCCGGCACCAGCGCGGCGCCGTGCGTACCCTTCAAACTGGGGATATCGCCGACGACTTTGCCGTCGGGATCTACCACCATAATATGCGTGCCGCGAGAGATGAAGACGCGATGGGTTGCAGGGTCGGCGTTGACGTAGTCCCAGCCGCCTTCTCCACCCAGGACAACTTTCTTTACCAAGTGGTAGCCCGAAGCCTGCGGCGCGGCGAGCGCGTATGCCACGAATGCAGCACTGCCAGCAATTAACAGAACGGCCCAAAGAGTTCTGCGCATGACCCACCTCCGTGTCAGTTTTCGAGGTCTCCGACTTGCGCCGGCTTGTCGCTGGAGCTATAGACGCGAGCGAAGCCGCCCCAGTTCCGCCTATTTTTGATTTCAGGCGGAGTAGAGCCATCGCGCGAGGTCCAGATTGTGCTGGAAGTAATCGCCGGGCGGCGTGTTGTTTGCGTGATAGACCAACAGAGGGATGTCTTGTTCGTGCTCGGATCCATGTGAGCGAAGCCCGCTCGAGAAATTCTGTTGTTCGGTGTCCATTTCTCCAAAGAGAGTGTCCTTATCGCCGCATACGACCAGATCTCCAATGCGCGACGCCATCAGCCTGTATTCGTGGGCGGCCGCTTCGCGCGTAAGGACCCGCTCGCACCCTTTTAGCCGGCTCAGAATTGCGCGAACCCTCTCCGCATCCTGAGGACTCTTAAGGTAGACATATGCGGCTCCGGAGCAGCCGCGGTTGTGCTTCACGTAGCGGTCGCGGCCCACGGAAAAGGCCTTCCGGAGCGAAACTCCGCGACGGGCGCAAACCTTCTCGAGATCGTAGCAGCGGGTTTTGGCGTTCATGCCATGGTCGGCGGTGAGAAAGAATGCCGCATCGGGAGCGGCGTTCATCGCCTGTCCGAAAAGTTCGTCCAGGCGCTCCAGGTGCTCTTTGGATTCGGGCGCCTCGGGAGGCCACATGTGCATGGCATAGTCCGTTGTGTGGACGTAAAGGCAACCGATATCCGGACGGTTCCGCAGAATATCGATGGCGGCTCGCAGCAGCCAATAATTGATCTCCCTGCTGTAGATCATTGGTGCGGGGCCGAGCCTTTGCACCCATTCCGGAGTTGGCTCCTCGGCCGTGAGCACGATTTCCGCCCCTCGGAGGAGAAAGGTGACCGTCTTTGCCTTGCTCGAAAGGAGCGCCGACTTCACACCATGCTTGGCGGCTCGTTCAAAGAGCGTGGGGGCGAGCAAGAGTTCGGCCGATTCCATGTAGTCCTCTACCCCGCGTTTTTCATCGAAGTATGAGTTTCCGGTAATGCCGTGTACCTCTGGCCAAACCCCGCAGCAGATGGAGGCATTATTGACGTTCGTAACCGAAGGCATTAAGCCCTTTACAGATTTGTAGAGCCCGTCGCGTCTCCATTGTCCGAGAACGGGCATCTTGCTTTCCGCGAGGTACTCGGGCCCAAAACCGTCGAACATAATCACGACGTTCCTTTGCAGGGAACTCGGCCTACCTTGTCCTCGCGGGACACACCCCAAGGCTGCGGATGCCGCGAAGGCTACCCCGTATTTGAGAACGCTTCGGCGAGTGGGGAGGCGGGTCATGGATGTCGTCTGTCTGCAGAGTCGATGTCGTGGAGCCTCAATCGATCGCGAAGCAGTAGAAGAGGCCGGCGCCGCCAGTGCTCGTCAGATCCTCCTGACTAGCCGACGGACCTACACCAGCGAGGCGAAGGCATGCTTATCCTTCGCCCCTGCCTCAAAAACGAAAAAGCGAATCGCTGAGGAGAAGATCGAACGGCTCTTCTCCTCGCTGATTACCGATTCAATGAGACTTTTTGGCCTTTTTTGACTTCGACGAAGGCGAGGCGATTCACGCCGCTCTCCGTCAACCACAGGTTGCCGTCCGGGGTATGAACCATGTTGCGCACTACCCCGCCGCCGCCCGGAATGGGCCAACTCTGGAATTTATCCGTCTTAGGATCGAAGCGCAGGAGCATGTTCGGTTGGCTGTTCGATTCCACGTACCAGATAATATTTCCGACGGCTGTAATGCCGTAAGGCTGCGACTTGGGCCCGCTCGGCGACGGCCACTCTCCAGTGACTTTGCCGGCCTTGGTATCCAACCGGCCCAGGTAGCCGCGAGAATAATCGGAGTACCACACCGCATCGTCTGGAGTGATGGCGATGCGCCGCGGCCGCGAATCTTCATGCGGCAAAATCCATTCATGGATCTCCAGCGTATCGGGATCAATGCTGGCGATCTTATTGCTCCCAAATTCGCAGAAGATGGGCACCCCTTTCGAGCTGATGACCATCCCGTAGGGATTCGATTTGGGCGTGGGCGACGTTGCTAGCTTGATCTCACCGGTCTTGGGATCCAACCTTCCTACCATGTTGGCCGATTGCACCGTGAAATACAGGTAGCCATTGGGAGCAAACAGCAGGGTGTGCGGATCCTTGGCTTTCGGATCCGGCATGCGGTATTCGGTGGTCTCGCCAGTCTTAGGATTAAACTTGCCGATGTAACCCTTGAAGTTCGCGGTAAACCAGACGTTGCCGTCTTTGTCGGAAATGATGCCATGCGGACCGGAATTGGCCATCTTGGGGTGATATTCGGTGAATTGTTGCGTCTTGGGATCAAAGTGCCCCAGGATGTTGGCCATATGCCCGGAATACCAGGCGGTGCCGTCCGGGGCAAACATTGGATCATGAGGCCGCGAGCCTGGGGTGGGCACCACCCACTCCTTTATGGAGACGTCCGCGGGGCCGGGGACGGTCACTCCCGGAGGCAGTGGCTTGGCCGGAAAGTTCTTAGCCAAATAATCGAGCACGGTATTGAATTTGTCTGGCGGAACCGGAGCGCCGACGTTGACCATCTGGTGCAGAACGGTGTCCCAGTCCTCCCGGATGTGTCCGGCGTTGGTCACTTGATTGAGTGAGTGGCAAACGGCACAAGCCACCTGCACGATCTCCTTGCCGTTTCCCTCGGGCAATTGCGCTTCCTGCTGATTTTGGCCTTGGCTCCACGCTCGGGGCGCAAGGCAGAAAAAGCTCACTAGCATCAAAGGCAGTAGCAATTTTGTTGACATAGCTTCTCCTGCGGTCAGAATCGGCTTCCGTCCGAACAACATTGCGCGTTTAGCATCGCCGGATACAGAAGTCAAGCGGCAGTATATCCTAGAAGAGCAGGGAATCGAGCAGGTCGCTGGCCCGCAGCCTTTTCACGGGAGAAGTCAGTAGGGCTTTTGTGAAGCCGGGACGTTATGCTCGACATCTTGAATGAGGTGCAGGAGTCGCCAGTGATGCGGAATCGTTTGTTGGTTTCGACCCTGGGCCAGCGCCCTGGCCACGGTACCCTCGTCGATGACATCACCATCGAAGATCCCAAGGCATATACCCAGCCATGGAACGTGCAACTCCAGTTCCAGTTGAAAGCCGGCGCGGAGCTTAAATGCAGTAAGCGATTTTTAGTTTTTAGAGCGATAGCCGAATCCGCAAATGCTTGAAAAAAATGGTGGGCCTGGGTTGACTCGAACAACCGACCTCACCCTTATCAGGGGTGCGCTCTAACCACCTGAGCTACAGGCCCGCGGTGCTGGCGGCGATTCTTCCAACACGAGGGAAGAAACCGCCGAGTGTTTTTGTCAGGGTCCGGTCAGCCGAATGTGACAATCCCGAGCCCCTAATGGCGCATTTTATCACCACGGCTTATGAACTTCTCCCGGCATTCGCGAACTTGCCTATATCTCGTTGACCTGTGACTCAGACAACCCGAACCGGAGCCTGTGCCGAAGTAGCTAGCCCCGTGCAGTGCCTGCTGAAATTGTACGGACATCGCTATAAGAGGCGTCTCTGTCGTCGAATTTGGCTTTGCAAGAGCGATCCTCGCCGCAACCCCGAGTTTAGAGTGATTCTATGCCACGTGTTTCCATATACTTACGATGGCCTGGGCGACACCTCAAAATGGTCGTCCGTCGGCGTCCGAATTGAGCCCAGCTTCTCGAAAGCCCCTCTAGAAAACTGTATCGAAGCTGCTAATAGTCCGTTCGAGCGCGATTTGCGAAACAGTACTAATGGGCCATTCTGGAAACCCCAGCCATAACTCTATACCTAAGTAGTTCGTAACGTTGAACTAGCTGATTTTCTGTGCCTAGTTCTCGATTCTTCGAAAGGGAAAGAACGCGTGCAGCGCGGCTGCGCGGTGGTTTGCAAGTTGGATGGTTTTCAGGGAAAGACGGCACGAAGAGATGGCCCAAACCATGCCGATTGATGCCCTAGATCAGGAAGTCATCAAGAGTTTGCCGAGATTGGCGGACGTTTATGAGGCCTACGGCGTCCAGGTCAATGCTCTGCCTGTTGATGAAATCTTCTCCCTGTATGAACGAACGGGATTTCTCTATCCAGACAAGGCAGCCCGGCTCCTCCCGCATTTGGAGCAGGTTAAGGAGAACTGGCGGCGGATGTTGCGACGCGGAGAGTCGCTTCTCTATGTGTTGACTGCCGGCGATCACAAGCGCGGCCGTGCATCGATTGCGGTCTGGCGCACCGCCGGGAATGGGTGGACCTCGCAGCACCTTGTTTCCGAGAACAATCCCTACGCGTCGCGTGCAGTGATGCTGGCCGGATCGGCCGCCAGCTTTTTGAAGGGCGCCGATGAGTCCCACCAGAATTGGTTTCGGCCCGAGAACCGCTTTCCATCGCGTGTATTCGGGTCCATGGTTCAGACCATCGGTGAATCCTTCTGTTCAGTTCAGCGGCATATGTATTTTGCACTGCCGAGGAAATTGGTCTTGCCGGCGCCAAAAGGAATTCGCGTCGTGCCCTACAGCCCATCCCAAAAGGAACCCCTCTGTGCAATCGCGACCGCCGCGCGAGGCACTGTCTATGTAACTGCTGAGGAATTGCGAGGGGATGTTGAGTTCAAAGCTGTGGACGAAATGTATCGCAGCGTAGGGCTCCGGCGCACCCGGCGCGTGTGGCTGGCCTATCGCGGATATAAAGATGAGCCGATCGGAGCGGTAATTGCCTACCGCGGTCCTTTGGGCTTGAACTTCAGCTACATCGAGAATCGCTGCGATCTACTGCTGCATCCGACGGTTCCCGATTCTGACGTTCAAGGCGTCGTGGCTTGCCTCCTCAAAGCAGCTTCCAGCGCCTATCAGGGTTTTGAACTGAACGCCATCCCGGTCATCACCGATCAGATCGCGGCCACGGCCTTGACGGAATTGGGGGCGGAGTTCCTTCGCCATTACTGCCAAGGCATATGGCTCAAAGGCGGACAGCTCCGGTTCTATCGCCACGTAGATGGATTCTACGCCAGATTACTGGCTCGATCCGAGAGACACACCACACAAATGACGTTCGTGGGCTAAGGAAACAATGGTCAAGGCCGCAGCGATTGATTACATCATGGACGACCCGCGTGAGGCCGCGCGGCTGGAAGCAAAGGTCGATCCTGACGCTTGGGTTCAAAGGTACATGGCTCATCACATCAGGCCGGGCATGGAAGTGCTTTCCGTTGGCTGCGGGCCGGGAGCGATTTTGGGAGCCATCTGCGCGTTGCATCCATCGGTACGGGGAACAGGCATCGATATCAGTCCAGATCGCATTACGGAAGCGATTCGCAGAAATCGTGACAATCCGCGAACGCGGTTCGTATGCGGCGATGCACAGGCAATGCAGTTCCCGCCGGGGAGTTTCGACCTCGTCTATTCCCGCATGTTGCTCCAATACCTCCAGAAGAAAGAGTGCGCGGTTACTGAATTGGTCAGAGTGTGCAGGCCGGGCGGAACTGTTCTGCTGCAGGACCTGGATGGGCAACTTCTGTGGCATTACCCGGAAGATCCGGCACTGCAGCACACGGTAGAAAAAGTCGTAACAGCCCTCGGCACTTCCGGTTTTGACCCTTTCGTCGGGCGAAAGCTTTTTTGGCTGGCGCGCAAAGCAGGCCTCGAAAATCTCAACGTTCAGGTTGACTCTTACCACCTGATTGCCGGGGAGATAGCTCCGGACGTTCGGAAGCAATGGGAATTAAAGCTTGAGATCGCGAGGCCTCAGACGGCCCGAATCTTGGGCAGCGATAGTGAAGCCAAGGAGCATTCAAGCCGATTTTTGGAATATCTGAGCCGGCCGGACACGCTCACATATTCCACCGTGTTTACAGTGACGGGGGAGAAGCCGTTCTGAGCTGCCGGCTGTCTTGTTTTCGCAAACGTTGTTGTCAAAGGCTTCGTTCGAAAGACGCCAGGGAAGCAAAACCGAAATACGGCGAATGAGTCAGGTAGGCAAGGAATTTAATGGGTCAAACACGCTGTTCCTGAAAAGTTGGTTCGGGGATTACACGCCAGCCTCGCTGGCTATCTCCTAGAGGGGGATCGGATATGTCGTCGATACGCAAGAACAACATCAGCTTGATGGCCTCTGCGGGCCGGATCTTCTTGCTCGGTATGCTTACCGTCTGCCCGCCGGGCAATGTGTCGGCGTCAGGACCATCAGGCGCCGACAACCCGCAGAACGTTCCCGACGTCACCAGCATGAGCCTGGAAGACTTGATGAACCTCCAGGTCACGTCGGTGTCCAAGAGAACGCAGAAAGTGGGCGACGCGGCGGCAGCGGTCTTCGTGATAACACAAGAAGATATCCGCCGCTCCGGGGCGGCCAGCATCCCGGATGCTTTGCGGATGGTTCCGGGCTTGGAAGTGGCGCGCATCGACGAGAACAAATGGGCCATCGGCGCGCGAGGGTTCAACGGGCGATTCGACAACAAGCTGCTCGTTCTGATTGACGGCCGAAGTGTCTACACCCCTCTTTTCTCGGGTGTGTACTGGAACGTGCAAGACGTGGTGCTTGAGGATGTGGACCGCATCGAAGTCATCCGCGGTCCCGGGGCCACCTTGTGGGGCGCGAATGCCGTCGACGGCGTGATCAACATTATCACCAAGTCCGCGAAGGCTACCCAGGGCGGACTTGTAACAGCAGAAGCCGGATCGGAAGAACGGACGGCTGAAAGCGTACGCTACGGCGCCAAGATCGGCGATAACACTTACTACCGCGTTTACGGCAAGTACTTCGATTGGTATCCCTCAATCGATGCCACAGGTACGACTGCTTCCGACGGCTGGCATGCGTTGCGCAGCGGTTTCCGTGTTGATTCGAATGCTACGACGGCGAATTCGTTTACCGTGCAGGGGGACATCTATCATGACAATTTCGGTGAGACTCTAACCGTCCCCTCATTAACGTCGCCCACGTTTTCGAGCACCTATCCCAATAATGGCTACAACACCGGTGGCGATCTGCTGGGCCGCTGGAATCACACCTTTTCGCGATCTTCAACCTCACTGCAGATGTACTACGACCGGACCAATATCTCAGACCCCACGGTCTTCGGGGATCACGAGTCGGTATACGACATTGATTTCCAGCACGATATCCATCTTGGGGAATCTCAGGAATTGGTTTGGGGCTTGGGCTACCGCTCGATTCAGGATACCAACGGCTCCAGCTTTACCGTCGCCCTTCTTCCCAACCACAGCAGCCTGAATCAATACAGCGCATTCGTGCAGGACGAAGTGAGCCTGCTAAACAATCGCATGCACATTACCGTTGGTTCTAAATTCGAGCATAACCCGTTCACGGGCTTCGAATTTGAACCGAACGTGAGAGTTCTGGGAACTCTCACCAAACAGCAATCAGTGTGGGCCGCCGTCTCTAGAGCCGTGCGCACACCTGCTCTCACCGAGGAGGGGCTCCAGCTGAATGAGGCGATTATTCCGCCAGGGACCGCTCCGTTGAATAGCCCCTTGCCGGTCATCGAGGCGATTTTCGGCAGTCCTCTATTTCAATCAGAAGATCTCCTCGCTTATGAAGTCGGCTACCGGGTTCAAGCGACTAGCTCCTTCTCCCTTGACCTCACGGCCTTTTATAACAACTACACCAATTTGCGATCAGCGGAGCCGGGCGCGCCCATCCTCGCAGGCAGCCCGTTCCCAAGTTATGTTGTACTCCCCTTCGTCGCGAGCAACAAGATGGGCGGAGGAACCTACGGCATCGAACCCTTCGCCGAGTGGAAAGTCCGCCCCAGATGGAAGCTTTCCGGCTCTTACAGCTTTTTGCGAATGAACATACGCAAGAATGCAGATAGCCTGGATCCGACTCCGGACCTTCCGAATGGGGCGAGTCCGCGCAATCAGTTCTACTTCCGCTCCTCTTTGGACCTGCCGAAGCATCTGGAACAGGACCTGATGGTCCGTTATGTGGATCAACTTCCGAGCCTGAACATACCGAGCTACTACTCCTTGGATCTCCATATCGGCTGGAAGCCGCTGCCGCAGCTACAACTTTCTTTTGGCGGTGAGGACCTGCTGAACAGCCGCCACTTGGAATTTATCCCGGAGTTCATCAACACGTTGCCCACCGAAGTTCGCCGTACGTTCTACGGCGGTATTTCTTGGACCTTCTAAGCAGGGAGCCAGGTGATCTCGCGTGACGCCGATTTTTCAGCCGCGCGATAAGACCATAATGAGAGTGCTGCGACCAATTATCGCGATGGGAATCTGCTTGAGCCTGGCTCTTGGGGCCAGCGCTCAGGCGCTCGATTCTTCTGATTCCTCGGAATACCTCATTAAGGCCGGCTTTATTTACAATTTCGCGAAATTAGTGGGATGGCCGCAAGGCGCGTTTGCCCAGCCGGATTCTCCGATCGTCATCGGAATCTTGGGCAGTGATCCTTTCGGCGGAATTATCGACCGCGTTCTGGCAGACAAACAGATCGATGCGCGGCACTTCGTCATCAAACGGCTCAAATGGGGGATGGACCTCAAAGGTTGCGATATCTTGTTCATCGGTTCGTCGGAAGCCGTGCATCTGGAGGAGGTTCTCCACGCTCTTAAGGGCCTGCCCGTTCTTACCATCGGGGAAACGCCAGGATTTGCGAGGCGCGGCTGCATCATCAATCTGATCGTCGAAGATAACAAAGTTCGCTTTGAGGTCAATCTGGATGCAGCCAAACAAGCGGACCTGAATATCAGCTCCAGGTTACTCGCACTGGCACGGATCATCCCGCAATCCGCGGCTGATGCAAGGTAGCCCGAATGAACCTGCAGAATCTATCCATCAAGGGCAAGCTGATGCTCATCACGATGTTGACGAGCAGCGCAGCCCTGGTCCTTTCCTCCGCCAGCTTTCTGATCTACGACCTCATTTCGTTCCGCCATTTGCTCACCCTAGACCTGATGACTCAGGCGCAGATCATTGGATATAACAGCGCCGCCGCCATGGCCTTCCGGGACGAAGCCGCCGCAACTGCGACTTTGTCGGCCCTCACTGCAAAGGAAGACATTGTCGCAGCGGTCCTCTACAGCCCGGACGGGACGATCTTTGCGCACTATTTTCCGAATGGCGCCGGACATCCATCGACGTTGCCCGGCCGTTCGCAAGAGAATGGTTATCGGTTTGAAGGCGGCTATCTGGAAGTTTTTCGAGACGTCACACTAAATGGCGAACGTGTCGGAACATTATTTTTGCAGTCGGACCAGCGCCAGTGGAGCGTGCGGGCCAGACGTTACAGCGCCATTGTCGGCATTTTCGTGCTGATCTCGGGATTATTTGCCCTGCTCGTCTCGTCACAGTTACAAAGATTGATTTCCAGGCCCATCTTGCACCTGGAAAACGCCATGAGAATGGTTTCCGCAAACAAGAATTATGAGGTGCGCGCCGCAACATTTTACAATGACGAAATCGGCAGGCTCATCGATGGCTTCAATACCATGCTATCCGAGATTCAACACCGGGATACGGCACTGCAGCGCGCCAATGATGAATTAAAAACGAGAACCGGTGAGCTGGAAGGCGAGATCATCCACCGTAAGCGAACTCAGGAAGAACTGCTGAAAGCCAAGCACGCCGCCGAGGACGCCAGCCGGGCGAAGAGCGCATTTCTCGCCAACATGAGCCACGAACTGCGTACCCCCCTCAACGCCATTATCGGATACAGCGAAATGCTGGAGGAGGAAACGCACGATTCAGGGAAGCTGGAGAATCAGCAGGACCTGCGGAAGATTCAATCGGCCGGAAAGCACCTGTTGTCCTTGATCAATGATGTGCTCGATCTCTCCAAGATCGAGGCCGGCAAGATGGGATTGCATCTAGAGACATTCGACGTTTCGCTGATGGTGGAAGAGATGGTAACCACCCTGCAGCCCGCGATCGCAAAGAATTCTAATAGCGTTCGGGTTCGCTTACCCGACGACGCAAGCATGATGCGAGCCGATGCCACCAAAGTACGGCAAATCCTATTCAACCTGATGAGCAACGCCTGCAAGTTCACGGATCACGGAACGATCTCCCTGGATGTAAGCCAAAGCGCCATGGAAGGACAGGAGTGGATTCGATTTCGCGTCGAAGATACGGGCATCGGCATCAGCGCCAAACAGCAGGAAAAACTTTTTCAGGAGTTCTCTCAAGCCGATGCAACGATCTCGCGCAAGTACGGAGGAACCGGCCTCGGGCTCGCCATCAGCCATCGATTCGTGCAGATGATGAAGGGGCGCATCAGCGTGGAGAGCCAGCCGGGCCAGGGTTCTACGTTCACCGTATACCTGCCTGCCCAAGTCACGGTGGATACGGCTGAGGCCGCGCAGTCGGAAGCAGCCGGCGCGGCTGCGGCCGGATCGTCCCGGCACAAACCGGAACTCGACACGATTCTCGTGATTGATGATGATCCCGCTGTCCGCGATCTGATGTCGCGCTTCCTGACCAAGCTCGGTTTCCGCGCAGTCGCCGCCGCCAGTGGAGAGGAAGGCCTGCGGCTGGCCCGGGAGGTGAGTCCGTTGGTAATTACATTGGACGTAATCATGCCCGAATCCGACGGCTGGACCGTTCTCCGCAAGCTCAAGAGTGACCCTCATCTGGCACAGATTCCGGTGATTATGGTCACCGTGGTCGATAACCAACCCATGGGCTTTGACTTGGGCGCCTCTAACTACCTGATCAAGCCTGTTGACCGTGAGCGCCTGGCGGTGCTGATCGAAAAGTATCGCCTGGCGCGCTCCTCCAGCGTGACGGAGGCCAAGGTTTATTCTCGCCCAGCGGCAAGTAGGGAAGAGCGACGGTCAATCGAAGCCGAAGTCTCCAGGAGAACTTAGTGATGCCGAAAATCCTGCTCATCGAGGACAACGAAATGAACCGGGACATGCTCTCTCGAAGACTGCAACGGAGAGGTTATCGCGTGATTACCGCCCAAGATGGCGAACAGGGCCACGTGCTGGCGCGTTCCGAAAGCCCCGACCTGATTCTGATGGATATCAGTCTTCCGGCAATGGATGGCTGGGAATTAACGCGCCGTCTGAAAGCCAGCGACAATACGCGCCGTATTCCTATCATCGTGCTGACCGCCCACGCCTTGGTAACCGATCGGGCGAAAGCCTTTGAAGCCGGTTGCGATGATTACGACACCAAGCCCATCGAGTTTGAGCGCCTAAGCGAAAAAATTGAAAGCCTGCTTGCCGAGAAGAAACTGTCATGAACTCGCGTCCCAGCCGCCTGCTGATCGTAGACGACAACGAAATGAATCGAGACATGCTGGCCCGGCGGCTGGCCCGTAAGGGCTATGTTATTGGGCTGGCAGAAAGCGCAAAGGAATTATTGCTGAGAGTCAAAGAGGATGGCATTGATCTGGTGCTGCTGGATATCGAAATGCCGGAAGTTAGCGGGCTGGACGCTCTGCAAGCCTTGCGCGAATCCTATTCTCCGATCGAATTGCCGATCATCATGGTTACGGCAAAAAATCAGAGCGACGATATCGTCAAAGCCTTGGAAATGGGCGCAAACGATTACCTGACAAAGCCCGTCGATTTCCCCGTGGCCTTGGCGCGAATCGGCACGCAGTTGTCCCACAAACAAGCGCAGGAGGCCTTGAGAGAGAGCGAGGAGCGCTATGCGCTGGCGGCTCGCGGCGCCAATGACGGTCTTTGGGATTGGAATCTGGTGACCGGCGCCGTGTATTTCTCTCCCCGTTGGAAAGCCATGCTGGGTTTTCTGGAAGACGAAATTGACGATCGATTGGAGGAATGGCTCGGCCGAATCCACGATGCCGACCGCGAGCGCGTCAAAGAAGAGATTGCCGCCCATCAAAGGGGTTTAACGCCGCACTTTGAAAGCGAGCATCGCTTATTGCACAAAGACGGGGGCTTTCGGTGGATGCTCAGCAGGGGACTCGCGGTTCAGGATCGCGCGGGAAAACCTTTGCGCATGGCGGGATCCCAGACCGATATCACGGAACGAAAAGTATCCGACCCTCTGACGGCCTTACCGAATCGCCTTCTCTTCATTGACCGCCTCGGAAGACTGATCAAACATTCACAACGCCGCAAAGACCATCTGTTTGCCGTGCTTTTCTTGGACCTTGACGGCTTCAAAATGATCAACGACAGCCTTGGCCACCTCGTCGGAGACCAACTCCTGGTGGGAGTGGCTATGCGATTGGAGAAGTGTCTGCGTTCGTCCGATACGGTGGCGCGCCTGGGGGAAACTTTTACGGTCGCTAGACTCGGGGGAGACGAATTCACGATTTTACTCGATGATCTCAAGGAGCCGGCCGATGCCAATCGAACCGCGGACCGGCTCATGAAAGCATTGGCACCGCCTTTCCTTCTGGCCGGCAAAGAGGTATTCACCTCGATCAGCATCGGCATCACTTTAAGTAATACTGCCTACGAACAACCGGAAGACATGCTGCGCGATGCCGATACCGCCATGTACCGGGCCAAGTCGCTGGGCAAAGCCCGTTATGAAGTCTTCGATGCCGATATGCGCGCCAGCGTAATGGCGCGCTTGCAATTAGAGACGGACCTGCGCCGCGCTTTGGAACGAAACGAATTTCGGAACTTCTACCAACCGATTGTCTCTCTCGAATCCGGACGCATTGTTGGATTCGAGGCTCTGATGCGCTGGCAGCATCCGACAAGAGGGATGATTGCACCGGACGAATTCATCTTCGTCGCCGAAGAGACCGGATTAATTCGCGAAATCGGCTGGTGGAGTTTGCGCGAGGCCTGCCAGCAAATGAGCAATTGGAGGGCCGGCTCCAAGGGCTATGCCGGTTTGACCATGAGCGTCAACCTCTCCGCCAAGCAGCTTTTGCAGCCTCATCTGGTGGAGGATATGGATAAATTATTGCGTGAAACGGCCCTGCCCTCAGAAGCCTTAAAACTCGAAATTACCGAAAGTGCCGTCATGGCGGATCCCGCAGCCGCCGTGGAAATGCTGCAGCGAATCAAATCCTTGGGTATCCGGCTGGCTATCGACGACTTCGGGACCGGCTATTCTTCATTGAGCTACCTGCACCGCTTCCCGCTGGATACCTTGAAGATTGACCGCTCCTTCATCAGCGGTAATGGAGCAGGAGAAGGCGGGATAGAAATAGCGCGAACGATTATGCCGATGGCCAAAAATCTTCGGTTAGACGTGGTCGCGGAAGGCGTCGAGACCATTGAACAGGTTACGTTGCTAAAGAAACTGCAGTGCAAATATGCACAAGGATACTATTTCTCGAAACCCCTCGCGCCGGAGGAAATCGCGCCGCTGTTAGAAGACCCTAGCTGGGAGATGCAGAAGCAACCCAAGTAGAGCCCGGCTCCTTTTCTTTTCGCCCGCACAAATCCATCTCGGCCCTGCCGTATGCCGTAGCATTCGGAAATTCCCTTCCGATGATAGACTGAGCCCCGGAGGTCGCGCACCCGCCATGGTGGCATGGCTATTGGTTCTGCACATTTTTGGGTTCACGCTATGGATTTCTGGCCTGCTGATGACAACTCTGGTCTTGCTCCGGCACATAGGAGAAAGTGCTCCGGAAGCGCGCGCGGGCCTGGCCGGAATCGAGAAGCTCGGACTTCGAGCTATGGCTGATCCCGGCGCCTTACTGGCAATTTTGGCCGGAATCCTGCTGATCACGACTAACTCTTCCTACTATCTCCACGCCCGCTGGCTCCACATCAAGTTCATTTTCGTTTTGCTCTTGATCGCGCTTCACGTGATCGTGGGGACAAGAAGTAAGGCGTTTGCGTCAGGACGGATCACCCTGGACCGGGGATACGTTCGACTTCTCGTCATCGTGATCGTGTTGGTCTTCCTTTCCATCCTCATCGCCACATTGCCGGGCGAGGTTCTCTTGACCCGTTAAAGAATGCCCGCCGTGCCGCCGTGTCAGGCAAGCGCGATCACGTCGATTTCGACGCGGACGTCCCGCGGCAACCGCGCGGCCTGCACGGTTGAGCGAGCCGGAAAGGCCTGCCGAAAATAGCGAGCATATACCTGGTTCATGGACGCGAACTCGCTCATATCCGCCAGAAAGACGGTCGCGCGCACCACCTTTTCCAGCGACGAGCCGGCCGCCTGCAAAATCCCTTTCACATTTTCCAGCACGCGCTCGGTCTGAGCTGTGATGTCGCCGGGAACCAGTTCCTGCGTGCGTGGATCGAGAGCGATTTGGCCCGATACGAAGACAAACCCATTCGCGCGCACCGCTTGCGAGTACGGGCCGATGGCTTTGGGACCTAAGTCCGTGACAATCGCATCCTTCACGTGAGCCTCCTAAAATTGCCGTGGTTTTGCCGGGTCTCTTCAGGCGGAATCGGTGTCATCGCGGGTCCGCGTAGCGCGCTCGAAACTCGGCGGGAAGACCCGGGCGATCGAACCAGGCATGAAATACGGCAGCCAGATTGCGCCCTGCCTCGGCTTCGACGGCAGAGCGCAATTCGTCGCTTCCGATCTCCTGTCCTGCCATATCTGTCAGAACGCGACGCAGGGCGCGATAGAATTTTTCTTTTCCGGCGATGTCTTCGAGCGAAACCAAAAAGAGAGCTCCCTTGTACGATTTGGCCCTTAGCTCTTCGCGGCTATACCCAACTGGCGGGCCAAAGCCCGGTTTTTGGTCGGCGGCGGGACCCACATCGTCATAGGTAGTGACCAGCCTCGCAATCTCCCGCTGGCGAATCCCTGTGCCTCCCCGCGCTTCCGCTGCGAGCAGCGCGGCAAATAATGCCATGCCTCTGCCCAGAAGGAGGTCCTCTTCCGGCCGCGGCCGCACATGCCAGCCAAACCACGTGCGTCCGAGCTCATAGTCGGCTAGACCTAACACGGGATCAGTTGCCAAACCCAGGGCCACGGCGCGTCGATCCAAGAGCACCCCTCCCGGGAACGAAGCGGCGGAGATATTCGGAGCCACCACGACAATGGGGGCGAGTTCCGCTGACGTTTCGACGATGTGGATGGGAGAAGGATTTCTCGAGGCCAAGCCAAACAGATGCTCATAGGTGGCAACCGTGCCAGTGAGGCGCTGTGCGGCCATGCGAGCTGTCTTTTCGTCGAGCAGTTCGCGCGTCCAGAAGACGACGGTGCCGTGCTGGGTTTCCGCGCGCCGCTCCTGGTAACGTCCGGCAATCAGGTAGGGCGGAAACTCCGCTCCGAGCATTTGGAAGCGGTGAATGATAGAGTCTCCTCGCTGCTCGCTGCGCTGCTCGCGCCCCACTGCCAAGATTCGGAAGTCCGCGGGTACGGTGACCTCAAGTTGTTCCGTGTGCGCTCTAAGGGAAGCCCGCGCGAATGGGCCCGATGGCGACTGCCATTCCGGAAAAACATTCGGATCGGCCAGATAAAAACCATCCGCAGTGGCGGCCACAACTCCCCGGCCTTCTGGGGCCGGCTCGAGATCATAGGCGAACGCAATCTCTTTCTCCTGGCCCTGTAACCACTGCGGATCGAATGGCACCCGCAGGGAGGGGCCCGATTGACGGGTCACTCTTCGGCTGGTAACCGCTTTTCCCCCGACGGCTACACGCACGTCCCTTGTGCCAAACGACGGGCCGCCGGGCAGGGTAACGTCGAGGTAAGCTAACCCGCGATCTCCAACGTTCTCGAGCTTATCCGTGACCTGCACATGAATATGCGCCGGCTCAATCGAGGTTGCTGAGACATCGGCGGAGCGAAAGGAGTGACTAAAACCCGGGCCCAGGGCAACAGCGCAGCCCGGCAATAATGTGGAGAGCACGATCAGAGCAAGCGAACGCATCCGGGACGCAGACCCAGCAGAATTTTAGCGGCAGGCCCATGGCGCGGTCAAAAAGAAGCTAATGCAAACCAGAACGAATCGCGAGGAAGGAGGCTGATGAGCAGCCTCTAACGCCGGCGACCGTGCTGTCGCACAAAGCGATGGCCGCCGACGGCGTAATTGTGGCGGGCGATAATCTCATTGGCCTGCCTATCGGTGATGCCTCGATCCACGGCGGCAACAAGCTCTGCATTCGAGTAACCTGCATCCCGCAATTCGGCAAGACGCGCGCCGCCGACCACGGCTTGGCCTTTCGCACGATGCCGCGCGACGTCAAGGACAACGTCGTCGGATATGCCCGCCAGCCGCATGGCCGCCGCCTCACCTGCAAATGGCGTCAATTGACCCAGGCGGACAAGCTCTATAACGGAGCTTTCTCTCATTCCGGCGCCAAGAAGCCCCGCAATGACGTCGCCTTCCGCGAAGACGCTCTGGCGCGAGCGCGCCATGCGAATCAGTTCGACGCAACCCTCTTCGCTCATTCCGCCCCGGCCTGCGATCAAAAGCTGCTGCACCTCGTCATCGTTGATCTGATATTGGTGAAGCCGCTCGATGCTATTGGGATGCATCCCGGCGGCGTCGAGCGGGGTCATATTGGTTGGGCGGAGTTTGCTGCAGCCGGCCAATAAAAGCAGCGACGCGGCCAACACCAGTGCCGCTGGAACGCGCCGCAGACGAACCGTTGCCCCACGCCGTGCCGTATCCATAGACTCATTTTAAAGCTGGGCGGAGCGGCCGGTGCAGTCTTGTGTCTCGAGAATCAACGCAACCGGCCTAGAGAACAGCGATGCTAATGAACTGTCCGGAAGGGTAATCGCTAGACCTGATAGACGCGCTCGATACCGAAGACGCCTGAAATTCGCTTCATGCTTTTCAGTATGCGCTCCAACTGATTGCGATCGGTGATGTCCACGGTGGCCTCGACGCGCGCTTGCAAATTGTCCGGCCGGCTATCGAGCACCTGAATATTGGCGCCCACGCCGCTGATGACGCTGGTGATGTCCGCGAGCAGGCCGGGACGATCTTTGCCATATACCACCAGCGTGACCGGGTAAGTTCCCTGGCCCGCATCGCTCCATTGCACGTTGATGCGGCGCTCGGATTGATAGAGCAGCTTCTGCACGTTGGGGCAAGAGGTGTTATGCACCGCCACTCCACGGCCGCGCGTGACATACCCGACAATGGGATCACCCGGAATCGGATTACAGCACTTCGCGCGATACACCATGAGATTGTCGTGGCCAAGAACCAGAATGGAGGGATCTCGGATGCCCAGCATCCGCTTTACTGACGTTACGATCTTTGTCGCGTCTGGCGTCTCGCCCTGCGGCTTCTCCTCCATGGATTGTCCGGTAAGCTGCGCCAAGACTTGTCGAGCGGAATACTTTCCATATCCCACAGCCGCGTAGAGGTCTTCCACCTTCGGGTGACCATAAGCAGAGGCCACGCGGAGAAACTCCTCCTCGGAGATTTTCTTCAGGCTTAGTCCGGCTTGCCGCGCTTCCCGTTCGATGAGCCGCCGTCCCACTTCCTTGGCTTGCTTGCGTTCATTGAGATTGATCCATTGCCGGATTTTGGATCTCGCGCGTGAGGTACGCACAAAGCTCAGCCAATCCCGGCTCGGACCATGACCCTTCTGGGTTGCGATCTCCACTACATCTCCGTTGGAGAGCGGATGGCGCAACGGTACCATTTGCCCATTCACTTTCGCTCCCACACATTGGTGGCCAACGTCAGTGTGAATGCTGTAGGCAAAGTCCACCGGAGTGGCTCCGCGGGGCAGCGTCAGCACTTTGCCCTTCGGCGTAAAGATGTAAACCTCCTCTGGATAGAGATCCACCTTGAGCGTGGAAAGAAATTCTGCGGGCTCGCGCATCTCGCGGGCCCACTCGATCAACTGTCGCATCCACACCACGCGTTGATCGTCTTCCGAAGCATTCGTGCCATCCTTGTACCGCCAGTGCGCGGCCACGCCTTGCTCCGCGATGCGGTGCATCTGACGGGTGCGGATTTGCACTTCAAACGGCTGTCCTCCATGAATGACCGTCGTATGTAACGACTGGTAGAGGTTCGGGCGGGGCATCGCGATATAATCCTTGAATCGTCCTGGCACCGGCCTCCAAATCTGATGGACCACCCCGAGAGCGGCATAGCAGTTGCGCACCGAATCGGTGATGATGCGGACAGCCAGCAGATCGTAAACTTGTTCCAAACTCCCTTTTTGGCGCTGAACTTTTTGATGAATTGAGTACAGGCGTTTGACGCGTCCCTCGAGATCGGCGCTGACGCCATTCTCGGCCAGGTGCTTGTGAATCGCCTCCTGAAGCTCGGCAAGGAATTTTTCAAACTCCTTGCTGCGCTCAGAAACTACCTGTTGCAGCTCGGCGTACGCCGAAGGCTCCAGATAGGCGAAGGCCAGATCTTCGAGGTCGCCGCGCATCGCACCCATGCCTAGCCGATGGGCAATAGGCGCATAGATATCGAGCGTCTCCCGGGCAATCCGCTCCTGTTTCTCGGGTGGCAAATAACCCAAGGTGCGCATGTTGTGCTGCCGGTCAGCCAGCTTGACGAGTACCACGCGCACGTCCGTGACCATGGCCAGCAGCATCTTGCGGACGCTCTCCACCTGGCGCACTTCCGGCGACACCAGGTCCAGCCGGCTGATCTTGGTTACCCCTTCCACCAGGCGGGCCGTGTCGGGACCGAATTTAGCCGCAATTTCGGAGAGCGAAATACGCGTATCTTCAACGACGTCGTGCAAAAGCGCGGCACACAGCGTCGTCATATCGAGCCGCAGTTCGGCAAGAATATGTGCTACTTCCAAGGGGTGCGAGAGGTAGGGCTCCCCGGACTCGCGTACTTGCGCCTGATGCTTCTCCGCAGCGAAAGCAAAAGCGCGTTGCAGCGGAGCGAGGTCCTCGCCGGGGCGATTTTGGCGCACCTGTTCGGCCAATTCGGCAAAGCGCGCCTGGAGTCCTCGTTCGGCTAAGACGGCCTTGCTGGCGGCCACAAGTCGAGGCAGCCGGCCGGATCTATCGGCTGTAGCCATGAAAGGCTATTTTAGGGCCTTCCGGCGAAGCGCGCTACTCCAGGTTGCGGGGCGACTGCTAGATTGGCAGGGCTAAAAGAAGAGGGTGTCCGCGACAACATTGGACACCCTTCAAGTCACTGTGGCTAAACTGGTTAGGTTAGGACTTCGATTCTTTCTCAGCGATTTTTTGCTTGATTTCCTTCACCTTATCGAGCAAATCGTCGGCCTGCTTTTCGAGCGAAGCGCGGGTGGCATTATCCGACATATCGGCCTTCTGGCGCAGCAACAGGCTTTGGTAAGCGATGGCGTCAGCATAGTCCGGACGCAGTTCCGTGGCCTTCTGCAGCATCTTCAAGCCTTCATCCACAAGATCGCCATACTGCTGAGTGAATTGCCCGCGCACTTTATCCGGCAGGGGGTCGGCTTCCTTGGCCTGCTTCTTCGGATTCTGAAGGTTGTAGGTCTGGCGCCCCTCGGCGTTGCCGCGATAGGAGAGCGTCCAATCGATGACCCCGACCCAGTAATACGGTTCCGGATCGTCGGGCTTCAGCTCCATGTGCTTCTGGTGGTACTTTTTCGATTCCTGGTATTTGTCGGGGGCAAATGGCGTACCGGCCATGTTGTACACGATGGAACCAATGCCATCCAGAGCAGACAAGTTCCCTGGGTCAACTGAAAGGACATCCTGAAATTCACTCACTGCTTGCTGGCCCACGCGTACGTTCTCGTCCGAGGGAGCGCCGGGAATGTACTCCGTGGCATAGGCAGTCGCCAGGTACAGACGCGCGTTCAGCAGAGTCGGGTCAAGGTCCTTGGCTTGCTTGAAGTCCTCGATGCTGGCGTCGTATTGCCCATTCTTGAAGGCTGCTACGCCCTTATTCAGGAGATCGCGAGCCTTCAGTTTGTTACATCCAGCGGCGCCAAATAGGGTGACCACCACCGCAACCAAACCAAACACTCTCGCGGCCGTGCCGTGACTGCGGATCATCCATTGTGCGTTCATGAGAAAGCTTCCATCCTGCTCTTTCTGAGATTCTCTCCGCGGAATGAGCCGCTTCGCCATCACTCTCCGCGGCCAGCGGGAACTCTCCAATTCTATTGGCCGGCTTCCAGCTTCGCCGTGATCAGACCCACCTTGTCGATACCGGAGTTGCGCATGACGTCAATCGCTCGCGCCACCTGCGCGAAAACGACGGTCTCATCGCCTTTGACGAAAGCCACCTTTTCAGCTCGCAGCTTGAAAATATCGTTCAGGCGAGGTCCCAGGGTATCCCAGGTAGCGTTGTCTTCGTTGATTTTCAGTTGGTTGTTGTCGAGGACCTGAACAACGACGGTCTTCGCCTCGATATCTTGTTGCTTGTTTTGCTGATTCGGCGCCGGCTGGGGCACCAGAGCTTCCAGCCCCTTGGGCGTTAGTGGTGTGATCACCATAAAAATGATGAGCAAGACCAAAAGAATGTCGATCAAAGGAACGACGTTCATTGAGGCGATCGCGCCTTTTTTCGAGCCGACTTCCATTCCCATGTTCGTTCTCCTGCGCTGCAGCGCTTCCGTTTCCCAAAACCGTTCTCTTTGCGCCAGCCCGCTTAATCGCCGGCGGGCCGTACCGGCGGCGGTGGCGGCGTGCGGCCCTGTTCAGCCTTTTCCGTCAGCAAGCCGACGTTATCCACGCCGGCCGAACGAACCTCATCTACGAGTTTTACCACATCGCCGTACTTGGCGCGGCCGTCACTCTTGATGAAGACCGTTTTGTCCACGCGGTTGGAAATGCGGTCCCGCACCAGCGAAGCGATCTGATCGAGCGGCGTTTTCTGGTTGCCCAGGTAGATAACCCCGTCGCGGGATATGCCGACGATAATCGCATCATCGCGGTCCGCGTTGGGCATGTCCACCGGGTTTGTGACTTTTGCCATGTCGACCGTCATGCCCTTCTGCAACATGGGCGTCACCACCATGAAAATAATCAGCAACACCAGCATGATGTCGGCCATGGGAATAACATTCGGGGCCGCCATTACCGGAGCTGCTTGAACCTTGAAATGCGCCATGGCTTACTTCTTTCCGCTTCGCCGGGTGATGAAGTAGTTGATCAACTCCATCGAGGAATTGTCCATCTCCACGTCGAATGCTTCCACTTTGTTGGTGAAATAGTTGAAAGCCCAGACCGCGGGCACCGCCACGAGCAGGCCAAGCGCCGTGGTGACCAGCGCTTCGGAAATGCCGCCCGCCACCGCCGAAAGCCCGGTGGCCTTTTCTGCTTCGATGCCTTTAAATGCGTTAATGATGCCGATCACCGTGCCGAATAGGCCCACGAACGGAGCGGTCGAGCCGATAGTGGCCAAGCCGCTGAGCCCGCGCTTCATATCCGCATGCACGATCGCAATCGAGCGATCCAGCCCGCGCTTGGCCGCTTCGACTACTTCTGCTTCGGAAACTTGGGCGGAAGCGGACTGAAATTCCGAAAGGCCTGTCGCCACTACCTTGGCGATATGGCTCTTCTTATTGCGTTCCGCAATGGAAATGGCCTCGTCCAGCTTGCCTTCCCGAAGCGCCCCGGCCACTTGCTGCACAAATACCCGCGACTGCTTGCGCGCCGCGCTATACATCAGAGCTCGGTCAATCATTACGCCCAGCGACCACGCCGAGAGAATAAACAGAATGAACACGACCGCTTTTGCGATGATGCTCATACTGCCCCACATGGAACGCAAATCCCACGTTCCGGCCTGCAAAGCCAGCAGGTTTAGTGCCGATGCAGCTACGTTCGCAACCATACGGTTTGCTCCTTTTTCATTCGCACACTTTCGGCCGGAGTCTTCTCACGAGCCGACCCCGGCCGGATACCTTTTCGGGGGCCTACTTCTACCCACCTAACGATTAGCCACCGAGGACAAACGAGACGGTGATGGTCGTGTCCACTTCCACTGGCTCTCCATTCAGTTGGGTCGGCTGATAGCGCCAGTTCTTCACGGCATCCAGCGCCGATTGAACCAGAAGCGGGTGGCCTGAAATGACCTGCAATTCGCCCACACGCCCATCCTTATCGATGATCGCGTGGAGAACCACGTTGCCCTGAATGCGGGCCTGCCGCGCCAGCGGCGGGTAAACTGGCTGTGGTTGGGCCAGAAGTTTCGCGGCTACAACCTGTCCGCCGAGCTTAATCCGCGTCTGCTTTGGAGGAGGCGGGGCTGCGACTGCAGGTCCTGCGCCCAGTCCGCCGAGCAAGCCCTGATCCACGCCACCCAGCACGCCACCACCGGTGATCGGCGCCTCCGGAGGCAACTCGGCTTCTTTAAAGACCGCAACCTGTTTCGGAATCGCTCGCGGCTGCACCAGCTTTCCTTGCTGGATGAGCCGAGCCACCGGCTTGATGATCTTCGGAGCCTCGGCCGGAGGCGGCGGCGGAGGCGGCGGAGGCGGCGGCGCAATCAGCAGCGTCGCCATCATCGCCTTCGGCAAAGCCTGGGTATAGATCAGAGGGATCAAAATCAGGACGAGCAGCACGGAGACCTGAAAAACTGTGGAGAGAATCATCGCCCATCCGGTATTCGTCTTTCTTCTTACTACGCTCGATTCAACAAGTTCGTCAAACATATTACCTCCTGCCGGCCGGAGCCAAGCGGCCCTGCGCCTCTCCTGTTCGAGTTCTTGAACCGGCTGTTGTCCCGGAAACAGGCACTGCGCCCTGACCTTTCCAGTGGTTCCAGGCGACCACCAGTGGAGCAGCAATGCCGAAACTTGAATACGTTCCTACCAAAATTCCAACGACCAGTGCAAATGAAAAACTGCGAAGCACCTGACCGCCCATTAAGAAAAGTACCAGAACTGTCAGGAAGGTGAGACCGCTCGTTAATATCGTCCTTGATAGCGTTTGATTGATGGAGCGATTGACGATCGTCTTGAACGGCTCACGGCGCATCAGCCGCAGGTTCTCCCGGATGCGGTCAAAAATGACGATGGTGTCATTCATCGAGTAACCCACGAGCGTTAGAAGCGCCGCAATCACGGTCAAAGAAATCTCAAAATGTAAAAGCGAAAACAATCCTAACGTAATAAGTACATCATGGAAGACGGCTAGAACAGCCGCGGCACCGTACACCAATTCGAACCGAAGTGCAATATAAACTAGCATTCCCGCCAGCGCGTAAAGGGTGACAAAGACGGCCTGGCGGCGCAGATCGGCACCGACCTTAGGCCCCACGATCTCCACATTCACGACTGCGAAGGGGCCGGCATAGAACGAATCGCGAAGAGCAGAAAGAACCGGCGGCGTCGCGCCGGCTTCTCGAAGATTATCGAGATTCGAGACCACTCCTCGGGCCTGCCGGTCGCGGTAATCGGTCAACTGCTTCGCCAATTGCTGATACCGCGTGGCGCCCGCGGTACCCAGAGAAAGCGGATCTTTGCGGGTTAGGACTTCAGCGATTGTTTCTGGCGAGGAATCATCAAAGTCCTGCTTGCCTGCTTCGCCGGAACCCAGAGTTGCGTGCAGAGCGTTGAGGATGGCGCCTTTGCCTGCATCAAGCGCTTCGTTACCTTGTCCGCGCTGCGGTAGATAGATGACCACCTCATTGGCGTTGGGAGTGGCAATATCGGAGATCTGCTGGATCACGCTATCACCCAGCCCCTGCTGCACCAGTCCTTGCCGCAATTTGTCCACTGGGGGTGTGCTGGCGAATCGCACATAGACCAGGGTTCCGCCTTTGAAATCAATCCCGTAATCCAGGCTGCCCTTGTGAATCCATGACGCCGCGCCGATGAGGAGCAGCGTCAAAGACAGGCCGACGAAATACTTCGTCTTGCCCATCCAATCCAAATTGACGTCGTGATGAAAAAACTCCATCCCGAATTTGGTCCCTTCAATTAGACACCGCGCGGGCCGAGTTAGTGCCCGAAAACGGCTTTAGATACTCAGGGCCGCCTGGCGCTGCAGTTTCGTCAGGTGCCACTCAAAAATCACGCGCGATACATAGACCGCAGTAAACAGGTTCGCGATCAAGCCGATGGTCAGCGTAATGGCAAAGCCCCGCACCGGACCGGTCCCGAATACGAACAGGAAAAAGGCCGAAACCACGGTGGTTACGTGCGTATCGATGATGGTCAGAAACGCCCGCTTGAAACCCAGATCCACCGCCGACGCCGCAGCCTTCCCGGCGCGCAATTCCTCTCGGATGCGTTCGAAGATCAGCACGTTGGAATCGACGCCCATGCCGATGGTCAGAATTACGCCGGCAATCCCCGGCAACGTAAGCACCGCGCCGAAATAGGCCAGCGCCGCCAGCAGAATCACCAGGTTCAGCAGCAGCGCGATGACCGCATTCACGCCGGAAATCCGGTAATAGAACACCATAAAGATGAGCACCACCAGAAGGCTGATAATCGAAGCCTGCACTCCATGGCGGATCGAATCCGCTCCGAGAGACGGTCCCACAGTGCGTTCCTCTAAATATCGAATCGATGCGGGAAGCGCTCCGGCGCGCAGCACCAGGGCCAAATCATTGGCCTCCTGCTGGCCGAAGCGGCCGGTAATACGTCCGGAGTCTTCAATGCGGCTCTGAATCACGGGCGCCGATTCCACCTTGCGGTCCAAAACGATGGCCATCGGGCGGCCGACGTTCTGCTCGGTGAAAGGACCGAACCGGCGCGCGGCATCCGTCGAGAGCGTGAAATTCACTTCATACGATCCCGGATTATCCGTGCTGGGTATCGCCGAGGCGTTGCGCAGGTCGCGGCCCGTGATGATTGGTGAGCGGTCCACCAGATACCAGCTTCCTTGGCCCGAGGCGTCAACCGTCTTTGACGGCAGCAGTTCCGTGGCGGGCGGCAAAACGCCGCCATGCGCGGCCATAACCGCCGCCTCCGAAGGATACGGGGTGGCATCCTGCACCCTGCGCAACTCGAGCTGCCCGCCGGCTTGAATGACGGACTTGGCGCGATTCGGGTCGCCCTCGCCGGGCAATTCCACAATCATTTCGTTAACGCCCTGCCCGTATGGCGCGACGACCGGCTCCGTCAAGCCCAGTGCATCGATGCGCCGCCGGATGGTGTCTTCGGATTGGGACATGGTCTGCGCCTGAATGGCGCCCACAGTCGAAGGCTTCAACGTGAGCAGGTAGCCGGATTGCTCGCCGGGGGCCGGCGCCAGATCCCATTCCCCGAAATTGGAACTCACCAGGTCGCGGAAGGCCGCAGTCGAGTCGGGCGCGAGATTGTGAACCAGGATCTGTGTATCGCCTGCCTTGCGCAGGTCATCGTAGCGGATGTTCTTATCGCGAAGCTGAGTGCTCAGGTGGTCGATGGTTTGATCGGTTTGCAGGCTGACGGCTTCGTTCACCTGCACCTGCAAAATCAGATGAGTACCGCCCTGCAGGTCTAAGCCGAGCTTGATCCGCTTGCCGAAATTATCGCGAAGCTGTGCCAGTGAGGTGGGAAACGCGGGCAATCCCACTAACCCAAAAATGCATAACAAAATGACGAGCGTAATGAAGATTGCTTTCCATCTGAGATTGGAATCCATTGTTTCTTTTCGTCCGCGCGAACAACCGGAGAATTCCAGCTGTTCTCGCTCCCTAGTGCCGTTCCAACTTGTCTCGCCAAAGAATGCCTGTCCGCGACCTTGTTGAACTTTTGCGTCGTCAGGGCGAAGCACTTGGCCCAAATAGTTGGAACGGCACTAGTCGCCTAAGCTTCCTTACCTTCCGCCTGAATCCCCGCCACCGCGGAGCGGGCCACTCTCACTTTCACCTGGTCGGCGATGCGCAGTTGTACCGCATCACCGTCTAACGCCACGATCGTTCCGTACAAGCCGCCGGTGGTCACCACCTTATCCCCGGTTTTGAGCTCACTCAACATGGCCTGTGTCTTCTTCTGCCGCCGCTGCGCGGGGAGGATCAGCAGCACATAGAAAATTACCATAATGATCGCCAGAGGCAAAAAAGCGATCAGGCCGTTTCCTGCTGGATTTTGGGCGGCGAAGAGAATTGCCGAGGCCGCGCCATTGAACGTCATTGCTTGCTTCCGCTCCCGGTAATTTCCTTAATTATTACAGGATCAACCACAGAAAGGAAATCCTGCCGCTACTTTCCCGGCGGCAGGACCAAAGGCCTTTCCGCTCTTGCGCGCGAAACTTCATGGAACGAGAGGACCGCTACTCCACTATGGATGACCCGCTTCCAGACGCGCCTGAAGCTCAGACGAGAACCGTGAGAGGTTCCCAAATGCGATAGCCTCACGGATTGCCTTCATGATGTCAAGGAAAAAGTAAAGGTTGTGGTGGGTGTTCAGGATGGCGCCGAGAATTTCATTGGCCCGAAACAGATGACAGAGATAAGCGCGCGAATAGCGGCGGCAAACCACGCAGGCGCAGGTTTCGTCGATCGGGCGCGGATCGTCGATGAATTCGGCATTCTTGATATGCAGCGGCCCCCGGCGCGTGTAGAGATAGCCGTTTCGCGCGTTGCGCGTCGGCAGCACGCAATCCATCATGTCGATGCCGCAGCGAACGTAATCCAGAAGCTGTTCGGGTTTGCCCACGCCCATCAAATATCGCGGCCGGTCCGGCGGCAAGCAGGCGGCCGTCTCCCCGGCGATCTCGCAGGAGAGTTCGTGAGGCTCGCCTACCGCCAACCCGCCGATGGCATAACCGGGAAAATCGAGCGCGACGAGTTCCGCCGCGTTTTCACGGCGCAGGTCTTGGAATGTCCCGCCCTGCACAATCGCAAAGAAAACCTGCTGCGGATTCGTATCGCTCGGCGCCCCCGTCTCGATCTCTTTTTTCGATCGTCTCGCCCACGCCAGCGTGCGCCCGGCCGCGGAAGCGGCACGCTCGCGCGTGCCCGGATACTCGATGCACTCGTCGAGCGCCATGCCGATATCCGAGCCGAGCGCGCGTTGCACTTCGATGGCTTTCTCCGGCGTAAGCATGTGCTCGGTGCCATCGAGATGAGAGCGGAAGCGGACGCCTTCATCGCTGATTTTTCGCAAGTCTGCGAGGCTGAATACCTGATAGCCTCCCGAATCGGTCAAAATCCCGCCCCGCCACGCCATGAACCGGTGCAACCCGCCCATGCGGCGAATCAGCTCGTGCCCCGGGCGCAAATAGAGATGGTAGGTATTCGCAAGCAGCAAGGTGACGTGCAATTCTTCCAGCGCTTCTTGGGTCATGGCCTTCACGGTGCCGGCCGTGCCCACGGGCATGAACGCAGGCGTTTCAATCGTCCCGTGCGGGGTCGTCAACCGCCCTAGGCGGCCGCCCGAAGGATCAACCTTCACGACTTCAAACTGAAGCGTCATATCCGCAGTCTAACAGTCCCTCCGGCTCGTTCCGAAGGCGGTGCAGGTTCAAGACAGCCGGCGTTGCCATCACCGGCGTCGGCACCATGTACTAAGGCTGATAACACGGCGCTCCACTCACCCTCGGTCCTTTCGTTTTTCCTTATAATGTCGTGATGCTCGCATCGCGAGCTCACAGGTACCGGATGACTTCCCCTTCGCCCCCAAGACCTCACTGGCAAGCGCTGTTCTCCAATCGGGGCTTCCCGTTCTTCTTCACCGCCATGTTCGTGTCTCTATTCGGTACAGGCATGAATTTCGCCGGCGTCACAGTTTATGTTTTGGCCAAAACCCATTCGACCGTCCAAGTCAGCTTCACGGTGATTTTGCTGACGCTGCCTCGGTTGCTCGTTCCTCCGCTGGGGGGCGTCCTCACCGATCGCGTGGATCGCCGTTACGTTTCCATCATCCTGGATCTGGGGCGCGCGGCGATTGTGGCCTCCGCCGCTCTGCTGGCTTGGCGAGGCAGGCTCGACCTCTGGCAACTCTACGGCATGGTTTTGCTCCTCGGCGTGGGATTCGCGATCTATTGGTCCTCCAGCCTTGCTTTGCTGCAGGAAGTGATTCCTGCCACGCAACTGGTCAGCGCCAATTCCGCTGTTCTGATTGCGGTGCAGGGCGGAATGCTGGCGGCCGGCGGCTTGGTGGGCTTCGTCTATGAGCGCACCGGCCTGGCCGGGATTCTGGCGATCGACGCCGCAACATATGTCTTATCGGCACTCTGTCTTTATTTGTTGCGGCGGGGGTATTTTCCGCCCCAGGTTGCGCCCTCGCCGGCTCTTTTCAGCAGCGCCGATTTTGGCGCGCGCCATGCCGCGCGCGAGCCGGGTGTCCTGGCTGACCTTCACGAAGGATTAAACTACCTTCGCACCCAGCCCGCCGTGCTCGCTCTCGGGCTGACTTATGCGTGCATGATGGCGGGCGTAATCAGCGCCAATGTACTCGTCGTGGCGCTGGCGAATAATCTGCTGCACGTGGGAGCGCGCGGTTACGGCTTCATTGAATCGGGCTGGGCATTGGGCGCGGTGATCGGTGGATTTGCGGCTGCTCCGCTCTCGCGGCGGCGCCCCTTTCAAGTGCTCCTCACCGCTTTATTCCTGCTCGCGCTGGGGCACGCAATCTTCCCTTATGCGGGTTTTCTGGGGGTGGCCATCCTGATGAACGCAGTTTTCGGCGCATGCCGCGCCATTGGCGCAGTGCTCACCCAATCGTCAATTCTGGCTTCGGTACCCAATCGATTGATGGGCCGCACGCAGTCCGCGTTTGCATTTATGGCTACCGTCCTGCAAGTGGTGATGAGTTTCATGCTGGGCTGGCTGGCCGAGCACTCCAGTCTGCAAGTTGCCTTTCTTCTTCTCGGCGCGATTTACGGAGCGGCGCTTGTCGCTGCATTACGCGTACGGACATTGAGCGCAGTTCCGGCGACCGAACCCAGCGCCGCTTGACCCACACAAAGGGTTGTCATCCTGAGCGAAGCGAAGGATCTCTCCTTGCTCGCGCAGACAGTTGAGCAGCGCGTAGGTTTGTGAGAACTGTGAGATGAACTAGGAAATCGGCCTGTGGAGAAATAGGCTCGCGCGTCGCCCTGCACGAAATCGCACTTCAGAGAACTAGAGGTATTCCCGCGAAGAGCCTTCCAGAAACGCCCGCAACTTCCGCGAGCGCGAAGGATGACGCAGCTTGCGCAAGGCCTTGGCTTCGATCTGGCGGATGCGTTCGCGGGTGACGGCGAACGACTGCCCGACTTCCTCCAAGGTGTGTTCGGAGCCGTCGTCGAGGCCGAAGCGCATCTTGATTACTTTCTCTTCGCGCGGCGTGAGCGTCTTCAGGACCGACGCAGTCTGTTCCTTCAGATTCAGATTGATCACCGCATCGGAGGGCGAAACCACAGCCTTATCTTCGATGAAATCGCCCAGATGCGAATCTTCCTCTTCTCCGATGGGAGTCTCGAGCGAGATGGGCTCCTGTGCGATCTTCAGAATCTTGCGCACTTTGGCGACGGGAATGTCCATGCGCTTGGCAATCTCTTCCGAGGTGGGTTCGCGGCCAAGCTCCTGCACCAGTTGCCGCTGCGTGCGGATGAGCTTATTGATGGTCTCGATCATGTGCACGGGAATGCGGATCGTGCGCGCCTGGTCGGCGATGGCGCGCGTGATGGCCTGGCGAATCCACCACGTGGCGTAGGTGGAGAACTTATAGCCGCGGCGCCACTCGAATTTATCTACCGCCTTCATCAAGCCGATGTTGCCTTCCTGGATCAAATCCAGGAATTGCAAGCCGCGGTTGGTGTATTTCTTGGCGATGGAGACGACCAGCCGGAGGTTGGCCTCGATGAGCTCCTTCTTGGCCTGCTCGGCCTCCATTTCGCCGCGAACGATTATCTGAAGCGTGCGCTTGAGTTCGGTAAGTCCGACTTCGCTGGCCTCGGAAATCTCTTTCAGCTCGGTCCGGCGCGTCCGCAGTTCCCGCCGCGCTTCGGCCGCCGTATCCCCTTTGGAGACGTCGGCCCGCCGCTCCAGCTTGCCTGCTTCGCGCTCGAGCGACTGCAGCCGCTCCACGGTGTGCCGCATTTTGTCGATCAAGCGTTTGCGCTCGAAAGGATTGAATTCGATCGAGCGCGCCAGTTGGGACATCTCGACGCGCGTGCGTGAGATGGCGTATCGCCCGTGCAGATAGGAACGCTTCTTGGCCTTGGGAATTCGCTCCAGCTTGGCCGCTTGTTTCAGCGCCAGATCGTAGAGGCTGGCGATCTTGTCGAGAATCTTGAGCGTTTGCCGCGTCTTATTCTCAATCTTCTCTTCGGTCAGTTCCTCGTCGTCAAACTGGACAATTTCCTTGATCGAGCGCGTGCCGTTGCGCAGATCATCGGCGATGGCAATCAGTTCCTTGATGACGATCGGCGAGCGCGTGATGGTCTTCAGAACAAGAAGCTGCCCTCGCTCGATGCGCTTGGCAATGGCCACTTCGCCTTCGCGCGTCAGCAGCGGAACCGTGCCCATCTCCCGGAGATACATGCGCACCGGGTCGTTGGTTTTTTCCAGGAGTCCGGGTGTCAGATCGAGTTCGACCTCTTCGCCCCCGGCGGCCTCCTCTTTGATTTCCCCTTCGATCGGCTCGGCGACCTCTAAGGCCGCACGCGCGGCTTTGGCCGCGGCCACATCTTCGTAGATATCGATACCGTATCGCTCAAAGGTGGAGAGCAGATCGTCAATTTCTTCCGAAGAGTGAACTTCTGCAGGCAGGATATCGTTGACTTCGTCGTACAGCAGGTAGCCGCGCTCCTTGCCCATATTGATGAGCTGGCGTACCTGATCGTATTTTTCTTCTAAGGCCAGAGCCAAGAGATTCCTCCCTGCGGCGGCAAAACGTCAGGTTTAGGACCGTCCGTTAGCGCCAGGGGCGCACTCAAGTTCCATGAAAGTAAAGACAAATGTTGGATGCTCGCTTGTGAGGTAAAACACACGCTTTCTTGCTTCTGCCGCCCGTTTCCCGGTTTCGAGGAGCCTGCACCGGACACGCCATTTTGATGCACGACGTACCTTACCCGTTACCCGTTAAACCGTATCACGTTACACACCCCAAATCGCGGCGTCAACTGCCGCCATTGCGTAAAGCTGTAAGGCGATCCGCCGGCGCATTCCCGTCACGGCGCCGTGCTCGCCAGGCGCCGCCGCAATTCTAATTTCCGCGCCTGCAACGCGCGCAATTCCTCCGCATCCTCCCCAGACCTTGATCCTGCGCACGCTTCGATCTGCCGCTGCACGGCAGCCAACTCTTCCTCGGATTTACGCCGCCGCAGCACCTCGAGGCAACTCTCCGCCTCTTCCCAACTCGCTTGGGCCGCGCTCTCGAAAGCGATTTCGAACAGCAGCCGCCGGTCGTATTCCTCGAGTTTCGGCGCGACGCTGGTCGCGTCAGGCGGCGCGCCTCCGGAGCAAGCCTCCAGCAGCACGCCAAGAATTCTCTCCGTCTCCAATCCCAGATGAAGTTGATGGGCACGGATTTCTTCGCCCAACCGCTCGCGAAAATCATTCCCTTCCAGCAGCATCTGCACCAAGCGACGCTCCGCGGGCCTGGCCGCTCTGCCCGCGAGCGCCGGCTGCGTCTGGATCTCACTGTGGCGTTCCGCCGCGGCTCGCCTCAGGGCCTCCCGCAATACCGGTTCGTCCACCCGTAACTGCTGCGCAATACGCGAGGCCCATTCCGAGCGCAACAAGGCGTTCGGAATTCGCCTCACGAAAGGCATGAGAAAATTCATCGCCCGAAGCTTCTGCTCGGCGTTCGCAAGACCGAGCTGGCGCGCTCGGCCGATCAGATAGTCTAGATACGCGGGTGCGCCTTCGAGCAGTGTGCGATACCCGGCCGCGCCTTCGCTGCGGATAAACGTATCGGGATCCTTGCCTCCGGGCAGCGCCAGAACGCGCACCTCGCAATTGTGCTCCAGCAAAATCGAAAGCGAACGTTCGGTGGCCGCCTGGCCCGCCGCGTCGGGATCGTAGTTCACAATAATGCGGCGCGTGAAGCGGCTGAGCAGCTTCACCTGCGTTTCCGTGAGGCTCGTACCGCAGCTCGCCACGACGTTGCGGATCCCCGCCCGCGCCACCGCGATCGTATCCATGTAACCCTCGACGAGAATCGCCGCATCTGCCGTGCGAATGGATTCCTTGGCACGATCCAGGTGATAAAGCACGCTGCTCTTGATGTAGATCGGCGTCTCCGGCGAGTTCAAATACTTGGGCAGATCGTCCCCCAGGGCGCGCCCGCCGAAAGCGACCACTTTGCCGGATTCATTGGAGATCGGGAAGATAATGCGCCGGCGAAAACGATCGTGCACACGCCCGCCCGGATCACGCGCTGCGAGTCCGGCCAGCTCCACAAGCTTCTCCGGATATTTCGTCTTGAGGTGCCGCAGGAGCGCATCGCCGCCCGAAGGCGCGTAGCCCAATTCAAAGCGCGCAATCGCTTCGGCGTCCAAACCGCGATCCGCGAGGTAGCCCCGCGCCGCTTTCCCTTCCGGAGTGCTTTCCAGCTGCCGCGCAAAAAATGCCGCTGCCTCGCGATGCAACTCAACGAGCGCGGTCCGCTGCTGCTGTTCGCGCCGCTCGTCCGCCGAGAGTTCCCGTGATTTGGGAAGAGCGATGCCGCACTTATCTGCGACCGTGCGCACCGCCTCCATAAAATCGCACTTGTCCATCTCCATGACAAATTTGAAGACGTCTCCGCCCACGCCGCAGCCGAAACAGTGATAGATCTGCTTCACCGGATGCACGGCAAACGACGGCGTTTTTTCGGAATGAAATGGGCAGAGTCCCGTGAAGTTTTGCCCGTTTTTCTTCAGGCGCACATATTCGCCCACCACGCGGACGATATCCGCCTGCTGCTTGACGCGATCGGCAAGTGAACCCGCTTCCGCCATCCTGTCGCTTTCGTCTTCGTTATTCTAAAACAGAGCCGCGCCGCCTAAATCAGCCTCGCAACTCCACCACCGTCACTGCCGTCCCGCCGCGCTCCTGCGCCTCGGCATGAAGGCTTTCGACCAGCGGATGCGTCGAAAGGAATTCCGCCAAGCCGCGCCGCAATGCGCCGGTGCCATGGCCGTGAATGACGCGCACCTGAGGCTTGCCGGCCAGCGCCGCGCCATCGATGAATTTGTCCACCCGCCGCGCGGCCTCTTCGACCGTGCAGCCAATCACGTTGATCTCATCGCCCGCGGTGCTGGTTTCGCGATCTGCGGGAGCCATATGCACTGTGACGCCACTGCGTGATTCGCTCGGCAGTTTCGCCCGAGCACTTTCGCCGGAGCGCGCGCCTGTGGTGCGCTGGGCGTCCGGTTCGCCGACTATTCCGGTAATCTCCGATAAGGGCACTTTCATCCGCAAGGGGCCCGCTTCGATCTCCGCGCTCGCGCCGTCTCGCCGCCGCAGCAAGACAGCCGACGGCAGCCCTCGCACGCGCACGCGAATGCCCGCAACGAGTTCCTCGGGCGAAGGCGGACGCGCGGTATCGGCGGCGATGCCCAGGTCCGCCTGCGATTCCGAGAGATGCGCGACCACGGCCGCATCCGCTTCGCTGCGCGCCTCCGTTCGCGCCTGCGATAATTTTCGCCTCGACTGCTTCTCCAGCTGCGCTCGCAGCTCCCGATCCTTTACCGCCTCGATGGCCCGCGCCATCTGCCGCTCGTGCTCCTCGAGCGCAGCGGCGAATTTCTGCTCCAGCTCCGCAATCCGCCCGCGTTGCCGCGCGATCCATTCTTCGCGCAGTTCGCGGCGTTCTGTTTCCAACTGTCGCGCCTGCTCGGCTAAATCGCGCTGCATCTGCTCGAGAACATCGCGGCTGCGATGCAAATAGGCGATCAGACCGGCCGCCTCGCGCGCCTCAGGAGTCATGAGCTCCTGTGCCCGCGCGACAATATTTTCCGGCAGGCCCAGCCTCTGCGCGATGGTGATGCCGCTCGATCCGCCCGGCACGCCGACGCGCAGCCGGTAAGTAGGGGTTAAGCGCTCCTCATCGAACTCCACTGCGGCATTCAGCACGCCGGCGGTCGTCGAAGCATAAGACTTCAGCCGGTCGTGATGCGTCGTCGCCAAGACCAGGCAGCCTCTCGTGCGAAATTCTTCCAGCAGCGCCACCGCCAGCGCCGCGCCCTCTTCGGGCGCGGTGCCTGTGCCCATTTCATCCAGCAACACCAGGGAACGCCTCGTGAGCGCTCCCAGAATCGACTTCAGATTCAGCATGTGCGCTGAAAATGTCGAGAGGTCCGCGGCGATGGATTGTTCATCGCCGATGTCCGCCAGCACGCGATCAAAGATCCCCATGCGCGCCGCCTGTGCCGCCACCGGAATCCCCGATTGCGCCGCCAGCACCGCGAGGCCCACGGTTTTCAATGCCACCGTCTTGCCGCCCGTGTTGGGTCCGCTGATGACCAACACGGTGTCGTCCTTCCCGAGCGACAAACTGAGAGGCACCACCGGACGTCCTTGCGGCCGCAGCGTGCTTTCGAGCACGGGATGCCGGGCCCCATCGAGCGCGATCACGACCTCATCGCTGAATTCAGGAATACAAGCGTCGTATTCGCGCGCGAATCGAGCCCGGGCAAAAAGCGCATCCATTTCCGCAATGGCCGCCGCCGCCTGAGCAAGCGGACCGCGCTCCGCCACGGCCTTCGCGGTAAGCTCTTCCAGAATGCGCGCGACCTCTGCCGCTTCCTCCTCTCTAAGCTGCACCAGACGATTGTTGATCTCGATGGTCTCGAGCGGTTCGACGAAAACGGTCTGGCCCGTAGCGCTGGCGGCATGGACTACGCCTTGGAGGCTCCGCCGCTCCGAGGCACGAACCGGGATCACGTAACGGTCGTTGCGCTGGGTGACGTAATCATCGCCGCTCTCGCTGCCTCGAGCGCGCAGAATGCGCTCGAGCGTCTTCTGCAGATTTTCGCGCGTGCGTGCGATTCCCCCGCGCACGCGCCGCAGCGCCGGCGAGGCATCGTCGCTGATTTCCGCGTTGGGGAGAATGGCCCGGCGGATGGCAGCCGCAAGGAAGCGCAAATCTGCGAGCGAGCGGGCGCGCTCGGTGAGCAGCGGGAATTTTGCGGAGGCCTCGCGAAAGATTTCGCGTAGCGAGGTTACGGTATCGATCAGCGACGCGGCATCGAGCAACTCCGCCGGCGCGAGCATCACGCCCGGCAGCGCCAGGCGCTCGAGCCACGCCTCCGGGTCCGCCAAAGCGCCGAAGCCGAGTTCTTCGCCCGAGCGCAGATAACCGATCGCTTCTGCGATCGCGGAAAACTCCCGCTCCAATTCGCGGCGCTCGGTGCGAAATCCGAGCGCCTCGACGGCGCGGCGTCCCGGCGCAGAAGTGGTACGCGCCCACAGCAGCTCGCGCAGGCGGCCGAACTCCAGAATCTCTTCGGCGCGGCGTCCCATCGTTCTTATCGCTTGAGGGCCAGCGCCTGGGCCAGGTAATCTGCGGCTTCCGCAGGATTTTTCGCGCTATGCACGAGTCGCGTCCTCGCCTCTCCCCAGCGCGAGCCGTGATTGATCTCGACTTCGCGCACCCGCTCGATGATCGGCCCCCAAAAATCGCCCAGCGTGACAAACGGCTTGCCCGCCATGACGCCCTTGTTCAACATCTCCCAAACCACCGCCAGCTCCACCAGCGTGCCTGTGCCGCCCTTGCACGCGACGTAGCCTTCTCCAAAACGAATCAGCTCAAATAGCCGCTCTTGCCAGGTGCTCGCGGCGTGTTCCTCATCCACCCAGTTGTTGGCCCGCGTGCGAAAAAATGTCGAGGTAATCGCCATGGTACCGCCGCCGGCCTCTTTGGCCCCGCGCGAGACCGCCTCCATGACTCCCGCATATCCGCCGGAACAAACCTGAAAGCCGCGTCTGGCCAGCTCGCTGCCCAGCCGGCGCGCCTCTTCGTAATCGGATTCGCCGGCGCGTGGCCGCGAACTGCCAAATACAGTAATGATGGTGCTTCCCGACCCCATGCAGGCAATTATTTTACCGGGAGATTTGTCTCTGTGCTTGATTCGAGAGTGCCGGACCGCGGTTTTTGGCCGAGTGCGCCGTGCGATTCTCCGCACGTGAGGCCAATTCTTCCACCATGGCCACGCAGATCGAATCCACCACGTTGGCCGCATCGCGCCCGTGCGTTCCCGTATTATTGCCAAAGATCGAGAAAAGGAGATGAGCGCCGCGGCGTGAAGTAGCGTAGCCGGATAACGAATCAACATGCTCGACCAAGCCGGTCTTCGCATGAATCTGCCCGGCGGCCGCCGTGCCGCGCATGCGATTCTCGAGCGTGCCGTCCTGCCCGGCCACCGGCAGCGTGGCCACAAAATCAGCTCCCCACGGCTGTCGCAGCGCATAAGCCAGCAATTGCACCACGCTTTGCGGCGTCACCAGATCGCCCCGCGAAAGTCCGGACCCGTCCGTCAATTGCACATCGTCCGGAGCAATCCCAATGCTTTGGCGAAACTGGGTCGCGAATGCCAGCGCGTCATCCATGGTCGTGGCGCCGGCTTTTTCCCTGGCTGCCACGCGCAGTAATAATTCCGCGTGCAAATTCATGCTCAGCTTATTCGTGAGCCGCACGTCTTCCAGCAGTGCTGGCGACTTGTGCTCCGCCAGCACGTGCATCGTCGAGACCGTCTGCGGCGGGGCATTACGATCGCCGTGGCGCGCGCGGCTGCGTCCTTCGGTGCGCACACCTCGCGCTTCGAGCAGTTGCATCAGAATTGCGGCCGCGTTCTCGGCCGGCTGGCTAACCGCGAGCTGCAGTTGACGCGCGGGCGCATCCAGCGGAAGCGTTCCGGTCAGATGAAAGGTTTGCGAATCGGGATCGCGCTCCAGGCGCAGCATCGGTTCCGTTCCCGCCGCGGTGGTCAGCGTGTCATTGCGCATTTCGTAGATTCCCGGCCAGGGAGCCGCGTTGTATACGAGCGGCGCTCCGATCGTGGCGCCCGGACGGACATCGACGGAAATGAAATTATCGTTGACCGCCAGCGCCGATACGGCCGCGCCATAACTCCATACCGCGTCGTCAATGCCCCAGCCCGGCGGGTATCGCTCCGGAGCGAAATAGCTGTCATCCGCAACAACGTCTCCGGAAATTTCCTTCACGCCTGCTGCCACCACCTGATCCGCCAGATCCGCCAGCGCTTTTTCCGGCGGGCCGTTATGCTCGGCGTGCTCCACAAACGGAATCACCCGGTTGGAGAGATTCGCATCGCCCCGGCCGACCAGCACCAGATCTCCTTTCAGGTGCCCGGCGGAATCGGGTTCCGCGGCGCTCTCGATGGTCGTGCGGATATGAAAGTCCGGGCCAAGCGTAGCCAGCGCCATGGCCGTGGTAAACAGCTTGGCATTTGACGCCGGCATGAAATAGCGGCCGGCATTGAGCGAAAAAAGTACCTCGCCGGTTTCCGCGTCGCTAATCACCAATCCCCAATATGCCTTGTCGTTACCCGTCGATGCGAGCGCGGCCTGCACTCGCTCGCCGAATCGCGCGATATCCCTGCGCGGTTGTTTCGATCTGGCTGCTGCGTGGACTCCGGCGCCAGCCGGCGGGTTATGCGCCTGCGCGAAGCCCACCCGCGGATCCACCGTTGCCGCCCAAAGGGCAAGCAAACAGATCAGAAGCAGATACGCGACTCCGGCGCTGACGAAGGGCTCTCGGCGCTTTGATAAAGTTGATAAATCGGTCATTGCGCTGCTTTGCCTCGTGCGGTGAAGCTCGGCTTGGCTGTCTGCGATTATAGGGCCTGCATTCCCATCCGGCCAGAACCGGGCTCTCAGGTTTCGCTCTACGTCTAACTCCAATAACTCCGGTGTTTAAGTTTCCAGCCTCACGCAATTGCGTCCGGCGCAGAGAAAACCTTATGATGGTGCTGCCAAGCCCAGGAGGACGGTAATGAAGAAGGCATTTTCTGCGTTTTTGGCCCTCGCTCTCAGCGCCTTGCCAATCGCTTCCCTGGCCGGCGATAAGGAAACGGGTCGGCTGGAGAATTGCGGCATGGTCCTCGACGAAATTCTCCGTATCCCAGACAATATTCCTCAGGACCTGTTGGATAAAGCCGAGTGCGTCATTGTCATTCCTTCCGTGCTCAAAGCCGCATTTGGAGTCGGCATCGGTTACGGACGCGGCGCCATGACCTGCCGCTCCGGCGAACACTTCACGGGCAAATGGGGAGCGCCCACCATGATCGCTCTGGAAGGAGGCAGCTTCGGATTTCAGCTCGGCGGCCAAGCCACCGATTTCGTGATTCTGGTGATGAACCCGCGCGGCGCCGATGCCATCTTGTCCAGCAAGGTCAAGATTGGTGCGGATGCCTCTGCGGCGGCGGGGCCCAAGGGTCGCGATGCGGCAGCCGAGACCGACGTGACGCTGCGGGCTGAGATGCTCACCTATTCGCGCGCGCGCGGTCTTTTCGCAGGCATATCGCTCGAGGGCTCCACTCTGCGCCCGGACAATAACGCCAACGAGAGCGTTTACCACAAGAAAATCAACGCCACCGATATCGTTCGCAAGGGGACGGTAGCGATCCCTCCTGCGGCGCAAAACATGGTCTCCTTGCTGGATCGGCATTCTCCGAAGAACACCTCGGATCCAAATTCGCTCAAGTAGCCCCTGTTACTCTTCGGCTTGCTACTGGTGCCGTAATCCGTCTCTTCTCTTATGCGGGGTTTAAACTCCTCGCAACATTAGGTCATCCTTTCCGCGTACGCTCAAATCATTTCCATCGGATATACTTGTCGCTTCCGCTGAATTGTGGCAAGTTCCCGAAAAAATGCCAGAGCGACCCACATGCTCGATTTGCGTCAGACGGCGGCCGGAGCGATTTTGCCCGGCAAAGGGCGAGAAAATCTGTGCGCCCTGTTGCGGCAGAGAACGCGAGGTCACTCTCGATTGCCCGCCTGATTGCGCCTATCTGATTGCCGCGCATCGCTACGAACAAGAGCACCGTAAACCGCTCGCCGAAAGCGAGATTCCGTTTCCCGGCGTGGAATTCTCTTCCAGCCTGATCTACGAGCGCGAGCCGTTTCTCTCCGGATTGGCTTTCAGCCTTTCACAGTTCGCTGCCAATCATCCTGACCTGACCGACGAGCACGCTCTTGTGGCCATCAAGGCGCTTGGCGAGACTTATCGCACTCTCGTCTCCGGCATTTATTACGAAAGGCCCCCCAGCGTGCAGCCCGCTGCCGCGCTCTATGGCGCAATGGCGACCTTCATCCAGGACTATAAGAAAAAAGAAAGCGAGCGCCTGGGATTCTCAGGCCTTAAGGACTCGGAGATATTTTATTCGCTCGTTTTCCTGGCCCGTCTCGCGCGTAACTGGACGAATGGACGCCCGCGCGCTCGAATCTATCTGCAACTTCTGCGCGGTCAGTTTCCCGAGCGTGACCTGCAGCCCGAGACCTCGCGCATCATTGCCCCCTAGGATTTCCTGTTTTCGCGTTTGGCGCAAAATTTCGGCCGCCTGAAAATCACGAAGCGCTAAAGCGCGAGTGCGAGCTGTTCTCGCGCTTGTTTGTGTGTCCGCTCAGGCGCTTCCGGCCGCGTCTCCAGGCCGTACTTGCGACGCAAGGATGCGAATCGCGCGGCGATCTCAGCGCGGTAAGATTCGGGCGCATAGCCGGATCTGGCGTACCAATCCTGATATTGCCGGGCGAGTCGCGGAAATTTCTCCGCCAAAAATGGCAAGAATTGCTTGCGCGAAGCCGGCATGAGAAAAAGCACATTGGCGGCAAACCAGCACGCTCCCGCATCGCGCGCCGCACGCGCAAGGACCTCCAAGTCAGCGGTGCGATCCGTCAGACCCGGCAGCACGGGCATGACCAGAATCCCCGCGGCGATTCCGGCTTGGCGCAGTGCGCGAACGGCGCCGATGCGCAGATCGGGCCGTGGCGCTCTGGGCTCGAGCAGCCTGGCGAGCCCCCTTCGCGGTGTCGTTATCGACAGGCTCACGCTCAATTTCGAGCGCTCGTGAATGCGTAACAAAATCTCCAAATCTCGAAGGACCTGGTCGGATTTCGTGGTGATCGAGACGCTGAGCCCCTCGAGTTCGGCCATCTCCTCGAGTATGGCGCGTGTCGCGCCAAAGTCGCGCTCGGCCGGCTGGTAGGGATCGGTCGCCGTACCGATGGCGATTTGCTCGCCGGGAATGGCGTTCGAGCGCAGTTCCCGCGCCGCCATCTGACCGGCGCCCTTTTTGACAAAAATCTTGCGCTCGAATTCGCCGCCGTCGAGTTCCATATATTCGTGCGTGTAGCGCGCGTAGCAATACTTGCAACCAAATTCGCAGCCGCGGTAAGGATTGACCGTCCAGGTGAAGGGAACGCGGTCGGAATGGCAGCGATTCAGGATGGAGCGCGCGGGCAGGAGGAAATATTCCGCCCCCCGCTTGCTGTCCGCCAGCGGAGAAGAGGCGGCCAGGCGTGCAATGCCGACTCGGTCGGCGGCCCGCTCCGGTGGCGTCGGAGCCTGGCGCTCGATGTCCCGGTGGCACGGGACGGGGGGAAATAGAGGTAAGGATTCCTTCCCGCTCGATGTGGGCCTATCGGAGCCGGCAAAAACAGGAAGATTTGGAAGAGTGGGCATTGCACGCCTGCCAGATTGCCTCTTTATATTCGCTTTTCATTCGCTTGTCAAGCTATGTTCGCTTTAGATTCGCCACTGACATAAGCGGTATTACCGTATCCGCTGCGGGACCCAAACCACGTCGAGCCGTTCTTGGCCTCCGGCGGCTATACTCCTTCTTCGAGCAAAAGGTGGGAAAAGTGGGGAACGTCGGCATACTGATTATCGAGGATGATGCCCCCAGCCAGGCTGCCTTGAGCCAGGTACTCGGAGCCGAAGGCTGGCTTGTTGAGGGGGCGGCCTCGACTAGCCATGCTTTTAAGCAGCTCGCCACAGGGAAATGGACCCTGGTGCTCGCGAACATAGCCATGACCGGCGTTACCGGGGCTCTCTTCGACACGCTCAGGGAGCTGGCGCTACCTCCTGAGGGCGAAGCGGCCAAGGCGCACGTGCGCGTTCTGTTTCTCGTGCCTCAGTCGGCCACGGCTCAGGCCACGCCGCTGCTCGAACAGTCGCACCTGTCCTACGTGGTAAAGCCG